>R21__coassemble_155_pt1 | contig 57752 bp, 40 predicted proteins | sample R21__metabat2_high_PE_018 | metagenome-assembled genome bin R21
ATTATATTATATGGGGAGAAGATAGCAAGGAGTAACAAGGACGCGCGTCGCTGCACAGCAGCAACCTACAGAACACAGCACGACAAGACAGGAAACAAAACACGACGAGACCGGAGTCCTGCACAACAAGAGAGAATGACTCACAAACCCGTTCTCAACGAAAGACAGCAGCGGTGCCGGCGGAGTACTGCGGTGAAGTACTGGAGTAATTGCGACTTTGTACTGCAGTAATTTGGGCGTAGTACTGGAGTAATCCGCCCATAGTACTGCCACTGAAAGGCAGAGATTTAGGCAACAAACCAGTTGGCACGTTGTAAGAAACCATCGAGATAGGGGACAGCGGAAGCAGCAACTTACAGAACCAAGCACAACAATCCTTGCCTGGCTTTACAAGACAAGCATTAAGAGAGAGAAATGATGAGCCCTACTTCCCTCGACCTAATAATATGTGCTTTATGTCTTTCTGTCTAAAAATAAATATGCGTTTTCTGTCTAAAAATAAGAGACTTATGTCTAACCTTGCTTTGTACCTTTATTGTTGAGGCGACGCTTCACAACAGCAGGATTACCAACGGCAAGGCTGTCGTCGGGAATATCGTGCACGACGACGGCTCCGGCGCCAATAATGCAACGCTTGCCGATGGTCACGCCGGGCAAGACGGTGACACCGCCGCCCAGCCAGGTGTCGTCGCCAATGGTAATCGGATAGGACGTCTCCATCGGCTTGCGCCGGTCGAGATAGTTCATGGGATGCTGGGGCGTAAGCAACTGACAGTTAGGACCAATGAGCACATGGTTGCCGATGGTGATGATGGCTCCACCGAGAAACGTACAATTGTAGTTGATGAACACGTGTTCGCCGATGTGGTTGCTGCTGGCATGGTCGCAGTAAAACGGCGGGCAGATCACCGAAGAATCGGGAATGCCCGGCGCCACGCGCTGCAGCAACGACAGAAAAGTCGGTGAGGTCAGCGTGGTCTGGTTGAACTCCAAGAGCAACTCCTTCGTGTCAATGCAACTTCGCTGTATCTCAGGGTCATCGATATGATAGAGTTCCTGAGAGCGCATCTTCTCAAATTCAGTTTTCATAGTCATCGTGTTTTGGAAACAAAATTAAGAAAAAACATCAAAAGAACAAACGCCAATAGCACTTATTTTGTAACTTTGTCGCAAAGTAAACACCATGCTGAAATGAAAAGAACCATCATCTTGCTGGTAGGCATGCTGCTTAGTCTGAACATGCAGGCACAGATGCACAGCTACAACACCAGCTTCACCTTCTCCCAGACCAACTTCGTCGACACGATTCCCATAGAGGTTGTCGACGATCAGATATACATCATGGGCACAGCGGGCGGACGTCCCTGCCGCTTCAACCTTGACACGGGATCGAGTCAAGGCTCGGTCTATATGGGCAGTGGCATACAAGGCTTGCGCCCGTTGGGCAATGTCGTCAGCCGCGACGCCGCCGGTAATCTCGACACGGTGTCCGTGGTGGAGTTGCCGTCGCTGACCATCGGCAAGCTGACGCTCCAGCACTATGTCGCCTCGGTGTTCCGTCCGCAGACGCCACGCCGCACGTATGATGCCATCCTCGGCTTCGACTTGTTCAACAAAGGGTTGTGCTGCAAGATCGACGCACGCCATGGCTGGATGATCCTCACCGACCGCCGCGACTACTTCGACCGCGAGCCGGGCGTGGGGCTGCACTATCGGTTGAAATGGTTCGTGCCCTATGTGCTTGTCAGTCCGTTTAAGCGCCATACCGACGAGGTTCTCTTCGATACGGGCTCCCGCCAGCTTTTCACGATGAACAAGGAGAGCTTCGACGTGCATGCCTATAAGAGTAAGAATGTGGAGAGCCAGGTGGAAGAACGCGTCAACGGCTCGTTCACCATCGGACAGTTAGGCGCTGAGCGTCCGTCGGAGGTGGTGTTTATGAAACTCGACCGACTGAAATGGGATACGTTCTCGTTCAAAGATGCAAGAGCAATGACCACACAAGGTGCCAGCCGCATCGGGGCCAGCATCCTGCGCTATGGCACGGTGACCATCAACGGCTTCCGCCGCAAGATCTTCTTCCAGCCTTACGAGGGTGGTGACAGCGTGGAGGTGAACAACAAAACCTATACTGTTGCCTATGTGCCGGGCAAAGACGGGCGTGCCATGGTCGGCCTGCTGATGAAGGACAGCCCCGAATACCGGGCAGGCCTTCGGCAGGGCGACACCATCGTGGAAATTGACGGCAAGGCCATCGCCACGTTCGCCGACTTCCGGCGTTACCCCTTCGTAAAGGAGCAGACATATAGGCTGACGGTGAAGGGAAGAAACGAAGAGAAAAGAATGATTACGATAAGAAAATAGTAATGTCAAAACCGCTCATTAGCTACAGGACACACAGCTACATTCAACAAATCAACAAAATCCCATAAGAAAGCTCGTGTCAAAGTGTGGTTACAACACAAATTAACACTATTTTGTTACACAATACATTTATTTTGCTTAATTTTCAACATGTCAATCATAAAACATTCCCAGATTTTTAATGGCGGTCATTAGAGATCTACTTCAGAAGGCCCTAACGACCGATTTGGGTTTAATATAAGGCAACAGACACTTCTATATCGCTATAGTGAATGTGAAGCGAAGACCACCATCAGGGTTGTTGCGCACGTTGACGGTACCTTTATGCAATAGAATAGCATTCTTGACGATGGCCAGTCCCAAGCCCGTACCGCCCATCTTGCGGCTGCGTCCCTTATCAACACGATAGAAGCGCTCGAAGAGCCGCGAGAGATGTTCGGGCGGCACCCCTACTCCATTGTCGCTGAAGACAAACGTCCAGTAATCGGTATGGCGCTCGGCGGTGATCGTGATCGACGTACCCTCGCCGGCATAGGCGATGGCGTTGTCAGTGAGATTGCGAAAGACACTGTATAGCAGTGACTGGCTGCCTTTGACGATAAGCTCACCGGGCAGATAGTCGTGAAACGTCATGTGACGCTGCTCCAACTGCAAGGCCGTCTCCTTCTGAATGTTCTGCACCATCTCCGAGATATTCACGTCCTCGAAGTTCTGCATGTTAGGTGCATCATCGAGCCGGTTGAGCGTGGAGATGTCGCGCAGCAACGAGGTGAGCCGCTCGCTTTGTGCATAGCAACGCTTCAGAAACATCTCCTTGGTAGGCTCGTCGATATGCGGATTCTCAAGGATGGTTTCGAGATAGCCCTGAATGCTGGCCACGGGTGTTTTCAACTCATGGGCCACGTTCTGGGTGAGTTGCCGCTTGAGGATGTCCTGCTCGCGCCGTGTGCTCTGCAAGCGTTTATAGATCTTGATGATGCGCTCGGCAATCTCGCCCAGCTCATCGTCGGGAAACACCACGAGATCCTCGGTGTCCAAACTCTCGTTATGGTCGGCGCGCGAGGCAAATATACGGAGCTTGGTGATATTCGTACCTAAGCGATTGACGAAGCGGTAGAGCACGAGCGTCAGCAGTGCCATGACCACCAAAGCAAACCAGATGAAGTGCTGATCGGCCTGCAAGGTCCTTGCCAGATTGTTGTCGTAAGGCAGAGCCGTACGCACGACGAGACCGTCTTCCTTGAAATAGGTAGCAGAATAAAAATAATTACGATCAAGGGTTGTACTATGTCGGGCCAGTGAAGTGCCGTGGCCTTTTGTCAGCGCCTGATGGATTTCCGGGCGTGAGGCATGGTTGGGCATATGGGCATAACCGTGGCGGAAGTTGTCATAGAGCACACGCCCGTCCTTGCGTACCAGTGTGACACGCAGCTCCTTGTTGTTGAAGCTGTGCACGAGAGCCGCCAACGTGTTGTCGACCGGCTGCTGCTTACCATGAACCGCCTCATGCACCTGTGCATTGAAACTCTCCAGTTGTGCTTCCAACAGTCCTATCTTGTATTGCTTCTCTCTGGACTGCTGAAAGACGATGAACGCCACGGCAAAGACCAGGAAAAGAGACAGTACCGTCAGATAGAGTTTATTGCCGACAGAGATTGCCTTTACTTTTCTGAAATATCCATCCATTTACTCAATTCGTTTTTAAAGAACACGATACCCGGGAACTTCCCTTAGGCATCGAAATAATAGCCGAATCCCAGTCGGGTGACGATACACTTGGCAAAGCGCCCGATCTTCTTGCGCAGTCGCGTGATGTTGACATCGACCGTACGATCCAGCACGAGCACGTCCTTGGGCCACACCTTGTCAATGAGCTCCTGGCGGGAGAAGACACGCCCTTTCTCCTCAAGCAGGAGATGAAGCAGTTCAAACTCGGTCTTGGTAAAGGGAACGTCCTCACCATCGATGCTCACCGTCTTTTTGTCGAGATTCATCTCCACTCCCTGATAGCGTAGCACGGCAGGCTCCAGATTTTGGTGCTCAGAAGTACGGCGGAGCACGGCGCGGACGCGGACGAGCACCTCACGCAAGGAGAACGGTTTGGGGATATAGTCATCAGCACCAAGGTTGAAGCCCGTAACCGTGTCGTTCTCGGTGTCGCGTGCCGTGAGGAAGATGATAGGCACGTTGGCAGTCGAAGGATTGGCCTTAAGCTGTTTGGCCATGGCGAAACCCGACATGCCGCCCATCATCACGTCGAGCAGCAAGAGATCAAACGAGGCGATGTCGAGCTTCAGCGCATCCTCAGCCGAATTGGCCGTAGAGACCTGATAGCCTTCGGTCTCAAAATTAAATTTGAGAATCTCGCAGAGGTCGTCCTCATCGTCGACGACCAGTATCTTGTATTTCTTTTCTTCTTCCATTGCTTATTGATGTTATATTGCAAAGATAATCATTTTTTCTGTTTTACATCCCAGTCATGCCTTTTAAAGCAAATTTTTCCCCACGACATTAGAAATGAGTCATAAACTCGATAACGATCTAGTCCTTCTCTGATGTTTTGGGAATACCGTCCTTGCGGTAGAAATATTTCTCGTAGTTGATACGGATATCGGAAACGAAAGGCTTGGCAAGACTCAGCGTCACGCCTCCTGTCAGGCGGTTGCGCTGATAGTCAGTGGTAACCATGTTGCCGTTGTCGTCATATTTCGTACCATCACTATGGTCAGTCATGAAATCGTAACGAACAAGCGGTGACACCTTTCTGATCAAGCAACGCTTGTCGTGAACCGGAATGTCGTAATTGGCAAAGACATCCACGGCATGCACATCTTTATATAGATGGTGGGAATATCTCTTATATAAATACTCCACTTCACCGAGAAACGGTCCACGGTGATAGGTCAGTCCGCCGTCGTACATCATAATCGTATTGTGGTTGGGGGTGATCTTCTGCGCACTGAGAACCAGATCGGTATGAAAGGGAAAGAAGAACTGCACCTTGGAGGAGAAATTCGCACCTTTGGTCCAGTAGTCCTTCTGTCCAGTCAGCCCCGAACCATTGAAGAGTCCAGCCTGTACACGAATGGGGAAGCCCACATGGAAATCATAGGCTGCCATGGCTCCTACGTCACGCACATTGCCCACCTGCTTTGCGATGAAGCTGCGGTTGGCAAAATACTGCTGATCGGGCGAACGGTGGGCATCGATGGTAAACGGCACACGCATCTGTCCTATGGTGAACTGGAAATAGCGCCAGGGCTTCAGCCGCGTGTAGGCATCGAGCATCTTGATGACGCCCTCATCGCAAAGGTCGATCTCTGCCTTGTACTCCACCTCGGGCATCAGCTTGCCGCTGACACTGACACGTGCCGTGCGAACCTCAAAACGTCCCTCACCCTCTGAAGTCTGATATTCATATTTACCGCGCAACATGCCATGCACCTGCGGTTGGGTGTTTACTTCTTGAGCCGGAGCCGACCAGGCAGCCAGCAAGCACAGCACAAGCGACAGAATCTTTTTCATATATGTTTCTTTCTTGTGTTTACGTTCGCAAAGTTACCCCGACCATGTTTAGAAAAGGTGACACAGATGTTACAAAGACGTGACAAAAGCCTTTGAAACAGCTTCGTAATATCATTGTAACAGACATGAACAACATGTGTTAGAGATTATTGGTAATTTTGCACACAGAAAAGGAACAAGTATATCAACTTACAATCATATGAAAGCGAATAAGAAAAAGTTACTGGAGAGAATTACAAAGATGTCGAAGAAAGGTGGAAAACTCGAGTCTGCCGTCCTGACACTGGCATTGCAAAAACTGGACAGTGAGGACTTCGCCTTTGACGAAGAGGGGTTCTACAATACCGACCGTACTCAACTGGTCTACTCACGCGGCAACCACGAGAAGGTCAGCGTGCCAGCCACAGTGCAGACAATCGGCGAGATGGCCTTCGCCCGAAAAAAACACCTGAAGAAGGTGACGTTGCCCAAAGGCTTGAAGACAATTGCCCGCGAGGCTTTCGCTGACTGCGATGCCCTGGAAGAGATCGTGCTGCCTGCTTCGGTGGAAACGGTCGAGCCGTATGCTTTCAGTGATTGTGATCGGCTGAAGCGTGTGGTCTTTGAGGGCGCACCCAAAAAAGTCAGTCGTAAGGCCTTCGAATCCTGCGATGAGCTGCACGACATCTCTGTGCCCGACGACATGGTCAAAGCACTGCGCAAGGCACTGCACCTCAACGACGGTGATATCAACTACCTGGTCGTAGGCCACAACGAGGACAGCAGTAAAAAGATAAAAGAGGAGAAAAAGAAAGGGAAGAAAAAAGAGAAAGCTGCCAAGAAAAGCAATAAGGCCACTAAAAAAGACAACAAGAAATAGACTATTCTCAGCCTCAACAAGCATCAAACGACATAGCACCATGACAAAGGAAGACAAACTCAAGAACCTCTACGTCAAACGCGACGTGAGTTGGATGTATTTCAACCACCGCATCCTGCAGGAAGCCAAGAAGGAATACGTGCCTCTGTTGGAGCGACTGTCGTTCTTAGGCATCTACTCCAACAATCTCGACGAGTTCTTCCGGGTGCGTGTGGCCTCACTCAACCGCATCCTGGCCAGTGGAGACGTGGATAAACACACGAAGCAGGATGTGAAGCGCACCATCAAAACCATCAACCTGCTCAACGAGAACTACAGCAAGGAGTACACCGAAGCCACACGACAGGTGGTCCGCGAACTGGAACTGCATAAGATCAGGATGGTCAACGAGACGCAACTCAACGACGAGCAGAAGAAATGGCTAGAAGACTTCTACTACGATAAGCTCAACGGCTCGACGAATCCTATCTGGCTCAGCGAGATCAAAGACCTGAGCACCTTGGAGGATAACCGCATCTATCTGATTGCAGAGAAGACCATTATCAAAGACGCCCGCTCGAAATATGCCATCATCAAGGTGCCCGACAAGACGTTTGGTCGGTTCATCAAAATTCCGGCTTCCGACGGCTACGACAATATCATGTATCTCGACGATGTCATCCGCTTCTGCCTGCCATTTATCTTCATCGGACTCAGGCCGAGCTATTATCGTGCTTACAGCTTCAAGTTCACCAAAGACGCAGAGATGGAGGTGGACAACGACGCTGACTACGGTACAATGGAACGTATCGCCATTGGCGTGGACAGCCGTAAACGGGGAGAGCCGATCCGCGTGCTCTACGACCGCGACATGCCACAGAGCATGCAGAAGAAGATCTTGGAACGGCTCGACATCCGGGAACTTGACACTTCGCTGGCCAGCGGACGCTATCAGAACCATAAGGATCTGATGACGTTTCCCGACTGCGGTCACGACGAACTGAAGTATCCAAAATGGAAACATCTGATGAAACCGGAGTTTCTCTCAGAGCAGAGCATCTTGGATCTCATCCGTGAGAAAGACCGGTTCATCCATGTTCCTTACCATAGCTTCGACGCTTACATCCGTGTACTGCGCGAGGCCGCGCTGAAGCCAGAGGTGAAGGAGATCAGGACTACGCTCTATCGACTGGCCAAGGACTCCAAGGTCGTCAAGGCACTCATCTGTGCTGCCCGCAACGACAAGAAGGTGACAGCCGTAGTAGAACTGCTCGCCCGCTTCGACGAGGAGAGCAATATCAAGTGGAGCAAGCGCATGCAAGAGGAAGGCGTGAACGTCATCTTCGGTGTGGAAGGATTGAAGATTCACTCCAAGCTGCTATATATCAGCAGTAAGAAAGGCGACATTGCCTGCGTAGGTACTGGTAACTTCCACGAGGGCAACGCCAAGATGTATACCGACTATCTGATGATGACAGCCCGCCCGTCTATCGTCTCCGAGGTGGCAAAGGTCTTCCAGTTCATCGACCGTCCGTTCCAGCAGGTGCGTTTCAACCAACTGCTTGTCTCGCCCAACGCCATGAAGAGCCGCATCCTCCACATGTTCGACACAGAGATTAAGAATGCCAAAGAAGGCAAGGAAGCGTGGGCTAAGATCAAGATCAACCATATCACCGACCCCGACGTGGTGGCGAAGATCTACCAGGCTTCGCAGGCCGGCGTGAAAATCGACATCGTGCTGCGCGGCAACTGCTCGCTCGTGCCGGGCATACTGGGTGTGTCGGACAATGTCCACGCCGTGGGCATCATCGACCGCTACCTTGAGCACAGCCGCATCCTCATCTTCTGCAATGGTGGGAAGAACAAGTATTTCCTCGGCTCGGCCGACTGGATGCCACGCAACCTGCTCAATCGCATTGAGGTGATGACGCCTGTCTATGACGACGACCTCAAGGAGGACCTGCGGCGTACGGTGGAATATGGGCTGCGTGACACAGCCAACGGACGGCTTGTCGACGGCAGGGGCACTGACCAACTGCAAGAGGGCGAACTCTTCCGCAGCCAAGAAGAGCTTTACAAATATTATTTGGAACACAACGAGTAGAAGTCTGTTTGCATAACTCTACCCGCACAATTAAAGAAAGAAATATGAATTGTACTTTAGCAGCTATTGATATTGGTTCCAACGGAGCCCGTTTGCTCATCAAGGCTTTCAATGACGAGGCTGTAGGTCTGGAACGCGTGCGTAAACTCATGTTCGTACGTGTGCCCTTGCGCTTGGGCAAAGATGTCTTCACCCTCGGCAAAGTGTCGAAAGAGCGTGAGGGGATGATGGTCCACATGATGGAGGCCTACAAGCAACTGATGAAGGTTTTTCGTGTTGACGCCTACCGTGCCTGTGCCACGTCGGCCATGCGCGATGCCGAAAACGGCATGATGGTGATCAAGAAGATTAAGAAAGAGAGCGGTCTCGACCTGGAAGTGGTCAAAGGACCCGACGAGGCTTTGTTGCTCGTCAACAACCTCGTGGAGAAGACCGACTCCAATGAGGGTAACTTTGCCTACGTCGACGTGGGCGGTGGCAGCACGGAGATCTCACTCATACACGATGGTACGCTCGCCGAGAGCCACTCCTATAATATAGGTACGCTGCGTCTGCTCTCTGACCGCGTCACGCCTGAAGCCTGGAAAGCGATGGAGGCGGATCTGCAAGGCTATGCCAAGCTCTACCCCGGTATCCACATCATTGGATCCGGCGGCAACATCAACAAACTGTTCAAGATCAGCAAGGAAAGTAAAAACAAAAAACTCTCCATCACAGAGTTGCAACGGCTCTACACCATGCTCAAGCCAATGAGCGTCGAGGAGCGTATGGTCTCATTCAACCTCAAGGACGACCGCGCTGACGTCATCGTACCCGCTGCCCGCATCTTCCTTGACGTGAGCAGGCAACTCGGCTGCGACGAGATCATGGTACCCAACATATCGCTGGCTGACTCCATCGTCGACGGACTTTACCACGACATGAAAGCGGCGAAAGTGAAGCCATAAGCATATTCAAAGCAATATCTACGCCTCGGCGATCCCGGTGCGTAGATATTCCTTTTTACGGCTATCTCTTACCAAAAGAAACTAAAAAGCACACATATGTGGTTAAAATAAACTAACCTCATGCAACTTTCCTTTCTTTTCTGCGTCATAATAAAGATATTTGCAACCAGATGGCTCGACGGCAATCTCCTTCTCGAAGAATTTCGAGCCTACGCAGTAAGTATATGAAACGACATTAATTAATAAAAACGATAAGATATGAAGAAGACTAACATCGCTATTGTAGCTCTACTCGCCGGTACCATACTCGTCAGTAGCTGTGCCAGCAAGAAAGACTTGGTCAACTGTCAGACCGAGAACCGCGAACTGACTGCCAATTATCAGGATGCCAAAGAGAAGCTCGCAGCCTCTCAGGCTCGTGTCAGCTCGTTGGAGGATCAGCTCGCCCAAGCCAAGAAAGACTATGCCTCGCTGCAAGGTTCGCTCGACAAGAGCCTCAACAACGCCAACGCCAACAACATCAACATCTCAAAACTCGTTGATCAAATCAATGAGTCTAACCAGTATATCCGTCACCTCGTGGAGGTGAAGAGCAAGAGTGACTCGCTCAACATGGTACTCACCAACAACCTCACCCGCTCGCTGAGCAAAGAGGAGATGAAAGAGGTAGACGTGCAAGTACTCAAGGGCGTGGTTTATATCAGTCTCGCCGACAACATGCTCTACAAGAGTGGCAGCTACGAGATCAATGACCGCGCTCAGGAGACACTGGGCAAGATCGCAAAGATCATCATGGACTACAAGGACTATGACGTGCTTATCGAGGGTAATACCGACAATGTGCCTGTCAACACCTCTGCTCCATCGATGAAAAACATCCGCAACAACTGGGACCTCAGTGCGCTGCGCGCCTCCAGCGTGGTACAGTATCTCATCGACCACTTCGGCGTGGCTCCAAAACGACTGACTGCTGGTGGCCGTGGCGAGTATAACCCTGTGGCAAGCAACGACACCGAGCTGGGCAAGCAGCGCAACCGCCGCACTCAGATCATCATCACGCCTAAACTCGACCAGTTCATGGATCTCATCGACAAAGCTCCTGAAGAGAGCAACAACAAGTAAGGATCACACCTATTATACATAAGGGGGCTATGCCGCACGGCATAGCCCCCTTTGTAGTTTATCTCAATGAGAGTATTTAGTTCTGGCCTTCGAGTTTTTCAATCTCCGCTCTCTCACGGTTGATGATCTCATAGCCGTTCTTAGTCATCTTGTGCACCTTGAACTTGTCGAATCCCTCACCGTAGACACCGATGACATTGGTCTGAGTGACAAAAGCACGGGAATCAATGTCATTGATAATCTGGAAAATGGTATTGCTCTCACGACGCTTGGCCATGATAAAGAGCATCTTTACAGGATGCCCCGTGTAGAAGCCGTGAGCCTCGATGACCGTAGCACCACGGTGTGGATAGACAGCGATGCGCGAGGCAATCTCGCGATATTTGTCCGAGATGATGAAGAACTGCACGCTACGGCGCATGGAGTTGACGACCTGATCGATACAGAATGCGGTGACCATCAGCACCACATAGCCGTAGATAACCTGCTCCCAGTTGTGCAATACAAGATAAGAAGAGGTGATGATGACGATGTCACAGAGCATGATGACACGCCCCAAGGAGATGTCGCGGTACTTGTTGACGATAGCCGCCACGATATCCGTACCGCCCGTGGAACCGTTGTTGGCCAGTCCCAGTCCTACTCCGCCACCGCAGAACATCGCACCAATGATACTTGCCATAAACGGCTGGTCAGAGAGCAGATGAGTATCACCGAGATTATGACGAGCCAAAGCCGTGAGCGATGTCAGCACCACCACCGCATAGATCGTCTTCACACAGAACTTCCATCCCAGGATTCTCAGGGCAGCAACAAGCAGGAATGCGTTGATAACGAAATAGGTTACCTGTACAGGGATACCCGTTCCCCAATAGACAACAGAGGAGATACCCGGCACACCACCTGTGGTGATATTGTTGGGCAAAAGAAACACGTTCCACCCGATACAATAGGAAACCATAGCTATCGTAATCATCAGGTAATCACGCAACTCGTTGACAATACTCTTCTTATTCATACACGAGACCGTATTAATAGTTCTATATCATGAATGTTTCAGCATCTTGCTTGATTTATATTCCCAGTCCACCGGTGAAACTCACATCCATGGCCTTGCTCTGCATGATGGTGGAGTTGGCCGGTACACTGTGTGTGAGCCACACGTTACCGCCGATAATCGTATCATGGCCGATGGTGATGCGTCCCAACAATGTAGAATTGGAGTAGACAGTGACATGGTCTTCAAGTACTGGATGACGGGGCACAAGGCGTGAGCAGTCGCGCCGCGTCTCCTTGTTGGGTTGCTGATGTAGCGTATAATAAGGATTTTCCGTGTGTGACGCACCAAGTGTGACGCCTTGGAAAAGGTGAACATGATTGCCAATGACACAGGTCTCGCCGATAACCACACCCGTACCGTGGTCGATGGAGAAGTACTCCCCGATCTTTGCGCCCGGGTGGATGTCGATACCCGTGTTGGCATGTGCCTGTTCGGTGATGATACGTGGGATGACAGGAATACCCATCTCATGGAGCACATGAGCGAAGCGGTAGTGAATCATGGCCTGAATGACAGGGTAGGAAAAGATGACCTCACTATGAGAGGACGCTGCCGGGTCGTCGTCGAAGATGGCCTCAACGTCGGTATAGAGCAGATGCTTGATGAGTGGCAGTTGGCCGATCAGCTGTAAGGACTTCTCAGCGGCCTCCGTCTCAGCACTATGCTCATCGCTGCCATCAGCACAAAGAGCCAATGCCAGCTGCTTGCGCATGAGACTACAGAGCCTCTCCATGTTCACGCCGATGTGGTAGGAGCGGATGTCGCTGTCGATCTGCCGCTTGTCGAAGAAGCCTGGGAAGACAATCATCTTCACCAGTTCCACCATCTCGCGCAGCGCGTCGACCGATGGTAAAGGCGCATCGCCCTGTGGAGCCATCCGACGCTCATCGTCAGAGACATGCGTCATCATTTCCACACTCTTCAAAAATATGTCATTGTCTTCCATAATATCCGTCATTCACTAAGATCATGTTTATCTCCCTTCTCATTTCATTGTGGATTCAAGCGCAAAGTTACAAGAAATAATTCATAATACGACATTCCGCATTCACAAATTATTGTGTCCCTCCTCTTTTTTCGATTCACCCACATACATCCTTTCCCAAACTCGACCTTAAGCGATAAAGAGCTGCCCTGCACCAAATGTAACACGATTGTAATACATATGAACAGTATTGTAATATGTGTTTAAACCGCTTGTAACATCCTCATTGTAATTTTGCGCACAAAAAGAATATAACTCATATTTTATGGAAACAATTTATTTGTGTATCGTCATCTTCCTGCTCTGTCTGGCAGTCTTTGACCTGTTCGTAGGCGTGAGCAACGATGCGGTGAACTTCCTGCAGTCGGCCGTGGGAGCCCGTGTGGCAACGTTCCGTACAGTACTCATCATTGCCTCCGTAGCCGTGGTGCTGGGAGCTGTGCTGTCATCAGGAATGATGGACATTGCGCGCCACGGCATCATGATGCCGGCAAGGTATTCCCTTCACGAAGTGATGACCGTGTTCCTGGCTGTCATGGTCACGGATGTCATCATCCTCGACGTGTTCAACTCACTGGGTATGCCCACGTCGACCACCGTGTCACTGGTCTTTGAGCTTCTCGGCGGCGCGTTCATGATCTCCACGTTGAAGATCATGGGCGACCCAAGTCTCGACTATGGCATGCTGCTCAACTCCGATAAAGCCTTGAGCGTGATCATCGCAATCTTCGTGAGTGTGGCCATCTCGTTCGTCGTCGGTATGATCGTGATGTGGATCAGCCGTGTGGTCTTCACCTTCAACTACAAGAAGCACAGCCGCTACACCATCGCCATCTTCGGCGGTATCTCCTTCACCGTACTGGCCTACTTCATCTTCATGAAAGGCGTGGGCAGCAGTCCTTATGTAAGTGAAAGTGTGCGCGACTATATCAACAGCAACATCAATCTGCTGATGCTCTATACGTTCATTGGTTCCACCATCGTCATGGAGGTGCTCCATCTGTGCCACATCGACATTTTCAAGTTTGTCGTGCTCATGGGCACCTTCGGTCTTGCCATGGCCTTTGCCGGCAACGACCTTGTGAACTTCATCGGTGTGCCTTTGGCCGGTCTGGCTTCCTATCAGGACTATGCCGCCAACGCCCATGGTGCCGCTGTAGACAGCTTCATGATGAAATCTCTGATGGAGAGCGCCAAGACGCCGCCCTTCTATCTGATGGCTGCCGGCATCATCATGATCGTGGCGATGGGTACTTCTAAGAAAGCTCAGAACGTGATCAAAACCTCTGTGGATCTGGCCCGTCAGGACGAGGGCGACGAGATGTTCGGGTCATCCAAGGCCGCCCGTGCTATCGTACGCTTCTGCCAATGGGGCGTGGAAAGCGTAGCACATATCTTCCCCGCTCCCTTGCGCAAGTGGGTCAACAGTCGTTTCAACGCCAACGAGGTGGAGCTCGTTGACGACAAAGCCGCCTTCGATGTGGTGCGCGCCGCCGTCAATTTAGTCATTGCTTCCATGCTCATTACCTTCGGCACCAACCATAAGCTGCCGCTTTCCACTACTTATGTGACGTTCATGGTCGCCATGGGATCCAGCTTGGCTGATCGTGCCTGGAGCCGAGAGAGTGCCGTGTTCCGTGTCACCGGAGTGCTGAGTGTCATCGGAGGTTGGTTCATCACGGCAGGCGTGGCTTTCATCACTTGTGCTTTGGTAACATTAATCATGTGGTTTGGTGGCATTGTGGTGCAAATAGGCTTCATGACGCTCGTCGTCTACCTGCTCTGGCACAGCAACCAGCAATACAAGAAGAAGAAGGAGCAGGAAGCTAAAGACGAGGACAGTTTCCGCCTGATGATGCGCACCCACGATCCAGAGCTCGTTTGGGACATGCTTCAGAAGCGTGTAAGCGATACGCAGTGCAATATGAACCGTTATGCTCTTGACATGTTCAACAAGATCATGGACGGCTTTGCCGGACAAAACGTGCGTGAGCTCAGCCGCTGCCGCAAGTCACTGCATAAGGAACAGGACAACCTGAAGAAATACCGTCGTCAGGAGATGCTCGGACTGAAGAAGTCTCCTTTGGAAATAGCTATCGAGCGCAACACCTGGTTCCACCTTGGTGCCAACTCCGACCAACAGTTCATCTACTGTCTGCGCCGCATGTTGGAGCCTGTACGCGAACATGTCGACAACAACTTCAATCCGATTCCTAACGAGTATATCCATGAGTTCCAACCTGTACGCCAAAAGGTCAATGACCTTATGCACATGACACAAGGGATGATCGCCAACGGTAAGTACGACGACTACCGCGACATTCTCTCTGAGGCTGATCTCTGCCGCGATGAGCTGTCAACACTGCGCAAGGGGCTCATCGACCACATTCAGCAGTCATCCGGCACACAGATGCTTCAGGTGTCTCTTGTCTACCTCAATATCCTGCAGGAGACCGACGAGTTCCTCAACATCATGCGCCACCAGTTGCGTGCCGCCAAGAAGTTCATCGAGAACTAGGAGAACTAGATGAACTAGTATCACTAGTGGCACTAGTTATACTAGTTGTACTAGTTGTACTAGTGTCACAAGCTGCATTAGATAATTTAGCCAGCTCGGCCTTCAGGCATTGTATTTCGTGCTCGTAGGCCGAGCATTTTCGTTTGAGAGCCTCGTTCTCTTGCTTGTATTTACTCAAGAGCTCATCTTGCTGCTGGCGGTAGCCAGTGCGAGCCGCATACATTCTTTCCTTGATGCCACCCTTCTGCCCAAAGTTCTTTTCCAGCCACTTCAGATAGCTGCACATCATCTTGTCGGTGATGTGGCAAAGCGTCAGAGCGACATTGCAGAACTCTTCCGCTGTCCATCGCATAGCATAAGGTTTATAGTCGGCAAACAGGTTGTGTTCCCGGCAATAAGCCAACATGCCATTGTAGCGGCAATGATGAAAATCCCATTGCCGCAGATTGCGTGAGTTGAGGTAGTCCTGGTAGTCTTCACGCAATTCTTGGAAGCTGCTTCGCGCCACATTGAGCAGTTTGATCTCCATCTCAGTGGAGGTCATGCCATCCTCCGAGCCCTCCACAATGTTTTGCTTGCCCGATCGTGCCGCCTGTACCATTTGGTCTACCGTGCGGTCACCATACTTCGGAAGAAACCGCTGGCAGAAAATAAAGGTTAATTGATAGAGTACATCTGATTTCTGATATAAGTGAAGGTGATGCCAGTCAACCACGTCGCGAAGTACTTTCTTATCCTTATCTGCGGACAGCTCCTTACCGTCTTGATGTGTGTTCTCCATAAGCTATAACATGAGATGCTACTGCACCGATTGTTCCCAGCTACAAAGATAAGCAATTGCAGGCTAAAAAGGGGAGCTTTGCACTTGTTTTTTCTTGCACCTTTACCTTTCCCGTCATTATATTGTATTGTTTCTGTCTATCCATTGTAAACGTATGGACATCAAAAGGAAACATCAACCTACTAACTTTGCAACAGAAAACATTAAGGATACAAACAGTAACAATGAGAAAGCTACAAAGGGGAATGGCAGCCACCGTGCTGCTGATAGCCGCCACCACCGCCCAGGCACAGAGCATCATAGGGCGCGTGGTCGACGCCAAGACTAAAGAGCCGCTCATCGGTGCGGTCGTCAGCCTGCAAGGCACCGACACAAAGACCGTGACCGACACCGACGGCCAATTCCATTTCTATCATCTCTCGACCACCACGCCTTACACCCTCTTGGTGAAATACGTGGGGTACAAGAATACAACCATTGACGGGGTTCTATCAAAGGCCGAAGCAGCGGAAGACGTTATCACCGTCGCGCTGAAGCCCGATGAACAGCAGAGCATCATCGAAGCCAACCAGAAACTCTCCAAGACAGCCGGTGCCTTCGCCGACGGCAATGACTGGACAGCAGGCTGGGCCAACTGGGATCCTGAAAACACGGAATATTAGTATGTAATCTCTCTTGTGAACACTTTCCACGCCCTGTAGTCGCATGACTGCGGGGCGTTTTTGTTCTTGTCCTTTCACAATCTTGTTTCTGATGGGGAAAAGTCCATAAAAGCAAAATCTCGCTTGTAAATGATATTTTTATTGGTTTTAATTTGTTGTATTCACAATCTTTTTATATCTTTGCATCACCTTTCTCTACAACCATACACAGCGACAAATCAAAAACATACAAAAGCAAGGATATGAACGAAGAGAGTTATCAACAACAGCCATTTAATACTATTCAACACAAAAAAAGCATGATTGAACCAACTAAGACAGAAACAGAAATGAAGGCTCGGGCATACGGACGCACGGAACTCGCCATGAAGTATTGCCCGCAGGACACTCCCGGAGCCGCATGGAGAAAACTCCGGCAATGGACAGAGCATTGTCCCGACCTGTTGAAGCGGCTGCAGGATCTTGGCTATACCGGCCATCAACGTACGTTCACACCGGCACAAGTCAAATGGATCTTCTACTATCTTGGCGAGCCTTAACCGAGAAACGCTCGTGAAGCCTCTTCATGACTGACAACCACCAAGAATCAACAATCGCTGGAATGCCGCGGCATTCCAGCGATTTTCGTTTTAAAACCTGACGAGCCCCACTACCAGGCACACGCTGCGCAACTGGTCTTTCGGCACCGTGAAAGGCAGATACTTGGGATTGTCCGACACACACTTGAGTCCATCCTTATCGTCGTAGATGCGCTTCACCACGATACCTTGGTCTGTATCCAGCACATGCACCTTACCCCACTGGATGAAACTGGCATCGGTCACCACGCGGCAGGCAAGCTCGTCGCCGCTCTTGATCTCCGGTTCCATGCTGTCGCCTTTCACCAGAATGGTGAAGTCGTAGTCGGGCAGCTGTCTGATGACGGGATAGCGCTCGTAGGAGACATCGATCTCCTCGGTGAGCTTGCCCGCCGATGCCGTCTGGTCGATACGCGGCCGCGTCTGATCGGTGTTGCGCAGACTACCCTCTGTGTCGGAAAGGAAGAAAGACTGATCCAAGCCATAGCGCCGACAGACCTTCTCTTTGATCTCGGGACTGATGGCCGGATAGCGCCCGTTGCGCGGGTCGGGACGGAAGAGTCGTGTGAGCGTCTGCTGGCGCACGTCGATCTCCTGGGCAAAGGCGGTCTGTCCTCCTGCCGTCTTGTCCATCATCAGCAGATAGAGGTTGCGCGTCTCACGCGGCATCGCCTCATAGTCGTATTTTGCGATTCTCATGGCAGTATAGTTAAATTTTTAAGCAACATAAACACGCCACATCTGCATGTTTACATTCTATTTCCAATCATTTACACGTGCAAAGATAGTAAATAATCCGCTATTCACAAAGAAAACCACACTTTATTTAGCTTTATACACCATATTTATATAGGAGAGATGAGAAAGGAGCCATCTATGAACAAACCACCATCAAGTTGAAAAAACGCCATCGTCAAGATGGTCAAACGTTCGTTTGACGTTTGGTAAAACGAACGTCATCTAATTGTCTGACGACCGTTTCACTTTTGGTCAAACGTGCGTTTGACCATTTATAAACAATGCTTTTTGGGTCTATCTAATCGTACTACTAAACTCACCGAATGACGAGATGAAGTTCATACAAAGTTAGGAGTCCAAACTTGCAGCCTTTATTTTATCTACTATCTCTTATAAAAACATTGTCAACAAGGGCGATTTATCGATAATTTCTTGTATCTTTGCACTTGTAATATTACACATCTTTCATATAAAACTTTAGAGAGACTATGATTCTTTTCTTTAAGACTCCGAAGGAGACTGTCATTGCCACCGAGATGGATCACCAGCCCAGTGAGCAGGAGAAGCAGGAACTGTGCTGGCTCTACGGCGACGCCGAGATGCTCAGTGACGAGAAGCTTGACGGCTTCTTCGTCGGACCACGCCGCGAAATGATTACACCATGGAGCACAAATGCCGTTGAGATCACGCAAAACATGAGTCTCACCGGCATTTCGCGTATTGAGGAGTACTTCCCCGTCAAGAGCGAGGACGCCGAGCACGACCCCATGCTCCAGCGTATGTACAAAGGTCTGGATCAGACCATCTTCACTGTCAACCACGAGCCTGAGCCCATCAAGCACGTCGACGACATCGAGAAGTACAACGAGGAAGAGGGTCTGGCGCTGAGTCCTGAGGAAATAGAATATCTCCATAAGATAGAAAAGCAAAACGGACGGCCGCTGACCGACTCCGAGATCTTCGGCTTCGCACAGATCAACTCAGAGCACTGCCGTCACAAGATCTTCGGCGGCTCGTTTGTCATCGACGGCGAGGAACGCCCCTCCAGCCTTTTCGCCCTCATCAAGAAGACCACCAAGGAGCATCCGGGCAAGATCCTCTCTGCCTATAAGGACAACGTGGCCTTCGCCCAGGGGCCTGAGGTCGAGCAGTTCGCGCCGGAAGACCAAAGCACAAGCGACTGGTTCCGCGTGAAGCCTATCGAGAGCGTCATCTCGCTGAAAGCCGAGACCCATAACTTCCCCACCACGGTGGAGCCGTTCAACGGTGCCGCTACAGGTACAGGCGGTGAGATCCGCGACCGTATGGGCGGTGGCGTAGGCTCATGGCCTATCGCTGGTACGGCTGTCTACATGACCAGCTACCCGCGTCTGAAGACCGACAACGACACAGCCGGACGCGACTGGGAGGACAAGATCGCACCACGTCCCTGGCTCTATCAGACTCCGGAGCAGATCCTCATCAAAGCGTCTAACGGTGCCTCGGACTTCGGTAATAAGTTCGGCCAGCCGCTGATCACAGGTTCTCTGCTGACCTTTGAGTATCAGAGCACCACAGGCGACACCGCCACGACAGCCGACGGCAAGCCTGTCGAGGGCGAGCAGGCCGGTGAGGTCTATGGCTACGACAAGGTGATCATGCTCGCCGGTGGTGTGGGCTACGGCAAAAAGCGAGACTGCCTGAAGAAAGAACCACAGACCGGCAACGACATCGTCGTCGTCGGTGGTGACAACTATCGCATCGGACTCGGTGGCGGTAGCGTTTCGTCGGTAGATACCGGCCGCTACAGCAACGGCATTGAGCTCAACGCCGTACAGCGTGCCAACCCGGAGATGCAGAAGCGTGCTTACAACCTCGTACGTGCCCTCGTTGAGGAAGACGTCAACCCAGTGGTTTCCATTCATGACCACGGTTCTGCCGGGCACCTCAACTGTCTCTCTGAGCTCGTCGAGGACTGCGGCGGTGAGATCGACATGACCAAGCTGCCCATCGGCGACAAGACACTCTCTGCCAAAGAGATCATTGCCAACGAGAGCCAGGAGCGCATGGGACTGCTCATCGACGAGAAGCACCTTGAGCACGTAGAAAAGATCGCTGAGCGCGAGCGTGCTCCGCTGTATGTCGTCGGTAAGACCACAGGCGACGCCCACTTCAGCTTTGTGCAGGGCGACGGCGTGAAGCCTTTCGACCTCGACGTGGCGCAGATGTTCGGTCACTCGCCTAAGACCGTGATGGTCGACGAGACCGTCAAGCACCACTACGAGGACGTGACCTACTCGGCAGACTACATTGATGAATATCTCAACCGCGTGCTGCAGCTCGAAGCCGTAGCCTGCAAGGACTGGCTGACCAACAAGGTAGACCGCTCGGTGACGGGTAAGGTAGCCCGACAGCAGACACAGGGCCAGATACAGTTGCCATTGTCTGACTGTGGCGTGGTGGCTCTCGACTACCGTGGCAAGCAAGGCATCGCCACTGCACTGGGTCATGCTCCTCAGGCCGGTATGGCCGACGCTGCCGCAGGCAGTGTGCTCAGCGTGGCAGAGAGCTTGACCAATATCATCTGGGCACCGATCGCCACTGACCACGACCATCCTTATCCTGTACAGAACATCAACCTCAGCGCCAACTGGATGTGGCCGTGCCGCAGCCAGAAAGGTGAGGACGCCCGCCTCTATGCCGGCGTGCAGGCTCTGAGCGACTTCTGCTGTGAGCTCGGTCTCAACGTGCCGACAGGCAAGGACTCCCTCTCACTGAGCCAGCAATATCCCGACGGCCGCAAGATCATCGCTCCGGGAACCGTCATCGTCACCAGTGGTGCCGAGGTCAGCGACGTGAAGAAAGTCGTCAGCCCTGTGCTTGTCAATGACAAAAACTCCTCCTTATATTATATAGACTTCAGCTTCGACGAGCAGCGCCTCGGCGGCTCGGCCTTCGCGCAGAGCCTCGGCCGCATTGGCAGCGACGTGCCGACAGTGAAGAACAGCGAGTATTTCGCCGACTGCTTCAATGCCGTGCAGGAGCTCATCGGCAAGGGATGGATCATGGCCGGTCACGACGTGAGTGCCGGTGGTCTCATCACCACACTGCTGGAGATGACCTTCGCCAACACAGAAGGCGGTTTGCATGTCAACCTCCACGACGTGGAGCCTGAGAGCGACGACATCGTGAAAATGCTCTTCGCCGAGAACCCCGGTGTGGTCATCCAAGTTTCTGACCAGCACAAGAAGGAGCTACGCGAGTATCTCGAGGACAACGGCATCGGCTATGCCAAGATCGCTTATCCTACGCCCCATGAGCGCAAGGTGGTAGTGGTCAAGGGCGACTACAGCCACGAGTTCGACATCGACGCGCTGCGCGACGTTTGGTATCGTACCTCTTACCTCCTCGACCGCGACCAGAGCATGAATGGCATGGCACGCAAGCGCTATCTCAACTATAAGAAGCAGCCGCTGGAGATGAAGTTCGGCAAGGACTTCAAGGGTTCTTTCGAGTCGCTCGGCCTCAACCCCGACCGCTGGAAGGATACAACAGAGCATTCTGCGCCTAAGGCTGCCATCATCCGTGAGAAGGGTACCAACGGTGAGCGCGAGATGGCCTACACACTGTGGCTGGCTGGCTTCGACGTAAAGGACGTGATGATGACCGACCTCATCAGTGGCCGCGAGACACTCGAAGAAGTGAACATGATCGTGTTCTGCGGTGGATTCTCCAACAGCGACGTGCTCGGTTCGGCCAAGGGTTGGGCTGGTGCCTTCCTTTACAATCCGAAAGCTAAGGAAGCACTTGACAAGTTCTATGCCCGCAAGGACACGCTGAGCCTCGGTATCTGCAACGGCTGCCAGTTGATGGTGGAGCTCAACCTCATCAACCCTGAGCACAAGCATCGTGCACACCTGACCCACAACGTCAGCCAGAAGTTCGAAAGCCAGTTCCTCGGACTGAGTATCCCACAGAACAACAGCGTGATGCTCGGAAGTCTGAGCGGCGACAAACTCGGCATCTGGGTAGCTCACGGCGAGGGCCGCTTCTATCTGCCCGAACCAGAGGACCACTACAACGTCGTAGCAAAATACAACTACGCTGAGTATCCCGGCAACCCCAACGGCTCGGACTACAACGTGGCTGGAATCTGTTCGGCCGACGGCCGCCATCTGGCCATGATGCCGCACCCCGAGCGTGCCATCTTCCCTTGGCAGAACGCCTGGTATCCGGCTAAGCACCGCAACGACGATGTCACGCCGTGGATCGAAGCCTTCGTCAATGCACGCAAGTGGATTGAGAATTGCAAGAAGTAAACAAGAAAAGATCCGTCCCCCACACGCTCCGAAAGGAGGGTGTGACGGGGACTTTTTAGCTTTAAACGTGCCATCGTTGATGGCATTAAGAAGATAAACGAATATCAAGAATATATATTTTATATCCGGTAATATTCTCTATTCCGCAAAGCGGAACGTTTACAAAAAAAGAAGTTCCATTATATAAGATGAGTTCATATTCTCTGCTCTTTACCACCTTCTTCAAGATCGGAACCTTCACGCTGGGCGGTGGCTATGCCATGCTGCCCATCATCGAGGAGGACGTGGTGGACAAATATCACTGGATCAAGAAGGAGGAGTTTATCGACTACGTCGCCGTGGCACAGAGCTGTCCCGGAGTGTTCGCCATCAACTTGGCCACCTTTGTCGGCTATAAGCTCAAAGGCAAGAAGGGCGCGCTGTGCACTACGCTGGGCTCTGCCCTCCCCTCCTTCCTCATCATCCTCACCATCGCCATGTTTCTGCACCACGTCATGGAGTGGCACTGGGTGGAGGCGATGTTCCGCGGCATACGTCCTGCTGTGGTGGCGCTCATCGCCGCACCGACATTCACACTGGCCAAGAGCGCCCATATCAGCTTGTCCAACTGCTGGATACCTATAGCCTCGGCTCTGCTCATCTGGGGGCTGCATATCAACCCTATCTGGATCATCATCGCCACGGGACTGGGCGGATATGTCTATGGTAAATATCTTATCAACGAATAACCTATGATCTTTCTACAACTCTTCTACACGTTTTTCCTTATCGGACTCTTCGGTTTCGGTGGCGGTTACGGCATGCTCTCGCTCATCCAAAACGAGACCGTGCACGTCCATGGTTGGTTGACAACGGCAGAGTTCACTAACATCGTCGCTATCTCGCAGATGACGCCGGGACCTGTGGGTATTAACTCCGCCACCTATTGTGGCTACACCGCTGTGAACAACGCAGGCTACGGAATGATAATGTCGACACTCGGTTCGGCCATTTCCACCTTTGCGCTCGTACTGCCCTCGTTTATCATGATGATCTTCATCGCACGGATGTTCATGAAGTATATGAAGACGCCGGTGGTCCAACACATCTTCTTAGGCCTGCGCCCGGGTGTCGTCGGCCTGCTTGCTGCCGCAGCCCTGATGCTTCTCGACAAGGAGAACTTCTCGTCCTGGGCAGAGAATCCCTGGCAGTTTTCCATCAGCGTAGCGCTCTTCGTCGCTACGTTTGTGGGTACCTACTGGCTCCACATCAATCCCATCCGTATGATTGGCTATGCCGCCTTCGCCGGACTGGTACTGCTGTACTAAAGTTTGTGCAAACGTGCCCGTCCTAACACTGTAGAGCGGTAACGCCCGTCCCAACACAGTAGGGGGTAACGCCGTAGGGGCGGCCCGCCGTGGTCGCCCTAACACCGCAAGACATAAAATTACTATCAAGCGTGTTAGGGCGGCCACGGCGGGCCGCCCCTACATCAAAACCGAAATACGCCCTTTCGGGTATTGCCATCCCCTCCCCTTGGGGAGGGTTAGGGAAGGGCTTTTACTTTCTCACTACTTTCTTTCCATTCTGTATCACCACACCTTTATAGTTGCTGTCCACACGCTGCCCGGCAAGGTTATACATTGGAGCGTCAGCGGTATTCGTTGTAGTCGTTATCTTGTTGATACCCGTGGAAGGACTGTCGATGACATTGCCAGCGACGGTACTCAAATTGTAGTAGTTGCCATTCTTGAATGTCAGGTCGTTCTGCTGTGGAGAACCAGTGTTTGCCGAGAAGATGATATGCGTCGGTGTCGTGGCTGTGGTACCTGTGTATGTGCCGTCCCATGTCCATTTGTACACGGCGTTTCCGGCAGTTGACGTGCCTACCTTTGTGCAAACGGCACCGGGCCATTTGCCACCAGTGTAGTTGCCTTTATCGTCCCACGCCCAGCAGTTCACTTTGCTGACATTAGACCAAGAGCTTGGCACCTCGAAGAAGGCGCAGGTCTCCCCGTCGGCTACTGTGCAGAACGAAGGCGCTGTCCAGTTGCTTGCCTCGTCCTTGATGCTCTTGATGCCACTGATGTCGAGACCGTCAGAGACATAGTACTTGAAGTTCTCGCCTTCGCACGCTAACTGGAAGCCTTTTGTGTCGACACCTGTCGGTGCCCCCACGACAATGAGCACCTCGCCGTTGGTGCCTTTCACCTTGGCATAGTAGCCGGCTGTCGAGCCTATGGAAGTCTCCACGGTGCTTGTGTTCGTGATGCCGGCGAGCTTACGGGCAAGGATACATTTCTTGATAATCGTCTTGTAGGCCGTCCAGTGGCTGATCCAGATGCACGGTGTGCCCGGCATGGCGAGGATGTAAGCGTTGGCGGCGGCAATATTGGCACGCAGGGGAGAAGGATTGTCGTGCGGCTCACCCGTATCGTGGTTATCGATGAAGGTCACAGCATACTGAGCATAGCCACTTGTACCCATCAGCGTAGAAGAAGTATAGTTTGCAAGTTTACTCCAATTGCTGTTGCCGAAGGCATCCTGGATGAAGTATTTCATCGGGAAATCAAAGGCAGCACTCGTCTTACCGGTAGCGTCTACCCAGTCTTTCACGCCACCATAGGGATGATCACCGCTCTTGGTATCGGTCACAGAGCCTTGCCAATATTCACCTACAGAGTAGGCAGGCTTGGCATTTTCGTTGTACAACTTGACATAAGAGGGATCGAAGCCTTTCACATAATCGTAGCGGAAGCCCATGTAGCCCATCTCGTTGAGCAAGAAGTCCTCGTAGGTCTCCACATTCTTCTGTGTCGTGGCGTTGGTATGGTCGAGGTCACGGCAACCGCCGTCATTGAGACCGGTATCCTTGTTGCCCTTTACTTTACCGTAAGCCTCGGACGAAGTGGAGGTGTTGGCCTCGTCATCGCTACATATCTGCGTGTAGTTGGTGTTGTCCCAAGTCACTGAATAAGTCTTACCAGTATTCTGACCTTTTACGCTCTCATTGACAAAGTCGCACCATTTCGATTTTCCATTCTTATGGTTGATGACCACATCGGCGATGATGCCCGTACCTTTATCCTTAAAGGTCTTGATCATCGTGCGCAACTCAGTTTCCGTACCGAAGGCGCTGTTTTGATTGAGCCAGTAAACAGGATAATATCCCATATTGTCGCTCGTGGTGTTCGGATAACCCGAAGGTGGCGCCCAGATGAGATTAAAATACTTCGAGAGCGTATCGGCTTGCTGAGTGAGATTCGACCAAGACGACTCAGCGAAGCCGTTCCAGCTGAAGCTTTGCAGCATGACGCCGTCATAGCCGCTGGGCCATCCCTGTGCCATCATGTTGGCAGCGGCGAGAAGAGCCACAAAAGTAGAGAAAATCTTCTTCATATTAAATCTGTATTTACCGTAATTCTTATGTAATGCTTGCTTCGTATAATAATAGATATGGCAAAGTTACGATATTCTGTGCAACTTGCATTGCATTGATTTACGTCAAGAAGTGATTTAACATGTAAACGTTTGCATAGAGAGACTTCCCATCTTCAACAAGAACAAACGGGGCGACATATACCCCAAAGGATATATGCCGCCCCTTATTGTGTTCTGTAGCTACCTACTCTCCGCCCAGCCACTTCTTGCCGCTCTTGGTGTTCAGCCAAATAAGTATACCGATACCTATAACAGAGCTTATAAGAAAAATCAATGATAGTCCGTTCATAGCGTTTATTTTAAGATTTTATTTCCTATTAATGCAAAGACTACAGTACAAATCAACCCTCCCGCAATAGCCACATAACTACTGCCGGAATCTTCATTCAATAAAGGCGTAATCTCCCCTATGACCATTCCTGCAAAAGAGAGTTGAGACATATTAAGAAAATAGCCACCTATCTTCTCTTGTCGTGTTTTTGCCTTTTCCTTTGTCTCTTTTTGTGTTACCACAAGGCAAAGATAAGCATAATCTTTGAATCGTGCAACATAAAATGCAGTTTATTCTAAAAAAGAAAGACATAGTACCGGCTTATCATCCTTAAGAATAGCACGAAAAAAGGGCAGTCCCAAACGGAGCTGCCCCTTCATGATAAAAGATGTTAGCGGGGATATTGTTCAAAATATGCGCTAAGTAATAAAGCCGAAAGACTATTTGACGTCACCAGTCTCTGTGCTGAAGTTCAAATAGACCTTCTTGCCAGCACCAGAGGTGAAGGATGCACCGTCTGAGCCACTGTTGCCACGATACTGGATGGACTTATTGGCAGCAACACCGAACTCGGCTTTCCACCAATCAGTCTCAGGAATCTCAACATAAATACGTACGGCCTTGTCATTCTTCAGTGCAGGCGATACAAAGCTACCGTCTCTGGTGGCAGGTGTAGAGAAGAGGTCGGCGGCAGTACGGTTACCCCAACCGTCAGCAGAAGTCTCACCCATGAGGTAGACCTTAGGAGTGTAAGCCTTGAAGGCGTGCTTAGCACGGTCTACAACAAGGAGATACCATCCTGCCTTGTTGCACTTCACATTGTTCGGTGTAGAGAAGCTGCTGGCCTGGTCTCCACCATCGCAAGAGGGTGCGAAGTCTCCCTTCCAATCAGCCACAGGAGAGAACTTGAACTCCTCGTCCTTGTCAAAGTACTTAACGGTCCAGAAGAGGTCCTGGTTACCGTTGACCATGGTCAGCTCCATCCACTTACTACCCCAACCGTAGTTGGCACCTGTCATGAAGAGCTGCGGGATATCCTCTGCAGTAGCGTAGACCGTCTGGTCGAGGAGGTTGACATGGATGATATAGTACTGCTTTGTTGTGCCGGCGAACTGGATGTTGCTGCCTTTACCATCTGTATTGTCGAAGAATTTAGTCTTAACCGGATTCTTGACATCCTCTGTGAGCACAGCGGTGTGGCCATCACCAGAGAGAACGGTGCCAGCATTCCAGCTACCCTTATGAGCCAAGTCAAGCAACTTGAACTCGACATGGTCGCCATAGGTCAGTTCTTGAGCCGGGACACGAATGGTAAACTCGGGGTTGTCATAAGGACTTGCGCCACCGAACTCGTACTTGTATTGTGTGTCGTCTGCATTCCAGCCATTGCCCTTCACATTACCAACCACATAGTAACCTACCTCAGAGAGTACAGGAGCCTTCGGCGTGATGTAGACATTGAGGGTTCCGGCATCAATGTAGACGAAGTCGTTGCCTGTGATGGCAGAGGCCAGGATCTTTGCTGTGAACGGACGGGCAACAGGCTTCAGACCATAGCTTTCAGAGACAAACTGCTGGATGACAGCACTGTCGGCATTGCAGTTGTTGCTCAAGTCAATCGTCTTGGAGACGGTCGATTTGGCATCAGCACCTGTTGGTGTGAGTACGACGCGCACGTTCTTGACATTGTAGGCATAGTCCGCAGGAATCTGGAGATTAGCCAACGTGACACTGTCCTTGACAGGCTGTGCATTGTTGAGGTTGACAGGATTTCCCTCTGTCGAAGTCGTCGTGGCTGTGAAACCCGGGATGGTGATAGCGTTCTCCTGGGCGTTGGTCTGCGGTTCAGCCCAATCATCGTAGTCGCCCTTACAAGAACTCATGCCGACCAGGACGAGCGCGGCAGCCATACCAAAGAAATATCTTTTCAATTTCATTGTTGTATTCTTTAATAGTTGATGAAGAGGGGACGTAGCTTCGCCTTTCGGCGAAGCGCGAAGCCTCACGTCCCCAAGCTATTGTTACTTTACGTATGCAGCATCGGTGTCGAAGTTGATGTACAGTTTCTGACCAGGAGCACAGGTGACAGAATAGTCGGCACCTTTGTCTTTAGCCCAACTATCGATGAGATTAGCATCGCGGTAGAAGATCTTACCTTTGGAAATAGTGAACTCTGTATGCCACCAATCCCATCCTGGAACCTTCATGTAAGCACGGAGCTCACCGGCTGCAGCGAAAGCAGGAGACACCCAATCACCATCTGCATTGGCTGGTGATGTCAACTCCCAGCCTGTGGTAGGATCGTCCCAGTCGCCACCAGCTGCGGCACCAATGATGTATGCCTTCGGAGCCTCAGTGCGGAAGGTGTAGACCATCTTGTTGTTGGCTGCGTCGGCATGTGCCTGAACAACAATGATGTACCATCCGGCGTTGGCGAACTGGATACCGCCATCGGCAGCGGCCGTGAGACCAGCGCTGGCGTTGTCTTCCAGCTTGGAGACATTGGAGAAGCCATTGGATGCCGTATTGTCGTCACCGAAGTGAACGGAAGTGTTGGCATCAGCATAGATCATGCAGTAAAACCACTCTGTCTCACCGTAGATCTTACCCATCTCCTTAGCCTCGTTGCCATGGTGGATAGAAGCGCCAGAGAGGAACATCTGTGCCGGTGTAGAGGCGACATAGCTGACCTGCGTATGAGGCAGTTCGATGACGTTAGAGTTGATATAGGTGTTGTCGGTGAAGTCGACATGAGCACGCAGACGGATGTAGACCGGGATGTTCTGACCCGTGGGGTCGGCACCATTATTAGCATTCTGGTAGAGCTTCACGACGGTATTGTTGAGCTCAACGGCATCAACGTTCATGTTGGCAGAGGTATAAGAGGCTGCAAGGGTCTTATATTCGACACCCTTGCCTGCTTCGGTGTTCTGCTTGAAGTTGGGATCGATAGACACCTGCACCTGGTAGATAACAGGCGCTGTGTAACCATAGTCAGGCTGGCTGCAGGTGAGGTTCAGCGTGGAACCCTTGGCCAGATCGTATGTGCTCTCACCTTGTGCGATGGCAGGCGTGTTAAGATGGAATGTAGTAGCGTCCTGCAATGTCGGGTTGCTGTCTCTATCCTCAGAGCATGCTGTCATCATGGGGATGGCCACAAGCGTCAGCAACGGGAGCACCAAACTTTTTATGATGTTTTTCATTGTTTCTGTTTTAAATTGACTTTTTAGGAAGGTCCCTGGGGAAAGTCCCAGAAACCAGACTCCTTATTTATTAATAACCCGGGTTCTGATGTCCCTTGAGGTTCGGGTTGCCCGTGATCTCCGTCTCCGGGAAAGGATAGGCATTGAAGTGAGCGTCAACGATCTGACCGTTGGCTGCGCCGCCCTTCCAGTCCCAAACATACATGTTGCCATTGAGCGCACGGCTATTGCCAGCGAAGACACCGAAGCGGACGAGGTCGGAGCGACGACGGCCCTCGGCATAGAATTCACGGCACCACTCGTCGCAGATAGTTTCCAAAGAGAGATCTGACTCCTTGAACTCCTGTGCGCCGGCACGATCGCGAAGCTGGTTGATACATCCCAGAGCTTTTCCCTTGTTGCCTAAGCGGAAGTTGGCCTCGGCCTCAATCATCAGCACCTCAGCATAGCGGAACAGAGGCACGTCGACATCTACACGCTCAGTACCAGGGTTGTGGACAGCCTTACCATCAGAACGGTGGTTGTCCCACTTTACGATGGAGAGACCATCGGTGAAAGTAGAAATCTTCTCCGTTCTGCGTTTTCTCAAACCGCCACCGCGACCACCATAGAAAAGGGCACGGTCGTCACCGGCCTTTTCTACAATCTGCTTGGTGGAAGAGCCATCCTGCTCGTCAAGAGTCTTAATCTCTGCCTCCGTGGCTCCATCAGGAGCAGCTTCGGTAGAGAGGGGGCAGTCGTCGAGTGTCGGGAAGAATTTGCGGACAAGGGCAGCACGTGAGAAGTTACAAGACCATCCGTTAGTAGTACCCATGTCAGGCATGCCTGCCTTGCGGAAGGAGTTGATGAGATACATTCCACAAGAGTTTGTCATAATATGATTGCCGTCTTGACGAATCGGGAAGATAATCTCCTTCATGGCACTGTGATTCTCGTCGTTGTCTGCCATAAAAAGCTGCTGATAGCCTGTGTAGGCGTTCTTCTCTGTTTTAGAGAGCTCATACTTGCCAACGAGCTGGTCGGCATAACTCTTTGCCTTCTCCATAGCCTCTTTGGTGCTGATGGAAGGATCGTAGACGTGAGCGTTGAGCCACAGACGAGCGTGGAGCAGGAGAGCAGCACCGCGATCGGCACGACCATAGTTATCGCCACTATTGTAAGCACCAATCTCGGCCATCTGAGGTTCGATGTCGGTCAGCTCCTCATCCAACCACTTCACCATCTCTGCACCCGTCTTGTACTCAGGATAGGTCGACAGGTTGAAGTCGGTCTTGAACGGACTGTTGTGGAAGAGGTCGAGGAGATACCAGTAGTGAAGAGCACGGAGGAAGCGAACCTCAGCGCGGACACCCTTGTGAGCCTCGTCGTCAGCCACGTCAGAGAGGAAGAAGTTGTACTGTGTGATGTCATACATCAGACGCTTGTAGGCCCACTGTACACGCCCCGTGGAAGAGTTCCAGCTGATAGTGGTAACCTCAGGGATACCAGCATCGTTCTGCCAAGCCCAAAGCAGCTCGTCGGTGCCGAGCTCCTCCAGATTGAAGGTAGTGCGGTAAAAACCTGTCTCACCGGCGTCCATGTTGGTCATGTCGCCATTGTCGTCAGGACCTTTCTGGCCTGACAGACCGAGCATGCCATACATTTTACCCAGCAGACCCTGCTCATTGGATGTAGATGTTGACTGCGGATCGATTGACGAGATGTTGAGCTCATCAGTGCACCCGGTGGTCATGCCGAGAGTGAGTGCCGCAGCTGCTATCGATTTAATCAGTATATGTTTCATTTTGAGTATTCTTATTTTCCGTTAATGTTAGAAATTCAAGCTCATACCGACCTGCAGGCTCCATGGACGCGGATAGGGATTTCTGTCGACACCACCGGGTACCTCAGGATCGAGACCATCATACTTGGTGATGATGAACGGGTTCTGAACGGTAGCATAGACGCGACCACCAGCCTCGCCACCCCACAAATGTGAGAAAGAGTAGCCCAAGGTGATGTTCTGGCACTTCAGGAAGGATGCGTTACGCACGAAGTAGTCAGAGAGCCAGTGTTGTGTCTGCTGACCTGTGACTTCATTGATACCCGACCAGCCCAATGTTACAGCTTCAGGTGTGGTATTCTGGAAAGCATTGTTACTATTCAGGCCAGTCGCACTGATATAAGTGTTGTTAGACAAGTTATCGTAGTAAACATAGTTACCGATAGAAGCACGGAAACTTGTGGAGAAGTCAATGTTTTTGTAGACAATCTTCGTGGTCAGGCCCATGGTGACAGGAGCTGCAGGGCTCTTGTAGCAGTAGCGGTCAGCCTCAGAGATGATACCATCACCGTTGCGGTCGACGAAGACACCCTCAAGAGGTTTAGCATTCTTGTCATAAACTTGCTGGTAGACGAAGAAAGAGTTCATCGGCTCACCCACCTTCTGCACCTGGATGCGGGTACCGTTACCACGAGAGATAGTGTTGCTGGACCAAGCGTAGTAGTCCTTGCCGCCACCGGCGAGCTCGGTTATCTCATTGTGGTTCCAGCCTACATTGTAGCTGACATCCCATGTAAAGTCCTTGGTGACGATGGGTTTGGCATCGATCGAGAACTCAACACCGTAGTTCTTCAGCGAACCCATGTTCTCCCAAAGCTCAGGAGCGAAGTTGGTACCGGTAGGAATAATCACGCTCTGCAGCAGGTCTTTGGTCTTACGGTAGTAACCATCAACACTGGCAGTGATGCGGTTGTTGAGGAAACCAAAGTCGAAACCGGCGTTATAGGTTGTAGTCTTCTCCCAAGTGAGGTCGGGGTTGTAAGGCTGTGGACGCAGTGTACTGACATAGCCCTTGTCGCCCTCACCAAACTGGTACATGGCATACTGGTTACTGATGACATACAGCGGCATGTAGTAGAAGTCAGAGATGTTGCCGCCCGTCTCCTGTTGACCGGTGATACCGTAGGAGAGTCGGAGCTTGAAGTCATTCCACCAAGGCATGTCCTTGAAGAACTTCTCGGAAGAGATGCGCCACATGAAGGCGGCAGAGGGGAAGTAGCCCCATTTATGACCCTTGGCGAAGCGAGAAGAACCATCAGCACGGAACGTAGCTGTAAGTGAATACTTCTCAGCAAGGGTATAGTTCAAACGACCGAAGTAAGAGACGATGGAGTTGTGAGTAGCCCAAGCCTGCTCGTCGCGAACGGCAGCGTTGTGTGCTGTTGGCGTAGCGAGCTTCTGATTGCTGGAGTCATACCAGTCGAGACCTTGTCCAGCGTTCCATCCACTACGGTGGTAGTGGCTCTGCTCTGCGCCACCCATGATGTCAAAGTCGTGAATACCCCAGACGTGAGCATACTCAGCGTATGCGTTGCCGGTCATACTGTATTTATAGGTACGTGTAATGCCGTCCCATCCATAATAGTTGTTCTCACGGGAATAGATGGAGTTGTTGCTCGTCTGACGGGCGTTGGTGTATTGTCCACCGAAGTTGGCATGCAGGTGCAGATCCTCAAAGCCATGAATCTTATAATCAACCTCGATGTTGCCGGACACGTCATTGGTATGTGCCAAAGTCCGTGTGAGGCCGAGCGTGGCAACGGGGTTGCCCGGAGCATTTCCATTGGTAGTGTAAGCCCAATCCTTATTATTGAACTTTGCAGCCTGTGTGTACTGCCAGTAGCCACCTGTGTACTGCTGGAAGATGGGGTCGTCGCTGCGAACAGGACGTGTAGGATCCATCTTCAGGGCAGAACCTACGACATCACCGTTACCCGTCCAGTTGTCCTTCTCATAGGTGTACTTGGCCGTGATATTGAAGTTCAGGTGAGAGTCGAAGAAATGCGGTGAGAGATTCACGCTGCTGTTCCAACGGTTCATGTCAGACTGCTTGATGATACCCTCATCATACTGATAACCACCGCTGATGCGGTAAGGCATATTCTTCAGTCCTCCAGAGATGGAGACATTGTGACCTGTAGAGATAGCCGTACGGAAAATTTCATCCTGCCAGTTGGTGTTGGCAGTGCCAAGTGACTTGAGAATGTCTGAACCGCTAAGCTTTGACATTAAGGCGCGGTATTCATCGCCGCTAAGCACGTCGTAGCGTTTCTGCGTATGTGAGACGGTCACGTTGGCGTTGTAATTGACCTTAGCAGCCTGACCGGCCTGACCTTTTTTTGTAGTGATGATGATGACACCGTTAGATGCACGTGAACCGTAGATAGCAGTTGCGGAAGCATCCTTCAGCACGGTGAAGGTCTCAATATCGTTAGGGTTGATACCAGCAAGAATATTGGAAGTACCCTTAGCCGTGTTGCCGTCGATGACAAGTCCATCAATGACATAGAGTGGGTCGTTGGAGGCATTCAATGACGAGCCACCACGGATACGAATCTGTGCACCGGCACCAGGAGCGCCACCGGAGGTCTCTACATCCACGCCGGCAACCTTACCGACGAGCATGTCTGATGCGTTGTTGGTAATACCTTTAGAGAGTTCATCGGGCTTGATAGCAGTGACAGAACCGGTGAGGTCGTCCTTCTTGACGCGGCCATAACCGATGACGACGACATCGCTGAGCGTCTTCTCGTCGGCCTTGAGTGTGACAACCATGTTGTCACCTGCGGCAACGGTCTGCGGAGCCATACCCAAGTAAGTGAATGTGAGCTTGGTGCCAGGAGCTACGTTGACGCTGTAGTTACCGTCCATGTCGGTGATGCCCACCGTCTTGCCATTGGCAGTGATGGTAGCACCCATGACGGGTTCGCCGGTAGCATCCTTAACCTGACCCTTGACAGCACCAGACTGCGCAAAGGCCGTAGCGGAAAGGAACAGACCGCCTGCAAGAGCGAGAGTCCTTAGCGGCAATTTGATTTTTACCTGCTTCATTTGCTTTAAATTTAAGTTAATGTTATTGCATTGTTTTTAGTTATCTACCTTGTCGATGATGTCTCCGGCCATCCCGTGGTCACGTGGCTGCTGTTTAGGTTCCTCCTTATTATATATAGGTTGTGTGAGCAGTCTTAGGCTTCATCTTCGTGTGCAAAAGTACTTTCTTTAACTTATATTTGTTGATTTTTTCCAGTAAAAACACGCTTTTCTACGTGCAAACGTTTGCAAAAGTGTATGAAGCGCACAGTTTATTTAGGTCGTTGCATAAGCGTTTGCATGGGAAACAAAGCCTTTGCTCGCCTCTGTATTGAGAACACAGAAAGGGCTTGCAACCTCTTCCTTGTGTGAAAGGAAACGTGCGTAGACATATATAAATAATGTATAATAGGCTTTAATACGGCGTATGGCGAAGTTGATGTTGGGGCGCCCCTCATATTTTCTTGGGGACAAAGTTATGTATGCTTGGGACCAAATCATCGTGATGGATGTTGTAATCTTATAGAAAAAGATCGTTTGCTAAGCAGAGAGCTATCTTTTTCTAAGCAGAAAAAGGTACGTCAATAGCTGGAAAATTAAAAGAGAAAAAATCTTTAAGACTGTTATTGTCAAGCAATTCAGGAAAGAGTTGTCATTGCTCTAGCGTTAGGCCTTGACTTTAATTCGCTGTCTGACCCTCTTTCCAAACTCGTGAGCCTCAGATGGGTCTACGAGCAGAGCGACGGCGAGCATCGTGTCGGGAGCATATCGGACCGACGCGCTGACAGAGCCCGTGAGTTCCATGCTATGTCTACATCACACCGAAGGCTCCTGTACACTCTGAGGTAGGTTACTATGTGGTTGGAAATGTGAAGGGCAATGGCTGGAATGCTGATGACACACAATACAAGTACGAGTTCGGTGGCGCAAGTCCTTACGACAACCCCGAGTTCTCCATTCGTGTTCCGCCGGCTCAGGATCTGACCTATGGCGACCATGTAGAGTTCAAGCTGCTCGGCTTGGCTCATAAGGGCAGCTGGCACACTTTCAAGGCTTACACGCCGAAGGTCTACCTCATGGGCGAAGCTTCTGCTGACGGCTGGGGCAACCGTACTGCCGCCGACATCTTCTCTACACCTTCCAACAGAGACGGTAGCTTTGTATCACCTGCTCTGAAGAACGACAAGGCCGTACGTATTTATGTCGAGATTTCTGAGACCGACTGGTGGAAAGCCGAGTTCGGCGTTGCCGCCAACAAGTCCATTCAGTATCGTGGCAACAGTGGCTCAGACGGTGCGTCTATCACTCGCACAGCCGTCGTGCAATATCGTTGAGCCCAAGACACTCTGTCCGGCTGATGGTCTTGCGCTCATTGCTGTGAAAGGTGGGTCCGAGGAAGAGAAGCTGACCACGTGCGCAGGCATCAAAGCTTTTGCCCGACGGCTTTGTCAAAGGCGCAAAGCCGTTGTCCTTAAGGATGATCTCTGGGAATCCAGCGTCGAAAGCAGCCCGCATGATGGCTCGCTCGCCCGGTGAGATCGAAGGCGAGACAAGGATAGCCCCTTGGCGGCAAAGAGCCAGCGCCTTTGCCTTCTCTGCCTCTATCTGTTGCTCGGTGAGACTTCGTGAGCACTGTATCTGGATGTGAAACGGTTTGCGGAGGAGAAAGCGGTTGCCCAAGGCTGAGAACGTCATGCCCTTCCATTCCAACGATCGCTGGACACGAAAGAACTCTGGGTGCTCGCGCTTGACAAGAAGCCGACGGGGATTGTCCATAACGTACCGAATCCAAGCATTGAGTTGTCCTTCTCTGAGAAGAACCTTATCATTATAGTTGGCTTCATAGAGGATACCATGATGGCGGTCCTGACGATTTTCATCTTGGTGCTGACGCAGTTTGTCGGCAGCATACTCTTCTGGACAAAGCGCAAGGTAATCATGTCGGCAACCTACCTTGAAGCCGTTGAGAATCTTACCCAAAGAGCGGGAAAGGCGCTCTGTGACAAAGAGAATGCCGTGGAAATGGTCGGGCATGAGTTGAAAGGCGATGCCTTTCATCTCCGGTATCCGTGCCAGCATCCCTTGCCAGTTCTCGATAATGGCCTCGCCGAGAGCACTGGGCAACAGACGTGGAGCATCGGGAGCGCCCAAAGGTTGGCGCACGTCGCCAACCACCTCGCCGAAGAGCGGCCGACGTCTCTCCACACACATCGTGATCAGATAGATCTGGCGCGCCTGGTAGTCATGGCCTTCCAAGCGCCGATTCATGGAGGCGATCTTTGGTCCTGCGTACATCAGCTTTTGCTTTAGCGTCTCTTCGTCCATAGGCAAACATTGTTTCTTCGGTTTTTGCAAAGATAAGGCAAAAAGAAATAGGCGACAACAAAAGTGGGCAAAAACTTTTAAGAGAAAAGAGAAAAAAGGAAAGGGAAGGAGAAAAGAGAAGAAGAAAGGAAGAATAGGGAAGCAAAGAAAGGCGAGGAAGGCAGGAAAAGGCAAGGCAAGGGTGCGCTGGGTTCAGTTTGATGCTGCTCAGCAGCATCGTACAGAACAGAGCAAACTGCTGGGCAGAACAGAGCTTCCCCTTGTACGAAACAGTGCAGACCGTCGCCGATTAGCAAGCCACACGCCGCATGCGCAATCGTTTGCGTAAATAATACTTAAATAATCATAGCACATATAGGAGGGCTCTCGCTTTTTTTGCTACTTTTGCACAGCAAGCACATGTAGCGTGTGTAAAAGCAAGAAAAGCGTTATATACAGAGCAAATACAAGGCGCAGACGGTTTGCACGCCCACCACGGTCATGCAAAAACTTTGCGGCAAGTCTGCCATACAACCTAAATTTGACAATGGAACAACCAGCACCTATCACCATGAAGGACATCGCCAAGGCTCTTGGCGTGTCGGTGGCCACTGTGTCAAGGGCAATGAAAAACAGTTCCCGCATCAGTGATGAGCAACGTGAGCGTATTCAGCAATACGCCCGCGAGCACAACTATATCCCCAACATGATTGCAGAGAATCTGCGCAATAGTCGTACGAAGCCCGTGAAGATCATCGGCGTCATCGTCCCACAGTTCGAGCACTTCTATTTTTCCTCGATACTTAGTGGTATTGAGCAGGAGGCTATGTCGCGCGGATATACCATCATGGTGGGACAGAGCGCCGAGCAATACGACCGCGAGACGCTCCTCTGCGATAAGTTCTACCAGAACAAGGTCTGTGGCATCATCGTCAGTCAGGCCAAGGACACGATGAACTACGACCATTTCAAGAAGCTCATCAACAGCGGTGTACCCTTGGTATTCTACGACCGCATCTGTACGGGTGTGGACTGTAGTCGTGTCGTTGTCGATGACTATCAGGGAGCATTCAATGCCGTGAGCCATCTCATTGAGACTGGCTGCCGCCGCATCGCCTGCTACATGTCGCCGATGACACTTGAAATCTCGAAGAACCGCTACAACGGTTACCGCGACGCCCTGTTGCGCTACGGCTTGGAGCCCGACAAGAAGATGTTCCGCATCTGCGACAACCGTGCCGACGCCGAGGCCATCACACCCGACTTGCTCTCGCAGGACGAGAAGCCCGACGCCTTCTTTGCCGTGAACGACGACACCGCCATTGGCATTCTGTATACCGCCAAGCGCATGGGCTTCCGTGTGCCGCAGGACATCTCGGTCTGTGGCTTCACCAACGGACAGCGCGCCGTGGCCTGCGACCCGATGCTCACCACCGTGGAGCAGCGTGGCGTACTCGTCGGTGAGGAGGCTGCCGACATCCTCATCAGTAAAGTAGAAGGAGAGATTCCCATGGACAAGGTCATCAAGCGTGTCGTGCGCACGAGGCTGATCATCCGCGGCACGACAAGATAAATGATAGACACTATAGAAGTATAGATGCTATAGACAATATAAAGATCATAACCACCGAACAACTAAAAGAATCACGATATGAAAGAAAAGCCAAATCTATCCTTCTGGGGCCTGTGGAACCTAAGCTTTGGGTTCTTCGGCGTACAGATCGCCTATGCACTGCAGAGTGCAAACATCAGCAGGATCTTTGCCACGTTAGGCGCTGACCCACACAGCTTGAGCTATTTCTGGATACTACCACCATTGATGGGTATCATCGTACAACCGATTGTCGGTACCTGTTCCGACAAAACCTGGTGCCGTTTCGGTCGTCGCATCCCCTATCTGTTCATCGGTGCTGCCATTGCCGTACTGGTGATGTGTCTGCTGCCGAACTCCGGTTCGTTTGGCATGACCGTGTCTACAGCCATGACCTTTGGTCTGATCGCACTGATGTTTCTCGACACCTCTATTAATATGGCCATGCAGCCGTTTAAGATGCTTGTAGGCGACATGGTCAACGAGAAGCAGAAGGCTGCCGCCTATTCCATTCAAAGCTTCTTGTGTAACGCCGGTTCACTGGTGGGCTATGTCTTCCCCTTTGTCTTTGCCCTCTTAGGCATTGCCAATACAGCGCCCAAGGGTGTCGTCCCCGACTCTGTCATCTACAGTTTCTATGTAGGCGCAGCCATCCTCATCCTCTGCGTCATCTACACCGTTGCTAAGGTAAAGGAATGGAATCCAAAGGAATACGAGGAATACAACGGCGTGAAGGAAGACGTCAAAGAAGAAGAGAAAGGCAGTGGCAACTGGCTGACATTGTTGAAGAACGCTCCTGTCACCTTCTGGAAAGTAGGCCTTGTGCAATTCTTCTGCTGGTTCGCGTTCATGTATATGTGGACATACACCAACGGCACCGTAGCCGACAACTGCTGGGGGACCACCGACGTGACCAGTGAGGGCTATCAGGCTGCCGGCAACTGGGTAGGCATTCTCTTTGCCGTACAGGCTATCGGCTCCGTGATCTGGGCTCCTATCCTGCCGAAGTTCACCAACCGCAAGGTTGCCTACGCCGTGAGTCTGCTCTTAGGTGGCATCGGCTTCGCCTCCTGTGCTTTCATCCATGACCAGTACCTGCTGTTCATCCCGTTCCTGCTCATCGGTTGTGCTTGGGCCGCCATGCTTGCCATGCCGTTCACCTTTGTCACCAATGCCCTGCAGGGCTATGGCCATATGGGCGCCTACCTGGGTCTCTTCAACGGCACCATCTGCATCCCGCAGATCGTCGCAGCCGCCATCGGTGGCACGCTGTTGGCGCTTGTAGGCAGTGTACAGAGTCACATGATGATTGTGGCTGGTGTCGCACTCATCCTCGGTGCACTGAGCGTGAGCGCCATCAAAGAGAAATAGAGGCCCCCCCCAGCCTCTCCCGAGGGAGGAGAGAAAGCTCACCACTGCCATTCCCGCGAGAGAAGAAGAACTTAGCGATTGGCTATCTGATATACTTGCTATCATAACATAAAAAAGATGACAAGACTCTTGGGCTTTGCCCTATCCTTTTTGCTCGCCGTGCCTACGTGGGCACAGCGGGCCTACCACGGCGACGGTCCCGACGACGCACTGCGTTTCGTGCCCGTCGCTGCGGTGTATGCGCTCAAGGCCTGTGGCGTGGAGAGCGAGAGCAGTTGGAAACGATTGGCTGTCAACACCGCCGTGTCCTACGCCTTCTCCGTCGGCACCACATGGGCGCTCAAGCACAGCATCCATGAGCGGAGACCCGACTGGACAGACAATCGCTCCTTTCCCAGCGGCCATACCGCACTGGCCTTCACCGGTGCCGTCATCCTCGACAAAGAGTATCGCCATGTCTCTCCCTGGATTAGCGTGGCTGGTTATGCTGTGGCGACGGGCGTGGCCATCGACCGCGTGGCACGCAACCGCCATGCCTGGCAAGATGTAACGGCCGGAGCCGCCATCGGTGTGGGCAGCACGCTCTTAGGCTATTGGCTCGGCGATAAGATCACAGGAGAGCACAACCGCTATGCGCTGACTACCGACGGGCAAAGCCTCAGCCTCTGCATTCAGCTCTTCGGCAAATAGCATTCCTATTCCTCCCTACTCTACCAGCATTTGACTTTAGTCCCGACACCTACCTTACCTGACATCACACGTAGAAGAACAGAGGCGAACTCTTGGCCTCAAGACCCAAGCAAGATGCTGCAATCGTTTGCACATTCTTTTCTCTCATTTGTGCAAAGCAACCTCCATAACTTCTTTCTTTTTTCGTAATTTTGAGCCTAAATAGATAAACAGAATAAAAACCTAAAGCTCTATGAACTTAATATTTAGCATAGACTACAAGACCGTCTTCGGAGAAGAGCTGGTCTTGAACATTGTGAAGGACGGAGCTGTTGCGCAATACCATCTGGGCACCACCGACGGTGCACGATGGACATGCCAGCTGACCATCCCCGATACCAACCAAGTGTTGGAATACTATTACAGTGTAGACGCCATCGGCTGTGAGCACCGCCATGAATGGACCACCGTACATCACAAGCTGGAGCTCAACGCCTCAAAAGGCAAGAGCTACACGATGTATGACCATTGGTCTGACATCCCTGAGGACGCTTATCTCTACAGTTCAGCTTTCACGGACTGTCTCTGTCCTCATACGCTCCATGTGCTTCCCTCCTCATCATTCAGCAAGACCGTGCGTCTGATCGTGCGTGCTCCTCAGCTGCGTGCCTCTGAGCGTCTCGCCATCATCGGCAGCGACAAGGCCTTAGGCGCTTGGGATTCCCTAAAAGCCGTGGAGATGACCGAGCACAACATCAACGAATGGGTCGTGGACCTCAATGCCGACGACTTCCCCGAGGGAGAGATGGAGTTTAAGTTCGCCGCTCTCGACAGTAAGAAAGACGTCACGCCACTTTGGGAGTGCAGCAACAACCGCACCATCGAACTGCCAGAATTGAAGGACGGCGAGGTCGTGGTCTATGATCTCGACGAGGCTTACATGCCCATCTACAACACCAAGATCGCCGGTACGCTCGTGCCTGTGTTCTCACTCCGCTCCAAAACAAGTTTCGGCGTCGGTGACTTCGGTGATCTGAAGAAGATGATCGACTATATCGATAAGACCGGACAGCGCGTGCTGCAGATCCTGCCTATCAACGACACCACGATCACTCACACTTGGACCGACTCCTATCCTTATAGTTGCATCAGCGTGTTTGCACTGCATCCGATGTATGTCGACCTCACGCAACTGCCACAGCTGAAGGATACCAAGGAACGCGACCGCTTCGAGAAACTGCGGGTCGAGCTCAACGGTCTGAAGCAGATCGACTACGAGCGTGTCAACAATGCCAAGCTCGACTATCTCCATCAGCTCTTCGCCCAGGAAGGAAAGCAGATGATGAGCTCTAAGAAATATCACGAGTTCTTCCACGAGACCGAACAGTGGCTTGTGCCCTACGCTCAATATGCTACGCTGCGCGACAAGTACGGAACGGCCGACTTCTCGCAATGGCCCGACCACAACACCTGGGACGAGGCCGACCGCAAGGAACTCTCCAACAGCCGCAGCAAGGTATATAAAGAGGTGGAGTTCTGGTATTTCGTCCAGTATATCCTCAACACTCAGCTCGACGAGGCGCACGCCTATGCCCGCAAGCATCACGTCATTCTCAAGGGCGACATCCCTATCGGCGTGAACCGCTATGGCTGCGATGTGTGGATGGAGCCCCGCTATTTCAATCTCAACGGACAGGCCGGCGCACCGCCCGATGACTTCTCTGTCAACGGCCAGAACTGGGGCTTCCCAACCTACAACTGGGATGAGATGCTCAAAGATGGTTGCCAGTGGTGGGTACGCCGCTTCCAGAATATGGCGAAGTTCTTCGATGCCTACCGCATCGACCATGTACTCGGCTTCTTCCGCATTTGGGAAATTCCTATCAACTCTGTACATGGTCTGCTCGGACAGTTCGCCCCGGCGCTTGCCATGACAGCCGACGAGATCCGCGGCTATGGTCTCAACTTCCAGGAGGAGCGCTTCACCACGCCGTTTATCACCGACTGGACACTGGAGCGTATGTTCCATGAGAAAGCCAACGATGTGAAAGCAAAATATCTCGACCGCCTCGGCGACGAGCGCTACAAGATGAAACCCGAGTACGATACTCAGCGCAAGGTAGAGAAAGCCTTTGCCGATGTCACCGACCAAGACGAACTCAACATCCGCGATGGTCTCTATGCCATGATCAGCGACGTGCTCTTTGTGCGCGACACCAAGGATGCCTCGAAGTTCCATCCACGTGTGTCGGCACAGTTTAGTTTCATCTACGAGAGTCTCTACGACAACGACAAGGGTGCTTTCAACCGCCTGTACAACGACTACTTCTATCGTCGCAATAACCAGTTCTGGTATCGCGAGGCCATGAAGAAGCTGCCGCGTCTGGTAGAAGCCACACGCATGCTTGTCTGTGCCGAAGACCTTGGCATGGTACCCGACTGTGTGCCATGGGTCATCAACGAGTTGCGCATCCTTTCGCTGGAGATTCAGTCCATGCCGAAAGACCCGCACGTACGCTTCGGTCACCTCTCCCGCAATCCCTATCGCTCGGTCTGCACTTTCTCCTCTCACGACATGCCGACACTGCGACAGTGGTGGGACGAGAACTACGAGCGCACACAGGACTATTACAACAACATGCTCTACCGTGGCGGTGCTGCCCCGCATCCGTTGCCGGGCTGGCTGGCCCGCGACATCGTCTCGCGCCAGCTCACCTCGCCTTCTATGCTCTGCATCCTGAGCATCCAAGACTGGCTGGCCATCGACGACAAGCTGCGTTTGCCCGATGCCAACGCAGAGCGTATCAATATCCCGGCTAACCCGAAGCATTACTGGCGCTACCGCATGCACCTCAACATCGAGGACCTCATGGCTAACAACAACCTCATGTCCAACGTCAAGGAGCTCGTCAACCAGAGTGGACGCACCAACACCTTCGGTGAGAAAAAAGGAGAACTGTGAAACAGATAAAAAAGTAAGAAATATCAAGTATACGATATGAACAAGATAGCAAGCATCATCTCTTTGGCACTGCTCATGCCTTTGACAGCCTTGGCACAGACGGTGAAGTCGCCTGACGGTAACGTCAGCCTCACCTTCTCGCTCACCGGCAATGGCGTGCCGACTTACGAAATGACCTATAAGAACAAGGCCGTCGTCAAACCTTCCCACCTCGGCCTGGAACTCGCCAAGGACAAACATGCCAGCAAGGGCATGCGCGAGACCAGTCTCATGGACGGTTTCACCGAAACCGGCAGCACGACGTCGACTTTCGACGAGACTTGGACTCCCGTATGGGGACAGTATGCCAAGATCCGCAACCACTACAACGAGATGGCCGTAAACCTCACGCAGCCCGCCACCAAGCGCAAGATGACGATCCGCTTCCGCGTATATAATATAGGTATGGGTCTGCGCTATGAGTTCCCACAGCAGGACTCGCTGGTCTACTTCGTCATCAAGGACGAGCACACTCAGTTTGCCATGACCGGTGATCACACCGCCTGGTGGCTGCCCGGTGACTACGACACCCAGGAGCAGGAGACTCAGGAGAGCAAGCTCAGCGAGATCCGTTCCCGTTTCCACGATGCCGTAAACTGGAACAACTCTTCCGTGGCAGTCTTCTCGCCCACCGGCGTGCAGACAGCCTTACAGATGAAGACCAAGGACGGACAGTATATCAATATCCACGAGGCAGCCTGCATCGATTATGCCACCATGCACCTCAACCTCGATGACAAGAGCATGGTCTTCGAAAGTTGGCTCACGCCCGATGCTACAGGTATGAAAGGCTATATGCAGACACCCTGCAATACACCTTGGCGCACAGTGGCCGTGAGCGACGATGCCCGCGACATGCTCTCCGAGGCCAACAACCTCATCTATAATCTCAACGAGCCCTGCAAGATCAAAGACACTTCCTGGATCCATCCTACAAAGTACTGTGGCGTATGGTGGGAGATGATCGTCGGCCGCAACTCATGGAACTACACCGATGAGTATCCGTCCATCAAGCTCGACAGCATCGACTGGAGTAAGGTGAAGCCCAACGGCCGCCATGGTGCCAACAACACCGAGGTGCGCAAATATATCGACTTCGCTGCTGCCAACGGCCTGTCCGAGGTGCTCGTCGAGGGTTGGAATGTCGGTTGGGAAGACTGGGCCAACCACTGGAAGGACTACGTCTTCGACTTCGTCACTCCTTATCCCGACTTCGACATCAAGGCGCTCAACGACTATGCTCACTCCAAGGGTGTGAAGCTGATGATGCACAACGAGACTTCTTCGAGCGTGGTCAACTACGAGCGTCATCTCGAGGCAGCCTATAACTTGATGAACAAATATGGCTACGACGCCGTGAAGAGCGGCTACGTGGGCGACATCATCCCACGCGGCGAACACCACTTCTCGCAGCCGATGAACAACCACTATCTCTACTGCGTCACCGAGGCTGCCAAGCATCATATCATGGTCAACGCTCACGAGGCCACCCGTCCTACCGGCATCGCCCGCACATGGCCTAACCTCGTCGGCAACGAGAGTGCGCGCGGCACGGAGTATGAGGCTTTCGGCGGCAGCTATCCCAACCACACCGTCATCCTGCCCTTCACCCGTCTGCAGGGCGGTCCGATGGACTACACGCCGGGTATCCTTGAGACGCAGCTGAAGACATGGAGCGACAACCCAAGCTATGTACGCACCACACTCGTGGGTCAGCTTGCCCTCTATCTCGTCATGTGGGGTCCGTTGCAGATGGCAGCTGATCTGCCTGAGAACTACGCCAAGTACAACGATGCCTTCCAGTTCATCAAGGATGTTGCCGTCGACTGGTCCGACAGTAAGTATATAGAGGCCGAGCCTGCCCGCTACATCACCGTAGCACGTAAGGCCAAGGGCAGCGACAACTGGTTTCTCGCCGGCAAGTGCGACGAGCACGGACACCAGAGCACAGTGAAACTCGACTTCCTCGACAAGGGTCGCAAATACGAGGCTACCATCTATGCTGACGCCAAGAACGCCAGCTACGACAAGAATCCGAAGGCTTACGTCATCACCAAGCGCACGGTGAAGAAGGGCGACACTCTGAAGTTCACCGAGGCTCCCGGCGGCGGATTTGCTGTCAGCCTGATGGCGAAGTAGAAACCTACAGACCCTCCCCGTCCCTCCCTAAGAGAGAGGAGGAGAGCCTACCCTGGTAATACCATTCCTACAATTCACTTCTATTGCGTTTATAGAACTGAAACAATAAACCATGAACATCAGACAACTATCATTATCTGTCATCGCAATGTTGGCAACAAATATGTCTGCTTGGGCGCAGGATGTCTTTCACGAGATGTCCTACAGTCCCAAGCAGACTGTTTTTTTTCTCAATAGTCCCAAACGCCCCACACTCTCGTTGTGGAGCGAAGGTCTCGGCGGTCAGCCTCTGCGCACGGTGAAGATGCGCGCCGACGGCAAGAACCGCTGGACAGCTACCGTCAAGGGCGACCTCAAGGGACAGTTCTATACCTTTAACATCGGACGCGGTGACACGCCGGGCGTCTTCGCCAAAGCAGTAGGCATCAACGGACAGCGCGGTGCCATCATCGACCTAAGCCAGACCGACCCCGAGGGCTGGGCCAATGACCACTGTCTCACCACCCTCTCTATGTCCGACCTCGTCATCTACGAAATGCACCATCGCGACTTCTCCATCGCCAGTCACGCTGCCCATCCGGGAAAGTTCCTGGCGCTGTCAGAGCCTTGGGCAGTGGACTATCTCAAGAGTCTCGGCGTCAACGCTGTGCACATCCTGCCGTCGTTTGACTTCGCCTCAGTCGATGAGACAAAACTCGACAAGCCACAGTACAACTGGGGCTACGATCCGCTGAACTATAACGTGCCGGAGGGCAGCTACTCCACCGACCCTTACACGCCCGCCACACGCATCCGTGAGTTCAAGGAGATGGTGCAAGCCTTGCACAAGGCGGGCATACGTGTTATCCTCGACGTGGTTTACAACCACACTTTCGACCTCGACAACAGTAACTTCCAGCGCACCTACCCCAACTACTACTATCGCTTCACCAAGGACGGTAAGCCCAGCAATGGCTCGGGATGCGGCAACGAGACAGCCTCGGAAAAGCCGCTTATGCGCGAGTTCATGCTCGAGAGCGTGAAATACTGGGCCACGGAGTATCACATCGACGGCTTCCGCTTCGACCTCATGGGCGTGCACGACATAGCAACGATGAACGCCATCCGTAAAGAGCTTACCGCCCTCGACCCAAATATCTTCATATACGGCGAGGGTTGGAGTGCGGGCAGCTGTGCCCTGCCCAACGGCCAGCTGGCCATGAAAGCGAATATGAAGCAGATACCGGGTATCGCCGCCTTCTGCGACGACCTGCGCGACGCTGTACGCGGGCCGTTCAGCGATGACCATAAGCCCGCGTTCTTAGCTGGACTGCCGGGGAGCGAGGAGAGCATCAAGGCGGGCATCGCAGGCATGATTGCTCATCCGCAGGTGGATTACACCAAGGTGAACTACAGCAAAGAGCCGTGGGCCACCGAGCCTACGCAGATGATTGCCTATGTGAGTTGCCACGACGACATGTGCCTCGTCGACCGATTGAAGGCATCCATCCCTAACATCACTTCCTCTGAATTGCAAGCACTCGATAAGCTCGCCCAGACGATTGTATTCACCTCACAGGGTGTGCCGTTCATGCTCAGTGGCGAGGAACTGCTGCGCGACAAGAAGGGTGTGCACAACAGTTTCAACTCGCCCGACAGCATCAATGCCCTCGACTGGGGCAACCTGCAGCGCTATCCCGGCGTCACCGACTACTACCGTCGTCTCATCGCCCTACGCCGTCATCACCCGGCTTTCCATCTCGGCTCTGCAGCCGCAGTGCGTGAACATTTGGAGTTCCTGCCGTCGCAGCCTGCCCTGGTAGCCTTCCATCTGAAAGATCTTGCCGGTATCGACAGCTGGGGCAACATCTATGTGATCTTCAACGGTAACCGCGACACACGCACCGTCTCCCTGCCCGAGGATAGCACCTATACCGTGGTATGCGAGAACGGACAGATCGACGAGGCCGGTCTCCGCAAAATCTATGGAAGGGGAAACGTCAAAGTCAATGGACAGAGTGCCATGATCGTAATGAGCAAATGAAATAATAGATAATATGAAGAAATCAATCATGACTTTAGGACTGGGGCTGATGATGGCCACGGCCAGTGCCGCCACCACCATCAGCCGCATTGACCCCACAGATTGGTATGTGGGAATGAAAGACCCGAGCCTGCAGCTCATGGTCTATGGTAAGGATGTGAAGAACGTCAAGCAAGTCACCACCGACTACGCCGGCGTGAAGGTGGACTCCATCGTCCGTCTCGACTCACCCAACTATCTGCTCGTCTACCTGAACCTGCAAGGGGCCAAGGCCGGACAGATGACGCTGAACTTCGACGGCAAAAAGGTGCGCTACACACTCAAGGACCGTGCCATGCGCGGCGAGGACCACAAGGGATTTTCCAACGCCGACGTGCTCTACCTGCTCATGCCTGACCGCTTTGCCAACGGCAATCCAAAAAACGATGTGGTCAAGAGTATGCGCACGCAGGTGTGCGACCGCACGCAGCCCAGTCTGCGTCATGGTGGAGACCTCGCCGGCATTGAGCAACATCTCGACTACTTCAACCAGCTCGGAGTTACAGCCCTTTGGTTCACACCCATTCTTGAGAACGACTCGCCCGACCAGGGTGGTTTTAGCACCTACCACGGCTATGCCACCACCGACTACTATCGTGTAGACCCACGCTTCGGCACCAACCAAGACTATGCGCGCCTCGTCAGCGAGGCCCACGCCCATGGTCTCAAGGTGGTCATGGACATGATTTTCAATCACTGCGGCTTTGAACATCTCTGGGTGAAAGATATACCTGCGAAAGATTGGTTCAATTCACCCGAATGGCTCAGCGAGACGAAGGGCAACGGACACGATCCCATGACAGGGAAAAGCATAAGCGACAACAAGAGCAAGTACCTGCAGACAAGTTACAAGCTCACGCCGGTGCTCGACCCCTACGCTTCCGATGTGGACAAACGAGAGACCGTCGATGGGTGGTTCGTTCCCTCCATGCCCGACCTCAACCAGCGCAACCCACATCTCATGCGCTACCTCATTCAGAACAGCGAGTGGTGGATAGAGACCATAGGCATCGACGGCATACGCATGGACACCTATCCCTATGCCGACCGCAAGGCCATGGCACTGTGGATGAAGACCCTCGACACGGAGTATCCCAACTTCAACACTGTGGGCGAGACTTGGGTTGCCGAGCCTGCCTACACCGCAGCCTGGCAGAAAGACTCCAAGCCCAGCACGATGAACAGCTATCTGAAGACCGTCATGGACTTCAGCTTCTACGACAAGCTCAACCAAGCCAAGCACGAGGAGACCGATGACTGGTGGAAAGGACTCAACCGTATATACAACAGTCTATGCTATGACTATCTCTATGCCGACCCGTCGCACGTGCTGGCTTTCATCGAGAACCACGACACCGACCGCTTCCTGGGCAATGGCAAGGACTCCACAGCACTGAAGCAGGCGCTCGCCCTGCTGCTGACGATGAACCGTATCCCGCAGCTCTACTACGGCACCGAAGTGCTGATGAACGGCACCAAGGAGGTCACCGACGGCAATGTACGCAAGGACTTCCCCGGCGGTTTCGCCGGCGACACACATAACTGCTTCACCGCCGAAGGCCGCACCAAAGCCGAGAACGCCATGTTCCAGTGGGAGAGCAAACTGCTCCACTGGCGTCAGGGCAACGAGCTCATCAGCAAGGGCAAGCAGACGCAGTTCATACCCTATAAGGGCATCTACGTCATCGCACGACAGTACCAGGGCCGCACTTCACTGACCATCCTCAACGGCAAGCGCACCGAGGCTACCATGCCTGTAGCCCGCTATGCAGAGGTCATCGGCAAGGCCACCACAGCCACCGATGTCATCACCGGACGCAAAATCGACCTCACCCACGACATCACCCTGCAACCGCGGGAAGCACTCGTAGTAGAATACTGATCCTAAAGAAGAGGAGAATGACATTTTAAACACTCTGCTCTCTACACCGACCTACTACGATAACAATAAGGGGTGGCATAAAAAACGCGTTTAACAACATGGTCAAACGGCCGTCGGACAATTGGGCAAACGAATGTCAACCAATTGGCTGACGGCCGTTTTTCCGATTGTCCGACGACCGTTTGACCAACTACATAATAGGCTTTTGACCACTATAAATTCACGCTACAGAAGAAGGTGACAAGCATCGGAACACTGATTTCCAGACAGAGACCATGGAAGATGGCGATGGGCATATAGCGCTTGTTGCCTGTACTGCTCAGGATGGAAGGCAGGCATACGTCCATGGAAGAGATGCCCGCCACACTGATAGCTGCCCATCCGCTGCCTCTGTTAGCGACAAAGCGACAGCCGAGCAGCGACACCATCTCGCGCACGATATTGGCCATCAGAGCGATCGTGGCCAGTTGGTTGGCAGCTGCAGAACCGGAGACACCGCCCTTGACCTGACTGATGAGCACTGACGAGAGCGAGTAATAGCCAAAGCCACTGCCCACCGCCAGGAAGTCGCTCAGCGAATGACCACTGAACAACAGCACCGCCGTAGCCGTAAACAACAAGGTTCCGGCAATGGTGAACACCGGCAGCAACAGCATCTCCCAACGGAATCCGGCAAACAGCCGGTCGAGATGCTCCATCGAGCCAATACCCATACCCACCTGCACGATGAGCAACTCCAAGAGCAACATCGGCAAATGAGGATTGAGCAGCCAATGGGGAGTGGCACCCGTCATACCTACAAGTATACCGGCCAACAGTGAAATGAACAAGAGAAGATTGCCTTTCATGCCTCGCCCTCCGCCTTCTTCTGCATGAGATGGTTGAACAGACGGGCAGCACCAAAGCTTCCGGCCATGCCCAACAGTGCCACCACGACGGCCTCAAGACCGTAGAATCCGATGTTGTGCATCAGCGCGTCGTTGGAGCCTAAGCCCAGTCCGAAGACAAAAAGCAGGGCACAGATAGTATAATGAGCGCTTGTCTCTACCTGACGGATATGTGGCACACGTCGCAGCGCAAAGCCCAGCACGATGCCGACAAGCAAGACAATAAGTATCCTAAACATTCTTTTCCTTTATTGGTTACGGCTTGCAAAGGTATAAAAATAGCATCAATATACAAAAAGAAAAGGAAGCATATTAGCATAAAAATTGCATATTCATAGTTTTATTGACCTGTATCAAGCGTTTTACAACCACTATTATGATTATGTGACGCGGGACGCGTCACCTCCTACTTCCTCAGCTCTTGGCGGTAATCACTCCCCCTCTCCCTTTGGAGATTGGTTAGGGGGTGAGGCCGAAGGGGTATAGGGGTGAGGCAGTATTTAGGCATTGACGCTGTTCTCCCGCAACAGTTGCAAGTCATCATTTGCAGAACGGCAGCGTCAATGTATTCAGTGTTTGCTTTTGCCATGGATATGTTTTGGGAATAATGCTATGATTGAAATACTTACGTGCAAAAATACAAATCATCAGTCAGTATCGTGAACCTATGGCTGAGTTTTTTTGCTTATGGAGCTTGATTTCGGCAAACAAGCATCCACATTATTAGGTATTTATGAACATTTATTGCGTTATTTCGACAACACTGTCGTTCTTTTTTCTTACCTTTGCAATGTATTAGTCATATTCATGGTATAAATTTAGGTAACACCCATCTTGTCAATGCACATTGACCTAACTGCCAATAAATAAATCACTATCTATAATCACAAGCAATGCAAAAGCAGACATTCCATTATCTACTTCTGTTCGTCACCCTGCTGTCGCTTGCGCTCCCGACATTTGCCGGACCGGCACAGGGCCACAAGCTGACGGTCAGCGTGACAGATGCCTCAAATAAGGAGCCGATCGTCATGGGCTCCGTACAGCTCCAGCCCCTCGGCTCCAATGCCGTGACCGACATGGACGGCAAGGCTACGATCACCAACATTCCCGACGGCAACTATCAGCTGGTGGTGAGCTACGTGGGATATGTCACCTCAACAACTCAGGTGAAGGTCAGCAAAGATCTCGACCTGCATATCCCCTTGCGCATCAGCGACCTCTCGCTCAAAGAGGTTGTCGTCACCGCCAAGCAAAACGCTATGGGCACGAGCAGCCAAATCGGACGCCAGGCCATCGACCATCTGCAGGCCTCCTCGCTGGCTGACGTCATGCAGCTCCTGCCCGGACAGATCATCAAGAACACCGACCTCACCAGCCAGTCCAACCTACAGCTGCGCACGCTCGTGAACAACAACACGAGTGCCTTCGGTTCAAGTATCATCGTCGACGGCATGCCCATGAGCAACAACGGCGCGATGACACAGGGACCCTTCAGCGCTACGGCGTTCACCGGCACGGACCTCAGACAGATCAGCGCCGACGACATCGACAATGTCGAGGTGGTGCGTGGCATCCCCTCGGCCGAATATGGTGATCTCACCTCCGGCCTCGTCATCGTACACTCCAAGGCTGGCGTCACGCCGTGGCAGGTAAAGGCAAAAGTCAATCCCGAATTGCAGAACTACTCGCTCAGCAAGGGCACCTCGCTCGGCCGCGCCGGCATCCTCAACATGAGCGTCGACTATGCCAAAGCATGGAGCGATCCGCGTCTGCGCACGCGCTCCTATCACCGCTGGAACGGCAACATGGCATGGAGCTACAATATCTCCAAGACATGGCACATCAACACCCGTGTGAGAATGGCACAGACGCGCGACTGGAGCGGTAACGACCCCGACGCGCGCCAGGACGGCTCGGAGACGAAGAACGACTACCTCTCGCTCGGCTTCACCCACAACGGCAAGATACGTCTCGACCGTCTCTTCTCCCGCAACCTGAGCTACACGCTCGGCATGAGCTATGCCTGGCAGGACAACCGCAGCACGGCTTTCGTCACCGTGCCCGGCGGACTGCTGCCGATCATCACGGCCAGAGAGACCGGTTATCACCCCGTCAGCTGGGCCACACAGAGCTATCTCGCCACCAGCAAGACGGAAGGTCGACCCGGAAACATCTTCACCAAGATCGCCGACGACTTCTATTTCCACTGGGGCAAGACACGGCAGAGCTTCAAAGTCGGAGCTGAATACCACTACGACTGGAACGACGGACGCGGCTACTACAACCTTGACGAGAGCCATCCGCTGCGCCCTAACTCCAACGGACGTCCCCGCGCTTATTCCGACATTCCGGGACTCCATCAGCTTGCCGCCTACGCCGAGGATCACTTCGTGTGGTCGCCCAACCGTGTCAACCACCTGCGGGCTCAGGTCGGTCTGCGCTTCACGGCGCAACAGCCTTTCTCCAATCTCAGCACCACAGCACTCAGCCCACGCGTCAATCTCTCGTTCGACGTGGCGAAATGGCTGGCGCTCCGTGCCGGTATCGGACTCAACAGCAAGACACCGGGACTGAGCTATCTCTATCCCGACAAGAAATACGACGACCGTGTGGCTGTGAACTACATGCCGCAAGGTGCCGACGCTGCCGTGCAGCAACTCCTGGTCTATCACACACAGATGTATGACGTGAAGCGAAGCACGGGCCTCAAGAACGCCACAACGACGAAGATCGAAGCCGGCGTGGACGTAAAACTGCCCTGGGGCGGCAAGCTGAGCGTGCTGGCTTATCACGACAAGACACCCAACGGCTTCGGCGCCGCAACAGAATACTTCACCTATGCCTCTAATGTCTATGACGCTTCTCACGGCCTCATCATCACGCCGGGAGCCGCCACCACCGTGGACTACGCTAATCCGGCACGCACCGACATCGTGTATATGACCACAGGAAAGATCGGCAACACCAACACCACGATCAACAAAGGACTGGAGTTTGACTTCGACCTCGGCACGATCCGGGCCATCAACACGAGCTTCTACTACAGTGGCGCGCTCTCTGAGACCAAGACCTACAGCACGGATCTCAACAGCGCCAACGTCAAGACGGCCCTGCTGCTCTCCGCTTACTCGGCCTACGGACTGACGCCCTTCAAAGTGGTCTATCCTTCCGGCTTGGACTATGACCTCTACCGGCAGTATGTGAGCACCGTGCGCGTGGTGACGAATATCCCGTCGCTGAAGATGGTGGCATCGCTCGTCGGGCAAGCTATATGGCAGACCTACAGCTGGAGCTATATGGCCGACAAGCAGGCCATAGGTCTCATCGACACCAACCTGGGCTACCACGCACTCTCCGCCGACATGCAGAACGGCTATCTCGACTACGCCGGCAACTACTACGCCACACTGCCTGCCGGCACACAGGGCATCGCCATTGCGGATCTCGCACTCGACTACAAGGACAACATACCCACAAAGAGCAAACCGACCTGGAACCTCTCGGCACGCCTCACCAAGCAGCTCGGCAACATCGGCGGACTCTCGCTCTATGTCAACAACGTCATCTTCTATGAGCCCTTCAAGGTGGCCAGCAACAACACCGGTACGCTCATGCAGCGCAACACCAACAACTTCAGCTATGGCGTGGAGCTCTATTTCAACTTATAATCAACAGATACCCTATACCATATTATATATATAAGCAGATGAACAACAAGAAACATACAGGTCTGTGGACGCTGTTGCTGCTGTGTCTGACCCTCATGGTCAGCTGCGTCGACTATAGCGACACGACCCAGGCCATCAACGTGGACATACGCGTGGAGCAGCCCACCGATGCCACCACACAGCTCACCCTTGGCGGACATACCGTGACGCTGACCCAGGAAGGCGGCGGCGAGACAACGGCCGTAACCGACGACAATGGCATCGCACACTTCACGGGACTCATCCCCGACGTCTACACCCTGTCGGTGTCGTGGCCGCTTACTGCCAGCGAATATCGCGAGGCCACCGGTGACAACGAGGTCAATGACGGTGCCATCGTGGCGGGCAGCAGCCATTCCCAACTGCTCACGACAGACATGGCAGCCTCGCCGCTGACACTCACCACGCAGTTCACCATCACCCGCTCGCTCGTCATCTCGAAGGTGTTCTACGCCGGCATGAAGGACGTGCACAAGAAGAACTATCTCGCCGCGCAGTATATCGAACTCTACAACCAAGGCGACGAGGCGGTGGACATCGCAGGCATGTATCTCGGTCTCGTCGAGTCCAATGCCTCACCGGCCTACACGCTCGACCAGATCGGCAAAGTCTTTCAGGATTCCGTGGTCGTACTCAAGCAGCTCTTCCGCATTCCGGCCACGACGCCTCACCTGATTGAGCCCGGACAGTCGGTGGTACTCACCAACAGCGCCGTTGACCACACAGCCAACGTCGGCACACCGCTGAACCTCATCGACGCCGACTTAGAGGCTAAGGACGCCCAGGGCAAGACGCTCAACAACCCGTCGACACCGGCTCTCGAACTGGTCTACACGGCTTTCAGCGCCATCTCAAAGATGAACATCGGGCAGGGTGGTCCCACCGGCGTGGTGCTCTTCCGCAGCAATGCCGCCGTGAGTTCCTGGCAAAAGACCTACAACTATGGCAAGACATCGGGCAGCCAATGGCTCGCCGCTGGTATCTCGCAGGTACTCGACGGCGTGGACATCCTGAAATACAAGAACACGGGAACTATCGACATGGCCACCAAGCGCCTCCTGCCCGCCATCGATGCCGGTGCCACCTACATCCACTCTGCCGGTGGCTACAACGGCGAGACCGTCTATCGCAAGAAATCAACACGCAAGGGAGCCAAGGGACAGTATATCCTGCAGGACACCAACAACTCGACCAACGACTTCGCCGTTTCATCCACTCTAACGCCACGCTACTATGAATATTGATCATAAGACGCTCACCCTTGGACTTCTGGCCTCAGCCACAATGTTCCTCCCTACTATGCTTCAGGCTCAGACTGTCGATGAGTCTTCTTACCGTCTCGCTGACGCCGCCTCGCTCTGGTCCACAACCACCAATGCGGCCGGTCTCACCCTCGACGACCGCGTCGACCGGGGTGTCGCCATGATGGAAGGCAGCCACGAGACCAACGACTTCCACCGCGTGCAGGAGGGCAACCAGGACAATGGACTCCGCTTCTTCACCGAGCGTTATCAGCACCTGGGACGATACCTCTATGGCTATGGCAAGTTCGACTTTGACATGGGACGCACGAAGAACCGTCGGTGGAGCGACGTGCGCCGTACCTACAACAGCGATCCGTTTATCTCAGGCAGTGAGGTGGCGGGCAGCTACGACCGTCAGGACATCAGCCTCACGGCAGCCGTCGGTACCACTGCTTTCGGCCCTTGGCGCTTCGGACTGCGCCTCGACTATCAGCTCGGAGACCTGAGCCGTCTGCGCGACCCACGGTCGAGAAGCGAGATGCTTGACTATCGTCTCTCGCCGTCCTTCACCTACTCCTTCGGCCGCTCCACGCTGGGCTTGGAGGGACACTACCGTCGCTACAAGGAGAAGATCCCCGACATCACCACCGTGCAGACCGATCCCAACCTGAAATACTACACGATGACGGGAATAGAAAACGCCAACGGTGTCGTCGGCGGATACAACGGCTACATGCGCGAATACGTCAACCATGAGTTTGGCTTCCGCCTCTCCTATGCCTGGCAGTCGCCCTCTTGGTCCTCACTCACCGAGGCCGGCATCGACCGTGGCAGCGAGGGCATCTATGGTACCTATAAGTATCAACCGGGACACTACCATACTTATCGCTATGCCATAACCAACAAGACGACATGGCGTACGCCACGGTGGCTACACGTTGTCCAGGCCCGTCTGCAATACGAGGAGGGCTACGCCGACGAATATCGCCAGCAGCTCACGATCACCACAGACTCCACAACGGGTTACAACACCTACAAGTATGTCAACCAGATGACTTACAACAAGCGCTACCGCATGCGTCTGCTCGACGCCGCACTGGGCTACCGCCTCAACAGTGCGTCGGATCACGGCATCAACAGCTACATCGGTGTGGACGGCATCCTGCGCTCGGTCCACAACGAGTACCATCTGCCCGCCTCGTACTTTGCCCATCACTATGCCGACTGGGGGCTTTCTGCCGGTCATAGCTTCTTCGCCAATCGCTTCTGGGTGGATGCGGCCTTCCGTCTGCGCCAGGTCTTTGACAACCGTCTCAACCTCGCCGACGCCTCTACGCCCTATGCCGATCAGGTATGGACAGCCAACTACAACGACTATTACACGGTCAACTCATGGAGAACACGCCTTGCCCTGACCTATCAGCAGCCCATCACCGTCAAAGACCGCACCTCGATGTGGTTCGTCCGGCTCGACGGTGGCTATCTCCATGCCGCCAACAGCCAGCACAACAGCAGGGCAAGCTTGGCCATCGGACTGAGATTTTAATGTTTCATGCTAACAATTCAATTGCATCCAATGAAAAAACTTTTTATTTCCCTTCTCCTGACGCTGGCCTGTGCCGCCGGCGCATGGTCTCAGACCGTGACGGAGACTTACCGCATCAAACAGATGCGATGCGAGGACTGTGCACATAAGGTGATGGTCGCAGTCACACAAGATCCCGGCGTCAGCGACATCAACTTCAACCTCGAAAGGCGCACGGCCACGATCACCTACGACAAGTCGAAGACATGCCTCGACTCTCTCAAGGGCCGTCTCGCACACACCCGCTACCGCCTCTCCGCCTACAATCCACATGAGGTGATCCGCCGCGGCATTGGCTTCCACATCGCTGAGCTCTCCGACGAAGGCAAGGCTCAGCAGATCAGCGAGGCACTCTACCGTATCCAGGGCGTCGACAGCGTGGCACCACACGTCGACAAGCAGTGGGTGTTTGTACGCTACGATGCCAACCGCACGGAAAAGAAGACCGTACGCGACTGCCTCACCGCGCTGGGCTACACGCCGGTGAACTACTACACTTCTGCCGACATCAGCTATGCTCAGTTCCGCTTGCCAGCCAATAAGGCCACCGAACAGACTACAGAAGCCGCTCTCCTCATCGATGGTGTGGACGACGCTTGGATCAACAAGACCTATCACACGCTCGCCATCACCTACGTTAACAAAAATACCAATGAGGCGAAGATCAAAGAGGAACTGAAAAAGGCTGGAATAAAAGTCGAAGAGTAGAGGGCTCAACAGCCTCACCCCCAATCCAACTGCCCAACAGCCCAACAGTCCAACAGCCTCACCCCAACCCCTCTCCCAAGGAGAGGGGAAGTAACATGCTCCAAGAAACGAAAAGCTCTCGCAAAGCCGCAAAGGACACAAAGGATCGTACACCTTGGTTTCTCTTTGCGCCCTTTGCGCCTTAGTGAACGATGACTTCTACATGGTGTTGCGGGCCTTCAGCAGACAAAACTCCATAGAAAAAGTGACGACGCAGTGAAAAACTCCCTTAAAAAAGAGACCTATAGGTCAAATCGCGTGGTATTATACCATCTAAGTACTTGATAATAAGAA
>R21__coassemble_156_pt1 | contig 57694 bp, 31 predicted proteins | sample R21__metabat2_high_PE_018 | metagenome-assembled genome bin R21
CTAATTCAAGCAGTTATCCCCGCAACTCAATCCGCTATCTCACATTGCTATCCCCTGTATTTGCTTGGTACCGTGCCGAAGGCGGCCTTGAAGCATTTGTTGAAGTACGACGAGTCAGGTATGCCAACGCGATAGCTGACCTCCGAGACCGTGTACTTGCCTTCAAGCAGTAGGGCGGCAGCCTTGTCCATACGCCGCTTCATCAGATATTTGTTAGGTGAGATGCCATAGAGTTCTTTCATCTTACCATAGAACTTTGTACGTCCCATGGACAACATGGCGGCGAGCTGGTCAATAGAAAAGTCCTGGTCAGCGAGATGCTGACCCACGAGTGCCTCCACCTGCTCACGGAAACGTTTGTCGGCGGGACTGGTGAGGAGAACCTCGTCGGCCGGCGACGGGGCGACAGCGGCCGACGGTGTCTTGTCTTCCTTTGCGGGCTGTTGCTTCTTCCTTTGCTGCCGCCATTTGATGAGCTGCATGGCGCGGGCAATGAGCAGACGATAGTTGCAGGGCTTGACCATATAATCGTCGGCACCGGCCTGATAGCCTTTGATCTGATGTTCCTCGTCGTCGAGAGCGGTGAGCATGATCACGGGGAGGTCGGCCATTCCCTCCAATTTGCGGATGCCGCTGATGGTGTCGTAGCCGTTGATGCCGGGCAGCATGATGTCGCAAAGGAGCAGGTCGGGGTGTTGCGTGGCGATGTCGTGTAGGGCTTCCTCACCGGTGCTATAGGTCACGGTGCGGAAATATTTACCCACCTCGGTTTTGATCTGTTCCTGCATGTCCGGCGCGTCCTCGACAATGGCCACGAGCTGATGGTTGAGTGCGTTGGGGGCCATGTCGTGGATGATCTGGATACTCTGGCCGTGGTCTTCACCGTCGTCGTGGTGTTGCGGTTCTTGTTGATACTCTTCGGGACTGTAGCCTTCGTCGCTGTCGGGGATGGAGAGGATGAAGCGTGAGCCACCCCCGGCGGTGGCGCGCTGGTAGATGAGTGTGCCGTGGTGGACCTTGGCCATGTTATAGGCCGTGTAGAGTCCGATACCCATGCCGTTGTGCGAGATATAGCCGCTCATATAAGGATGGAAGACACGCTCTTGCTGTTCGGCGCTGAGTCCTGGTCCGTTGTCCTCCACGGTGATGACGAGCTGGTGCGTTGTGGTGTCCTGGCGGATGGTGAGCGTCACGTCACCCCTCTCGGGCGTGTATTTCACGGCGTTGGAGAGCAGGTTGTAGACGATCGTCTCCACTGCCTGTGGATCAAAAGCTATGGTAAACGACTTGGCAAAGGTCATGAAGTTATAGTTCAGGTGTTTCTGTGTAGCCATGCCCCAGAGATCCTGATAGATGTCGCGGAGGAAGGCGATGATGTCACCACTCTCCACTTTCAGTCGTATGTTGCCTGTGTTGAGGCGCCGGAACTCCAAGAACTGGTTGACGAGCCGCATGAGGCGGTGGATGCCGCGTTGCGCTGTCTGAATGTCCTTGCGAGAAGGTTTCTCGGGCTTGGCGATGTTCTCCACGGCATAGGAGAGCACGGCGAGGGGCGTGCGGAACTCATGTGTGACGTGGGTGAAAAACGAGGTGCGCATTTCAGCGAGCTGTTTCTCCATTTTCATCTGCTGGTGGAGTTGTAGCCGTTCACGCGCGTTGCGGTAGACGTAGAGAATGATGGCGGCAAAGAGCGTGAGGTAGACCATCCATGCCCACCAGGTGTTGTACCACGGCTCACTGATGTGGATGGTGAGCACGTGCTCGGGTCCTACGGCATCCTGCGTCACGGCGCGTACGTGGAAGACGTAGGTGCCGGGGGTGAGGTTGGAGTATTCGGCGTGGGGTGTTGCTGTCACCGGTCGCCACTGATGGTCGACGCCCTCCATATAATACTGGTAGAGCTGCGCCTGCATATTATTGTAGGCGAAGGAAGAGAAGTGGATGGTGAGCGAGTTCTGGTTATGGCTGAGCATCATCTTGTCGGTGCTTTGCAGCTGACGACTGAGCACAAGGGTGTCGAGTCCCTCGTAGATAGTGATGCCGTTGACGAGCAGATCGGTGACGAGCACGTGTGGGGCGGCAATACGGCGATGGAGTTGTTCGCGAGCAGGGTTGATGGTGACCATGCCGTTGCCCGTGCCGAAGATGATGAGGCCGTCGGGCAGACGCAGCGAACAGTTTTCGGCAAAGGTGTTGCCCAGCACGTCGTTGGTGAGCTGGTAGGGTCGAATGTAGTTGTCGCGTGGATCTATACGTGAGAGTCCGTTGTCGGTACCAGCCCACAGATAGCCGTAGCGGTCGGTGATGAGCGATTTGATGTTGTTGTTCGACAAGCCGTTGCGCTCAGAGAGTACATGATAGGTCATCCGGTCCAGCCCTTTGGAGAAGTCGCAACGGATGAGTCCGCCTACCGTTCCCGCCCATACCGTGGTGGGTGTAGTGGCGCACACACAGGTGACTTCGTCGGTGGGGAAGCGGCTGTTCAGTACACTGTACCAATGGAAGTCCTGCGGCCGGATGTCGCGGTGGTTGATGTTGGCCGCATAGATACCGTTTAAGGTTGCCACCACCATTAGTCCGGTTGGCGTGATGGTGATGTCGTGGATGCGGCTCTCGTTGTATTGGTTGGTGATGATATTGTCCACGTCGATGCGGTTGCCCCGGATAGCTTTCACCAGGAAGAGGCCTTGTCCCCAGCAGCCGATCCACACGCGTCCGAGACGGTCTTCGGCCAGCGAGTAGAAGTCGTTGATCTCCACGCGCTTGCCTTGGGCATAGAGCGTCATCTGCTGTCCGTCGCGCCAGATGCCGTTGCCGCGCGTGGCCAGCCAGGTATGATGGTGACTGTCGGTGAGACAGTTGAGGATGGTAGCCGTGACAGTGCCCTTATAGGTGAATGTGTGCTGTGCCATGTCGTAGGAATAGAGCTGATTATCCTTTGCCATCACCATCAGCTGTCCTTGTGGGTTGAGATAGAGATAGCGCACAAAGTTGGTCCAGTCGCCTGGTTGCTGCGCGTCGATGAGATCAAAGACAGCGCTGTTGTCTGAGGGCGTGAGGCAGACCACACCGGCATTCTCCATACTCACCCAGATGGATCCCGTGCGGTCGGTAGCCACGTCGAGGATATAGTTTGAGGGGATGATGGCATCGCGGTCACCGGCGGTGTAGTGGTCGATGTGTCCCGTGGTGTAGTCATAGACGAAGAGGCCGCCGCCGTAGGACCCGATATAGTATTTTCCGTTGCGTCCCTTGGCGACGGCGAAAATGGTGTTGCGCTCTTTGGTCGCTTTCAGTCCGGGTATGAGGTTGAGTATTCTTACGGGGCCTTTTTGTGGGAATATCCATAGATTGCCGCTTTGGTTGGCGACGAATTGCAGGCCGTCGACCTTGCTTTGTACGGCTCCCTTTGGAATCTGTAACGATTCCGGACGGCTCCATACCCAGGTGGTGTGGTTGCCCTGTCGCTTAGGTTGCAGCAGCAGTGAGGCTTCACCGCCGCAGAAGAGCCACTGCCCCTGCCACCGCACACAGCCCTTGATAGCTCCGATGTGGCCGATGCTTTGCGGCAGGGTGGTGCGGTAGACCAGGCGACCGCCGAGGTCGAAGATATAGGCTGTCTGGTTGATCTTGCTGAAAGCGAGCACCCACTTGCCGTAGGCGTAGCAGCCGTGGAAGTTGATTTGTGGCAGGAGCACGCGAGCGTGTCCATGTCTGTCGATGCGTGCGAGTCCTTTGTCAGTGGCTGCCCAGATATTGCGCTGAGTGTCTTCTTCGATGGTAAGCACACGGTCGCTCTGGAGGCGATGGTTTTTGGTGGTATAGTCTACGATGTGAAAACAGTTACCTTGCTGGATGACATGGCGCAGTCCCAGTGTGTTGCTGCTCATCCACACGCCATCGGCCACGGCGAGTGCCTTGCGGTAAGGGCGCTCAGTGTCGTGTCGGCCGGTGAAGTCGACGAAGCGACCGCTGATCAGGTCAAGGCAGGCATGGGTATAGGTCGACGTGCTCAACCACAGCGTATGGTGACGGCGGTCGAGATAGAGCTTGCCGATATGCTGCGGCAGCGCGTTTTGTCCTCGTGGCCCAAAGTCGTTGAAAGGCACGAAGCGGTAGCCGTCGAAGCGAGCCAGTCCGTTGGTGCCCGCCATCCAAAGGAAGCCGTCGTCGTCCTGTTCGATGTCGCGGATGGTGTTGCCTGGCAGTCCCTGCGCTGAAGTGATATGTGTCGTCTTCAACCGGCCGGGTACGCGCTCACCGAAGAGACCGACTGGGAAATAGAGAATAGCGGCGAGCAACAGTGCCCGCATATATATGTGATAGGTGTGCAAGATGGTAGTAATGTTTTGGTTTCGTGTGGCAAAGTTACAAAAGATTTCTGAAACGAACGTACAATATTACCAATGAATGTACGCTAATACCATAGTCGGACGATCGAATCAATGTATTTTTGCAATATCGTTTGAGAAACATTATATCTAATAACATAAAGATTCTAAATTCGTTTTCCTATGAGAAAGAAATACATCCTGGTAGGGCTGTTGGCCATGTTCCTGGCCACAGGAGCCCATGCTCAGCGTGTAACCGATAAGCTCGACCGCGGTCTTGTCGCCGTGAAGACGTCGGGAGGTGTTTTCTGTTCCTGGCGTGTCAATGCTGAGGAATACTACGATGTTACCTATAACCTTTACCGCGATGGCGTGAAGGTCAACGACAAGCCTCTCACCGTATCGAATTACACCGATCCCGCCGGTACCGCCAGCAGTACCTATACCGTGCGACCTTTAATAAAAGGAGTGGAACTGACGGTCAGTTCCAAGGCTGCTCCCGTTTTGGCTTATGACTATCTTGAGATTCAAAAGCCTAAGCGCCTCTCCAACGACGGCAAGACTGACGTGACCGATGTCTATGAGCCCAACGATGCCACCATCGCTGATGTAGACGGTGATGGCGAGATGGAACTCATCATCAAGGAGATCTGTACCACCGACGATCCAAAGAACAAGCCCGACGGTCCCGATTTTGACCGCATCGAGGTGTTTAAGCTCAATGGTGATCTGCTTTGGTGGATCGACTGCGGCCCCAACCTCTGCGACTTCCAGCACAACGAGACCAATATCGCCGCCTATGACTGGGACGGCGACGGCAAGGCCGAGTGCATCATGCGAGCCGCCGACGGTACTATCGTCCACACCGCAACGGGTAAGACGATTGTCATCGGCGACAAGTCGAAGAACTACCGCACCGACTGTCAGAACGGTTCCATGTCTGAGTTTTTCGTACATTCGGGTGCTGAATATCTCCTTTATCTCAATGGACAAACCGGTGAGCCCTATCAGATAGGTCCCTCTGAACACCCCAATTATATGAGCTATCCTCTCAAGCGATTAGAGGACGGCGAGACCGATCTTGCCAAGGCTTGGGGCGACGGATATGGTCACCGCAGCTCGAAGAACTTCTTCGGCGCTCCCTATCTCGACGGTCATAACCCCAGCATCTTCCTCGCTCGAGGTATCTATACCCGTCACAAGATGATTGCCCTCGACGTGGATCCGGCAACACACCGGCTCTCCACACGATGGCGTTGGAACTGCAACACTCCGGGAAGTCCCTGGTATGGACAGGGCTACCACAACTATACAATTGCTGATGTCGACTGGGACGGACGCGACGAGATCTGCTTCGGCTCTATGATCATCGACGACAATGGTAAGGGACTCAGCACCACCGGTCTCGGACACGGCGACGCACAGCATGTCGGCGACTTCGATCCCTATCATCACGGTCAGGAGATTTTCGCTTGCAACGAGACTGCCCCCGCCAACAACTACCGCGACGCCACCACCAGCAATATTTATTATAGACTTGCAGGGGGAGGTGATGACGGGCGCTCGATGATGGGCAACTTCACAGATGACGTGCCAGGTGCCATTGGGGCGTCGGGGCACGACACGCCGATCAGTGCTGTCACTGCTAAACATACCGACAACACGAGCAAAGACTTCGACCTGAACTTCCGCATCTACTGGGACGGCGACCTTCTGGAAGAGACACTCAACGGTACACAGGTGCGCAACTCTACTTTCCGAATTCATAAATATGGTGCCGGCGACATCAAGACCCTCGACGGTTCGCTGAGCAACAACGACACCAAGTCCACGCCATGCTTCCAAGGTGACATTTTTGGTGATTGGCGTGAGGAAGTCGTAGCACGCACGCCCGACAACAAGATACGCATCTACACCACTACAGACCCTACCGAGTATCGCAATTGTACGCTGCTCTCAGATAAGCAGTACCGCAACGCCATGGTTTGGCAGATGAACGGCTACAACCAGCCACCACACGTGAGCTACTTTCTCGGTAAGATGGAGGGCATCACCGTGGCTCCACCACCAGAGACCACTACCGGATGCACCATTGTGGACAATGGCGGCTACATCGGATCGGGGCTCAACGACAAACAAGTGCTTATTGACGAGACCAACGACATGACGGTCAGCGTCAGCGAAGGCGCAGCTCCCTATATCTTCTTCGACAATGCACCGACATGGGTACAGGGTCACGACGATAACAACAATATTACTACCACTTCCTATACCCATACGCTCACCGGCGGAGCCTTCTCCGGAGCCATGAGACTCGTCAAGCAGGGCGATGGTACCCTCGTATTGCCTAAGGTCGACGAGAAGTACACGGGCAACACCGACGTGTGGGCTGGTACGCTCGTCTTCGATGGTACGCTGAAGAGCAGCCGCCTCTGGCTCAATCGCTTCGCTATCCTCCACAGTAACGGCGGTACGTTCTCCTCTATCAAGGCAGATTATGGCGCTGCTGTTCGTCCCGGCGGACAGAATAAGGTAGGTACCATTACCACCGACTCACTTTCTCTTGGTTTTGGCAGCATCGTAGACTTTGACATTGATGCTAACGGAAACGCTGACCAGATCGTTGTGAGCAAAGTGATGAGCATCGAGCAGAAAGACTGGACACAGGGCCCCGAATATCTCGTGCCACGCTTCAACTTCCACTTCATCCACGGAAACGTGAAGGCAGGTACCTATACGCTTGGAAAGGTGCAGAAGGTCGGCGGCGACATTTCTAAGGTGGCTGTCACTGGACTGAAGGGACACAAGGCAGCCATTGCTGTCAACGACGGCAAACTCGTGCTCACCATCGCAGACACCCGTCAGGCCGCTGATGTAGAGTGGAGTGGCGCACAAGGCAGTACATGGGATATTGCTGACGCAGAGAACTTCACCAACACCAACGGAAAGACCAGCGATGTCTTTGTCACCGGCGACAACGTGACTTTCAACGATAATGCCGCTTCCGGTACGGTTGTCATCAAGGGCGATGTGAGTCCGGCCTCTGTCACTTTCGACAACAGCAAACTCGACTACGACCTCTCGGGTGACGCTATCTCTGGCAGCACTACGATCACCAAGAAAGGTACGGCGCTTGCCAAACTCCGCAATGTCAACGATTTCACGGGTTCAGTAAGTATCGAGAATGGTACGCTTGCAGTCGACAATCTCGGTCAGAAATCGGGTGTCAACAATGGAGCACTCGGTGTCTATACCAATAAGGTGACGCTTAACGGCGGTACCCTTGAGACACTTGCTACGCTTACCACGGACCATCCCGTTGTGCTCGGCGCTAAGGGAGGCACCATCCTCGTGGATGAAGGTAAGACACTCACTCTGAACGCCAGCATCACCGGAAGTGGTAACGTACTCACAAAGACTGGTAACGGTACGCTCACCCTCGCTCCTTCTGCCAATTACGGTACGCTTAACATCATGGCAGGAAGAGTAAACAGTCAGGAAGAGGACAACCATCATGGCTACCCCAAAACTATCGTGCTCAACAGCGGTACGACACTCTCTGATCACGATAATATGTACTCTTATTCTACAAATGGAGTGAACGTGAAAGTGCCAGAGGGTGCCACTGCATCGTGGTATCTCGACTCGCGCTGCAACTACACGGGCCAGCTTACCGGTGGCGGTACGCTCAACCTCTATTCACGCAACACTCGTGCTTACCTCAAAGGCTATTGGGGCGACTTCACGGGACGACTGAATATTACGGGACAAAAAACAGGTTCTTACACTCCGATGCTCTTCGTGCAGGGAAGTCTGAAGAAAGCGGAGGTCAGCGCCACGATTACGTTGAACAACAATGGCAGCAATGTTGCTGTCGGCAGTCTGAGCGGTTCGGCTCAACTCGACGGAACGGGTACATGGTCGATTGGCGGCAATGACAAGGACTTCACCTTCCAAGGATATATCAATGGAGGTGGACTCTTCAAGATAGGCAATGGCATGATGACCATCGGCAAGAAGCAGGATAAACTTAATAAGCAGGTCGACGTCCAGGGCGGTACGCTCAACATCAACAGCAGTGCCACAGCTATCACCGCAGACAACAAATGGTTTGGCTCACAGGCCGTCAGCGTCACTAATGGCGGGTGCTTTGCCGGACGTGGTGTCGTGGAGAAGATCCTCGTCAACGAAGGCGGTACGCTGCAGCCGGGCAATGCTGCCAACGCCATTCAGTATGGTGAGCTGAAGACTGCCAACGGATGCTATCTCTATAAGGGAGCCAAGGTGCTGTTCAACATCTACACTGCCAAGCTTTATCCTTCACTGGGCACCACTGGCACACTCTCACTGGCTGACGGTTCTACAGTTGCTGTTACACTCAGCAGTAAATATACGCCCAAGGCCGGAGATTCCTTTACGCTCTGGGATGCCACTACGCTCAATGCTTCTGCCGACGGCGTGACACTGCAGTTGCCAGCACTGCCCAATGGTCTTGTCTGGGACACTTCTGAACTCTTCCAGCCAACAGGACTATTGAAAGTCGTGACCGCTACGGGCATCAGCCAGTTCACTACTGACGCTGTCTTCCACTGCGAGGTCTTCAAGACCAATGGAGTAAGAGTCGGTGTGCTCACTACGACCAAGGCAAGCCTCAATGAAGATATCCGTGGCCTCCATGTCGAACCGGGACTCTATCTCGTGAAGGTAGGTGCCACAACAATGAAAGTTCTTGTGAAATGATCCATCCCCTCTCATTGCTCCTCTTCCCGGCCCTCATAGGAGTGGGAGGGGGAGCAAATAGCCACGCTAACACATCCTTGCAGCAAGGCAGGCAAGGACTTGAGCATCTCGACCGCGGACTCGTCGTAGCCCGTGGCGGGAAGCCTGGTACCTATTTTGCCTCTTGGCGATCGTTGGCTGGTGACGAGGCAGACCTGCGCTTCACTTTGCTACGTGACGGCAACCCCTATGCTCATCAACCGCAATGGGCTACGTCGATGCAGGTCAACGGCACGCCACACAGCCGATGGCAGGTAGTGGCCACACATGCCGACGGTCGCCGCGACTCCTCTGCCGTCGTGATGCCTTGGACACAGCCGATGCAGAGGCTTCAACTCGACAAGCCGACTGCCGGAAATGGCTATGACTACACACCCAACGACTGTTCGGTGGGCGATGCCGACGGTGATGGACAGTACGAGCTCTTCGTGAAATGGGAGCCCACCAATGCCCGCGACAACTCGACGGACGGCATGACCGGACCGGTGATCATCGATTGCTACAAACTGAACTTGCAGGGCGACGGCCTGGCTACAAGGCTTTGGCGCATCAACCTTGGCGCGAACATCCGGGCCGGGGCACACTACACGCAGTTCATGGTCTATGACTTCGACGGCGACGGACGTGCGGAAATGATGTGCAAGACAGCACCGGGATCGGTCGACGGCACCGGTCGCTATGTCAGCCAAGCGGCTACGGACAGCACGATACTTGCTGTGGACAACCACCGCGACTGGCGCAACCACCGCGGCCGTGTGGCAGGAGGACAGGAATATCTCACCGTCTTCGACGGACAGTCGGGACGCGCGCTCCACACCGTGTTCTATGAGCCTAACCGCGATACCACCATTGGCGGCGAGGTTCCCGGCACCTTTGACTGGGACAACGACCGACATATCTTGGACAATGCCAGCTATGGCAACCGCGGCGAGCGCTATCTCGCTGCCGTGGCTTTCCTGCAAGGTCGTGGTCACAATCCCTCCGCCATCTTCACACGCGGCTATTACTCTTATGCCTTTGCCTGGGCAGTGGATTTCGACGGTCACCGGCTCAAGACACGCTGGCTCCATGCCTCACGCGACGGTAAGCAATATTCGGTTACAGATTCTCAAGGAAATACTACTCGTTACGACGCGGCACCACCCACCAGCGGGTCGGGGAGTGCCACGCTCTTTGCCAACGGCAATCACAATCTCAGCGTAGCGGATGTCAACGGCGACGGTCGCGATGAGCTTCTCTGGGGTTCCGCGGCGCTCGACGACGACGGGCGTGTGCTCTATGCCACCGGCTTCGGCCATGGCGACGCCATGCACGTCTTTGCCATGAATCCCCAGCGCAAGGGCTTGCAGGTCTTCGACGTACATGAGAACAAAGGGCCATATGCCTGGGATCTCCACGACGCTGCTACCGGCGAGATCCTTTTTAAGGGAGGGCCTGAGGGTGTTGACAACGGACGCGGACTGGCTGCCAACCTCTCAGATAAAGCCAAAGGCGCACTATTCACCAGTGCCGGCGATAACAGCCTACGCTCGGCAGTAACGGGGAAGGTGTTCTCTACAACAAAATCCTCGGTCAACTTTCGCATCTTTTGGGACGGTGACAAGCAGGATGAGCTCCTCGATGGTGTCAACATCCAGAAGTGGAGTCCCGATGGCAGAACCACGCTTGGCATCTTCGGTTCTGTCGATGGGCCTATCAGCAACACCGATGAGTCGAAAGAAGGACGGCGCCGCCGTGGCTCTGGACGCACTTATTCCTTTCAACGGCCTTCTGTGTCGTTCCAAGGATATGGCAACCCGGCGTCGAACAACTGGACGAAGAACAATCCTTGTCTCCAGGCCGATCTCTTCGGTGACTGGCGCGAGGAGGTTATCTACCGCGATCGTGACGACAACAGCATTATCTACATCTATATGTCGCAGATACCTACAGCCATCCGTCACACCACGCTCATGCACGATCCGCTCTATCGCTTAGGTATCGCTTGGCAGAATGTGGGCTATAACCAACCGCCCCATACGTTGCTGCCCTTTCCTAAGCATTGAACGCTCAGCATTTGGTATTGGAGAATTCATCACTGATCATTCATCATTCATCATTCATCATTTATCATTTATCATTGATATCATTCAACACTCATCATTTTACATGAAATATTTCCTTATCCTACCTCTTTTATCTGCCCTGCCCCTCATGGCACAGAACCATGTGGCGGCTCCCTTGGAGGATGTCAACCGTGTCGTCGACCTCACACTTGACAGTCTCGACAAGGCACAGACGGCACGTATTCCCGCCGGCAGCTCCCGCCGCGGCAATAACCCCGTGCTCTTTCTCGTCGGCAACTCCACCATGCGCAACGGTACGCTTGGTAACGGCAACAACGGACAATGGGGATGGGGATTCTTTGAGCACGCCTTCTGGGACGAAAACAAGATCACCGTGGAGAACCAGGCACTCGGTGGTATGAGCAGCCGTACCTATTATAATAAGCTCTGGCCCGATGTGCGTAAGGCACTACATCCCGGCGACTGGGTCATCATCTCCATCGGACACAACGACAACGGACCTTATGACAGTGGACGCGCGCGGGCTTCTATCCCCGGCGTGGGACACGACTCTCTCAACGTCACCATCAAGGAGACGGGCGTCAAGGAGACGGTCTATACCTATGGCGAGTATATGCGGCGGTTCATCAACGATTGCCGGAAAGTCGGTGCCTATCCCGTCCTCATGTCGCTCACGCCTCGCGACGCCTATGACTCACAGACGGGAAAGATCGTCAGGAAGATACACACGCAGTGGTTGCAGGCTGTCGCCGCGGAGGAGGGCGTACCCTTCATCGACCTGAACGAGATCTCGGGAACAAAGCTTGACGGCTTTAGCAAGTGGAAAGAGAAATACTATTTCTATCAGGATCATATCCACACCAGTCGTTTTGGTGCCATGATGAACGCCCGCTCGGCTGCTGAGGGTATTGCCGCCAGTCACAATCCGGCCCTCAAGCCTTTGCAGGCCATGCTCCGCAACCTCGCCCTGCCGACGGAGCCCGTGAAGCGCGAGGAAGGGAAGCCCGTGGTGTGGTTCACCGGTGACAGTACCGTGAAAAACGCTGATAAGGATAAGAAAGGCATGTGGGGACTTGGCTCGCAGGCTTATACCGTCTTCGACAAGAAGAAGGTAGTCTGCTACAATGCAGCCAAAGCCGGACGCAGCTGCCGCACCTTCCTCAACGAGGGACGGTGGGAACGTGTCTACAACTCCATTGAGCCCGGCGACTATGTGCTCATTCAGTTCGGACACAACGATATCGGGCCTATCGACCACGATAAGGAGCGTGGCGAGATTCCCGGAGCCTCCGATACCTGTCATGTCTATCGGAGTATGTCCAAGGGAACCTATGAGCTTGTCTATAGCTTTGGCTGGTATTTGAAGAAGTTCATCGACGATGTGCGTGAGAAGGGCGCTACGCCGATCCTCGTGTCGCTGACGCCGCGTAACGAGTGGAGCAACGAACATATCGAGCGTCGCAACGACAGCTATGGCAAGTGGTACCGCGAGGTCGTGGAGGCTACGGGCTGTGAGTTCGTCGACCTGCACAACATTGCGGCGGACTACTACGACAAGCACTGCGGATCGAAAGAGAAGGCAGCCAAGTATTTCAACCACGACCATACCCACTCCTCGCTCTTGGGCGCTCAGACGAATGCCAAGGCACTCGCCAAAGGACTGAAAGACATCCACAGCCCATTGGCGAAGTATCTGAAATAAGAGAAGCCCTTCCCTAACCCTCCCCAAGGGGAGGGAAATGCTATACCAAATGGGTGGAAGGCTTAGTTGTTTGTAAAACATAGTTTGAAAGAACTGAAAACTGAATACAGAAAACTAATAATAAGACAATGAACCGACGACTTTTATCCTTGCTCCTCTGTCTCTTGGGCACCTTGCCTTTGCTGGCAGAGACCGGCGCAGACAGTGTGCTGACTTTGGCTCGCTGCGTCAACGACCGCTTCATGAGGGTTTATGCCGACCCTACGCAGCCAACCTTTGTGAAGAAGGTGCGGCCGAGCTCGTTGTGGACACGCGCCGTGTACTACGAGGGACTGATGGCACTCTACGCCATCGACCCACGACAATGCTACCTCGACTATGCCGACCGGTGGGGAGCCTTCCACCACTGGGCACCACGCGATGGCATCACCACCACCGATGCTGACAACCAGTGCTGCGCTCAGACTTATCTTGAGCGCTACACCATGACGGGCGACACGTTGATGGTCAGTCGTGTCAAGGCTAATCTCGAACACCAGATGGCTACCGGACGTTATGACTACTGGACATGGATCGACGCCATACAGATGGCTATGCCAGTGTATGTGAAGTATTACAGTCTTACCGGCGACCGCCGCTATCTCGACTATGCCGTCAACAGCTATCTGTGGAGCCGCAACACCTGCGGAGGCGGACTCTTCAACAAGAAGGACGGACTATGGTGGCGTGACAAGGACTATGTTCCGCCCTACCGCGAGCAGGATGGCAACGACTGCTATTGGAGCCGGGGCAACGGCTGGGTCTATGCGGCCTTGCTCCGGTGCATGGATGTCCTCGGCAAAAACACGAAAGAATATAAACTGTTGGAAAAGGATTTCCTCTCTATGTCCAAGGCACTGCTGCATTGTCAGCGTGCTGATGGCTTTTGGAATGTCAGCCTTCACTCCCCTGCTACCTACGGCGGACCGGAGATGACGGGCACCGCGCTCTTTCTCTACGGCATGAGCTGGGGCATCCGCCACGGCCTGCTCGCTGCCGCCAGCTACCGACCAGCCTGCGACAAGGCCTGGCGGGCGCTCATGACCTGCGTCCATTCCGATGGTTTCCTCGGTTGGAATCAAGGCACGGGCAAGGATCCGTCGGCCGGACAGCCGCTCAGCTATGACAAGATGCCCGACTTTGAGGACTATGGTACCGGTTGCTGGTTGCTTGGCGCTACGGAATATGCGCGGATGATGCAACCTGAGCTCAATGCTTGTCTGCCCTTTGTGCTGCCTGAGGCTCGTCCCGGTACCCGTTGGTGGTGGTTTGGCTCGGCCGTAGATGAGGCTGGACTGAAAAACAATCTCGACGCACTGCATCGTGCCGGTATCGGTGCCGTGGAGATTACACCTATCTATGGTGTACAAGGCAATGAGGCCCACGAACTGTCCTATCTCTCTCCCGAATGGATGCGCGCCCTGCTGTTCACCGAGCGCACGGAGGCGGCCGACAGCGTGGAGGTGGACTTGAACAATGGCACGGGATGGCCCTTTGGCGGTCCTTGGGTGCCGATCGACGAGGCGGCGTGCAAGGCGTTCTTCGTCGACACACTGGTGAATAGTAAGACTGATATTAAAAAACTAACCTTCCAAATTCCCGATAAAGAAAAGAAATACGCAAAATTGGCTGCCGTGAGAAGTTTCAAAACGGCCGACAAGCACCGCCAGCGGGTAATTGCGCTCTTCATTAGTCGTACCCGTCAGCGCGTGAAGCGGGCGGCTCCCGGTGGCGAGGGATGGGTCATTGACCACTTCGACTCGCTGGCCGTAGCACACTATCTTCAGCATATCGACTCTGCGTTCACGGCCAATCACACGCCTTATCCCCATACTTTTTTCAACGACTCCTACGAAGTCTACGAAGCCAACTGGACGCCCCGTCTGCTCGGGGAGTTCCGCATACGGCGGGGCTATGATCTCCTGGACAGCCTCGACCGCTTTGTCGACGGCGACGCGCAGGTGGTCTGTGACTATCGCGAGACGCTCTCCGACCTGCTCTATCACAACTTCACGCAGCAGTGGACGGCATGGGCGCACAGCCACGGTGCCCTCGTGCGCAACCAGGCTCACGGCTCACCCGCCAACCTGCTCGACCTTTATGGCACTGTTGACATCCCTGAGATCGAGGGTTTCGGCCTTTCCGACTTCGGCATCAAAGGCCTGCGCCGCGATCCCGGCTTTACGCGACCCAACTTCAGCGACATCAGCATGCTGAAGTATGCATCCTCTGCCGCCCACGTCACGGGCAAGCCGTTCACCTCCAGCGAGACCTTCACCTGGCTCACCGAGCACTTCCGCACGTCGCTGAGCCAGATGAAGCCCGACCTCGACCTGATGTTCTCTTGTGGTGTCAATCACATTTTCTTCCATGGCACTCCCTACAGTCCTCGCGACGCACGCTGGCCGGGATGGCAGTTCTACGCCTCGGTCAACATGAGTCCGACCAATTCCATCTGGCGCGACGCACCTTGGTTGATGAGCTATATCCGTCGCTGCCAGAGCTTTCTGCAATGGGGTGACCCCGACAACGACTTCCTCGTTGTGTTGCCTGTGAAGGAAATGTGGAAGAAAGATACCCGTCATCCGCTGATGCTCTTCGATATCCACTCCATGGACAAGAAGGCGCCGGAGTTGATCCGTGCCATCCATGAGATCGACTCCTTGGGCTATGACTGCGACTATATCAGTGAACGGCAGCTGGCCCGTGCCAAGAGGGTGGGGGAGCAATGGATTACTGAGGCGGGCACTCACTATCGCGGACTCATCGATCCGACCAAGCCCATTGACAGCCAGGCGCTCGCCCGTCTTGCCAAGGCTGAGCCGATGCGCACGCAACTGCACTTGAGAGCGATCCGGCGCAGGAACGGCATGGGCTATCATTATTTCATTGCGAACCTTACACCCAACGATGTCGACAGCTATGTGCCGCTCGCTGTAGCGTGGCACGACGTGCTGTGGTACGACCCTTTGACGGGTAAACGCTATGCCGTGGAGCAGCGCAACAGACAGTTGCACGTAGCATTGCGTAGTGGCGAGAGCATGATTCTCCAGACGTTCGTCCGTACGCTGCCTCAGGCGCTTGCCGCTTTACCTCACCGTGCTTTGCCGGGTAGGCAAACGAAAGAGCTAAACGGTCCTTGGCAGCTCGCCTTTGAGCAGTCGGCTCCTACGGTGCGCCGCACGTGGCCGCTCAACCAACCACAGACATGGGAAACGCTTGGCGATGACAGCGCCGCCGTGACCATGGGCAGCGGAGCCTATACCACCACTTTCCGCCTAAGCGCTGACGAGGCCAGTCGGCCGTGGTTGCTCGACCTTGGCGATGTGCGCGAGTCGGCAGAGGTATGGGTCAACGGTCGATTCGCAGGCTGCGCATGGTCGGTGCCATTCACCCTCGACATAAGCGGACTGCTGAAGAAAGGCGACAACACGCTGCGCATCGTGGTCACCAACCTTCCTGCCAACCGCATTGCGGACATGGATCGGCGGGGCATTCCCTGGCGTGTGATGAAAGACATCAACGTCGTGGACCTGCAATACCATAAGACCAACTACACCGGCTGGGCTCCCGCGAAGAGTGGACTCAATGGAAGCGTCAGACTCGTAGAACTTCACCATTAACGCTCTATAGAAGGTGGCGTGCGCTACACCTTTATAATATAAAAAAGCTCTATACCTTATGATATGTAACAAAAACAAAACAATGAAACATATCCTTCTTTTCCTTCTGCTACTTTGCTGTGGCAGTGCGAGTGCAGATACCTGGCCCGACGGCACACCGATCGACGCGTGGTTCAGCGATACCACGAAAGTAGAGTTGAGCAGCCTCGGCAAGCAATATGTCATCACTGACTATGGTGTGAGCGGTAATCCCACGCTCGTGCAGACCCCAGCGATCCAGGCCGTCATCGACCGCTGTCAGCGCGAGGGCGGCGGCGTGGTCGTCATTCCGTCGGGCACCTTCCTCAGCGGAGCACTGTTTTTCAAGCCGGGTACCCATCTCCATCTCTGTGAGGGAGCCACATTGAAAGGCTCAGACCGCATTGCCGACTTTCCCGTGCTGACCACCCGCTTCGAGGGCGAGACCTGCAAATACTTTGCCGCACTCGTCAATGCCGACCATGTCGACGGCTTTACCATCACCGGCAAGGGCACTTTCGACGGCAACGGCTATCCTTATTGGCAGGAGTTCTGGATCCGTCGGCAGTGGAATCCCGCCTGCACCAACAAGGATGCGCAGCGCCCACGACTGGTATATATCAGCAACTCCAGCCGCGTCACCGTGCAGGACGTGCATCTAATGAACAGCCCCGTATGGACCAACCATCTCTACAACTGCGACCATGTGCGCTATCTCGACTGCTTCATCTTCGCGCCGACTCAGGGCGTGAAAGCTCCGAGCAGCGATGCCATTGACATCGACAAGTGCCACGACATCCTTGTGCGCGGCTGCTACATGAATGTCAACGATGATGCCGTGGTGCTCAAGGGCGGTAAGGGTACATACGCCGACACCATGGTTGTCAACGGACCTGTCAGTCGCGTGCTTGTGGAGAACTGCCGCTATGGCACGGTCCACAGCATGCTCACCCTGGGCTCGGAGAGTCTCCACGACACCAACGTCATCCTGCGCAACTGTACGAGTGAGAATGCCGACCGCGTGCTCTGGTTGAAGATGCGGCCCGACACGCCACAACGCTACGAGCAGATTCGGGTCGAAGGCGTCACCGGACGGGCCCGTAGCTGTTTGGTCATCCGTCCCTGGACACAGTTCTTCCAGCCCGCCAAGCGCCGCAACATGCCCAAGTCGTCATGCAGAAACGTGACGCTGAAGAATGTCCACATGGACTGCGATAACTTCTTCGACGTGAGTACCAGCGACAAATACAGTCTTTCTGATTTCACCTTTGAGGATATCCGAGTCTCCGACAAAACGGGTAACTTCTCCTCTACGCTCATCTCGGGCACGGTTGTCCGCGACGTGGTCATCAATGTAAACAAGCAAAAATAAGGGGTAACGGAGCAAAGAGAAGAGACGTTGAATGTCCCTTTTAGGGACATGGAGCCAGTCAGACAGCGAGTGGAGAGCGGTTTATCGTACAAAAATCATAGTAATCGTATGCTTTCACATGGCGGTCTGAAGCTCTTTGCTTATCTTTGCAGTGATCAAAACCAATGATAAAAAATCAGTAAACATCGACCAATGTATCATTATCTCATCATTTCTATATTCCGTCGGGGGTGGCTCAGCTCCATCCTCCTTCTGCTCTTGTCCTTGCCTGCTTGTGCGCAACGGGACACAGTGAACCTTGTCGACTGGCAGTTCACCCGTGCCGAGTTGTCGCCTGCGCAGGCCAATCAAGGCAGTGGTGACTGGCAGAGCGTGAGGTTGCCACATGACTTTCAGATCAGTCAGCCGTGGGTAGCTCCCGTTGCTGGCGAGCACGCCGACAACAGCGATCAGGCTGCCAACGTCAAGAGCCGCCTCTCCTCGCGTGGCTTCAAGGAGATGAGGAAAGGCTGGTACCGCCGTACGTTCACGCCGGACAACAGTTGGCGCGGGCGACGCGTCATGCTGGAAGTAGGCGGCATCATGCTCGTCGGCGATGTCTGGCTCAATGGTGAGCGCATCGGTGGTACGGAATACGGCTACGTAGGTTTCGGTATCGACATCAGCGATAAGGTGCGCTACGGTCAGGAGAACGTGCTTACCGTCTTGGCGGACACACGCGGTCCTGAGAACTCACGATGGTACACCGGTGGCGGCCTCTTCCGCGACGTGAAGTTCATCGTCACCGACCGTCAGCTGTTTTTCGACCGCCATCCGCTGCAGATCACGACCACCGCCAACCGTGTCGTACACGTCAAGGCAGCCATCTCCAACTTTGGCCGCCAGCGGCAGACCTTGCTTGCCGTGCGCATCCTTGACGCGCAGGGACATGTGGTAGCCCAAACTGACACCTTGTTGGCGCTGACCCGTCACCGCCACACCATGGAATATCCTTTGGCCGACATCACTATCGACCATCCTCATGTGTGGGATTTGGATACACCTTATTTATATAGTGCTGAGCTGACTCTCCGCGACGACAGCGGGCGTGTCGCTGACCGGGTGACGGAGTCCTTCGGTATCCGCACCATCGAGTACGGCCCCTCTTTTGGATTCAAGCTCAACGGCCGCAAGGTGATCCTTAAGGGCATTGCCAATCACCACACGCTCGGCGCGATCGGTGCCGCCGCCTATCCGCGTGCCATTGAGAAGCGCATCAAGTTGCTCAAGGACTTCGGCTTCAACCACATCCGCTGCTCGCACAATCCCTACAGCGAAGATCTCTACCGTCTTTGCGACAAATACGGCATCCTTGTCGTCGACGAGCTCTACGACAAATGGCTCACACAGTATGCCGGTGGGCGACAGCCGTGGATGAACCATTGGCAATACGATGTTCCGGAGTGGATTCAGCGCGACCGCAACCACCCGAGCGTCATCATGTGGAGCCTCGGCAATGAGCTGCAGACCTATGCCAACCTGCCTTTCAACGATTGGGGCGTGACGCCCTATCGTCTGCTGCGCACCTTGCTGCGCCGCTACGACGAGACACGGCCGGTCACCGTGGCCATGCACCCGCGCGGCCGTAACTGGCAGACCGACTCGCTGCCCTGCAATCTGGCGATGATCACAGACATCCAGGCCTATAACTATCGCTACATGTACTTCCCCGGCGACGGCCGTCGTTTTCCCAACATGATCTTCTATCAGAGTGAGGCCAACCTGCCGATGATGGGACCCAACTACTTCGGCATGGATCTCAACCGTGTGGTGGGTCTGGCTTATTGGGGCATGATCGACTACAATGGTGAGAGCCTTGGCTGGCCGCGCAAGGGTTGGGACAACGGCGTCTTCGACCGCTCACTGCTGCCCAAGCCGCAAGCTTATCTGCTCAAGGCGATGTTCTCCGACAAGCCTGTCGTGCACATCGGTGTAGCCGGTGGCAAAGAGGAGGCGATGACATGGAACGGTGTGACTTTCGGTGGTGATAAGGTCACGTGGCATTGGAACCGCATGCCGGGCAGGCGATACACCATCTACACCTATACCAATGCTGAAGAGGTGGAATTGCAGCTCAACGGCAGAAGTATCGGCGTGAAGAAGAACAGCCTGAATCCGAACACACGTGACAAGATCCGGTGGGACAGCATCACCTATGAGCCGGGTACGCTCCTCGCCATCGCCCGCAACGGCGGTAAAGAGGTCGCACGCTACGAGGTCGCTACTGCCGGACCACTCAAACGTTTGTCGCTCATTCCCGACAATGAGACATGGAAGGCGGATGGACAGGATCTGATGCACATCCGTGTGCTGGGACTCGACGCAAAGGGACGGCGCACGCCTTTGGCCAACGACACGCTCACGGTACGTGTCAGCGGACCTGCTGAACTGGTGGCTACCGACAACGGTGACATCACCGGCAACACTATCGCCACCGATCCGACCGCCAGCCTCTATCAGGGCAACCTGCTCGTCATCCTTCGCGCAGCGTCCAAGCCGGGGAAGGTGCGCGTGGAACTTGTCGACAAGGCGGGACGTGTGAGAGGAAAATGCACGTTGGTCTCGGAGTGAATATACTATGATTAATATTAGGTTATGTAGATCAACTATGAAACATCTCTTTCATCTCTGTGCCTGTCTGCTGCTGTCGTTAACAGCACAAGCGGAGGCACAGACTTTCGACTTGTCGCGTCAGAGCAAGACGGGCAAACCCTTCTCTTTCTCTGTGGCAGTGCCGGACGGCAACTATCGTGTCACGGTGGAGCTGGGCAGCAAGAGCCATGAAGGCAATACGATGGTACGCGCGGAGAGCCGCCGTCTCTTTGTCGAGGACACGCCCACAAAGAGGGGTAAGTTCAAGACTTTTTCCTTCGTCGTGAACAAGCGATCGCCGTATATATCGGACAAGGAACAGGTAAAACTCAAGCCCCGTGAGAAAGACTATCTCGACTGGGACGACAGTCTCAACCTGGAGTTCACCGGTCCGCGCCCTGCCGTGCGGCGCGTGACGATAGCGCCCGACACGACAGCGGTCACCCTTTTCCTCTGCGGCAACTCCACCGTCGTGGATCAGCCTTACGATCCCTACGCTTCATGGGGACAGATGATCACGCGCTGGATGGGTGACGGCTATGCAGTGTCGAATCACGCTGAGAGCGGCCTTACCGTTTCTTCGTTCTATTATCAGAACCGTCTCGACAAGATCCTGTCGATGTTGCGTCCGGGCGATTATGTGTTTTGCGAGTTCGGCCACAACGACCAAAAGGAGAAAACGCCGGGCAGTGGCGCCTGGTATAACTTCTCCTACATGCTGAAGACCTATATAGATAAGGTGCGGGCCAAGGGCGGAAACATCGTCTTTGTCACGCCGACGCAGCGCCGTGCCTTCGACAACAGTCATCAGCATATCCTTGAGACTCACGGCGACTACCCCGATGCCATGCGTGCCGTGGGCAAGCGAGAGCATGTGCCTGTTATCGAGCTTCATGACATGACCCGCACGTTCTTTGAGACGCTTGGCTACGAGGGCAGCAAGCGTGCGCTGGTGCACTATCCCGCCGGCACGTGGCCCAACCAGCCCAAGGCTTTGGCCGACAATACGCACTTCAACCCTTATGGTGCTTACGAGGTTGCCAAGATGGTGGTCATGGGCATGAAGAGCCTCAACCTGCCAATGACCAACGGTCTGCGTGACTGGAAAGACTACGATCCGGCTCATCCCGACGATCCCCAGCTCTTCCGCTGGACACCGTCAGTAAGAGTGAATGTGGTGAAGCCGGACGGAAATTAAGGAAGCCTCACCCCCCACGGACGGCCCTCCGGCCTTCCACAATGATGTAGCCTCAGAATTCACGCTTGATAGGATGTGAGTAAGTACAGCGTTTTCTTTCCTTGCAAAAATTATCTCTTCACAATGGATGAATCTTTACAAAAAGACATCACGGCGGAGTCACAATCTGGAGAGCGGGGAAACTTGAAAATGAGGAAAAACGGAGATGAGTTATCCATTTTGATGGCCTGTCGTTGTCAAAGTACCTTTCTGATACTGTCAGAAAGGCTTTCTGACTTGGTCAAAGCGCCTTTCTGACCTGGTCAAATTACCGAGATGATAGTATCAGAAAGGCTTTCTGATAGGCGACATCAGCAATATTTCATTGTAAAATTGCTGTTTTCTTGGAGGTGTCAACACTTTGTGTTTGTAACGCTTTGTTTATCAATATGTTATAAAATGTCCCCAAAATTCGCGAAATTGAGAGCAACATAGGAGTCGGTTCAAAAAATCGCAAGGAAAAGGGCCGAAAAATGTCAGTTTATTCAACAAAGGAGAAGTATGGCAGTATGTTCACAAGATCGTAGCCTTTGATCTGTATCACGATCGGGTGGGACGTGCTTCGATGCTAATGATAAAGGGGGATAAACTCGGACATTGACAGCTGATCCGAGTTTATCCCCCTTTTGTTTTCGCTCAATGCGATATGACAACTGAAGAGTCTTGTACTCTGTTGAGGCTAAGTCTACTTCAGTAATTTGTCGACTTTCTCAGCCACTTCCTTGCCGCTGGCCATGGCACGTACCACGAGGCTGGCGCCAGAGGCTGCGTCACCAGCCACGAAGACGTTGGCAGGGAACTGTGGCTGTTGTGGACGGAGGAAGCCCATGGCGAGGAGCACCATCTCGGCGGGGATGATCTCCGGATCCTTGGCTGGCTTCATCAGCGGACGGCCGCCCTCTGGATTGGGCACCCATGTGATCTCCTGCACCTTCACGCCGGTGAGCTTGCCGTCCTTGCCGAGGAACTCCAGTGAGTTGATGTTCCAACGGCGCACGCAACCCTCTTCGTGTGAAGACGTCGTCTTCAGCGTACGCGGCCAGTTGGGCCACGGGTTCTTAGGATCGTCGGGACCCACCGGCGGCTTTGGCATGATCTCGATCTGTGTCACGCTCTTGGCCCCCTGACGGTGAGCTGTGCCGATGCAGTCGGAACCGGTGTCACCACCACCGATGACGAGAACGTTCTTGCCTTTGGCGTTGACGAGCTCATCGCGGCTGAACTCCTGTCCGGCGAGCTTACGGTTTTGCTGTGAGAGCATCTCCAGTGCGAAGTACACACCCTTGAGGTCGCGTCCGGGAATCTTCAGGTCGCGGGCTGTCGGCGTGCCGGTGGCGATGACCACAGCGTCGTAGTCTGCGCTGAGCTTGTCGATGGTCACCGTCTTGTCCTTGCCGAGCGTCGGGTCATTCTGAATGTTGGCAGCGATCTCGCCTTTGTCGTCAGCGCTCTTCTTCTTAGCGTCCACGAGCTTCACGCCAAACTCAAATCTGATGCCCTCTTCGCGCAGCAGGTTGAGACGTCGGTCGATGATCGACTTGATGAGCTTGAAGTTAGGAATGCCGTAGCGGAGCAGTCCGCCTGCATCCTCGCGTGCGTCGTAGACGGTCACCGTGTAGCCCTTCTGGTTGAGGCGTGTGGCGGCAGTCAGCCCGGCAGGTCCTGCACCGACGACAGCGACCTTCTTTCCGTTGCGCTCGGGCACGTGCGGCTTGACATAATCCTCGCCGAAGGCGTGCTCGATGATGGCGGCCTCGTCTTCGCGGTTGGTGGTCGGCTCATGCTCCATGAGGTTGAGCACGCAGGCCTTTTCGCAGAGTGCCGGGCAAATGCGTCCGGTGAACTCCGGGAAGTCGTTGGTGTCGGTGAGCAACTCGTATGCCAGTTGCCAGTCACCGCGGTAGAGGGCGTCGTTCCACTCTGGCGGTTTGTTGCCAAGGGGGCAAGCCCAGTGGCAGAAAGGTACGCCGCAGTCCATGCAGCGGCTTGCCTGCAGTCGGCGGTCATTACTGTTGAGTGTCTGCTCCACTTCGCCGAAGTCGTGGATGCGGTCATGTATAGGGCGGTAGCCGGCTTTCTTACGCTCCACCTCTAAAAATCCTCTTGGATTACCCATAATCTTAAAAGTATAGAAGTAAAAAGGTAAAAAGGTAAAAAAGGAAATGTGAACTTGGAAGAATGCCTTCTTGTCGCTTGCTTTTGTAGACCTGATCACCTTTATGTTTTTACTTGTTGATTTACTTGTTTATTATCGGTATCTTGGGTAAAGGGTAAACCGTAAAGGGCTTTCTTGCCCTTTCTCTTTTTACCCTTTTACCCTTTTACCTTTTAATAGTCTCTCTGCATGTCAGCGATCTTCTGCTGGAGCTTCTTGACCTGCTCTTCCTGCAGCACACGCTTGTACTCGATAGGCACAACCTGAATGAACTCCTCGACGTAGTGGTTCCATTCGTCGAGCATCGTGCGGGCGAGCTTCGAGCCGGTGTAGAGATAGTGCTGGCGGATGAGCTCATGGAGCTCCTTGCGGTAAGTGGTCTCCTCTACGAGGTTGATTTCCACCATGTCCATGTTGCAGAAGTAGTCGAAGTTGTGGTTCTTGTCCCAGACGTAAGCCACGCCACCACTCATACCAGCGGCGAAGTTACGGCCGGTAGGACCGAGGACGACGACACGTCCGCCTGTCATGTACTCACAGCAGTGGTCTCCGGCACCCTCCACGACGGCGATGGCTCCCGAGTTACGCACTGCGAAGCGCTCACCAACCTGACCGTTGATATACAGCTCACCTGAGGTGGCACCATACAAGCCGGTGTTGCCGGCGATGATGTTGTCCTCGGCTTCGAAGTTGCTGCGGATTGGCGGCAGGATAGAGATGCGTCCGCCGGAGAGACCCTTGCCGAAGTAGTCGTTGGTCTCGCCCTCAAGCTTGAAGCTCACTCCGTGGACGAGGAATGCACCGAAGCTCTGACCGGCAGAGCCCTTGAACTTGATGTTGATCGTGTCGTCGGGCAGTCCTTCCTCACCGTATTTCGTTGCGATGAGGCCGCTGAGCATAGTACCTACTGCACGGTTGGTGTTGCGGATGGCGTAGTCGAGGTTGATCTCCTCCTTCTTCTCGATGGCGTTTTGTGCGCTGGCGATGATCTGCTGATCCAGGAGATCGTGGATTTCGTGATCCTGCAGCTTGGTGCAGTAGAGCGAAGTGTCGCCGGTCTCGCGATGGAGCAGGTTGGAGAAGTCGAGGCTTTTCCACTTAGCCACCGTCTCCTCGTTGACATTGACCTCCTCGGCCTTGATGTCACGCGGCACAATGAGCTCCGTGTGGCCGACAATCTCGTTGAGTGAGGTATAGCCCATCTCGGCGAGGTATTCACGTACCTCCTGAGCGATGAACTTCATATAGTTGACTACGTTGTGGTAGCTGCCCTGGAAGTGAGCGCGCAGTTTCGGATCCTGCGTAGCCACGCCCATCGGGCAGGTGTTTTGCGAGCACTTGCGCATCATCACGCAGCCTAAGGTGATCAGTGCGGAAGTACCGAAACCGAACTCCTCAGCACCGAGCAGTGCCATGAGGATGACGTCGAGACCAGTCTTCAGCTGGCCGTCAACTTGCAGACGGGCCAGAGAGCGCAGTCCGTTGCGGACGAGCGTCTGCTGTGTCTCAGCAATACCGATTTCAGGGGAGATTCCTGCGAAGCGCATACTGCTGGCAGGACTTGCACCCGTACCACCCTCAGCTCCAGAGATGACGACGAGGTCGGCTTTAGCTTTCACCACGCCGGCAGCGATGGTGCCCACGCCGCTCTCGGCGACGAGCTTCACGGAGATGGCAGCCTTCGGGTTGACATTCTTCAAGTCGAAGATGAGCTGCTTGAGATCCTCAATGGAGTAGATGTCGTGATGAGGCGGTGGAGAGATGAGCGAGATGCCCGGAATGGAGTGACGTGTCTTGGCGATGATCTCGTTGACCTTGTAGCCGGGCAGCTGACCGCCCTCACCGGGCTTGGCTCCCTGCGCCACCTTGATCTGAATCTCCTCAGCGTTGACAAGGTATTCTGTGGTGACACCGAAACGTCCGGAAGCCACCTGCTTGGTCTTACTGCTCAGGCTGATGCCGTCGACAGTGCCGGAGTAGCGGTCACGGTCCTCACCGCCCTCACCGGTGTTGCTGCGTGCGCCGAGGGCGTTCATGGCCAGAGCCAAAGCTTCATGGGCCTCTTTGCTCAACGCACCGAAACTCATGGCGCCGGTGACGAAGTGCTTGACGATGCTCTCGACAGGCTCCACCTTATTAATATCTATCGGGTTGCGCTTGAAGTCGAGAAAGTCGCGGACGAAGATCGGCTCCTTCTTGTGGTCGACAAGATTGGAGAATTTCTTGAAGAGCTCATAGTTGCCTGTGCGCGTAGCGAGCTGCAGGGTAGCGATGGTCTCCGGGTTCCAAGCGTGGTCGATGCCGTCCTTGCGCCAGTGGAACTGTCCGAGGTTCTTCAGCGGCAGTTCAATGTGGAGTGTCTCTTCCTCTTTCTCAGTGTCTACGGCAGCCTTGTGGAAGCGGAGCTGGTCGTGGGCGATGGTGTCGAGACCGATACCGCCGATGCTGCTCGTGTCGGTGCCGAAGTAAGCTTTTAGCAGACCCTGTGACAGACCGACGGCTTCGAAGATCTGCGCGCCGCGGTAAGAACGGATCGTGGAAATGCCCATCTTGGCCATGATCTTGAACAGACCTTTCTTCACGGCCTTGATATAGTTGGCCTCGGCCGTTGTGTAGTTCTCCTGGATCTTGCCCTTCTTCACCAAGTCGTCGAGGACGGCGTAGGTCATGTAAGGACAGAGCGCGGAAGCACCGTAGCCGAGGAGCAGGGCAGCGTGCATCACCTCGCGGATCTCACCGCTTTCGACGATCAGCGCGGTCTGCACACGCTTGCCCACATTGATCAGGTAGTGGTGTACGGCACTCACGGCGAGGAGTGACGGGATGGCGATGTGCTTGTCGTCGATGTCACGGTCCGAGAGGATGATATAGTTGTATCCGTCGTCAACACTCTGCTCGGCGTCGTGGCAGAGGCGGTCGATGGCCTCATGGAGACGTTCGCCTCCCATGGCAGGATCAGCGGGAGCCTCGAAGGTCATGCTGAGCTTGCGGGTGTTGAAGCCTTTATAGCGGATGTTGCAAAGAATGTCGAGCTGTGCGTTGGTCAGAATAGGGTGGGGCAGACGCACCATCTTGCAGTTGGTCTCATCGGGGTTGAGAATGCCTGTGCCGACGCGTCCGATATACTCGGCCAGACTCATCACGAGGTTCTCACGGATGGAGTCGATGGCCGGGTTGGTGACCTGGGCGAACTGCTGGCGGAAGTAGTTGAAGAAGATCTGCGGCTTGGGAGAGAGCACGGCCAGCGGCGTGTCGTTACCCATGGAAGCCGTAGGCTCTTGTCCCTTGGTCGACATTGGGATGAGCGTGTCCTTGATATCTTCCTCGCCGAATCCGAATTCCACCTCTTTGGCATGGAGATGCTCCACGCTGTTGCTTACCTTGCGGCCCGAACGGATGTTCTCGAGCTGAATACGGTTGGTGTTGAGCCACTGGCGATAAGGATGCTGCGAGGCGAGGCGCTCCTTGATTTCTCCGTCGTAGTAGATCTTGCCCTCTTCTGTGTCGACGAGCAGGATCTTACCCGGCTGCAGGCGTCCTTTCTCGGCGATCTCGGTGGGGTCGAAGTCCATCACGCCGACCTCAGAGGCTACCACCATGGTGCCGTTTTTGGTGATCGTGTAGCGGGCCGGACGCAGACCGTTGCGGTCGAGCATACCACCGGCGTAGCGCCCGTCACTGAACATCAGCGCGGCAGGTCCGTCCCACGGTTCCATCAGGATGGAGTGATACTCATAGAAGGCTTTCAGATCCTCGCTGATCGGGTTCTTGTCGTTGAAACTCTCCGGAATCATCACCGAGAGAGCGTGCGGCAGACTCATGCCGTTCATGACGAAGAACTCAAAGACATTGTCCAGCGAAGCCGAGTCACTCATGTCGGGCTGTACGATCGGTGAGATGTCATGGATGTCGCCGAGCGCTTCGGAAGAAAGGACACTCTCACGTGCTTTCATCCACGAACGGTTGCCGCGGATAGTGTTGATCTCGCCGTTATGGCAGAGCAGACGGAACGGCTGTGCCAAGGCCCATGTAGGAAACGTGTTGGTTGAGAAGCGGGAATGCACGAGAGCCAGACCGCTGGTGAAGTAGTTGTTCGTCAGGTCGGGATAGTACTGACGCAGCTGCAGGCTGGAGAGCATACCTTTGTATACGATGGTCTTGCTGGAGAGCGAGCAGATATAGAAGTCCTTATCGTGGACGCGGCGCTCGATTTTCTTTCTGATAATATATAAGGTACGCTCGAATACCGGAACCTTGTCGTCGCTGACGCCGGTGATGAACACCTGCTTGACATCAGGTTCCGACTCCAGTGCGGCCTCACCCAGGCAGTCAGGGCTTGTCGGTACGGAACGCAAGTGCATGAGCTGCAATCCCTCGCGCTCGATCTCCTCGATCATGATGGAAAGAATGGACTGCTGGCGTTTCTCATCCTTAGGCAAGAATATCAATCCTGTACCATACTTACCCTTCTCCGGAACTGGAATACCCTGAAGCAATATAAACTCGTGGGGAATCTGCAGCAGGATACCTGCACCGTCACCTGTCTTTCCGTCAGCGCCCTCTGCACCACGATGGCGCAGGTTCTCGAGCACTTTCAGGGCGTTGTCGACGAGCTGGTGCGACTTTCCTCCGTGGATATTCACCACCATACCCACACCGCACGCATCGTGCTCGTAGGTGCTGTTGTACAATCCATTTCTTTGCATTTGCTAACGTATTTGTTTATTTCACTTTCAAATTGGCTACAAAATTACTAAAAAGACTTCTAAATGTAAGAATATACCTACAAAAGGGGATTACAAATTTCTTGTATAACGTTTTGTTCTTACAGTTGTTGTGTATATAATAAATTATTTGTACTAATTGTAAGTAAAGTGAATCAAAATGCTTATAAAACGTCAAAATGTAAAACAAAGTATGTTTGTATATCTGCATGACTGTGGAATAAGCATTACTAAAGTTTGCGGATCTTTTCATTTGATTGACTTATCATCGACACGTCAGCGAAATAAATTTAGAGTTACTTTGCAGTGTGGTCTTGAAGAGATCACGGTCAGAAGCCGGTCACTCCTATAAAAACAAAGGTACACACCTATATATAAATGGAGTAGGAGCACTGAGCGACCGGTGGATGGCTTCACTCTAAAAACAGAAAGACGATGATTGGATTGTTTAATGAATGTTTTCCTCCTGTGATGGATGGTGTTTCGCTGACCGTGCAGAACTATGCCCAAAAGTTCCATCAGCAGGGTCATGAGGTCAGCGTGGTCACTCCTAATGAGCCCGGACTGCATGCCGAGGCGTATCCTTATGCCGTTTACAGCTATTTCTCCGTGCCGGTGCCGATGCGTCATCCTTATCGTTGTGGACTGCCCTTCTTTGATTTCTCCTATCAGCGGGCGATAGATTCGGTGCCTTTTGACATCGTTCACGCCCATAATCCGTTCTCTTCCGGTAAGGAGGCACAGCGTCTCTCGCGTCATCCCGGTATCCCGATGGTGGCTACCTTCCACTCGAAATATCGTGATGACTTCTCACGGGTGATACCTGTCCGCCGTCTGCCCGCCGTCGTGTGCGCCGGATGCTGCTGATAGAGGACGACGAGCCGATCCTGCTCTTTGTGGGACAGCATATCTGGGAGAAAAACGTGAGGCTGATCATTGAGGCGCTTGCCCAAATCAAGGACATGCGCTGGCAGGTGTATTTTGTTGGTGACGGCTATGCGCGTCAGGAGATGATGCGCTTGTGTGCCAAACATGGGCTTTACGGCAATGACGACTGTCGCCAAGACCAGGTGAGCTTCTTGGGTACGATCCGTGACCGTCAGATGTTGCAGGACATCTACCTCGCCGCCGATCTCTTCCCGTCCATGTACGACAATGCGCCGCTGGTGCTTCGTGAGGCTGCGGCGCTGCATACGCTAGCTTTGGTCTTGCGCCACTCCAACACGTCGGAAGTGATCCTCGACGGTGTCAACGGCTTTCTCGCTGACAACGACGTGATGGCCTATGCACGCCGTCTGCGCTATCTGCTGACCTGCCCGTCACTGATCCATGCAGCCGCCGACAAGGCATCCCGCACGCTGACGCGGCCGTGGAGTGACATCGCCGCTGAGGTCTATGACCGCTACCGCCATCTCGTGGCACGCAAGCAGACAAAGGTGGGATAAAGGTATGTATTAAAAAAAACTTTGTGGGTAGTGATGGACCTTTCCATCTATTAAAAACTTTGTGGGTGGTGATGGAAATAAAAATGTGGGTAGTGATGGATTCGAACCACCGAAGGCAAGAGCCAGCAGATTTACAGTCTGCCCCATTTGGCCACTCTGGTAACTACCCAGTGCTGAAAAGCGGGTGCAAAAGTAATACTTTATCGTGAGACAGCAAAGGTTTTGTAGTCCCTTTTTTATTACTTTAACAGAAAACTGCGAGACGCGGGTAATCTTTGGGAGACGGTGGTCTCCCTTTCTTACTTTTTGTTTTGCTATTCTTTTTTTTGTGATTTACGGCTACTATTCATAACCCCCTCGGCGTTTCCTGGTACGGATTATGGCCTATATCTACTACCGAAAATAGCAGTTCTATCTTGAACTCGCGCCATAAAAGGTTGCTGTCATCAGAAGGCGATCTTATAGGTCTTTGCCCCCTGCCGTGACACCACACTGATGAGATACACGCCATGCCCGTAGCCTCCCAAAGCGAGGGTGATGTCACCGCTGTTGCTATGAGTCCCCATGAGCGTAGCACCATAGACGTCGTGCACGGCAATGCGGGCACCTTTAGGAGTCGTGATGGTGATGTCACCATTGCTGTTCCATGTTATCCTATTCTCTGCTGCAGTCGTCACCGGACGACGGATTTCCGTAGAAATTTCCGACTCCACATAGTCGCAGCCTATCGTCAACGGCTGACGACCGACATAGCAATCCGACGATGTCGTCGCCGAAGGCTGGAAGGTGACATATATCTTCTTGTCAGCACCAAGAGTTACGGTGCCTTTCACATTTAGCAGTATCGTCTGTCCGTTCCCTATGGCCGAAGCCGTTAACCCGTCGGGCAGTCCTTCCACGGTAAAATCCGTTCCTGCCGTTAGTGCACCCTGTTTGGCGGAAGTACCAATGACACGCAGTGCCACCATGATATCATAGTTGCCATTGGCATCCTTGGGAAAAAGCTCTTGCTTGCCGGCGAGAACCACACGCGGACGTGAAGTATCGGACAGAAAGACCTTGGCAAGCGTAGCATCAGACCACAGACACGCCCGCGACTTATCCTGTAGAGCCGCTACCATGCGTTCTACCTGGGCTTTGGTAAACATCGAGGTGCGCACGTAGCTGTAGTTCATATAGTTGGTCCAGTTGGTCTTTTGTCCAAGGCAGTTCACATCGTCGGGTCCCATCTGCTGCCTATCGGCGGGCGGCGTGTCGTCGACATAGTCACCGGGGTTGGGCTCACCATGGAAGCCTTTATTGCAACCATCATGGAAGTTTTTCTCGTCATAGTTAAAGGTGTGGGCCAGGTTCAAAAAGTGACCAAACTCATGCGTCAGCACGCGCCGGAAGTTCTCATTGGTGTTGCTGCCCAGGTAGGCACCGTTATAGACGACCCGGGCCTGTTTGAAGCGTGTCATCTCCCAGTTGGGATACCATGACACCCCAGAGTTATTGGTGACACCGTCAGCATAGAGGTCGTTCATGATATAGACATTCATATACTTCTTGTTGTCCTGTGCCTGCAATGTGGCGGCAGCAGAGAGTGCAAGGGTCAAAAGATAGATTTTTGTTTTCATTGTCCGTAGTCGTTATAAAGCATTAATAGATGGGCAGCACTCCAGCTGAAGTTGGCCGACTGTAGCGGTGCACCCGTTTTTGTATCATAGTTTTCGTAGATGGCGCCCAACCCCGTCGCGCCTTGTAGACGGTCAAAGACCTGACGGGTGTAGCGGTCGGCCACATCGGGTGTGGGCAGGTAGTGACGCAGACTTTCTATAGCATAGTAGGTCTCATCGAGCCAGATAGGACCGCGCCAGTAGCCGTTGGCATCATATTTGGCGTTGTCGGCGGCAATGGTGGGGAACGGAATATAGGTGGAGAACTTCTTCGTATCTTTCAGCCAGTGGAAGATGCTGGAGAACTGTGCTTTTGTGGCGATACCCACCCAAAGCGGCACATAGCCCTCACAGCCCATCTCACGCACAAAGGCATGAGAGTTCAGTTGCCTGTCGTAGAACCAGTGAGTGTCAGCGTCATAGAACGCCTTGTTCACCCCGTCAGCAAGCTCCACGGCACTTTTGTCAAAGGGATAGCCCGTTGCCCGCTTCCCACCGGCGACATTCTCCAACTTCTCAATGAGCCTTCTGTCGAGGACAAGGTAGGCGTTGAGGTCCACGCTCTCTTGGTCCAGACTCCAAGCGTTGTTGCCGTTCCTCACCATGCGTGCGCTGTCAAAGCGGATGGCGTTGTCCATCCCACTCTCCCAGGCTGCCGCCTCAAGGGTACCGTCGGTGGCACCAAATTCACAGATGCCGTTGTGGTTATGGTCACGGTATCGGTACCACCACCGGTGATAGGCGGTCAACTTAGGCAGCATTTCCCTGACAAAGGCCGTGTCGTGAGTGCTCTCCCATATCTTGTCCACAGCCCAGGCGGTCAACGGGGGCTTGCTGTTGCGGTAGTTATTCTCCTGAGGATTGGGATAGACACAATCGGGCACCATACCATCACTCTGCTGCCAGTCAAACATTACCCGTATGTTGTCCATTGCCAATTTCGGAGCAAAGGATGCAAGTGCTGCTGAGAGACGCCAGCAGTCCCAAGCCCAGCAGCCTACAAAGTAATCGACAGAGAAGCTCGGTATGAGGCCGTCGTGTAGTAGTCCGCCACGTTGTTGCCGCCAGTTACCGATGAGGGTGACGGCAGCCTTGGCGGCCACACGATTATAGGCGGGTTTCATGTCGTTTCGGATGATCTTAGAGAGGTATCCCGTCCAGCGGTCGCGGTTCTCCTTCCACAGTGTGTCGGTATGGTCCAGCATCCATGCGGCGACCAGCGTCTGTGTCCGCTCCTCTACCGTCTTGTCCCAAAGGAAGGAGATGGCGACATCTAGCCGTGTGATAGCGCTGTCGAGAGTCGCACTATAGTTGTGGCCGTTGGCTGTCACTATAATGTCCTTGGGAAAGGTGAGCAAAAGACTCTCACCACCGGCATAGCCGATGGTCACGGTGTTGCCGGCGGCACTGACGACGGCGTTAGAAGGCAGTCCCTTGGCGGCACAGCTCCACCCGGCGGGTAATGAGCCTTCTAAAGTCAGCAGAGCCGTGTGGGCATCGACAAAGAAGAGGCGCTGCCGCAGCCTGTCCGCAGCAAGGGTAACTACGCCGGGCGTATAGCAGGCCTTGCCCACAGCAGCCCCGTCCGGTGCCACGAGGGCCTCAGCAAGCCACCTCCGCTGGTAGATACTGTAAGGGCCACGCGGTGTCGTGGCTGCTGTCTTTAGCCCAAAGGCCATCCACGAGCCCGCGTCAGAGAAGAGGGCGACCTGATGGCGGCGCCCACGTAGGGGCGCCGTGAGGTCAATGAGGGTGTTTGCGGGCTCCCAGGGGGTCATCAGAGCGACTACCGCCGGGCTCACATCGCTCTTCCCCACCACGGCACCACGAACGGTAGCTATGGGCAGGCAGAGCGTTACAGCGAGCAGCACGATAAGCAACAAATGATTATTTCTCATGGCGGATATTTTTGATAGTGAAACCATAGCGCCACTCATGCGGAGTGATAGTGTATGGCGTGTGCACTTGGGCACCCCACGTGTTGTCGCCGCCCACTCCCATCTGCCTATGGTCGATGTTCAGCCATACCATGTCTTTCTTCACGATGCTGCCACCATGGACATTGCGCACTGTGGCAGGTACATATTCTATGTCTTCCATGGGGAAGTTCCAAGCACTGACGCTCAGCGGGGCGTCGCCATATACCATGATGCCGTGACCGTCCTTGTCGGTGAGCGTCACCCAGCGCACGTCACACTTGTTGCCCGTCTCTTGGGCGCGTGGATAGGGATGATATTGGCTCCATACCGAGGCGGTATATCGGCCGATGAAGGCACCACTCTTGCGGTCGGCATAGTTCTCCTGCGGTCCCCGTCCGAGCCACGTCATCGTGTCATACTGTCCCGGCATCACCAGGCGCATGCCCAGGCGCGGCACCTCCGGCAACGCCTTGTCGCCGGGCAGAAAATGATAGTCCACGTGGATGCTACCATCGCCTGCGACGGCATATCTCAGCCAGAGCTCACTTTGCTGCTCCGCCAGTTCATAGCGTTCTGATATCACCACGCTGTCCTTGCCTTGTGACAGCGTCAAGGCCTTCAGCACCGCTTTCTCTCCAGCATGCTTCCACGTGCCGCAGCGTTCCAATGTGCCGTTGGCGACGTCGTTGTCGGTGAGCGGGCGCCAGAAGTTGGGTTGCAGCCCTTGCAGCAGCATCTCACGACCATCATAGGTCAGCGACTCCCACTGCCCGCTTTTGGTGTTCACACGCAGACTAAAGTCCGCCCCGCTCAGCGTGACGGCTGTCCTCGCCATAGCCTGCAAAATGGCCGTTGATCCACACGGCATAGGCCGACTCTACGCCCTCGAAGTCGAGGAAGATATCGTCGTCCTCCCATCCCGCTGGGACGGTGAAATCGCGGACGTAGTCGCCCACGGGGTTATAGTCCTTGGGAACATAGGGGGGATTGGGCGTGAAGGGATAGCTCACATCGGTGTAGATCGGGATGTCAAAGCCCTGCAGCTCCCAGCTTCCGGGCACTTGAATAGTGGCCCAGTGGCTGACATCATAGCTGGCGGCATGACAGTCGGCAGGGGCCTCCGACATGTTGCGGGAGTAATGGAACCTCCACGTGCCATCTAGGCTGACACGGCGTTCCACAGCCGCGTCTACGGCGAGGCGCGTGACATCGTCGAGGCTATAGCGCATCAGAGCGGCCTGCTCACTAATATACGGTGTAAAGTGGGCCGTCATGGGTTCGCGGTTGATGCCACACATACTGGGATCTTCCCAAGGATGGTTGGCGGCGGCGAGTGCCAGAGGCAACATCAGGAGGAAGGTTAAGAGATTACGGTTCATGATGATTCTGATAGTTTAAGAGAAGCTGGTAGTGGCACCAGTCTCTGGCGCCACACCCTCCATGATTGTCAAAAACTCATAGTTCACAAAAGAAGGTGACGAGGAAAGGTACGCTGAAATCCATGCAGAAGCCATGAAAGACGGAGAGCGTGGCGAGGTCCTTGCCACTATAGCGTGTGATGATGGGCAGCGTGGTGTCCATCGATGTCGCACCACCCACGCTGATGGGTGCCAAAGGTCCGAACCACCTCACCAGCAACGGTGAAGCGAGGAGGGTGAGCAGTTCACGCACGATGTTGGCCAGCAGGGCCACGGTGCCCAAGGCAGCACCTCGGTACTCGGTGATGAAGATGCTCGACAGCGAGTAGTAGCCGAATCCGGAGCCGATAGCCAAGCTGTCGGTGATGCCGCATCCGGGCAACAGCAGGCTGACGGCGAGACAACCGGCCAGCGTGCCTCCCAAAGTGCACAGGGGTAGGAAGAGCAGACGGGGGCTGGTGTGGCGCAAGGTGTGGAGCACCTCGGCGTCATTGCCGATACTCACACCTACACAGAAGATGAGGGCACAGAGAGCCACAATGCTCACCGAACTGTCAGCCAAACCCGACGGCAGGAGATGGAGGTGTCCACAAAGGAGCCCGATGACGAAAAAAGCGAGGATGACGAGGCTGCTTTTCATGACCGTCCTCCCTTTACATAGTGCCACAGCCCCATAGATAGGAGCGCACTGCCTAACGAACCACCCACAGACAGTGCCACAGCCTCCAGACCGAGATGGTTCAGACTGTGGATGATATGCGGGTCACCACCGACCTCTATACCTAAGAGGAATAGCAGTGCCCAGATGAGCACGGTGGTCAGGGGTGACAGCCACCCCATCGGTTTCTTTCTAAGCATGCGGCCCACAAGGATGCCGCATGCCATCATCAGGATAATCTTCAGCATGAATTATGTTGTATACATGTTTTATTTCTTCAGCGCACCATTGTCGTTGAGCTCAGTCAGTGGAATGGGATAGAAGTCCTTGTTAGCGTTGTAACCGGAGCGGCCTGCAACCTGCAAAGCCTCAGCGGTCTTACCCCAGCGGCGTAGATCATACCATCGCATGCTTTCCAGTGGAAACTCCAGCTCGCGCTCGTGCTCTATCTGTGTCTGCACCTCAGCCTGCGTGGTGCCTGTCATCGGCGGCATGTCGCCATGGACGCTGCGTACTTCGTTGATGAGAGGTATGGCCTGGGCCGTCTGGCCCATACCGTTGAGGGCTTCAGCCTTCATCAGCAGCACGTTGGCATAGCGCATGAGCGGCAGGTTCAGAGCTGTAGAGCTCAGCGACAGCCCCTCATAGGTGGCGGGCATGAACTTGCGGAAGGCAGGACGGTTGTAGGCATTGCCGTTACCATCCTGGAACCAGTCGTCATAGTCGTATCCATAAACCTTTCCGGTACCGTCGTTGAAGTAATCGCACTGGAAGAAGATGGTGGCATAGAGACGTGAGTCGTAGTCGCCCTTCGTCGAAGTCTTTCCTTCCTTCATATATTCGTTCATGAGCTGTGTGGAGGGCAGGATCTCGTCCCAGCCCCAAAGCTCAGAGCAGCCTATCCAGCGGTGCAACTGGGTGCGGTAGAGGGCACCGTTGGCATCGCTGAAGGAGTATTGCTGCTCGAAGATACTCTCCTTGCTGTTTTTCAGTGTGCCGTTAAACATATCGGCGAAGTCGCTGACGAGCTCATAGCCTTTCACTTTGTCGAAGGCCTCTACGGCCTTGGCCATGTCCTGCTGTTTGTTGGCACTCTCCTCATAGGCTCTTGTGAGCCAAGCCCATCCCATATAGGCATAGGCGGCTCCCGAAGTGGCACGCCCCACATTGTCGTTGTCCCACTTCTCAGGCAGCTTGTCGGCGGCAGCCTGAAAGTCATTGATAATGAAGTCCCATGTTTCGGGACGCGGCGATACATCCTTGTCGAGCACTGAAGCCTCACCCGTGGTGATATAGTGGTCGCGGATGATGATGTTCTGCCAGTTGAGCAGGAGCATCATGTGATAATAGCCGCGCAGAAATCGGGCTTCAGCGATGAGGGCATCACGGTTGGCTGCGGATATCTTGTCCTCGCCCTTGTCACCGGCCTTGTCGATAATCTGGTTACAGAAGCTGATACCAGTATACATGTGGTCCCAGTAGGTGGTAAACTGCGAGTTGCCGTTGGTATAGGTAAAGTTGTATAGGTCTACCCAGTTCTGATAGTTCATGGCATCCTTACCCATGTTAATGTCGTCACCCCGATAGTCGAGGACGGGCCAGTTGACCTCGGCAAAGGTCCACATATCACTGGAATAATCCATGAGATACATCTGCGAGTAAGCCGACGACATGGCGTTCTCCACATCAGCCTGGTTGCGCCAATAGTTTTTCGAGGTGAGCTGGTCGGGAGGCGTCTGGGTGAGATAGTCGTCACAGCCTGACACGGTAAAGGTTAGGAGCATGGCGAATATATAATAGAATGTCTTTTTCATGGCTTGTCTGATTGTAAGGTTTTAGAATGTTATCTGCGCACCGATGGTGTAGGAACGCGTGAAAGGATAGATGAGATTGTCGACACCGGTGTTGAGGACACCTCGTGAGAACTCAGGATCTATACCGTCGTAGCCGGTGATGGTGAAAAGGTTGTCGGCACTGACATAGAAGCGTACCTTCTCCACGATGTTTCTGAAGGCTTTCCACTTTGGTAGCGTATAGCCCACCTGTATCTCACGCATGCGCAGGAAGTCGCCATTCTCCAGGAAACGTGTCGACTCTCGTGAGTTATTGTTCGGGTCCTGGTAGACGGCACGTGGCACGTCGGTGTTGTGGTTGGCAGGTGCCCAGGCGTTGAGGGCCGACTTGAGGAAGTTGGAGCCGCTGCTCATGGCCTCATAGAAATAGCGGTTGCCGTTGTAGAGCTTGTAGTCGAAGGCTCCGCTGAGGGTGAAGTTCATGTCGAGGCCCTTCCAGGCACAGCTGAAGTTGAGGTTGGCCTCCACCTTGGGGATACCGGAGCCGGAGTAGACCTTATCGTCATCGTTGATGACGCCGTCACCGTTCATATCCTTGAAACGTATGTCACCGGCCACAGCGTTGGGTTGCAGGCGCTCGCCCTGGGCGTTGACATAGGCTGCCGCCTCCTCATCGCTCTGGAAGATACCGTCGGTCTGGTAGAGATAGAAGGCACCGATGGGCTTTCCCACACGGGTCTGTGTGGGGAAGTGTTCGGAACCGTATTTCAAGCCCTGGCCATAGAGCACTTGGTTGGCGTCGGAGAGGGCCTTGACCTTGTTGCTCACCGTGCTGAGGTTGGCACCGACGGTATAGGTGAAGTCGCTAATGTGGTCGTTCCAGTTGAGTTCTATCTCGATACCTGTGTTGCGCATCTTGCCCACGTTGAGAATGGGACTGGAGAGACCCACAGAGGGAGCCAACTCCTTATAAATGAGCAGGTCAGAGGTCTCGTTGTAATAGTAGTTGACGTTACCGGAGAGGTGGTTGTTGAAGAGTCCGAAGTCGATACCGAAGTTCTTGGTATCCGTGGTCTCCCATTTCAGATCACGGTTCTCCAGTCCGCGGGCTATGCTGCCAGCCCATGCAGAGTTGCCGGTGCCGCGTACGTAGCCCTGGTACATTGTGTTAGAGGTGCTGATGAGGGCGAGGAAGGAGTAGTAGCCCAAGGCATTCTCATTGCCTAAGCGCCCCCATGATGCACGGAGCTTGAGGTTGCTGAAGGGCGTGCTCTTCGGGAAGAATGGCTCCTCGGAGAGACGCCATCCCAATGCTACAGAGGGGAAGGTGCCCCAACGACGTTCGGAACCAAACTTGGAGCTGCCGTCATGACGGAGGGTGAACTGCACGAGATAACGATTGGCATAGTTGTAATTGAGACGTCCGAAGAATGAAGCGCGGTTGTAGCGCCAGTAGGAGCCGTCACCGCTGTAGGTGCCACCCGCACCGGCATCGACGGTGGGGAAGTCGGGAGAGAGGAAACCGGCGGACTGCTCGCTCTGCACGAGTTTACCGTTCTCCACGCGGTAGATGATGGTCTTGCCCTCTACGCCGACATCGCTCCACTCATACTTCTTCGCGTCGATGGAGCTGCCGAGCATGACGTTGACAGAATGGCTGCCAAACTGCTTGTTGAAGTTGAGGACGTTGTCGAAGACGTGGTTCTCCCAATAGGAACTGCCCGCCGAACTGTTGGTGTAGAGCACGGGGACCTTGGCGTCGGCGATATAGTCGGGCGAGTGGTAGTTGCTACGGCCATGGACGCCACGGTAGGCATAGCTGGTCTTGAAGCTGAGCCAGGGCGTGATGTGGAAGGTCAGGCCCACGTTGCCGTTGAAGTCGTAGCTGCGGCCGCGCCCTTTCTTATAGTAGTCGTCGGCCATGATGTTGCGGTTGTTGGGCAGCCCGTCGAAGTTGGTCAGGCCAAAGCCGTATTTCTCCTTGTCGTTATAGATGGGCACCAAGGGAGAAATCATGTACATTTCCTTGATGGAATACTGCGGCTGGTGGCTTTCGGTGAAGCGGAAGTTCATGTTGGCATCGAAGTCGAGGAAGCCGCGGGTGGCATGAAGTTTGGCGCGGGCGTTGTCCTGGCGGAAGCTGTTGCCACGGAAGATGCCCTTGTCGTTGGCGTGGTTGTAGGAGACGGTATACTGACCCTTGTCGGTGCCGCCGCGCACACTGACCATATAGTTCTGTGACAGTCCGCTGCGCTCCACAGCCTTCTGCCAGTCGGTGTCGACACCGGTGTCGTGGGTAATGTAAGCGGGCAGGGTGACGGCGTCGGCAGGGAACTGCGCGTTGTAGTTGTCGTACATCTGTTTGTGGACCTGCTTATACTCCGCGGCGTTGAGCATGTCGAGCTTCTTGGCGATGTGGGTAAAGCTGAGGTAGGTGGTGAAGTCAATCTTCATGTCACCCTTCTTACCGTTTTTCGTGGTGACAATGACCACGCCATTGGCAGCCACAGAGCCGTAGATAGCGGCAGCGGCACCATCCTTAAGGATCTCCATGGTCTCGATATCCTGCGGGTTGACATTGTCGATGTCGCCGGGGAAGCCGTCGATGATATACAGCGGCTCATTGTCGCCGAAGGTCTTGATACCGCGTATCTTCACGCTGAACCCGGCTCCGGCGTTGCCGCCGCTCTTAAGGATGCTCACGCCGGCCACCTTACCTTCGAGAGCCTCGGCAGGGTTAGTGGTGGTGCGCTTGGCCAGGTCGGCGGCGTCGACGGAGGTGATGGCACCGGTGAGGTCGCTCTTCTTCATCGTGCCATAACCTACGACGACAATCTCGTCGAGGGCCTGGGTGTCTTCAGCGAGACTGACGCGCATGTTGTCGCGTGCCTTGGACACAAAATCTTTGAAGCCAACATAGCTCACGATGATATCGTAGCCTTCTGGGGCATCGAGGGTGAACTCGCCGTCGATGTTGGTGACGGTCTTGATGTCGGTGCCCCGGACCTGGACGGTGGCACCAATGATGGGTTCGCCATCCTTGTCGGTGACGGTGCCGGTGACTTTGCCGGCGGTGCGGGTAGCACTGCCATGCTGGGCGGCACGAACGGTAGCGACTTTGCGGCTGATGACGATAGACTTGGGTGTGACGATGTCGTAGGTGAGGTTGCGGCCACGCAGCGCCTCATTGAGGACGGTGCCTACAGCGGCGTGCTGGTGACGAAGGGTTATGTTAGGTTTGTTATCGATAATCTCGGCCTGGTAGGAGAAGCGGTAGGTGGTCTGCTTCTCGATAATGGTAAATACTTTCCGGAGCGTCGCATTCTTCACGGCAATACTTACGGTGCCAGTTTGTCCATAGACGGGGAGACCCGCCAGCAGAACGACAAGCAGCGTCAAAAGGCTTGTAAGGTTTCTGTGTAAGTTCATACGGTGTAGGTTTAGTGTAACATTTAGTTGAATATCATCTAAATGACACAGAGCCCACGGCTTTGTACCGAAGAAAATGCTGTTTTTTCATTCTTTATTGCTTCATCCGCAGCGTCACAGCCTTGCCGTTGACATGATAGCTTAGGCCGAAAGTTGCCTTGAGGATGCGGAGGCTGGCATCGAGATTGTCGGTGGGCAGCACGCCGGTGAAATGAGTGGTGGTAGTGCCCACCACGGTGATGGAGACGCCATACTCTGCTGCCAGGCGGTCGGTCACGGTGCTGAGGTCGGCATGCGTGAACTTCATCTCATGCTGTTTCCAGGCCTGCGTCGCCACGAGATCGGCATGTCGGTCGAGACTGATTTGTCCAGAGGCTCTGTCATAGACGGCCTTCTGGCCGGGACGGAGGATGACGCCATGGCCTTCGGCTGCCGTCGTCAGCTCCACACGGCCTTCAAGTAGTGCCACCTCAAAGGTGCGGGCACCATAGCGCGCTGTGACATTGAAACGGGTTCCGAGAACGCAAACGGTGAGATCACCGACACTGATCTGGAACGGCGACGAGCTGTCGTGGGCTACATCAAACCAACCCTCGCCACAAAAGGTGACGTGACGGTCTTTGCCGTTGAAGTCGGACGGGCTATAGCTAAGCCGCGAGTCATGGCTCAACATGACGCAGGTGCCGTCGGGAAGGACGGCCTCGGCCATGGAACCGGACGGTGCGCTGACGGTCATCATACCACGGGGAGCCGTTGTGGTGGCGGTGTAATAATAATAGGTGGTGAAAGCCAACAGGGGTAGCAGCAGGATGGCGGCATAACGCAGGGCGCGGCGCAGCAGACGTACAACGGGGCGATGTCCTGATGCCACCACGGGGTTCGCCACATCATCGTCTGAGGCGGTGGTGTCGGCCTCTGCGGAGCTGGCGGTCTCCATAGCTGCCAAGGCCCCATCGATACGCAGCTTCACCTCCGCTTCCTGACGGGAATAGGCGATGCCGGGCGAGGGATCATGTAAGAGCCAATGATCGTCAATGACGCCGGTTAGAGTTTCATCGGATGAGGATGCGAGAAGCGCACGAAAGCGCGTGAGCTCCTCCGGTGTGAGGGTATTGTCGAGATATTTCTGATAGAGTTCTTCGTTCATGAATGGGTGTCTGTAGTGGTTCACATTAAAAAAGACACGTGGGAAGGGTGATTTGTACCGCGTGAAGATGTTAATTAGCTTAAAAGAAGTAGGATCATCCACAACGGCATGCGACTGCGGAGCTTAGCGTAGAGAGCTTTTAGACCGAGGGAGAGCTGGTTGCGCACAGTCTGCTCGCTGCGGTTCAGGGCGCGGGCGATATCGGCATTCTTCATGCCTTCCAGCCGGGAGAGCTCCACGACACGTCGCTGCGTATCGGGCAGTGTGGCCAAAGCCTGACGCAAGAGGTCGAGAAATTCTTCATACTCCACAGAACGGTCACCGTCGGACGGCGTAGTGACGGTGTTGGCGTAGTCGACAAAGTCGGTATAGCTCGGTGCACAGACTGTCTGACGCAGTGCATTGAGGAGTTTGTGGTGGGCGATAACGATGAGCAGATGGTCCAATTTGTCGGTCTCGCGGATAGAGGCACGCGACAACCACAACTGTACAAAGGTCTCCTGCACTATCTCCTCAGCCACCTCCGTGCGCTTACTGCATTTCAGACTGTAGGCATAGAGCTTGGGGAAGTAGTAATGGTATATCCGGTCAAAAGCCTGCCGGGATCCTCCCTTCAGGGCTTGTGTCAGTGCTTCGATTTCAGTCAATTCTCTTCTCTTTTAGGTTTAAGATGCAAACTTACGCATTTTTTATGAAGGGACGGTAACTTTTCATCAAATTTCTTTCATACGGAGATAGAATCAAGGAGAGGCGCAGATCTATCGCGCGAGGACGGGAAAGCTCCCGACCCAATGATTGTCACCCATCGCACGGTATTCGCCAGCAACATCGCCGGCTTCGCCAGCGAACTCGGCAGCGTTCGCCGCACAACAGAATCCTACTTGTTGTGACAGATCTCGCCGGTTTTGAGAGCTACCTTCTCGCCCTTTCTGACCTCGCGTGTCGAGAAGTCATCTACGATGAGCTTCACCACTATCACGGCACCATGCAGAGCGACGCGACAAGTTCCTACAGAAAGATATAGGGTGAGGAATTCCCCAACATAACAAGGATAGCCGGTCCTACCATATGGCGACCTAATACATCGTTTGAGAAATATTAGGAACCTATTGCCTGACCGCTGACAAACATCAACACAAGAATAACAAAACTGAGCAAGCATTCCCTTGCTCAGTTTTTAGTGCCAATACATGAATGTCAATACGCTAAATGTGCAGGACCAACACGCTGTCAGCCCTGCACATCACCTTTTATATATGCTTTACCCTATGGTCGATTAGAGTCTCACTACGAGATACTTGCTGACGCTCCAGAAGCGGTTGGCGTCATTGATATGCAGTGTAGTGGTACCGTTGCCGTTGTCGCGGAGCGTATAGGAGTCAGACGGCATTTGAGTCATGATTCTTGGCTTCTTTGATTTCAGCACGATGTCGTTGTAGTTTCGGATGTCTACCTTTGTGAATCCGGAATTGGAGAGCTTGCTGACATCGACCTTCTTCTTAGCCAGGAAGCCACCGGTGAGCAGTCCTTTTGCCTTCAAGTCCTTTGGTGTGCCGATAGTGACGAAAGCCTCATGGATAGCCTGATCCTGCTCGTCGATCGTCGTTTTCTGGCTGGCCACAGTCTGTCCGAGTTGGTCGTTGCTTGCAGTGAGGTCGTTGACGTTAGTGGTGAGCTTGTCGACATGCTCGTTGAGCGTAGCGATGTCAGCGTTCTTGCTGTCGAGCTCTTTCTTCAGTTCAGAGATGGTCTTGTCCTTCTCGTCGAGCTGTGCCTTATAGTACGCAATGAGTTTCTTCACGCGCTGAGCATAGCCTGTGTTCTGACCTTGTAGGCTCTTCTCAAGTTCGTTGATACGGTTGCGCTGGCGGGTGACGAGCTGAGACAGATTGTTGAGTTGCTGACGCAGGTGAGCCTTGTCGAGCTTTCCGCCCTGTTCCTGTCCCATCTGCTTGATCTGTCCTTCTTGTCCGTTGATACTGTCGAGTCCACTGGACATGATGTCGACGAAGTCTGTCATCGCCTTGATGTCCTCTTGATGCAGGCTGTCAGCGGTAGTCAGCGAGTCGAGCTGCGATTGCAGCTGAGCATTCTTGTTGTTGCCGTTGCAGGAACCCAATCCTATTGCTACGGTTGCCAAGGCAAAAGCCATGACAAGATTTTTTGTCTTTTTCATATGCGCGTTGTTTTGTATACATCATTTAGTTATCCATCGCAAAGATAAGTGCTTTAAGTGCATTTGTGTACTTTTTCGATCTTTTTTTTAAATACGTTAAGACAACTTATTTGCTATTTGCGGAAAATTAATACATTTACGGTGTCATTCCCGTGCCCCTCTCCAGAGGGGAGGGGGAGTGATATGTGTCGAGGGGGTGAAGTCTCTCACGAAAGTGCAAGTCTCTTGTATAGGAATGGGATGCACAACGAGGCTTGCTCTCTTTTGCGTCTTTTAATCTATATGTGTGTTGATTTCCATTTTGTCGATGTCGCGCTGACAGGTCTCGCCGGAGCTGATATGCGGGTGCCCCTTGCAGATGTAGTGGAGGTCAAAAGAATATGCCGGTATCAAATTTCTCACTTCCATAGATTGTATGAAGACTTCCTCTTTCGCTGGGAGATGTCGACAATGTCGGCGCTATTATGTAGCATATATATCTTTACAAAAAGACCTCTCCATGGAGTCGCAATATAGAGAACGAGGGAAGCAGAAAATGAGAAAAAGGGGAGGAGATTCTTCCTTTTTTGCTGTCTCTCGTTGTCAAAGTACCTTTCTGATGCTCACAGAAAGGCTTTCTGACCTGGTCAGAGTGCCTTTCTGACCATGTCATCTTACCGAGATGACACTATCAAAAAGGCTTTCTGATAAGCAACATCACTAATATTTCATTGTAAAAAATGCTGTTTTCTTGGAGACAAAAAATCTTTGTGTCTGTAATAATCTGTTTATCAGATGGTTATAAAAATGCCCTCAAAATTCGCGAAATTGAGAGCAACATAGGGGTTGGTTTAGAAAATCGCAAGGAAAATGGCGGAAAAATGTCAGTTTATTCAACAAAGGAGATAGGATGGGTGAGGTTGTATGTAGGTCTTAATATCCTCACTCCCCCTCTCTCCTTCGGAGAGGGGTTGGGAGAGAGGCTGTAGAGTGGTTCGGGGGTAGGCTTTTTAGTACGCCTCGCTCTCGTCGTCTTTTACCTCTTCGACGGTGAGTTTCTTATGATCCATGGCGTGCCAGCAATAGGCGATGTATGCCAGGACGAAAGGGATGAGGAGCGAGACGACGGACATCGTCTTGAGCGTGAACAGACTGCTGCTACTGTTGGCTATCGTCAGCGAGCTCTGCAGATCAGCGTTGGAGGGATAGTAAGCCGTCGCGTTCCATCCCGCGATGAGGAAGAGAACGAGCACGACGAGCACCGTGCCGATGCCGGCCGGCCAGATGCCACGCGTATAATCAGCTTTCAGCCATGTGCGGAGGATGCCGTAGAGCAGGGCTGCCACGCCGATGAGCAGCACTACGGCCAGCGGCCACATCGTCAGCAGGTTGGCGAGATATTTCCCCGACACCATGCTTACCACACCCGTATTCACATCGTAGGCATAACCGTCCTTGACGAGCAGGCGTACGAAGAAGGCGAGGAAAAACACCAGAAAGGCAACCGTGTTGGGCAGCAGCTTGCTGCGGCAGCGCTCGCGCAGCGTAGGCTCGCCGATGTTGTTGCACATGTAGAGCAGGCCGAGGATGCGGGCCAGGCAGAGTACGGACAGGCCGAGCACCACATTCCATGGGTCGAGGAGTGCGTCGAGACCGCACGAGGCGTTGGCCCAATGGCTGATGACAGGCTGCGAGAGCGCCGTGACATTGGCTTTGTCCACGATGAAGTTACTGCCATCGAAGAAGGTGGCTACCGCACCGCCGAGGAGCAGCGGACCCACAATGCCGTTGATGATCAGGCAAACTTGGAAGGTACGTGCGCCAAGGAAGTTGCCGAGCTTGTTCTGAAACTCATAGCTGACAGCCTGAATGACGAATGAGAAGAGGATGATCATCCAAAGCCAATAGGCGCCGCCGAAGCTCGTGCTGTAGAACAGCGGGAAGGCAGCGAAGAACGCGCCGCCGAAGGTGACGAGCGTGGTGAACGTAAACTCCCATTTGCGGCCGGTGGAGTTGATGACCAAACGGCGCTCGTCGGGCGTCTTGCCCAGTTCAAAGATGAGGGTGTTGGCTCCCTGTACAAAGAGCAGGAAGACCAGCAGGGCTCCCAAAAGCGAAATCAGGAACCACCAATAGTGTTGAAGAAACGTATATGACATGGTGCTATGATTCTATGATTCTAAGATTGTCGTGAACAGTGTTACTCGAAGTTGTAAGTCTTGATCTGCTTGCACAGGATGCTGATCTCCACGGCGAGCATCGTGGTGAAGAGAAAGAGGAAGACGAAGAATGTCGTGGCGATGCTTCCCGACGACATGCCCGACACGGCGGCGCCCACAGGCAGCATGTCTTGGATGGTCCACGGTTGTCGGCCTACCTCAGCAACCACCCATCCGGCCTCGCTGCCGATATAGGCCAAGGGCAGCATGACGATGGCGGCGATGAGCAGCCAACGCGGCTTGGTGATGTCGAGACGATAGATATAGTGGAGTACGACGAGAAAGAACAGGATAAACAAGCAGCCGATGCCCACCATCGCGCGGAAGGCGAAGAAGCTGATCGGGATGTTTGGCACGAGATGGTGCGCGTCTTTGATGTAACCATAGCCGAAGTAAGGCATGTCGGCCTTGAGTCGCGGCAGGATCTTCTGCGCCTGCGCCTTGGCAGCGGCGGTGTCGCCCTTGCCTGACTTGGCGGTGGTCATCAGCTGACGGTACTGTGCCAGGTTGGCGATGGCACGGCGTCCTCGCGTCATCTTCTCCTTGGCGGAAGGTTCCTTGCTGCCGTCGGGACGTGTGAAGCCGTTGAGGAGATTGTTCACGCCGGGCACATAGCCGTCGGCATGGTGTGTGGCCAGAATCGAGAGCATCTGCGGCACGGCGATGCGGAAGGGTGGCTCCATCTCGTTTTCATAGTCGGGCTGTGAGAACGGGCCGGGTAGTGCGATGGCGCTGAGGCCTTGGTGTGTACCACCATTGTAGAGACCCTCCATGGCGGCGAGCTTCATGGGCTGAGTCTTAGCGACCATGTAGGCCGAGTTGTCACCAGTGAAGGCTCCGAGCAGCGTAGCGACGAGACCGACGATAGCTCCTATCTTGATGCTCTGCTTGGCCAACTGCGTGTTGCGGTGCTTGAGCAGGTACCAGGCGCTCACGGCCACGGTGAAGGCGGCGCCGATGATCCACGAGGTCGTCACGGTGTGACAGAACTTATCCACGGCAAAGGGGGAGAGGGCCACGTCGGCAAACGAGGTCATCTCGAAGCGCATCGTGTCGGGGTTGAACTCTTGACCGATAGGATATTGCATCCAGGCGTTGGCGACAAGAATCCACCAGGCCGAGATGGTGGCGCCCAGACCGGTGAGCCAAGTCGAGGCAAGATGAAATCCGCGTGAGACTTTGTTCCAACCGAAGAACATCACGGCCACGAAGGTGCTCTCCATGAAGAAAGCCACGATGCCCTCGATGGCGAGCGGTGCGCCGAAGATGTCGCCGACCATCCACGAATAGTTGCTCCAGTTAGTACCGAACTCAAACTCCAAGATGATGCCGGTGGCCACGCCCATGGCGAAGTTTACGCCGAAGAGACGTTGCCAGAAGCGTGCGGCTTCTTTCCAAAATGGTTTGCCCGTACGATAGTAGCAGGTCTCCACGATGCCCATGATGAGTGCCAGACCCAGCGTGAGCGGTACGAAGAGCCAGTGATAGACAGCTGTCAGGGCAAACTGCGCGCGCGCCCAGTCCACCGTGCCAGTAGAGATTTCTAATAGGAGGTTTGTCATTGTGCTGTTGTTATTTTATGGTTATTTCTTTAATATCTGTGAGGAGACGAACTCCGCTTCCTGTCCTTTCTGTGCGTGCTCATGGATGTAGTTGGGGAAGAAAAACAGTTTGAGCACGGCAAAAATGATAAACAGCTTGATGAGGATTACCACCCACAGCGTGCGTCCGACGGTCATGCTTCGGAAGCCGTCGTAGTAGAGGTGCCATACCGAGGAGACGAAGTGTCTGAGTCGTGCCATCATCAGCGTTTTTGTTTTTAGGGATGTTATTGATGGCAAATATACGATAAATATTTTAAAGAAGCAAGAAAAAAGAGAGAAAAAAAGAAACGGTTGGGCTGCTGCATGGCAACAGCATACCCAACCATACAACTCTAAGCAAAGAAAAGCTTATCTCAGCTTCTTTCCCTCGAAGCGCTCGATGGCCTCCACCCAGTCGGGCCACATCTCCACGGCCTCGTTGATATCCAAGTCATAGGCCACCATGATCGTATTGCCGACGCATTTCAGTTCCTTCGTATCTGTGTCGATGAGGCGCTGGGCGAGCTGGAAGCTCTTGTGCCCGATGTGCGTGATGGCCGTCTCCACAGCCACGTGATCACCGATGTGTACCTGCGAGAGGAAGTCCGCGTCGACGTGCACTGTGACGATGGCGTGGCGCTGATTGATTTTCGTGTTGGGGATGTTGGCAAAGTAGTCCATCTTCGCCATGTCGTAGTATTGGAAATAGAGCGTGTTGTTGATGTGTCCGAACTGGTCGGCATCGTTCCAGCGCAATTGTATGGGGAGCGAGTGATGGAACACCACGCTCTCCTGTTCTTTTTCGTCTTTTGTCTCTTTCATAATGATTGTATTATTCCGGCACCTTATCATACATGGCCTTCCACCAGCTGTCGTCGTCCTGGAGCCACTTGGCAAACCAGGCGAAGATGGTGTTTTGCCACTTGATGCGCTTGTTGTAGTCTTGTATCCAGTGGTTCTCGCCTTCCACCTCTACGAGCGCGACGGGGCGGCCGAGGAGCTTCAGCGCCGTGTAGAGTGCGATGCTGTTGGCCGTGGGCACGTTGGTGTCGGCGGTGCCGTGGACGAGAAGCAACGGCGTGTGGATCTTGTCGGCGTTGTAGAGCGGACTGTGGTTGACATAGAGGTCACGGTCCGACCACGGGTAGCGGTTGGCCATGCTCACCTCGCTGTAGGAATAGCCCCAGTAGCCCGAGCCCCAGTACTGCGTGTGGTCGCTGATGCCTGCGTGCGAGACGGCAGCGGCGAAGAGGTCGGTCTTTGTTTGGAGGTACTGTGTCATGAAGCCACCGTAGGACGCGCCGAGGCATCCGATCTTCTTGGCATTGACAAATCTGTGGTCTGCGCAGAACTTCTTCGTACCTTCGATAATGTCGTCAGCCACACCGTCGCCCGCCGTGTCGACATGGCGGGAGGCGAACTCCTGACCGAAGCCGGCAGCACCGCTGGGCTCGATGACATAGACCACATAGCCCTTGGAGGCGTAGAGCGGGAAGGGATAGTTACCACCAAAGTAGCGGCTTGTCGGAGAGCAACCGCCATAGTAGTAGACGATCATCGGGTATTTCTTCGTCGCGTCGAAGTGAGGCGGCAGATAGTAGCGGCCGTAGATGGTGTCGCCGCGCGAGCTCTTGAAGTTCCACGTCTGGCATGTCGGCAAGTCCACGTCGGCGAGCTTCGTTTGCTGATCCTCTAAGAGTGTGGACTTACCGTTGGCGGTGTTCATCGTATAGAGGCGGTCGATGTTCATCGCGCTCTGTCCGTTGTAGCAGAGCACGGGCGCCGTCTCAGCCATGTCGACGCCGCCGACATAGTCTTCGGGCGTGCGCAGTGTCTCTATCTTTCCGCTCTTCGGATCCATGCGGTAGAGACGGCGGTAGTCGCGGTCGAGGGCGTTGAAGTATATCTTGCCGTCGTAGAGGCTCCACATTATATTCTCGATGCTCGGGTCAAAGTCCTTGGTCATCGGGCGCGTCTTGTGTGTGGTGCAGTCGATGGTGTAGAGCTGATAGTCGTACATGCTCGGCGTACGGCCCTTGGGCAGGTTTTCGCCGATGCCACCAAGGCACTCTGGAGAGCCTTTCACGGCGATCGTGCGGGCGTCGGGAGAGAAGACCGCGCTGGCGATGAAGCCGTCGCTGTCGACGAGACACTCCGGCTGCATGGTGCTCAGATCGAGACGGTAGATCGAGTTGACCGTTGTCGGGCGCTTGCTCAGACGGGCACGCGACACCATATATAATATATAGCGGGAGTCGTGCGAGATGTCGCAGAGCGACACATCGTGGTAGCCGAAGGTCAATGGTTGGGCATAACCGGTTGATAAATCGTATTTCAGCAGTTGGTTGCGGTTGCGCCATCCGGGCTGTCGGTCGTCGGGCTGAATGATCTGATGCACCTGACTGTCGTCCTTGGTGCCCTCTACTTCTTTAGAGATGATGAGGTATTTACCGTTCGGTGCCATCGTCCAGCTGCCCTCAGGGAGGTTGTCGGTGAGCACCTTCTCCGCGCCGGTGACGACATCAGCCTCTATCAGCTGATTGCCGTTAACGCCCTTGCGGGTGAAGAGATAGCTGTCCTTGCCCGGCATCCAGCGCAGGTTATGGTCAGAAGCTCGCACGATGGTACCGCGGCGAAGGTCATAGATGGTGTAGAGCCAGGAAGTGTTGTTGGCCGACGTGGTCTCGTACGATGTGGTGATGGCGTAGCGTCCGTCGCTGCTGACCTGACTGCCATAGTAGTGCTTGCCGTTGAGGAAGTCAAGGAGTGTCAGCTCGCGGCGCCCGTTGTCGGAGGTAGAGAACAGCGCGTCGGCATCGCTGTCGAGACTCACCTGCAGCGAGTCGTGGTCACCGGGCTCGGTGAGATATTTGATGACGATGTCGTGGGCGGCGGGGATCAGCGTCAGCGAGCCGTCGCTCTCCTTGCCGTCGACAAAGAGTTTATAGTGCTTCATCTTTCCCACTTTCAGCGTGCCCTTGGCATAGCGGCTGTTGGTGAGGGTGAACTGGAGTAGATGGAGTGCCGTGGCAGTCTTGTCAGAGGGAGCGAAAGCACCCTGGTATATCTTGCCCTGGCGTGCTTTGGTCAGGTCGACGAAAGTACTCAGCAAGTTATCAGACTTGTAGCCCTTGCGGTCGAGGCCGATGGTATCAACCATCACGGGGCGTTGCAGGACAAAGGGACCGCTGTAGCGGAAATGGGTCACGGGACGTGTGGCGGCCTGCATAGGTTGCAGGCCGCATAGTGCCAGTCCTATCAGTGCAGTGCTCTTACTCCACAGTGCTGTGGAAGCATGATGACGGATGTTCTTCATAAATGATGTGGTTAAAACAAAAAGATCTCTCAATTCAACTGCAAACTTACATAAAATCTATGAATTCCGTGCAAAAATGCTGCAATATATTATCGAAACCCGTTGTTTATTTAAAATGTTATCGCTATCTTTGCAAGGTAACAAGAGATGCATCGATTCTATTTTTTCTATTTCTTCTTGTAGTAGTGTGCATAGTTGAAGAAAGGCTCCGTGACTACATTCTTGCTCGATGCACGGTAGACATTGCCGTACGGGTCATGAGCACGCACGGTGATCTCTGCTGCGGGCGACGAAGGCTCGTAGTAGTAGAGATGGTTCATGATCAGATACTTATTGCTTTTTCCTACGAAATGATAGGGCACCGACACTGCGTAGCGATGGTGATAGCCCACGGCAAAGGCGTCCTGCCCTTCACCGCTGAGACGCTTCATCGGATGCTCCACACCATTCTCGATGGCGTAGACCTTCCACCGCGAGTCGGCGTTGAAGACGTTGGCTACGATCACTCCTTTGTCGCGCGGCAGACTCCAGTCGGCGGCATACGACTCACCGTTGAAGTCCGTGTCTGCGTGGAAGAGCGCCATCTGCGTCATGCGGTTCCAGTGTGTGCCTTTATAATAATAGGTGTAGATCGCCGTCCCTTGGAAGCCGTAGACATAGTAGCCGTTGGGCGTACCGCAGATGTTGACGTTAGACTGCCAGATGTTTCCGCAGGCTGCCGCATGGCAATGCTCCAAGAGATGACGGCCGTGGTAATCCACCTCATGGTTCAGCGCGAAGTGAGTGTGACCGCAGAAGAGTTCATATCCTCCCTTGAACGTGTCGAGCAGAGAGAGAATCTCGGTCAGCCGCGACGACGTGAAGTGTCCCTCTTCCGTGGCGATGCCCACGGGTTCAGCGCCCTTCTTCGGTCGTGTGCCCATGGTGAGGGGGATGTGATAGCAGAGCACCACCTTCTTCTGTTTGTCCGCCAGGGCCAGATCCTGCTTGAGCCACGCCATCTGCTGGTCGGTGAGCTCGCCGGGCTGCCAATAGATGCTGCCGCGATAGAAGTGACAGTCGTTGAAACACACATAGTGCTCGTCGCCACGGTCAAACGAGTAGTCGGTGGGTCCCCAGGCCTCTTCCCATTTGCGCTTATAGAGGTCCTTACCGTCCTGGTCGTGGTTGCCGATGACGGAGAACAGTCTCATGCGTGAGGCACCGAGCACCTTGCGGATCTTTGTCTCCAGGGTAGCGTTGAAGCCACCATAGTATTGCACGTCGTCGCCCATGCTCAGTCCGTATACGGGCAGGTCGGCAGGCAGTGCCTTCAAGGTCTGACGGACGTCGGTCATCGTCTCTTTGGAGAAGCGGGCCACATCAGTGATCTTCACGGGATTGTCGTTGGTACCTGTATAATAAGGACTATAGGCGTTGGTCACCTGCGGGTCGCCGAAGACGAGCATGGCATAGCGGCTCTCCTTACCTGTGGGCAGCGGTTTCAGTCGGAAGTCATAGACCGAGTCAGTGGGTGTGATCTGCTGATAGATGCATGCGGTGTTGTCCTTGCGGCTGTGCGTGGGCACCTCGGCCCAGTCGGGAACGGTATAGTAGACGAAGTGCGCGGCGGCATGGCGGCGCAGGGCAAAGTGGCCGAGCGAGTCGGTCTTCACGCATTCGATGCCGTCGCTGACCGTCACTGCGGCTACCGGTGTGCCGTCGGTGCGCAGCAGCGTGCCTTGTATCATCATTGAGGGTTTGGGTTTAGGCTTCAACGGATGAGGTTTGAGCGCACGGCGCATGGTGTCGCGCACCGTGTCGGCATGGTGCTTGACGGCCGAGATCTGATGTTTGGGCTGGTCAGCGGGGTCGTCGGACTGATGCCAGACGGTGACCACAGCGGCCACGACCACGAGGGTAGCGATGAGCGCTGCCAGGGTGAGCAATAGTGTATGTCGTTTCTCTTTCTTATCCATTATAAAACCTTTCAACCGACAAAGTTACATAATAATAACGACTTTTTGTGCTTTTATTCCGTCAATATTTCGTAACTTTGCGCTGACAAAGACATTTTGAAACACTTTATTGATTAAATAACAACTCTAAACGTTATGGAAAAGAAAGGATTATTGGAGGGTAAGACCGCGCTCATCACCGGTGCTGCCCGTGGTATCGGCAAGGCCATTGCCCTGCGTTTCGCTCAGGAAGGTGCTAACATCGCCTTCACCGACCTCGTTATCGACGAGGAGCACGGCGGTCTGGAGACCGAGCGTGAGCTCAGCGCCATGGGTGTGAAAGCCAAGGGCTACGCCAGCAACGCTGCTGACTTCGCGCAGACCGAGGCTACCGTGAAGCAGGTTGTCGCTGACTTTGGCTCTGTGGAGATCCTGGTCAACAACGCCGGTATCACCAAGGACGGACTGATGCTGCGCATGACTGAGGCACAATGGGACGCTGTCATCGCCGTGAACCTCAAGAGCGCCTTCAACTTCATCCATGCTTGTATTCCTTATATGATGCGTCAGCGCGACGGCCGTATCATCAACATGAGCTCTGTCGTCGGCGTGCATGGCAATGCCGGACAGTGCAACTACTCAGCTTCTAAGGCTGGTCTGATCGCTTTGGCCAAGAGTATCGCTCAGGAGATGGGTCCCAAGGGCATCCGTGCCAACGCCATCGCTCCGGGCTTCATCGACACTGCTATGACGCAGGCACTGCCTGAGCCCGTACGCAAGCAGTGGGTCAGCCACATCCCTGTTCGTCGTGCCGGCACGGTCAACGACATCGCTGACACGGCTGTCTATCTGGCTTCAGACCTCTCCAGCTATGTCTCCGGTCAGGTCATCCAGGTTGATGGCGGCATGAACATGTAAGTTGTGTTGTATGCAAGTCGTTTACGAGGACAATCACATCATCATCGTATATAAGGAGAGCGGAGAGATCGTGCAGGGCGACAAGACCGGCGACGAGCCTCTCTCCGAAACGGTGAAGGAATATATCAAGGAGAAGTACCATAAGCCGGGCAACGTGTTCCTCGGCGTGGTGCATCGCCTTGACCGTCCTGTGGCTGGCCTCGTCGTCTTCGCTCGCACCAGTAAGGCACTGTCACGCCTCAACGAGATGTTCCGTAAAGGCGAGGTGCACAAGACTTACTGGGCGATCACACAAAACGTACCCGCTGATGAGGCGGGTACGCTGACCAACTGGATGACACGCAACGAGAAGCAAAACAAGAGCTACGCCTACGACCGTGAGGTGCCGGGGGCGAAGAAAGCGGTACTCAACTATCGTATCATCGGCCATAGCGACCGCTACCATCTCTTGGAGATCACGTTGCTCACGGGGCGTCATCATCAGATACGTTGTCAGTTGGCACATATCGACTGTCCGATCAAGGGTGATCTGAAGTACGGCGCACGCCGCAGCAATCCCGACGGCAGCATCTCGCTGCTCTCCCATCGTGTGCAGTTCATCCATCCCGTGTCCGGTAAGGAGATCGATGTAGTCTCGCCGTTGCCGGAGGATAAGCTGTGGAGAAGCCTCAACCCCTAACGTTCTCTCCGGCCTCACCCCCTAAGCCCTCTCCAAAGGGAGAGGGGGAGTAATATGCTACAAGGGACGAGAAAGTCTCGCAAAGGCCTGCATACCCTATAAGGGGTTATGCGAGAATGCCACAGAGTTTTGAGGGAATCGTAGAATGGTCACAGCCTCTGAGGCAGACTCCCCTTAACTCCAGTCTAAGCGAGCGTAGCGAGTGTAGACTGGGGGTAGGCACTGACTGTAATAACTACGTGCCAGTCTCGAAGTGGTATATTAGCAGCATGCGCAAAATGAGAGAATGCGTTCTTCTGCGTTTGGGATGATTAAGTGTCTTGAGTTTTAAGATAATCTAATAAAGAGTAACACCGGATTACATCGGGTAAGAGCGAAATGCTCTTGCGACGTGTAGTCCGGTGTTGTCGTTATAGAGCCCGGCATTTGTCGCCGGGCACAAGACTATATCTGTTTTTACTCAAACGGATTCTCGGTCGGGTAAGGCAGGCTCTTGGGCTGGTTGTAAGCCACATCTTGTACGCCCATGTACTTCAGGAAGTTGAAGAGATACTTGCCCACGTGAGCGAAGGCGACGGCACCGTGGTGAGGATAGTGCTTCTCGATGAGTACGTGACGATAGAAGCGGCCCATCTCAGGAATAGCGAAGACGCCGATGCCACCGAAGGAACGTGTCGGCACGTTGAGTACCTCACCCTCAGCGATGTATGCACGGAGCACACCCTCGGAGTCGCACTGTACGCGGTAGAAGGTGATCTCGCCCGGAGCGATGTCGCCCTCCAGTGTGCCACGTGTGAAGTCGGGCTTGCCGCCGTTTTCGAGCAGACGGTTCTGGATGAGCTGGTACTTGATGGCACGTCCGGCGCACATCTTGCAGGATGGCGTGTTGCCGCAGTGGAAGCCCATGAAGGTGTCGGTGAGCTTGTAGTTGTACTTGCCGACGATGTCCTCGTCGTAAATATACTGAGGTACCGAGTTGTTGATGTCGAGCAGGGTGACGGTGTCGTCGCTCAGGCACATGCCGATGTACTCAGAGAGCGCGCCGTAGATGTCCACCTCGCAGGCTACGGGGATGCCACGGCTCACCAGGCGTGAGTTGACATAGCAGGGCTCGAAGCCGAACTGGCTTGGGAAGGCAGGCCAGCACTTGTCGGCGAAGGCCACATACTTGCGGGAACCCTTGTGCTGCTCAGCCCAGTCGAGCAGTGTCAGCTCAAACTGTGCCATGCGGCGGCTGAGGTCGGGATAGTACTTACCCTCGCCCATCTCGGCAGCCATGTCCTTGCAGACGTCGTCGATGCGCGGGTCGTTCTCGTGAGCCTTGTAAGCCACGAGCAGGTCGAGCTCAGAGTTCTCCTCGATCTCCACGCCGAGTTCATAGAGTCCCTTGATAGGAGCGTTGCAGGCGAAGAAGTCCTGAGGACGTGGGCCGAAGGTGATGATCTTCAAACCTTTCAGGCCGATGACGGCACGGGCCACGGGCACGAAGTCAGCGATCATCTTGGCGATGTCCTCGGCAGTGCCCACAGGATAGGCGGGGATGTAGCCCTTGAGGTGACGCATGGCGAGGTTGTAGCTGCAGTTGAGCATACCGCAATAAGCGTCGCCGCGGCCGTTGATCATGTCGCCGTCGCCCTCAGCGGCAGAGACGAACATGCAAGGGCCATGGAACTTCTTGGCGATGAGTGTCTCGGGAGTCTCCGGTCCGAAGTTGCCAAGGAACACGACGAGGGCGTTGCAGCCAGCCTCGCGCACCTCTTTAATGGCTTTGAGCATATCCTGCTCGTTCTCTACTGTCGTCGGGCAGTCATATATCTCGCCCTTATAAGCCTTCACGATGTTCTCGCGACGCTTGGTGGAAAGGGCGATAGGGAAACAGTCACGGCTGACGGCGATGATGCCGAGCTTCACCTGGGGAATGTTGTTGCTTTGCATAATCTTTTTGTTTAGTTGATTTTGGTGTTATTAGTTGTTGTCTTTATTTCTATTGATGGCTTGTTTCGCATTACGGTGACAAAGATACACTTTTTCTTTGTAACGACAAAGGGATGATATAAAAGATAAAGTTTTTGAAACGAAACATAACATAAAAAATAACAAAGAAAGGGTGCGTCGGCATTGGACGCACCCTATATATAATAAGGTGTAGTGTCACCTTACCGTTAGGGTATCACCTTGAAGCGGATGCGGAAGGTGTGAGTCTGCTCGTCCCAGTTGGTGCCGAGAATCTCGAAGCGACCAATTTGTGAGGTAGAGCGCACATGTTTGCCGATACATGGACAGACATCGAAGTCGCCGATGCGCACGAGACGGATCGTCTGTGAGGCATCTTCCGGCAAGCGGTCGAGGTTCACGCCTTCAGGCACATGGTTGCGATCCACGTCCTCGTAGGTCACGGGCAGGTCCTCCTCGATGAGCTCGTTCATCTTGTCACCGATCGCTTTCTCCTCCTGTCGCGACGGTTTATGGTCGAGGTGATAGCTGATCTTGCTTTTCTTTCGTTCGATATGGGCGTTGCGTGAACGATCGCATCCAAACATGCGGATCATCACCTGGTTGAGCAGATGCTCGGCAGTGTGTGCCGGCGGGAACTCATCCTTGTTGTGCACATTGAGCAGATAAGGTGTCTCTTCCATCTTGATGCTGAATTTATAGATACGTCCTGTATAGGGTCTGAGATCCATGTCCACGGCTCCGTCACACATCAACTCGATGTACAACTCCTGACCTGAGAGCAAGTCGA
>R21__coassemble_175_pt1 | contig 54669 bp, 44 predicted proteins | sample R21__metabat2_high_PE_018 | metagenome-assembled genome bin R21
AGCCCAGTTTGACCAGCAACAGCATGATGAGCTGATAAACAGGATAGCCAAAGCAGGCCAATAAGACAATAAGAACTGTGAGCCATAAATCCTCATCATCGTCGGAGCCGATTTCTTCGCCGTCGACGACAGTTTTTCCCGTCTTGAACTTACTGTAAAGCGCCTGCGCCGTAGAGCAGACAGCAGCATCAACATCGTTGACCTTCATATTCCTGACAATGCACTCTTGGGCAATATCGTCACACTCCACATCGGTCAGATCAGCTTCAAGACCCTTTCCCGGCGCAATGAAATAACGGCGATCGCCCACAGCCAGTACGATGACCAATCCGCGCCGCTCCTTCTTCGTCCCCACTCCATAATGGTTGCCGATGTCCTCTGCCATACGGAAACAGTCAGCGTCCTTGACATGACTCACCACCACGAAGACCGTCTGTATGCCACATTCCGTCTGTAGACGACGGAAACAGACATCAGCCGAGTCGCGCATGGAGGGCGACATAAGGCCTTCCGGGTCACAGACATAGCGGTTGCGATCCTGCAAGTGTACCATCGGCACATCATCAGCTGTCCACACCTTAGCCGAGATGGGCAAGGCGAAGAGCAAAAGCAGGATGACGATCATCTGCACGAAAGAACCTTGACGAAGCTGTTTCATGTCATTTTGAGCCTTTTAGCATATGATTACTGCAAATATAATGAATTTCGCTGGAGAGTAAGGACAAACGCAACAAATAATAACAACTTTTCATAAGTAATCATAGTTTTAGAAAGGAAATAGCCTGAAATCATGAAAATATGATTATCTTTGCACTGAAATCATCTACGAAACATTTCTAAAAACACTATCTATGATCAAAATCATGAAGTCCATGACCAACGTCTCATGGCGGCCCAAACTGAAATTCTTTATCCTCACCGCGGCACTGTCAGCCACGATGCTCACCGCGCAAGCCCAACAAACAATTGTCGCGCCCCCTTCCCTCACTCCCCTCACCAACCTCAAAGGCATCCATCCATGGTGGGGCGCACGCGCAGCTTTTTTCGGAGACTCGCTGACCGACCCTCGCAACAGCGGTTCGAAAAAGAAATACTGGAACTATCTGCAGGAGATGCTTGGCATCACACCTTATACATATGGCGTCAGCGGACGACAATGGAACGACATTCCGCGGCAGGCCAAAGCACTGTTAGCTGACCATGGACGCGACTTCGATGCCATCGTCATTCTCATGGGTACCAACGACTATAACCATGGAGTAAAAATCGGACAATGGTACAACGAAAAGGATACTACCGTCTACACTGCCATTGGAAAGCCCAAGACACTCGTCAAGCGCCGCTACCGCACGATGAGCTACGATGCTCAGACCTACCGCGGCCGCATCAACACGGCGATGAAAATGCTGAAGGACAGCTTCACCACCAAGCAGATCGTGTTGCTCACTCCCATTCATCGGGCTATCTTCGACCCCAACGACAAGAATGTGCAACCCGATGAACGGATACAAAACAGCTGTGGCGAATATCTCGACGCCTACGTGTCGAGCGTCAAGGAAGCCGGCGACGTGTGGGGCGTACCTGTCATCGACCTCAATGCCGTCAGTGGTCTCTATCCACTCATCAACGGCACCACCTATTACCACAACCCACACGACCTGCTCCATCCCAATGATGCCGGACACGTAAGGCTGGCTAAGACACTGATATGGCAACTGTTGTCGCTGCCACTATTTTGACAGCCGACAATACAAAATGGCAAGAACAAATTACTTAATGACCGATGCTTTGATGATCCTAACGTCCTCCAGCGGCCGGTCGTTCTCGTCGGTGGCCACATGATCGATGGCATCCACCACATCCAGTCCTTGGATCACTTGCCCAAAGACAGTGTACATGCCATCGAGATGGGGCGCGCCACCAACGGTCTTGTAATACTCGCGAATCTCCGGCGTGAACTTCACGGCGCCATGCGTCAGCGAGTCGGTCTTATGCTGGATGCGGTCAAGCGAAGCATCGGAATAGGTTCGTCCCCAAACTATGTAGAAATGAGCGCCCCCCGAAGCCCGTTGCGGGTTGACGCTGTCGGGCTCTCGCGCGGCAGCCAGAGCACCCCGCTTGTGGAAATACAGAGGATAGCGAAACTCCGCGGATACGGTATAGCCCAGATCATAATCGCCCAACGGTGCGCCCGGTTTGGCATGGCGTGAAGTAGAGTCGCCCGCCTGAATCATGAAGTCGGCGATGACACGATGGAAGAGGATGCCATCGTAATAGCCAGAGCGGACCACCTTGAGGAAATTGTCGCGGTGGCGTGGCGTCTCGTTATACAGTTCCACGACAATGTTGCCCTTTGTCGTCTGCAACATCACCTGATGGCGCACGGTATCAGTCTTTGTCTCTTCCTGTGCCCATATCGCCGACACAGCGAAGAGCATGAACGTCAATAACAATGCAATTTTTTTCATAGTCACTTATTAGAAATCTGATTTGGCGTGGTAAAATTACACAATCCTCGCATAATTTTGGTCTTTTTTTCCTCAATAATACTAAATTTTAAGATTTAAAAGGCTTAACCGGCTGAAAAGACTTTGCTGTTTAAGATAAATAGCCTAAATTTGCAAGCGATTACATAATTCCAATGAGGAGGAGAAGATATTGAAATCCACCTCCTTACAACTTAGTATAAAAAAAGAACAAAGAACATGAAGAAGATCATCTTTCCGCTCGTCATAGTCGTATTATTGCTGTTGGGAGGCATCGTCTGGCTCTATGTCAGTCTGAACAAGCAAAAGGAAGAGAACAAGGAAATGGTACAGCTCGCCGACCTCGACAAGAAGGAAATGGAGAATGAATACCAACAATTCGCCAATCAGTACGGCGAGATGAAGACACAGATCAACAATGACTCCATCATCGCCCAACTGACTCATGAGCAGGAGCGCACACAAAAGTTATTGCAAGAACTTCGCAACACCAAGAGTACGGATGCCCATGAGATTGCACGCCTCAAACGGGAGTTGGCTACGGTGAGGGCCGTGCTGCGCAGCTATGTCATCCAGATCGACTCGCTCAACCGCGCCAATGAGCACCTCACAGCGGAAAATACACGAATAAAAGGACAATATGACCAGGCCACCCAGCAGATCGCCGGACTCAACAGCGAGAAAGCCGGACTGGCCGAAAAAGTTGCCATCGCAGCACAGTTGGACGCTACGGGCATCAACCTCACGGCCATGAGCAAGCGTGGCAAGGCAACAAAGAAGATCAAGAAAGCCAAGGCCCTGCAGGTCTCCTTCTCTATCGCCAAGAACGTCACAGCGGCCAGCGGCATGAAGACCGTCTATGTCTGCATCAACACACCGACAGGAGCTCTGCTCTCGGGTGGCGGCTCGTTTAACTACGAAAACCGTACCCTCCCCTGCACCATGAAGCGCTCGGTGGAATACAACGGCAACGAGACTCCCGTCACCCTCTTCTACAACATCGGTCAGGCGCTGGAAGGCGGCACCTATCGCGTGAGCATCTTTGCCGACGGCAACATGATTGGCTCGCGCAGCTTTACGCTGGAATAAGGACTTCACAGTCCGAACAAAGACACGGATAAACGTCAGTAAACAGATATGAGAAAGTTCACTTTCGCCATTTTACTTTCAGGATGCGTATTGGCTGCCCACGGACAGACCGTGCTGACACTGGACAGTTGCCGGGCTCTGGCCCTGCGCAACAACAAACAGATCAATGTCGCACGTCTGGGCAAAGAAGTGGCAATGAACACCCGCAAGGCAGTACGCACAAAATACCTGCCAAAGGTGGATGTTCTGGCCGGCTATGAATTCACCAGCCGCGACATCAGCCTGCTGAGCAACAAACAGAAGAACCTGCTCAATAACATGGGCACCAACCTTGGCACGCAGGTCGGAGGAGACTTGCAAAAGGGTATTTCAGAGAAGATGACCGAGCTGGTAAAGCAAGGTGCCATCAGCATGGAGCAGGCCCAACAAATCGGAGCCATGATACAGCAGGCCGGAGCACCCATCGGACAGTACGCTGCCGGCATCGGCAACACGATAGGACAGCAGATTGTCGACGCCTTCCGCACCGACACGAAAAACGTTTTCGGCGGTGCTGTCATTCTGCGCCAGCCAATCTTCATGGGTGGTGCCATCAAGGCAACCAACGCCATTGCCGACATCACGGAGGAAATGGCCGACAACGATGAAAGCCTGAAGACACAAGGCACAATTTATGCTATCGACAAGGCCTACTGGACAGTCGTCTCCCTCAAGCATAAGCAAAAACTGGCTTACAGCTATCGCGACCTGGTGAAGAAGCTCGACGACGATGTCAAGAAGATGATCCGTCAGGGCGTTGCCACCAAGGCCGACGGCCTGAAAGTGGACGTGAAGGTCAACGAGGCCGACATGGACATCACCCGTGTCGACGATGGTGTGACACTGGCCAAGATGCTGCTCTGTCAACTTTGCGGCATCCCGATGACCGACAAGATCACGCTTGCCGACGAAGAAGGCAACGGACTGGAGAAGAGCAACGTGAAGTTCACCGATTATCAGCCCGACTCCACCTTCTCAAGTCGCCCGGAGGTGCGCCTGCTGCAAAACGCAGTGGACCTGAGCGAGCAGGGCACCAAGGTCATCCAGGCCGAATACCTGCCCCACGTAGCACTGACAGGCGGATATATGATCACCAATCCCAATGTCTACAATGGTTTCCAAAAGCGTTTTTCCGGCGTATGGAACGTAGGCGTGACCGTGCAGATGCCGGTTTGGAACTGGTTTGAGGGCCGCTACAAGGCGAGGGCTTCCCGCGCCGCCACGAGCATGGCACGCATGGAACTGAGCGACGTGCAGGAGAAAATCAACTTGCAGGTGACTCAAAGCCGCTTCAAGGTGAAAGAAGCCCGCAAGCGTCTGACCATGGCCAACAACAATGTCAAGAGCGCAGAGGAGAACTTGCGCTGTGCACAGGTAGGATTTCGTGAAGGCGTCATACCCTCCACCGATGTCATGGCTGCGCAGACGGCATGGCAGAAAGCCCACAGCGACAAGATCGACGCAGAGGTAGACCTGCGCGTCAGCGAGGTAAATCTGGAGAAAGCATTGGGTATCCTCGAATAAACCATCAACGAACCAAAGAAGAAAAAACATAAAAGAGATGTCAGCAAAAACACAACATAACAACATACTGCTTGCCGTGCTCGGATTCGCTGCAGCAGTGGCGATCGTAGGTGTCATTGGTTTCTTCGCTTTCGGCAAGACCGACGAAATTATCCAGGGCGAGGTGGAAGTCGGCGACTATCGCGTCAGCTGTAAGTTGCCGGCGCGCATCGAGGAGATACGCGTCAAGGAAGGCGACTACGTGCATGTCGGCGACACGCTTGCCATCCTGCAGATCCCTGAGGCTAACGCACAACAGAAAGTAGCGGAAGCCACCGAGGGTGCCACGCAAGCTATCAGCAATCTGACCGATGAGGGCGCGCGCAAGGAACAGATACAGAGTGCCTACGACTTGATGCAGCAGGCCATGGCCGCTGAGGACATCGCACGGAAGACCTATACTCGTATGCAGAACCTCTACAACGAGGGTGTGATGAGCGCACAGAAGCGCGACGAGGCGCTGGCAGCCTTCAAAGCCGCCGAGGCACAGGTGAAAGTGGCGCAAAGCCAGTATGAGCTGGCCAAGAGCGGCGCACGCAAACAGGAGAAGATCGCTGCCGCCAAGAACAACCAGGCCGCCAAGAGTGCCGTCGACGTCGTGAAGTCAATCCTGAGAGAGACTGTGCAGATTTCCCCCGTGGAGGGCGAAGTCAGCGACGTCTATCCCAAGGTGGGCGAGTTAGTGGGCATGGGCTCACCGATCATGAACATCAACATCATGTCGGACATGTGGGGAGCTTTCAACGTGCGTGAAGACCAGTTGAAGGGCTTGAAGGTCGGTGATGAGTTCACCGCCTTCTCTCCGGCTTTCAACAAAAATGTGAAGATGAAAGTCTACGACATCAAGGACGAGGGCTCCTACGCTGTATGGAAAGCCACAAAGAGCAACGGACAGTACGATTTGAAGACCTTTGAAGTGAAGGCTCACTTCGTCAACAAGTTCGACGGACTGCGTCCCGGCATGTCGCTGATCATCAAGGACACCAAGAAATAACACAGAAGATTGAAAGAGAATAGCCTCAACACCTATCGCCCCAAGAGCATGACGCTCCATGAGGTTCTCTCCCGCATCTATCACATCTCGTTGCGGGAACTGGGGATCATGCGCCAGAATCCGATCTACGGATTCTGTACGGTGGTCTTTCCTATTGTCGTCATCATCTTTTTCACCTCGCTGATGGCAGGGGGTCAGCCGACCGAGATGCCGATTGGCATTGTAGATCAGGACAACACCACTACCACACGCGCGATGGTGCGGCAGCTCGACGCTTTCCAGTCGTCGAAGGTCGTCGGCTATTATCCCAACGTTAACGAGGCTCGCGAGGCGATTCAGCGCAACGAGATCTTCGCCTTTCTCTATATTCCGAAGGGCACAACAAGCGGACTGATGACAAGCACTCAGCCCAAGATATCGTTCTATTACAGCAATGTGACGCTCGTGGCTGGCAATATGCTCTTCAAAGACTTGAAGACGATCTGCACGTTAGGATCGGCGGCTGTCGGCAAGACCAAGCTGCAGGCAATAGGAAAGACCAATGACGAGGTGCGCACCTTCCTGCAGCCCATAGCCATCGACGCCCATCTGATCGAGAATCCATGGGTGAGCTACAACATCTATCTGACCACCAGTATGGCACCGGGCGTGCTCATGGTCTTCATCTTCCTGCTCACTCCTTACACCATTGGCACTGAGTTGAAATTCAAGCGCTCACGTCAGCTGATGAAGATGGCGGGCAATAATATCTACGTTGCCATTGCAGGCAAGATGCTGCCGATGACGCTGCTCTTCCTCACGATGATGTATGGCTTCGAGTTCTACATCTTCCACACGCTGGACTTCCCCCATCCGGGCGGTGTCGTACCCTTGCTGCTGATGGGCCTCCTCAGTGTTCTGGCCTGCCAGGGATTCGGCATCTTTGCCTTCGGACTGATGCCCTCTCTGCGTATGTCCATTTCGATCAGTGCACTGTGGTCGGTACTGAGTTTCTCAGTGGCCGGTGCCACCTATCCGCTGTCGGCCATGGATCCCGAGATCCAGTCCCTTGCGCAGTTGTTTCCCCTGCGCCATTACTTCATGCTGTACCAGATGTGCGAGTTCAACGGCTACCCGCTGTCCTACGCCTGGTTCAACATTATGTTTCTGCTGATGATAGCAGTGCTACCCATCTTCACGTTAAGAAATATCAAGAGGGCAATGCTGGTATACGTATATATTCCCTAAGCTATGCAAAACGAGAGCTTTTTCAGTCAAGTCAAGCAAGGACTCCTTGACACCTGCTATATCTGCGTGAAGGAGATGCGCGGCCTCGTTACCGACGAGGGTGTGCTGATCTTTTGCGTCCTCGTACCGCTGTTCTATCCCCTGCTCTATTCGTGGATCTACAACAACGAGGTGGTCAGAGACGTGCCGGTGGCTGTCGTGGACCTCTCGCACTCCGCAGCCTCACGCGAGTTCATCCGTCACTACGACGCTGGCTCAGACGTGAAAGTGGCCTATATGTGCAACTCGCTCGACGATGCCAAAGAGCTCATCGGCAAACAGCAGGTGCATGGCGCACTCTATTTCCCCGAGGATTTCGAACGCAGGCTGGGACGTGGCGATCAGGCCACGGTAAGTCTGTATTGCGACATGAGCCTGATGCTCCACTACAAAGCAATCTATCAGACCGCCATGGCTGTGGCCGGAGAGATGAACAGCCACATACAGCTCAAGCAGAGCAACGACTTCACCAACCGTGACGACGAGATCGCCACCAAGCCATTGGACTTTGACGAAGTGCCGATCTTCAATGTTACCGGTGGCTACGGCAACGCGATCATCCCGGGCGTGCTGATGCTCATCCTGCAACAGACACTGCTCTTGGGTATAGGACTCGCTGCCGGTACAGCCCGTGAGAACAACCGCTATCAAGATCTTGTGCCTATCTCAAAGCACTACAATGGCATTTTCCGTATTGTACTCGGCAAGTCGTGGTGCTACTTCATGGTGTATATGGTCATGGCGGCTTACATCAGCCTGGTCGTACCACGCATGTTCCACTTCATCTCGTTGGTAACACCTTGGACAATACTCGGTCTGATGGTGCCCTATCTGCTGTCATGCATCTTCTTCGGGATGACGCTGTCGTGTATGGTGCGCTACCGCGAGAATGTGATGCTGCTGGTGGTCTTCACCTCAGTGCCGTTCCTGTTTATGACCGGTGTCAGCTGGCCGCAGTCCAACATCCCCGGCTTTTGGCAGGGAGTAGCGTGCATTGTGCCCTCAACGTTTGGCGTCAGAGGATTCTTGCGTATTTCTTCGATGGGCGCCACGCTACAGGACATCAGCGTGGAGTATCATGCACTGTGGATCCAGGCTTTTGTATATTTCCTCACCACGTGTATGGTCTATCGCTACCAGATTGCGGCAACCCGCAAGCGCGCCTTCGATCACATGCAAGCCATGAGAGACAAGATCGAATTGGCAAAGCAAAAGAAGTTGAGCAGCCAGGCTAAGTAGCGGAGCCTGGGCTCAACACTCAAATTAGACAGCTATCAGTTTATATCCAAATTGACATAAACTACTTATATTTACAGCGGCTGGCGGAAGTCACAGCCTTCACGCCACCTTGAGCAGCCAAGAGCGGTCTTGCCCTGGATGATATGGCCTTGATGGCATTTGGGACAAGGGTCACCGACTTTGAGCTTACCCTTGGTAAGCACGGGTGTAGAAGTGGAAGTAGTGGCGGCGGAAGCCGATGCGGCAGTAGCCGGCGCTGTCTTTTTGCGTGAACCAGCCGATCGTTTAGTGCTCTGCCTGGCAGATCCTGCCCCACCTTTCTTCGGTCCGGATGATTTAGGAGTGGGCTCCGGCTCTCCACTTGCTATCTGTCTGTTGCTATTGTCGTGCAGCACATCCTGCACGATCTTTGTCACCTGCTCCTTCAGTCCGTCGATGAAGAGCTGTGGCGAGTATTCGTGGTGCTCGATGTCTCGGAGTTTCTTCTCCCAAATACCCGTGAGCTCGCAACTTGTGAGCAGTTTCTCATGGATGGTGTCGATAAGCTGGATGCCCGTGGGTGTAGCCACGAGGTTCTTACGCTCACGACGGATATAATGCCGCTTGAACAGCGTCTCAATGATGCCGGCACGCGACGAAGGCCGACCGATACCGTTTTCCTTCATCGCTGCACGCAGTTCCTCGTCATCGACAAACTTGCCGGCGGTCTCCATGGCACGCAGTAGCGAGGCTTCGGTATAGTGTTTCGGCGGCTGCGTCATCTTTTCCGCCAATGTAGGCTTATGCGGTCCCGACTCTCCTTTGACAAAGGCGGGCAGCGTTTTCTCCTCGTCCGATGGTCTACCGTCTTCCGCCGTCTGCGCCAGTTCGTCCTTGGCATACACGGCGCGCCAGCCCGGCAAGAGGATCTCCTTGCCACTGGTCTTGAACTCTACCTTGTCGACCTTACCCTTAACCGTGGTCGTGGCGAACTTACAGTCGGGATAGAACACGGCAATGAAGCGACGGGCGATAAGATCGTAGACTTTCATCTCGGCATCACTCAGTCCGCCCGGCACTTGGCCAGTGGGAATGATGGCATGGTGGTCGGTGACCTTGGAAGTGTCGAAGACTCGCTTCGACCTCGGCAAATTCTTGCTGATGGCTGCCAAGTCCTTGATGATTTGTAGATAAGGTTTCTGTCCGGCTTTCGTCATCTGGCTAATGCCATTGAGTATACCCGGGCATTTCGGATAGATGTCATCAGACAGATATTGCGTGTCAACACGCGGATAGGTGGTTAGCTTCTTCTCATAGAGGGCCTGTATGAGGTTGAGCGTCATCTCAGCAGAGAAGCCGAACTTACGGTTGCAGTCGACCTGCAACGATGTGAGGTCATAGAGTTGTCGCGGTGCCTCCTTACCCTGCTTTTTCTGCACATCGGTGACTTCAAAAGGCTTATCCTGGATAAGCGAGAAGGCCTGCTCACCCTCTTCCTTACTGGTATATTTGCCTGCCGTGGCAGTGAACAGTGTATCGCGATAGACGGTGGAAAGCACCCAGTAAGGCTCCGGCTTGAAATAGTCGATCTCCTTCTGCCGGTTGACAATCAAAGCCAAGGTCGGCGTCTGTACACGACCGATGGAGAGAACCTGGTGATTACGGCCGTACATGCAAGTATAGAGACGCGTACAGTTCATCCCTAACAGCCAGTCGCCGATGGCCCGGCTCAGTCCTGCCATGTAAAGGCTCTCGTAGTCCTTCTGCTCTTTCAAGTTTTGAAAACCTTCGCGGATGGCCTCATCGGTCATTGACGAAATCCACAGCCGCTTGACCGGACACTTCACTCCTGCGAGCTGCATCACCCAACGCTGGATAAGCTCACCCTCCTGTCCGGCATCACCGCAGTTGACAATCTCGTCGGCCTTGCTATACAAGGAGGCTATCACGTCGAACTGCCGTTTGATCGTTTCCTCAGGGATGAGCTTGATGCCAAAGCGCAACGGGATCATCGGTAGGGCGGCCAGCGTCCAGAAACGCCAGTTCACCTGATAGTCATTGGGCTCCTTCAGCTCGCATAGATGTCCGAAAGTCCATGTCACCTGGTAGCCATTGCCTTCCATATAGCCGTTCTTAGGCACGTTGGCACCCAAGATGCGCGCGATGTCTTTTGCTACGCTTGGTTTCTCCGCTATACAAACGATCATAAATTCAGTGGTATGTCTATTTGAAATACAAAAGTACGAAATAATCTCCTAACTGAGAAAAAAACATAAAATTTTTAGAGTCATGTCATTCTTACATACTGCTCCACTTGCTATTTGACCACCGTTAATGAGAAAGATCAAAAACTTGACAGAGTCAGGATGCAAAAATTATATGGTTAAAGTTGTAAAAGCAAAGGTAAGTTAGAAAAAAAATAATTAATTTTGTAGGGTTAGAATTAAGCGAGAAATGAAAATAGGATTGTTTATACCCTGCTATGTAGACGCTCTGTACCCTGAGGTAGGAAAGGCGACATATAAACTACTGTGCCATCTCGGACTGGACGTGACTTATCCCGAGCGGCAGACCTGTTGCGGTCAGCCGATGGCCAACGCTGGCTTTGAGCCGATGGCCAAGCACCTTGCCAACAGCTTCGAAGAGATGTTTTCAGGCTTCGACTATGTGGTTGCTCCGTCAGCCTCCTGCGCCGCTTTTGTGCGCGTCAACTATCCACGTTTGTTGCCGCAAGGCCATCAATGCGTCACGCCGAAGAACACCGTGGACATCGTGGAGTTTCTGCACGACATCGTGAAGGTGAAGAGCCTGCCCGGCAGTTTTCCCCATGTGGTCAGCGTGCACAACAGTTGCCACGGTGTGCGCGAGTTGGGACTGTCATCACCGTCAGAGCGTAACATCCCGAAATACAATAAGATCATCGATCTGCTGCAACTAAAAGAGGGCATCACCATCAAAGAGCCGGAGCGCGTGGACGAGTGCTGCGGCTTCGGCGGCATGTTCTCCGTGGAGGAACCCGACGTGTCGGTGCGCATGGGTGAGAACAAGATCGAGCGCCACATGGCCACAGGAGCCGAGTATATCACCGGTCCCGACTCTTCCTGCCTGATGCACATGGAAGGCATCGCACGGCGGGAAAAGAAGCCTATCAAGTTTATCCATGTCGCACAAATATTAGCTAACGGTATCTAAGCATTATGAGCACTATACATTCAGAACGAGCACACGAAATATTGAAGCAGCGCGACAAGGTCGATCACCACGACACTACTTTCTGGCAGTTGCGACAAGGCCGCGACAAGATGGCAAAGGGTCTGCCGGAATGGGAAAGCCTGCGCGACCATGCCTCGGCCATCAAACGCCACACGCTCACCCATCTGGCCGACTATCTGGAGCAGTTCAGCAGTCAGCTCGAAAGCCGTGGTGTCATTGTCCACTGGGCTAAAGACGCCAACGAACTCAACGAAATGGTCTACGGCATCCTCGAATCACATAAGGTGACAAAGATGGTGAAGTCGAAGTCGATGCTTACCGAGGAGTGCGGACTCAACGCCTATCTCGAACAGCGTGGCATCGACGTGGTGGAGACCGACCTCGGCGAGCGCATCCTGCAACTGATGCACCGTGCTCCGGCACACATCGTGGTACCGGCCATACACATCACGAAGAAAGAGGTGGCTCAGACCTTCGAGGCTAAAGGCATATCCACAGACAAAGGAAATACCGACCCGACCTATCTCACCTACTGCGCCCGCAAGAGTCTGCGCCATGAGTTCATGGAAGCAGGCGCCGGTCTGACCGGCTGCAACTTTGGCGTGGCGGAGACAGGCGACATCGTCGTCTGCACCAATGAGGGCAATGCCGACATGACGACGTCTATGCCGAAACTGCATATCGTGACGATGGGTATAGAAAAACTTGTGCCCGACTATGAGAGTCTGGCCGTATTCCAACGTCTGCTCTGCCGCAGTGCCACAGGACAGCCAACCACCGGCTTCACGTCGCACTTCCGTCAGGCACGTCCCGGCGCTGAAATGCACGTGGTGCTCCTCGACAACTGGCGCAGCGACGCGCTGGCCAATCCCGAGCACTGGGAGACGCTGAAATGCATCCGTTGCGGTGCCTGCATGAATACGTGTCCTGTCTACCGCCGCTCTACCGGTGCGAGCTACACCTATTTTATTCCGGGTCCAATCGGTGTTGACTTGGGTATGCTGGCTAATGCACGCCGCTACAGCGACAACGTATCGGCCTGTTCGCTCTGCCTGAGCTGCGACAATGTGTGCCCGGCTGAGGTAAAACCCGGCTCACAAATCTACCTCTGGCGACAAAGCCTCGACAGCATTGGCAAGGCTGATCACCTCAAGAAGTTCATGTCGGAAGGCATGGAACTGCTCTTCGACCATCCAACGCTCTACACCGATGCGCTGAAGTTGTCACCACTGGCCAACTTCGTGCCGGAGATGCTCACCCACTACAGCCACCTCAATCCATGGGGACTGGGGCACGCCAAGCCAAAGTTTGCCAACCAGTCGTTTCATAGCTGGTGGAAAGAGCAGCAAAAAAAGAAGAAATAGTCTACGACGTCAAGCGATTAGTAATAAATTGACAATGATGTCGAACGACTCGGAATAACAGTTATCAAAGTTACGACAAGCAATGAGAAAAGAAGAATTGCTCCAGAAACTACGCGCCAACACCAAGGTGCAATACGATATGCCTACCATGGACGATCTCCACGGCATCACCTATGCTGACCCTTATCAGCAGTTTGCTGAGAAGACTAAGACTGTAGGTGGCCGCATCGTGGAGGCACGAAAGACCGACGATCTCAATCAGATCATCCGCAACCTCTACCCTAATGCCAAGATATTTGCCAGCAACCTGCCTTATATCTCCATCGCCCAGCGCAATCCCGACACTGTGGCAGAAGCTCAGGATCTCAACGGCACCGACGTGGGTATCGTCGAAGGACAACTCGGCGTGGCCGAGAATGCTTGCATCTGGGTGCCACAAACGATGAAGGAGAAAGCCGTTTGCTTCATCTCGGAATATCTCGTCATCATCCTCGACAAGCAAAATATCGTCAACAACATGCACGAAGCATACCATCGCATCGAGATGGATCCACGCTATAACTTCGGTACGTTTATCAGCGGACCGTCAAAGACAGCCGATATAGAGCAGGCGCTCGTCATGGGGGCACAGGCTGCCCGTGGTGTCACCGTGTTGGTGCTGAGCTAAGCAAAAAAAGAGCAGGAAGAGCTTCCTTCCTGCATCTTTTGAACTGTTTACTAAAGACATGAAGTTGCCTCCTTTCTCTCGACTTTAGGGATTCTGTTAAAGGCATAGACCTGATAGAAGACTATCGGCACGCTTCACTGGATCTAAGCCGTATTGCCCCACTTGTCAACCAAATCGCTAAACTGATGACTTGGTACATCAGCAAATCAGTTTATGGCACAGTAGACCATAGTTACGCAGTCATAAGAAAGAAATTGATGACCTCCACCACATAGCGTACTTCCTCATCCGTCATCGTCTGATTGCACGGAATGCTCAACTCTTCACGATGGATACGTTCAGTAATGGGCAATGAGAGTGTATGCCATTCCGGATAGCAGTCCTGCCGATGTGGCGGAATGGGATAATGTATCATCGTGCCAATACCTTTTTGTTTCAAATATTCCTGCAACTCATTACGACAAGCACAGAGCACGGGGAAGATATGGAAAACATGATCCACATCTCCACGTAGCCAACCCTCAGCACCGGGAAGTGTGATTGCCGGGTTAGAGATATGCTGGATATAATAAGTGGCAATCTGCCTACGTCGTCGATTGTCAGCATCCAGGTAGCGCAACTTCACGGAGAGCACGGCTGCCTGTATCTCATCCATGCGGCTGTTGCGGCCTTTATAGGGGAAGACATACTTGTGCGAAGAACCGTAATTGCCCAAAGCCCGACAGAGATCAGCCAAAGAAGCATCGTCGGTGGTGATAGCTCCTGCGTCACCTAAGGCACCAAGATTCTTGCCCGGATAGAAGCTATGCGCCGCAACATCGCCCAGAGAGCCCGTTCGATGTCCTTCGAACATGCATCCATGTGCCTGTGCGTTATCCTCAATGAGTAACAGGTGATGACGATGACAGAAGTCGGCAATCTGATACGTCATAGCACAACGGCCATAGAGATGCACCAGCAACACAGCATGTGTACGGTCACTGAGATGATTCTCAAGCTGACTGTCATCAAGTTCAAGCGTATCAATTCGTGGTTCCACAAGTACGGGTTTCAATCCGTTTTCAGTGATGGAGAGGATAGAAGCTATATAGGTATTGGCCGGCACGATGACTTCATCACCATCCCGTAACTTACCTAATTCTTTATAAGCACGAAAGATAAGTGTCAGCGCATCGAGTCCATTGCTGCAACTCACACAATGCTGTGTACCGATATACTGGGCATAGTCGTTTTCAAAACGCCGTGTTGCCTCACCTTGAAGATACCATCCACTATCGATGACCTGCTTCACAGCCGACTCTATCTCGTCCTGATGCTGCGCCGTGACCCGCTGAAGGGAAAGGTAAGGAATTTCCATTATAACAACCAATGATAGGTATCGTAACAGACGCCCCGACCTCCAAAGCCTTCCTTGTGGGCTATGAGTCCTTCATTGATGACACTGCCGTTCTCTTCCGTGGAACTGCCAAAGTCCAAATAAGGATAGTCTGGATAATCGTGGTACATCAACTGATTATAAATGGCTTCCATAGCTCCATACTCCTTACCCACATGATTGGTACTGCTGTACTGCCCATGCACCACTTGTTGAGTCAGATAGACGGTCAACCCACCTATTATCTCATGATCCTTGTAGGCATTGTACTGTATGATACGGTCCGGAAAACGTGACTTCAAAAGTTCTATCTCTGACAACGTGTGCACAGGCTTGGCATGGAACCTCTCCGCCAGATTATCATCCAATATTTTCCAAAACGCTTCCAAACTACCATCTTTGACCACCGTAACCCCATTGTCAAGCGCTTTACGGAGCAACCTACGATGGTCTTTACGCCATCTTTGATGCCGCTGCATAAAGATAGTAGTACCAATATTTCTTGAATATAGCTGGGCATGACATTTCCAAAAGATAGCGTAAAGGTCTTCTTCAGAAGGATGAAGATGGTAAATCCAGGGTATCGGCTTGTAATACACCTCCCGGATCCTCGCAGCTTTGAGGTATCTGTTTAACTCATCAAACAGTTGGCACGTCTCGGTGATGGTAACATTATAATCCATGATGAGTCCCCCGTAAGTCAGTCCAAAATGGGAATAAAGGATATTGTCTTTGATATGTGCCGGCAACAACGCATAGAGACGTGGTCCTTTATAGAACATAAGGGAATAATCAGCAAAACGGTCGCGGTGGTAGTCCATGTAATCCCGATAAAAGAGGAAAGTGGCATTCCTGGCTTTTGAGACATATTGATCCCATTGCTTCTTGTCAAGATCAGAATATCTTCTTATTTCGAACATGAGATGAATTTTAGAAAGGAAGAATAATCACGAATGTAGTCGCTCTCGTCGAAAGAATTCTCGGCCAGAACAAGGCAGACAGCACCAGAAGAGAAATTCTCCAGAGTGCGCCAGATACCCTTGTCGACGAGCAAACCTTCATAAGGCTTGGTCAGCAGATATTGCCTCTTCTCATGCCCGTTGTCCAACGTGACGGTGAAGGCACCACTGACCGAGACAAGGAGTTCACGGCAGTGGATATGGGCATGGCCTCCTCGCTCTGCGTCGGTGGGGATGTCGTATGTCCAATAGACCCTGCTGACATTGAAAGGGATATCCTTTGCTTGTTCCACCACAGTGAGATTGCCGCGCGGATCGGATATTTTTCTAAGCGATATGATCTTTCCTAATGGTTTCATATTTCTTTAACGCTGTTCCTTTTGTTTTATTTTGGCAAAGAGCCAATATAGTCGGGCAATGTTGACGCACAAACAATAAAAGACGGCCAACAGCGTTAAAAACTAAGCAATGGACAACGAGAAAACGCAAAACACCTATACGCATATACTGAAATACACCAGTATCTTCGGCGGTGTACAAGGACTGAACATTTTGATCGCCCTTGTACGCAACAAGTTCGTAGCACTCATCCTCGGTCCCTATGGCATGGGACTGCTCTCGCTGTTCAACTCCACCATCCGCTTTCTTGGTGACTCCACCAATCTCGGACTCGGCATGAGTGCTGTAAAAAACATATCCACCGCCTATGAGCAGCAAGACAGTGCAACGCTGGGACGATCTATCAAGGTGGTGCGCTCATGGAGTCTCCTGACAGCTTTGATGGGCATGTTGCTATGTATAGTGCTCAGCCCACTACTCAGCAAGTGGACATTCGGCTGGGGCAACCACACGCTGCACTTTGCTCTACTGTCACCCGTGTTAGCATTGACGGCACTCACGGGCGGCGAGCTCGCCATCATGAAGGGCACCCGTGAGCTCGGCAACCTTGCACGGCAGTCGGTTTACAGCATCATTGCCGCTCTCATTGTGTCTATACCTATTTATTATATATGGCGTGCAGCGGCCATCGTCCCATCGTTGATACTGATGGCACTCGCGCAGATGCTCATCACCATCCATTTCTCCTTCCGCAGTCATCCGCCCCGCTTCTCGCTTCACCGGTCAGTACTCCGCAAGGGCATCAGTATGGTGAAACTCGGTACTGCCTTTCTTTTTGCGGGAATTTTTGGCAGTGGCAGCGAGTTTCTCGTCCGGTCGTACCTCAACAACGCTGGCTCGCAGGAAATTCTCGGTCTCTACAATGCCGGCTACATGATGGCGTTCACCTATGCCGGCATGGTCTTCTCAGCCATGGAAACAGACTACTTTCCACGTCTGTCCGCCGTCCCGACAATAGGCAGCGCACTCAACGACGTGGTAAACAAACAGATCGAGGTGTCCCTCCTACTCGTCTCACCCTTGCTATCGGCCTTTATCATAGGACTTCCCATCATCATCCCTCTACTCTATTCCCGTGCTTTTCTGCCCGTACTCGGTATGGCTCAGCTCGCCGTGTTGGCGATGTACCTTCGCGCCATCAAGCTTCCTATCGCCTACCTACCGCTGTCCCGCGGCGACTCCCGGTTCTATTTGCTCATGGAGGGTATCTATGCCATCGTCTTTGTAGCGCTTTCTGTAATCTTCTTCTGCTGGATGGGTCTTGTAGGCATGGGTCTCGCCTTACTGTCTGTGGCTATTTTCGATTTCTTCCTCCTCGCTGTCTGTATGCGTCGGCGTTATGGCTATCGCCTGTCAAAAGGCGTGGCCCGCATCACTGCATGCCAATTACCCATCGGCATGGGCGCCTACGCCACCACATTCATTCACCAGCCTGTGATCTACTGGTTAGTCGGCATCACACTGTGTATGCTCAGTTTCTTTGCCTCCCTACGGATTCTTAGAAGCAAGGCACGACTATGGGAGAAACTGAAAGAGAAAGTATTGAAGATGAGAAAATAAGGTTCAAAAAACAAAAAGGGTTCCTCAATGTTTTGAAAATTCAAGGAAAATGAGTAGATTTGCAACCATAAGCGTATAAGGGACACTCGCAACTTGCAGCACACTTCCATGTCTTTTATGAATATCTCCATACTTTTCGCAACGGCAACGGGAGAACGGGAGAACGGGACGATTGCTCTCCAATCTCATTTTGCTACAATTTGGACTTCCCAAACTTATCATTAGCAAGGAAGACCGAGAACCATATTCCGGTGCGCTCAGGCAGATAAGAACTGAGAACACCAATAAGTATCTCATTGACTTTTTCTTTGAAAAAGCTATGGAACAGATGACCGGTGACCTTGCGCAGAAACGCAAAGCCAACCGGTCCATACTATTTTTTCTAAGCTCAACTTCTATTTCTCCATATACGGGTCCGTGCCAAGCACTGTCTTTGCCAGTCGCTTGGTTTTGTCGCGCAATGCATCCATGTCGCAGCCGACCTTGTCGTAACAGACCACGACACCCATGCGGCGACCAACATGTGCCACAGGTTTACCGAAGATGCGCACACGGGCGTGATCCTCACGACAGACATCCTCCAAGTTGTAGCTTAGCGGCTTATCGCTGTCTACGGGTGAAAGTACCACAGCCGAAGCACCGCTGTGCTCAAGGTGGATGGCCGGGATGTCCAGTCCCATCACAGCACGGAAGTGCAGTTCAAACTCGCTGAGGTTGGTGCAATGACTCAACGTCACCATGCCCGTATCATGCGGACGGGGACTGAGTTCAGAGAAGATCACCTCCCCCTGCTTGGTGAGGAAAAACTCCACACCCCAGATACCATAACCCGTGAGCGCCTTCGTCACCTCGGCAGCGACGTGCTGGGCCTGCTTCAAGGCCCCACCGCTGATGGCGTAGGGCATCCAGCTTTCGCGATAGTCACCACCTTTCTGTACGTGGCCGATAGGCGGACAGAAGATTGTTGGCCCATGCTTCTGGGTAACGGTCAGCAAAGTGAACTCAGACTGGAAATCGATGAATTCCTCGATGATCACCTCCTTCACATCGCCACGTCCTTCCTCCATGGCATCGCGAAAAGCCTCTTTCAGCTCATCGTCGTTGTGGACATAGCTCTGTCCGTGACCCGACGAGGACATCAACGGCTTGACTACACAGGGAAAGCCAATCTCGTCAGCTGCATGTTTGAACTCGTCGAAAGTCTTGGCATAGAAATACTTGGCTGTACGCAGTCCCAACTCTTTTGCTGCCAAGTCGCGGATGGCCCGGCGATTCATCGTGTAGTTGACAGCGCGAGCCGACGGCACCACTTGAATGCCCTCCTTCTCAAAGTCGAAGAGACGCTCCGTACGGATAGCCTCAATCTCCGGCACGATGAGATCGGGATGATGTTTCTCCACCACAGCCGTGAGCGCGTCGCCGTCGAGCATAGAGAACACCTCACGCTCATCGGCCACCTGCATAGCCGGTGCATTGTCGTACTTGTCGCAAGCGATAACATACTGCCCTGCACGCTTGGCAGCAATGGTGAACTCCTTGCCCAGCTCACCGGAACCCAACAACAATATCTTTTTCATAATTCTGAATGTTGAACGATAACGAATGATGAATGATGAATGATCAGTGATGAGTGATCAGCTGATCATGGTTTCATAGCCTCAGCACGCTTCTTCACCAACTCAGGCAGCTTGCGCCACATCATCTGCCACTCTGGCGAGATGGCGATGCGACGCAAGTCCGTGTCAATGATATGCTGCATTTGCTCAACGCTGACATGATGCCTGGCAGCCAACTGCCCCCACGCTCTGAGGTTCCTCGTTTCCCAGTCCGAAATAGCTCTCGACAATATCCTTGTCAAGAGTACCAAGCATTGTGAGCAGTACATCCATGTTGGCTCTGTCACCATCTGTGATGAGCAGAGCCGAAGAACGCATCAACCGCAGAAAAGCGGCTAAACGATTAGAAAGTGCGTCCATGACGCTCCTTTCCGTACATGATATCGTAGTACTTCTGGTAGTCGCCCGATGTAACCTCTTCTATCCACTTCTGATTCTCCAAATTCCATTTGATCGTCTTGACAATACCGTCGGCGAACTTTGTCTCGGGATACCATCCAAGCTCTGTCTTGATCTTTGTCGGATCGATGGCATAACGCGCATCATGACCAAGGCGGTCAGCGACATGCTCGATGAGAGAGTCATTGATCCAGCTGATATCAATGTCACCGTTGGCATCCTTGACTTGTTTCTTCAACACATGACGCAGGTGCTTGTCCGCAGCCATCATATCGTGGATCGTCTTGATGGTGAGCTTCACAATGTCGATATTTTTCATCTCATTATGTCCGCCTACATTATATATCTCACCGGTTCTGCCCTCACGCACAACCAGATCAATGGCCTTGCAATGGTCTTCGACATAGAGCCAGTCACGTACGTTAAGTCCCTCGCCATAGACCGGCAGTTTCTTGCCATGCAGAATATTGTTGATGATCAGCGGGATAAGCTTCTCCGGGAAGTGATAAGGACCATAGTTGTTGGAGCATCGTGTGATGCTCACCGGCATGTGATAGGTGTCGCGATAAGCTTGTACGAAGAAGTCAGCGCTCGCCTTGCTGGCAGAATAAGGGCTATGCGGACAGAGTGGTGTAGTTTCCGTGAAATAGCCTGTCTGCTCCAGTGCACCGTAGACTTCGTCGGTGGACACCTGATGATAGCGCTTACCCGACTTCCAAGTAGGATAGCCCTGTACGTCCTTACCCGTCACCCAAGCACGCCGTGCGGCATCCATCAAGTTCTGTGTACCAAGGATGTTCACGCTCAAGAAGAGCTGTGGATCCTCAATCGAGCGGTCTACATGGCTCTCAGCAGCGAAGTTCACCACATAGTCGATATCATTCTCTGCAAACAGCTTATCAGCCAACTCACGGTCGCGTATGTCACCCTTGACAAAGAAGCAACGCTTGTTGTCGATGTCGTCCTTGATGGTGCCAAGGTTTCCGGCATAAGTCAATGCATCGAGGATGATGACCTTAATGTCGTCTTTCACATACCTTTTGTGGAGCAGATACTTGATAAAGTTTGAGCCGATGAATCCGGCGGCTCCTGTCACAAGATAAGTTTTCATATTATATCCGTTTTAATTTTTTCTAATTTCATCATTACTACGCCTTATTATATATAGGTGTCTATCGCGAGCCTAACTTCACGACTTCGCAATCACGAAAGTCGTCGCCGTCGATCGTCAGTCTGACGATGGTCCGTTCCAATTGCCATCCCGACATTCCCGCAGCACCGGGATTGATATGCAGAAGATCGAGTTTCTTATCCGGCATGATTCTCAGTATATGAGAGTGACCGTCGACGAAAAGCTGTGGCGGATTGCGTCGCAACATCTCCCTGACCGAAGGATCGTAATGGCCGGGATAACCGCCAATATGCTTCATCAACACATCGACATCCTCACATTTGAAGCGTAGAATCTCGGGATAGCGGGCACGCACATCTACATCATCAATGTTGCCATAGACAGCCCGGAACCGCGGGCGCATATCCTCGAAAGCATTGGCCAGCGACAGACTGCCAATATCTCCTGCATGCCAGATCTCATCGCAGTCAGCCATATAGGTGACATATTTCTCATCCCAGTAGCCGTGAGTATCACTGATGATCGCTATTCTTTTCATAGATTGTCGGCGTTAAGGTTGAATCTCAGAGTGAATCTCGTGTCGCTGCAAATCAAAGCGCTTACGGATGAATTGGGCGATAAAGTCCAATGTCCCTTCCAATCCCAGCACACTGGAGTTGACGCACAAGTCATAGCTTTCCGCCGCTCCCCAAGTCTTGCCTGTATAGTAATTGTAATAGGAAGCGCGCTCCTCCTCTTGCTTGTGGATATATTTCCGACCGGTAGCCCTGTCAAAGCCATGTCGTTTGCAAACGCGCTGCAACCGTTGATCGATATTTGCGGAAATAAAGATGTTTACTGTATTTTTCATATCCCGAAGCACATAGTCGGCAGTACGTCCCACGAACACGCAACTGCTCTCCTCAGCAGCCTTGCGGATGGCGTCGCTCTGAAACTGGTAGAGACTTTCCTGCGAAAACTCATTTTTATAGTAAGGGCTCTCGCCGAAGAGGGAGCCGTGGATGTGGAAGAGGGAACGCAGGAAGCCCTTGTGCTCATCGTTCTGCTCAAAGACCTTCTCGCAGAATCCACTTTCCTTGGCAGCTAAGTTGAGAAGTTCCTTGTCATAGAACTTACAATTAAACTGCTCTGCCAACTGCCGGGCGATGATCCGGCCGCCGGAACCTATCTGCCGGCCGATGTTAATGATTATCTTCTTGTCCTCCATGTTGAGTCAATTGAATTTCCTTATTGAGTTTCCGGGTAAACAACATCATCGTCACAACAGCAATGACAGCCGCGAGAAAGTCCGACGACGGCAGTGAATACCACACGCCGTCGATGCCAAAGAACAGTGGCAGCAACAGCAACAGCGGCAACAAAATGATGAGCTGACGTGAAAGAGATAGGAAGATGCTGAGCTTCACCTTGCCGATGCACTGAAAGAAAGTGGTGATCACCATCTGAGCGCCTACCAAGGGAAACATCAGCATGTTGATGCGGATGGCCTTCACCGACAGCCTTGTCAGTTGTGGATCGCTCGTAAACAGACGGGCAACAGCATGCGGCAAAAACATAGCTACCAGCCAGCCCACCGTCATGATACACACACCCGCGATGATGGAGATGTCCACCACACGGCGCAGACGGTCGAATTGCTGACTACCATAGTTATAACCTGCGATAGGCTGCATACCTTGGTTAAGTCCCATGACAAACATCATAAACACCATAGCCAATGCATTGGCTACCCCATAAGCGCCGACAGAAAGGTCTCCGCCATAGCGCACCAACTGGTTGTTCATGAAGATGACAATGACGCAGGCAGTGGCGTTCATCAGGAAAGGCGACACGCCAATGCTCAGGATCAACTTCACCAGACTGCCTTTCAAACGATAGATGCCACGCTTGAGATGGAGCAACTGACGCTTGTCGGCAAAGAATTTCATCTGCCACGTCAGCGCAATGCTTTGAGCGACAACAGTACCTAAGGCTGCTCCCCGTATGCCCCAACGCCACCAATAGATGAAGACAAAATCAAAAATAATGTTCAGTCCCACGGAAAGTATGGTGGCAATCATCGCTTCGCGTGGCTTACTTGCCGCACGCAGCACAGCATTCATACCATAATACATATGCGAGACGACGTTGCCCAGCAGGATGATCTGCATGAAGGCGCGCGCATAGGGGAGTGTATGGTCGCTTGCGCCAAAGAAGCGGAGGATGGGATCGAGGAAGAGAAGGCTGACCACGGAGAAAGCAATACCAATGATGAGGTTGAGCGTCACCGTGTTTCCGAGAAGCTGTTCCGCCGTTTGATAATCACGCTGTCCAAGCTTCACAGAAATAGACGTTGACGAGCCAACACCTACCGCTGCGCCGAAAGCGGCACCAAGATTCATGAAAGGAAAGGTGATGGCAAGACCGGAGATAGCCATTGGTCCCACCACTTGGCCGATGAACACACGGTCGATGATGTTGTAGAGCGAAGCCGCAGTCATTGCCACCATTGCTGGCAATGCATACTGCATCAACAGATGCCCTACGGGTCTTGTGCCCAACGCCAATGTCTCTTTCTTATTATCTACTTCCATATAATTGCAAAAGTACGAAAAATATTTGGAGTTTTGCCTTTTTCCACGTACTTTTGCAAATCTAAACAACAGTTTTTTAGTTTTATGCGCAACGTCGTAGCCATCATTGTCTTTTTTTTACTGCAAAGCGTCGATGCTTATGCGGCAAAGGGGCGTATTGCCTATCCTGGTGGCAAATTCTATATCTACCGTCTTTCTTTAACCGACAAGAAGGGTTCTCCCGGTACGCTTACTAATCCCAAGAAGTATCTCTCCGAAAAAGCGCTTCTCCGCCGCCAGCGCCAGCATATAGCCGTTGACTCGCTCGACCTGCCATTGTCAGCTATCTACCTCAACGGACTCAGAAGTGAAGGTGCTCAAGTCATCGGCGGCAGTAAGTGGAACAACACCGTACTCGTCCGTACCAAGGACACCACGATCATGGCCCGTCTGCGCGCCCTACCCTACGTCAAAAGTTTCATTCGTGTATTCAAGGCTCCCGACTCCACTACCGTAATGCTCCCCGACGACATCGATAAAGAGGCTCTCGGGCAGAAAGCTTCCGGCGACCTCTATGGCCGTGGAGCCATCCAACTCGATATGCTCAACGGCCGTAAAGTCCATCAGACAGGATTTCGGGGAAAGGGCATGCTTATCGCAGTCATCGACGGCGGATATATGAATACCGACAAACTCGCACGTCATTACCACTTCAATATCGTTGGGCAGCACGACTGCGTGTGGCCTTACGACGACAATGTCTACCATCTGCTGAGCCACGGCACGATGGTGCTTTCCACCATGGCTTCCAATGCCGACAGTGTGTTCATCGGTACAGCTCCCGACGCCTCCTATTTGCTTCTGCGCAGTGAGGACGGGCGCAGTGAGCAGCTTGTGGAGGAAGACTACTGGGCACAGGCGGCAGAATATGCCGATTCTGTGGGTGCCGACATCATCAACTCGTCGCTCGGCTACACCATCTTTGACGATGAAAGCACAAGCATCCAGTATCGCGATCAGGACGGCAAGACGCAACTCATCTCCCGCTCAGCCTCCACGCTGGCCAGCCGGGGCATGGTGCTCGTGTGCAGCGCAGGCAACGAAGGCATGAAGTTTTGGAAGCGCATTGGCTGTCCCGCCGATGCTTTCGACATTCTCTCGGTGGCAGCTCTCTCCGACGACAGTGTCAACGCTCTCTTCTCCTCACTCGGTCCCTCCATCGACGGACGCGTGAAACCCGATGTAGCTGCCCTCGGTGTGGGAGCCACAGTCGTCAGCGGAGCCGGAAAGATCATCCACGCCAACGGCACATCGTTTGCCTCCCCCATCCTCTGCGGCATGGTGGCGTGTCTTTGGCAGGCCATGCCCGACAAGACAGCTTACGAGATCATCGACATGGTCAAGAAAGCCGGCAACCGCTACAGCCATCCCGACAACATCTTCGGCTACGGCATTCCGGACTTTAACCATATCTTGGAAAGCCAACATACAACCATACCCATGCTCCGACAATGAAAGCATTAACACTTTACGAGCTCAACAATCTCGTCAGAGGCGTCATCGAGGCTACACTCGACAGACCTTATTGGGTCGAAGCCGAACTATCTGAGTCACGAGAAGTGCGTGGCCACTGCTACATGGAGTTGGTGCAGAAAGACGAGTACTCCGCTACGCCGGTGGCTCGTGCGTCGGCGAAATGCTGGCACAATGTATGGATGAGACTCAAACCACACTTCGAACAGGTCACGGGACAGACGCTTCACGCAGGCATGAAAGTGCTGTTGCTGGTCACAGCCAATTTCCACGAGGCCTACGGTTTCTCATGGATTGTTCAGGATATCGATCCCACCTACACGATGGGCGACATGGCCCGCAAGCGGCAGGAGATCATCCGTCAGCTCAAGGAAGAAGGCGTCTTCGACCTGCAACGGCAGTTGGGACTTCCGCTTTTCGCCCAGCACATCGCAGTCATCTCCAGTGAGCAGGCTGCCGGATTCGGCGATTTCTGCAACCAACTCGACAACAACGACCACGGTTTCTACTTCTCCTATACACTCTTTCCTGCCGCCATGCAGGGTGAACAGGTCGAAAGCAGCATCATCCGGGCACTGAACGACATCTTTGACCGAGCCGATGATTTCGATGCCGTGGTGATCATCCGTGGTGGTGGAGCCACTGCCGACATGAGCGGCTTCGACACGCTGGCTCTCGCCGAGAACGTGGCCAACTTCCCCCTGCCCATCATCACGGGCATCGGACATGAGCGCGACGAAAGCATCCTCGACATGATCTCGTTTCAACGGGTGAAGACGCCGACGGCAGCAGCAGCCTTTCTCATTGACCATCTCGCGGAGGCCGAAGACCATCTACAAAAGCTCGGGCAGCGCGTCGTGACGTATGTCAACACACGCATGCAACAGAAGCACAGCCGCCTCAACCACCTTGCCCACCGCATCCCAATGCTTTTCTCCCTTGTCAAGACGCGTCAAGGAGCAGTCATCGACCGACTGGAACAGCAAATCCTCTCACTCATGCGGCAACAGCTCTCTCAGGCGCGTTATCGTCTCGAGTTGCTCCATGGGCGCACGCTGCCTGCCCTCACGCAGAAACTCAACACAGAAAAGCACCGGCTCGAACAGTACGACCTGAGGCTGAAAGCCGTGGATCCGCAGATCATCCTGCAACGTGGCTACAGTCTGACAACACTTCATGGCAAGGCCATCCGCGAGGCCTCGATGATCAAAGAGGGCGACGTCATCGTGACTCGTTTTTCCAAAGGCGCTGTTTCCTCTATCGTTCAATCACATCAGCAAAACCATCACGCATAAACCATGAAAACAATTAAATATGAGGATGCCATCCAACAATTGGAAGACATCGTAGAGAAATTGGAAAGCAATGAGTTGGACATCGACGAGATGCCCGAGGCCTTGAAGCGCGCGCAGCAGTTGCTCAAGCTCTGCCGCGACCGACTCACCAAGACCGACGAAGAGATACAGAAGATACAAGCGGAAGCGAAAGAAGCACCAAACGCATGAATCTTCTTTATCTATTCAAAATAATAGGATAAAAAGTTGTAAATTACAACTATTATATGTAATTTTGCACTAAATTATAAGAAAGCAATTTTAAACGTATTGTGTATGAAAGATTTAGATTGGGGTAATCTGTCATTTGGTTACATGAAGACAGACTACAATGTTCGTTGTTACTATCGTGATGGTAAGTGGGGCGAGATAGAGGTCTGCTCCGACGAATTCCTGAAGCTTCACATGGCAGCTACCTGCCTGCACTATGGCCAGGAGGCTTTCGAGGGACTGAAAGCTTACCGTTGCCCCGACGGAAAGGTACGTATCTTCCGCGTCAAGGATAACGCTGAGCGCCTGCAGAGCACCTGCGAGGGAATCGTCATGCCGAAGGTGCCGACAGAACTGTTTGAAGAGATGGTCAAGAAAGTCGTACGCCTCAATCAAGAATATATTCCTACCTATGAGAGCGGAGCGACACTCTATATCCGCCCACTGCTCATCGGTACGAGCGCACAAGTGGGTGTGCATCCCTCCGAGGAGTATCTGTTCATGATCTTTGTCACGCCGGTAGGTCCTTACTTCAAGGGCGGCTTCGTCTGCAACAAATACGCTATCATCCGCGACTACGACCGTGCCGCACCTTTGGGTACAGGCCGGTACAAAGTCGGTGGCAACTACGCCGCTTCTCTGCGTGCTCACATGTACGCAGCCGGTAAGGGCTATGGCAGTGAGTTCTATCTCGACGCCAAGGAGAAGAAATACGTCGACGAGTGTGGTGCCGCCAACTTCTTTGGTATCAAGAATGGTACCTACGTTACACCAAAAAGCACGTCTATCCTTCCGTCTATCACCAACAAGAGTCTGATGCAGATTGCTGAGGACATGGGCTTGAAGGTGGAGCGTCGCCCGGTTCCCGAGGAAGAGCTGTCTACCTTTGAGGAGGCCGGCGCCTGCGGTACAGCCGCTGTGATCTCACCGATCTCAGAGCTCGACGACCTTGACACGGGCAAGAAATATGTCTTCGGTGACAAGCCAGGACCATGGTCAACCAAACTATACAATACGCTGCGCGGCATTCAGTACGGCACCGTGGAGGACAAGCACGGTTGGACGACTGTCGTCATCGAGTAAGCATCAAGTAGATTTCATTCATATATGAACCGGGCAAGTTGCTTGCCCGGTTTTTTTGTTTCAATACCTTCTATTCTTTTATCAAGAATTTTGGAAAAAGAGAATTCTTCATCCCCTACAAGATAAAATTCCATAGCTCTTCTTGCCTATCTCAGGGAAATACCGTATATTTGCAAATAGTAAGACGATAAACTATCACAGGAAGAGCCAAACAAGCTCTTCCTTTTATATCAAGAAACAAGAAACTGGAGTATTCCAAAATATGGGAAAAGGTAAGTTAGCCAAGTTTGCAGAGATGAAGACGATGAGCAACGTCTTCGAGTATCCATTCTCCGTCATCGACAATGTGCCCTTCGACATGAAAGGCCATTGGCGTGAGCAGTATTTCCACAACGACAATCCCATCGTGCTGGAGCTTGGCTGCGGCAAGGGAGAGTATACTGTGGGACTGGGAAAGCTCTTCCCCGACGTGAATTTCATCGGTGTGGACATCAAGGGTGCACGCATGTGGACAGGTGCTAAACTGGCCTTGGAGGATGGAATGACCAATGTGGCATTCCTCCGTACGAGCATAGAGATCATCGACCGCTTCTTTGCTGAGGATGAGGTGCAGGAGATATGGCTGACATTCTCTGACCCTCAGATGAAAAATCCACGCAAGCGACTCACCTCTACCTATTTCATGGAGCGCTACCGCCACTTCCTCGTCGATGGTGGATTGGTGCATCTGAAAACTGACTCCAACTTCCTCTTCACCTACACGCGGCTGATGGTTGAGAAAAACCAACTGCCCGTGGAGATGTGCACAGAGGACCTCTACCACGCTACTCCCTCTGCCCTCGTAGGTACCCCACTGCTTACTATCCAGACTTACTATGAGAAGATGTGGATGGAGCGTGGACTGAATATCCGCTACCTGCGTTTCCATCTGCCTGAACAAGGGACTCTCGTGGAGCCCGACGTGGAGATTCCTCTCGACGAATACCGCAGCTACCACAGAAGTAAACGGAGCAGCAAAGAGACTGCACGTTAAAACATCTGACTTAATGATGCTTAAGACATACAGTTTCAAGCTGAGAAACCAATAGTTTCTCACTTAGAAACCAACAGTCTCTCGCTTAGAAACTAACAGTCTCTCGCTTAGAAACTAACAGTTTCAAAGCGAGAGACTGACAACATCAGACAAATGTCTGATACGTACGATTGTTTGGACATAGATGAAATAGCCTATCTCCTCACCTATATATCACTGCAAGTCGAAGTACACACCACCGTCGTCTTGTTTATTCTCCGTCTTTTTGGGCTGTGGTGTCGCCCTGAGCTTGCCATTCTTATCGAAGAGCCCATAAGTGGTGCGCAGCACGGAGAACTCGGTACGGCGGTTGAGCTGGTTGCAGATCTCCTCTTTCTTCTTGTCCTTCAATGCCTTGATGAAGTCCTCGGTGAGGACATCCCCCTCTTTCAACCACTTATATTTCTCGGTCAATTTCTTCTTGATCTTCTTTGGGCGCTCCTTTCCATAGCCTACCGGCGTGAGTCGGTCGACAGCGATACCATGGGCGATGAGATAAGCAACCACAGCCTCGGCGCGCCGCTGCGATAGTCGTTTGTTGTATTCCGCGGAACCCTTGTAATCGCAGTGGGCACTGAGCTCGATGGTCACGTGAGGATTTTCCTTGAGCAGCGCCACGAGCTTGTCGAGTGCTGTCTTTGAAGAGTCTCGTAGCGTAGCCTTGTCGAAATCGTAGAAAATGTTGTCGATGAGCGTCGGTGCAGAGATATTCGCCAAGGCAAACTGCAGGGTCGTGTCGCGGCTTTCCGTGGGATTGACCAGCGCCTTGACCTGTTCCTGATGGTTGAGATAACCCTTGCAAGTAGCCAAGAAGAGATAGCTGACACCGGGATCCAACACTTTCGTGAACGAGCCGTCGCTGTGCACACTCATCTTCTCATTGGTGCCGTCATCCCCGACGACATAGACCTGGGCGGCAGGAAGCTCATAGCCGTCCATCTCGTAGACCCACCCCTTGACCGTCTGCATGATTTCGGGGTTGACAAACGAGTAGATATGATCCCAACCGCGGGCGTCGCCACGGTTGCTGGAGAAGAAGCCACGGTTGTAAGGCCCTTCGAAAGTCATACCGAAATCGTCGCCTTGGGAGTTGAGCGGATAGCCCGGATGGGAAAGATGATAGCGCCCGTCCTTACCCACCTTGGCGATGAAGATGTCAAGACCGCCAAGACCGGGATGGCCATTACTGGAGAAATAGAGGTCGCCATTGGGGCGGAATGTCGGAAAGGCCTCGTCACCCGGCGTGTTGATTGGCTCTCCAAGGTTTTCCACGCCTCCGTATCCTGCCGGAGTGATGCGCACGCGCCAGATGTCGAGCCCGCCTTTTCCTCCCGGCATGTCACTCGTGAAATAGAGCCACTCGCCGTCGGGAGAGATCGCCGGATGAGCATAGCTCGACAGCGTGTCGCCGGTCAGCTTCACCTCCGTAGCCTTACTCCAGGCAGCATCGGAGCGGTTGGACTTCACAATCTGAGCGTAGCGGGGATAGGAAGGATCGGTGACGCACTGCGTGAGATACATCTCACGACCGTCAACGGAAAAGCAGCAGGCACCCTCGTCATAGACTGTGTTCACGCCGCCGCTGACATCCTCAGGTTTCGACCACTTGCCTTTGTCGTCCTTCTGGGAGTAGAAGATGTCGCCCGGCTTCGTGCCGGTGATGCCACTGAGCTCGTCGCCCTGTGCCTCGTTGCGGGTAGAAGTAAAATAGAGCTGGTCAAACTCATCTCCGAACAGTACGGGGCAATAGTCGGCCCGGCGAGAGTTAAACACCTCCATGCGCTTGACCGTGTACCGACTACCCAACTGTTTGATGCCTGGAGCCTTGCGGGCAGCAAAGAGTCCGTCACGGGCCAGCTTGTCATTGGGCAGTGAGTCCAGCACCAAGCGGAACTGCTCTTCAGCCTCACGGTAATTGCCGTTTCTCATCAGCGTCTGCGCGAAGGCAAGTCGGTCTGCCGTGTCGGTTTGCTGATAGCGTATGGCATTGCGCCATGCAGCCAGCGCACGCGCCGACTGCAAACTATTGTCGTAGCACATCGCCATCTTGCGCGCTATCTGTCCGCGCTTCGTCCGCTCCTTGGCCGGAGTCTTTTGATAAGCTTGCCGAAACTCATTGGCAGCGTCATAGTACTCTCCGAGAGCGAGATATTTCTCGCCTCGACGAAGATTGCGGTCAGCACCACAGGAGGTAATCAACCATAATATCATAAAAAAAAAGAGTGTCTTCTTCATTACCTAAGTAACGAAAAAAACACTGATATATTGCCTTACAAAGCGTCAAACGACGCCTCTGCTTCTACTTCGTCGTAACAGCCTCAGCCTCAATAGCCTCAGAATTCACAGACCCAGAGATCTGAGCTGCCCGCTCAGCCTCAGCGGCCTTGACAGCAGCCGGATGACGCAGATCCCAACGCAGATAGAGTCTGGCCAGAATCGTACCGGAGATGCTATGCCAAGCGCAACTGATGGCACAAGGCAGAGCGTGAGCGGCTGAGAAGCTTAATCAAAACTAATTGCTTTGCTCTTCCCTGAGTCTTAATCCTCCCGTTATCGTCCTCAGTAGCTCTGTTACTCTGTTTGTCTACTCGTTCGGCTCAATCTGTTACTCTGTCTATTTAATCAATCTATTAATCTGCCTGTTCAATATGTTACTCTGTCTATTTAAACTGTTACTCTGTCACTCTTTGCCGTTGTTGACTTGTACGATCTTGGTCTTCGGCAGTTTCATGTTGCGTACGTTGACAGTTGTGACCACAGCTTGTGCCAGATTCAAGAAAGCCTGACCCACGATGGAGTCCACATTCACGGCAGCAGGCTCACCGGTATCCCCACTCTCGCAGATGCTCTGCACGACAGGTATCTGTGCCAGCAACGGGCAGCCCATCTCCTTGGCGAGGTTCTTGCAACCGTCCTTACCAAAGATATAGTATTTGTTATCGGGCAGTTCAGCCGGTGTAAACCATGCCATGTTCTCCACAAGACCGAGGATGGGCACGTTGACTTTGTCGTTGCGATACATATCAATACCCTTCCGGGCATCGGCCAGCGCAACCTTCTGCGGAGTGGAGACAATCACCGCACCCGTAATGGCAAGCGTCTGCAACAGTGTCAGATGGATGTCGGAAGTCCCCGGTGGCGTGTCGAGTACGAAATAATCGAGGTCCCCCCAGTCGGCATCAGCTATGAGCTGCTTCAGCGCTGAGGTGGCCATGCCGCCACGCCACAACGTAGCTCTGTCGGGATCCACAAAGAATCCTATACTCAGAATCTTCACGCCATACTTCACGATCGGTTCAATCAGGTCTCGGCCATCCTTTTCCACAGCATTGGGCCGTGCGTCTTCCACGCCAAACATCTTAGGCACCGAAGGGCCGAAGATGTCGGTGTCGAGTAGTCCCACCTTATAGCCAAGCTTAGCCAAGGCGATGGCGAGATTGGCAGCAACGGTGCTCTTGCCCACACCGCCTTTGCCGGAACTGACAGCGATGATGTTCTTCACCTGTGGCAGAAGTTTCTCTACTGCCGGACGGGGGGCTGACTTAAACTCGGTCTGGATAGTCACCTCGACCTCGGGACTAATGTTATAATGGATAGCAGCCTCAGCAGCCTTCACTGTCGAATTCAAAAATGGATCGGTATTGCGGGGAAAGACCAGAATGATTCTTACCTTCATGCCATTGATGCTCGGCGTATCGGCAAGCATATCACTTTCGATGAGATTCTTCTTCGTGCCTGGATAGATGACAGTAGCCAGGGCTTGCTCTATCAGTTTAGGATATAATGTCATTTGTATGTCTAATATATTGTTGTCTCCTACAAATGTAGTTATATTTTATGGAAAGGACAAATTTTTTTTATTATTTATGTTAGCTCATCTCAAAAAAAGAAAAATTAGCCAAAAGCAGTGGTGCTACCTTGCAGAAAATAGCTATCTTTGTTTAATACACAAAACGAAAAGACAATTCACATGAAGCGCATACACCTTATTATATTATGTCTGTTGATCACCCTCACCCCTTTCCCCGGTCAACTCTTTGCCGGCAACATCGTCTGGTTCAGCGGCAAGGGCCACGTCACCTACTCCATACAGAAGAAATACGACTGCGTGGTGGACAAGGCGCTGGACATGTTCTCCGCTGATATGAAAGCAGTCACAGGCAAGAAAGCAGAACGGGACGGTAGTGGGGTCATCGACATCTATCAGCTCGACCGTGCCAGCAATAAGGATATGCAACGGCTGCAAGAACTCAGCGTGCCCTTCATGAGTTTCATCACCCGTAAAGACGCTTTCTGGATCGGTGTGCGTCAAAACAGAATCACCATCGTGGGTAGTAACGGGCGCGGCACGGCCTACGGCATCTTGGAGCTGTCGCGTCTTGCCGGTGTGTCTCCATGGATCTGGTGGGGCGATGTGATGCCGGAACGTAAGAACCGGCTGACGCTCAGCGACCGCTACGAGACCATGCAGAGTCCGTCTGTGTCCGAGCGGGGCATCAGCCTGCAAGGCACACAGTGGTCTACGCTCGTCTGGGATCACCAGCAACTCGACAAACATCTCCGGCAGGATGCATTAGGACCTGTGTATTATCACCAGCTCTTCGAACTCATGCTCAGGCTGCGCGCCAACTCTTTATACACAGGTACAGCCACGTCATCAAGGTCTCATCTACATATCAAGAACGGCAATGAGGTGGCCGACTCCTTCGACATCAACATCATCAACCACCAGAAAGGGCACGTATACTCCGACGACGGCTATGGCTATCTGCAAGGAATGCCCGGCAATGATCAGCAAGACGGACGTGACAACGGCAAACTCTTGTATCATCTCAGCTACCAGGGCACGCCACACGACTACCTTTGGTTGTCCACAACCCAACCGGGACTGATCTACGAATCTCTTCGCAACTGCTGGGACAAAGACATCCGGCAGCAATGGATCGCCGTTATCCACGACCCCAAAGTGGCAGCCTACCCGCTCTCTCTCTTCATGGATATGGCCTGGAACATCAACGCCACGGGTCCCGACGCGCTCAAGAAGCACCTTACCGACTGGCTCGTTCAGCAGTTCGGACAAGAAGCCGGTGAGCGGCTGACCAAGCCGATGACAAAGTTCTATTGGCTCTGTGGACTCCGTCGGCCGGAATTTATGGGATGGAACCAAACGGGACTGAGCGAGAAGGGACATGGAGCGGATGAGCAGCCAGTGCAGGTATCTGAACTCAATGCCGAACAATTTGGCAATGAGCTGGAGCGATTTCTCAATGAATATCAAGAAATCAAGGGCGACATCAACCGTGCAGAAGCTAAGATTCCCTCACAACTGCGTGATGCTTTCTTCGCCGCCGTGAAATATCCCGTCTGTGTTGCTGCCGACATGGCCACTAAGCAATTACAGGCCCAAGAAGCAAGAACCATCGGTCGCAAAGAGAGCTTTCATCACGATGACGAAGCACTCGAATCGGCTGTCAGAAGCTGGAAAGCTTACCAAGACATCATCCAACTGACCAACTACTACAATGGGAAGATGGCCAACGGCAAGTGGAATGGATTGATGAACATGGCACCACGTGGTCTTCAGGTCTTCCTTGCTCCCACATTCATCGACAATCTGACAACCGGAGAACTGAAGAAATACGACGGTTATGACGGCATTGACGCTCCAATAGACAACGACGGATGTGTTGTCAAAAACGCTTGCGACTACACTTCGGCCTCAAAAAATGTCAGCACCATCGAGATGCTGGGGCACTCTATGAAGGCGGTGTTGCTACCCAAGGGTGCCTCGATTTCGTTCCGGTTCTATGCTCCGGAGGGTGACGCAGCCCTTCGCACGGCTTTAATTCCCACACTACCCTGCAAGAAAGAGCAGTTACGCTATCGGGTAACGCTCGACAGCGACACCACGTTTACCTATTCTCTAAATGAGCAAGGCGCCTCTGAGCGCTGGAAGGTCAACGTGCTGCGGGGACAAGCCATCCGCACCGACGACGTACGGCTCTCCTCCGGCACACACACACTGACCATTCAGGCGCTTGACGACGGCATCATCGTCGACCAATGGATGCTGGACTATGACCACGACCGACAGTTCTACCTGTTCCCCGTCAAGCCCGCCATTTAACAGGCTGTGCTTTATTCCACCTTCAACATTCCAACCCATGACACTTCCAAAGTCTTTTGAAGATTATACCCGACAGCTCATGGGAGCTGAACGCTTCACCCGTTTGCGTCAGGCGCTCGACACCCTTTCACCGGTCAGCATCCGTTTCAACCCGTTCAAAACGACAGACGAGGAACGGCATAGCATGACGTTTCCCGGACATGATGGAGAAAGGATCGAACAGACAGAGAAGGTCCCGTGGTGCGAGGAAGGGCGATATCTTGCGTGTCGTCCGGCTTTCACCCTCGACCCACTCCTCCATGCCGGTGCTTACTATGTGCAGGAGGCTTCGTCGATGTTCATCGACCACGTCATCCGAACGTATGTCACGGAACCTGTGAGAATGCTTGACCTCTGTGCTGCTCCCGGCGGCAAGACGACAGCCGTAAGAGCCGCATTGCCCAAAGGCAGCCTGCTCTTCTGCAACGAGCCCGTCAAGCTGAGGGCAAATGTCCTGGCAGAGAACATGCGGAAGTTTGGGCATCCTGAGGTCATCGTCACCAACAACTATCCCAAAGACTATACCTACTCAGGACTCCGCTTTGACGTGATTTTAGCTGATGTGCCTTGTTCGGGTGAAGGCATGTTCCGCAAAGACGAGGACGCCGTCAGACTTTGGAGTCCACAGAATGTGGAGAAATGCCGTGCCCTTCAGCGGGAAATCATCGAGACGATATGGCCCTGCCTCAATGCGGGTGGCATCCTCATCTACAGCACATGCACCTACAATGCGAAAGAAGACGAGGAAAACATCGCTTGGATCGCGGAGACGTTAGGCGCCGACGTACTGAAAGTACCCGTCGACGCCCATTGGAACATCACCGGTCCACTGGTCGGCGACTACCCCGTATGCCGTTTCCTTCCCGGCTATACCGTGGGCGAAGGCCTGTTCATGGCTGTGCTCAGAAAACGGGGAGGGAAAAAAGAGATGAAAGAAAACAAAGTGCGGGAAGCAAGACAAAGAAAGAAGGAAAAAGGGAAACAAGACCACCAGCAGCCCACCACCGCCTATCAGCAATGGCTGAAAGAGCCGGTGAACTTCCACTGGGTAGCAGACCGGTTGGTAGCTATGCCGCAACAGTGGGACGCATACTACCTCCAAGCCACCAAGTATCTGCATATTCTTCACGCAGGCATCACCATCGGCACGGCAAAAGGCAAGGACTTGGTGCCCGACGAAAGTCTGGCCCTCTCTACGGCTCTCAGCACTGAGACCTTCCCAAGATGGGAGGCAGACTATCACGAGGCACTGCAATATCTTCACCGCGAGGCTGTTGCCCTGCCCACGGAGATACCTAAAGGCTACGTGCTCGTCACTTATCAGGGACATCCACTTGGTTTTGTAAAGAACTTAGGTTCCCGTGCCAACAACCTCTATCCCAAAGAATGGAAAATCAAGATCACGCTATGATCAGCATCATCGTGGCCATGTCGCCTCAACGGGCCATCGGCTTCCGCAACCGCCTGCCGTGGCATCTGCCTGAAGACATGGCACATTTCAAGGTGCTCACCACTGGACATACGATCATCATGGGACGCAAGACATTTGAGTCTTTGCCCAGCGGCGTCCTCCCCCACCGCCGCAACGTGGTCATCACACGGCAGAGAGACGTCATGAAGGAGCGGCTTCATGGCTGCGTGCTCTATGATTCTCTGGCGGAAGCGCTCAAGCAGGAGGCTAAGGATCAGGAGATTTTTATTATCGGCGGGGAAAGCATCTATCGTCAAGCGTTGCCTTTTACCGGCAGGATCTACGCTACCCTCGTCGAACAGGAACCCAAGGAGGCTGATACCTGGTTCCCGGAAATAGACATGAGCAAATGGCAGATAACAAAAAAGGAGAGGCACACTGGCTTCTCCTTCTTACTCCTTGAGAGACTGTAACCTTCAGGATTAATCTACATTGTCGTTGATCTCAGACTCAGAATCATCTTCCTCCTCGTCGTCCTCTTCGTCATTTGGAATCGGCAACTGCCGGTCGATGACAGCATTGAAGTTGACGATGGTCTCACTGCGTGACAAGCCAAGCGGCTGGAGTTTATCATAGATGATGTTCATCAGATGATGGTTGTTGCGCGCATACAGCTTGATGAACATATCGTAACCACCAGTAGTGATGTTGCATTCGGTGACCTCCGGAATCTTCTTCAGTTTCTCCACCACATCGTCAAATGTAGTTGGGTCCTTCAGATAGAGACCGATATATGCACACGTCTCGTAGCCGATCTTCTCAGGATCAACGATGAACTGTGATCCCTTGAGGATTCCGAGTTGAGAAAGTTTTTGAATACGCTGATGAATAGCAGCTCCACTGACATTGCAGGCGCGTGCCACCTCCAAAAAGGCAATGCGTGCGTCCGATGAAATAAGCTGTAGAATCTTTCTGTCTAAAGCATCTAATTTGTGTCTAGCCATTGTTTCTATTAATTTATGCACAAAGTTACACATTATTCTTTAAACACGCAACATTTATAACAAAAATAATAGTTAAATGATACTTTTACCTCAAAAATTGATCTGCAACGGAAGATATATCAATGCTTAGACGTACCTTTTTCTACCGGAGTGGCCGAATAACTGATCTTGAGAGCCTTTGCCTGACGCAGTGCTTGCTTCACGTCGGTGATAATCCCCATTGGCGTGTGACGATCTGCTTTGATCGACACGGTCATCTGCTGTTGGTCTTCCGGTGACATCCTGTCCTTCTCTTGCGAGACATAGTCGGTTACATCGGCCGGAGAACCGAATTTATCGTTCAGCTGGATCATGGTACGACCGTGAGTGGCCTGCCCCATCGTGCCGACAACCTTACCTATATATATATAGGTGATGGCTGTCTTCTTCGTCAGTCGGGTCAGCTCCGTACCTTGCGGGGTACGATACTGCACCTTCACGGTCACCTTCTGCATGTGCGTGACAATCATAAAGAAGAACAGCACACTGAAGATCAAGTCCGGCAACGAAGCTGTGTTGAGTCCCGGAACCGTGTGTTCTCTACGACGAAACATGCTCATGGCTGCCCTCCTTCCTGTGTTGGTTGCGTCGCATCCTGACGACCATTATACTGTTCCGCAATGCGCTGTGGGATTTCGTCTTTCACCTTGTCGCGCTGATCTTGTGACAACTCGGCATAGTGGCGTCCAAACAGCTTCATAGCCCGGCGGTCGCGCAAGTCACGATAAGCGTCGACGAGCTGGTTCTGCATATGGAAATAGAGGTCGTAGCTGGCCTGCGGATCCACGCTGACCTTGATGAGATGGCGCTTGCCAAGCTGCATAACGAAAGCCTCGACACGCTGTTGCAGACGGTTCACCGCAAATGGTTTGCCATCGACAAGTAACTGGTTTCCAGCCGTGATCTGCAAATCCAGCACCGTGCTTTTCTCCGCGAAGGACTGCTCACTCTGCTGTTGTCCCTGTGGCGGCAACTGGCGCGTGATGCCCTTATCCACGTCCATATTGGTGGTGACGAGGAAGAAAATGAGCAGCATAAACGAGATGTCGGCCGTCGAGGTCGTGTTAAGCTGAGGTACACTGCGCCTGCGATGATGGAAATTCATCATAACTTTCGATTATATTTTGTGGCACCGTAGATGACAGCGGCTACCGCTACGAGCATCATCACCAATGAAGTGGCAATGAACATATCGGATGTCTTGAGCCAAAAACTACTGGCGTAGGTGACGCCATTGATCTTCATCGGTGCTGTACTGCCCAAAGCAAAGGTCAGCAACAGCAGGACTACGACACCACCAGTGACCAAGTAGCCAATTTTCTTCACGGGAATTCCATTCTCCACAGCCTCGGTCTTGCCCCGCTTCTTCAGCAAACAGACTACTGACCAAATGGAGAAGCCAATACCCAGCAACAGATAGAGCATCATGAGCACCAACAAGACATTGGTGAACAAGGGTGCATTGAAGTTAGGATCATCTTCAAACGGACGGTTGTAACCGACAAGCCAGAACAGCACGAAGACAACCATCGCAATGCCTACAAGCAGGTAGAGCGCACGCGAGGAGATCTTCTCTGTCGACCAGTTCCGAAGCTGATGAATATTCAACCGTTTCATTTCTTCAACTTATATTTCACTACTGAATCCAACAGGGAGATAGCACTCTCCTCCATCTGCGAGGTGAGATGCTCTATCTTCGAAAGGATATAGTTGTAGAAGATCTGAAGGATCAGCGCCACGATGATACCAAAGATAGTAGTGATCAGAGCCACCTTCATACCGGCAGCAACGATCGTCGGACTGATGTCGCCCGCTGTCTGTATCTGGTCGAAAGCCATCACCATACCGATCACTGTGCCCAAGAAACCGAGCGAGGGAGCCATGGCAATGAACAAGGTAATCCATGAGCACCCCTTCTCCAAGTTAGAACTCTGCACGGAACCATAGCTGGCTACGGAACGTTCAATGTCTTCGATCGGCTCTTCGATGCGTTCCAAACCTTGATAACAGATGGAAGCTACCGGTCCGCGCGTGTTGCGACAGAGCGTCTTTGCACCTTCCACGTCACCCGCCATCAGCTTGCTGTCGACATCTTTCATGAGTTTCTTGGCGTTGATCTCCGAGAGGCTCAGATAGATGACGCGCTCCACACAAAAGGCCAGGCCGAGTACCAAAGCCAAAGCCACCAACGACATAAATCCGGCATTACCCTCAATGAACTTGGTTTTCAAGGCTTTGTAGAAACCTCCATTGTCCGTTGAGGCATCGTCGCCGCCGTCGGATGCTGCTGCCTGATCCAACATGCTCTCGGCAGTAGCACTGTCGAGATCTGCGTCATCAGCATTGGAGGACGCACTGTCCGTGGACACTTTCTCCTGCTGTGCAGCCGGTTTTGCCTGGGGTAATGCATTCTTTTGTGCCTGCGTCAGGCTGCAACAGAATATGAATAACACGAGAATAATGAGACGCTGTATTAATTTGTTCATCTCCTTTAAATGTATTGGTCTATCTATGCTAATTATTTTTCTATGTGTGTGCAAAGATACTACTTTTGAGGCACATAGAGATGAAAGAAAAAACTTTTTTAATACTTACAACGAAAAAGTGTTTTCTGTCTGCCACAAAAAGGCAAATCAAACAGTCATAAGGATGATAACAAAGTATGCAGAACTAAAGAACAAAAAAGAAAAAGCATAAAAAAAACACGACCCTCAACTATGAGTCGTGATCCATTCTCGTTCTGCGGAAAGAGGGGGATTCGAACCCCCGAAACGCTTTAGACGTTTACACGCTTTCCAGGCGTGCCTCTTCAACCACTCGAGCATCTTTCCCTTTCGTGTTTGAATGCCATTTTGCAATAGCGACTGCAAAAGTATTACTTTTATCGCAAACCACAAACGAAACGCAAAAGTTTTTAAAACTCTTTAATACTTTAAGACTGCTTATCTGCAACCATGTCGTCATCTCACCGTCAATTTGCGGTTATCATACAGATGAGATCCGGTAATCAAACCGCTGATTTGCAGCCTTTATACCGCCAATTTACTGTACTCATACCGCCAACGGCCGTACTCCGAAGAGCTTTTCTACGTTTTGATTGGTCACCTGAGCCACTTCGTCTGCTGACACGCCATAAGCTTGAGCTATCGTCTGCCTGACATCTGCCACATAAGCGCTCTCGTTTCTCTTGCCCCGATGAGGCACCGGAGCCATATAGGGGCTGTCGGTCTCAAGGACAATACGGTTCAACGGCACTGCGGCGGGCAGGTCCTCACGCAGATGAGAACTCTTGAACGTAGACACACCGCCCACGCCTAAGCAGAAGCGGTCAAAGTGCAGGTAGGCTTCTGCTTCTTTCTGATTACCCGTAAAACAATGAAATACACCACCGGGAAGCTCTTTCTCGTAGGGCTTCATGATGTGTAGGAGTTCATTCTGAGCCTTCCGGCAATGGATCATCAAAGGCAACTGATACTGAATCGACCACTCTACCTGACGCTCAAAAGCCTTCAGCTGTTGCTGCTCTAACTCGCGACTCCAGTAGAAGTCCAGTCCACACTCGCCTACTGCAATGTAGCGAAGCGGATCGTCTGCCGCCAAAGGCGTACGACTTGACTCCAATTCCTGCTGCATGACATCGAGCACTCGTTCCCAGTCCTCGCGCACCTCCTCAGGCTGCAAGCCTATCATCGGATAGCAATAACCGGGATATTGGCGGCAAACCTCCATCACCGAGACTATAGACGACTCGTCGATGCCGGGGACGAGAATAGCTCCTACTCCGACATCCTTTGCCCGCTGTATGGTCTGCGGCAGGTCTTCCTTAAACTCCTCACCATCAAGATGGGCGTGCGTATCTATAAAAGGTATCATCAACAGATATTTTAGAACTTACGGTTCATCAGGCGCTCGACATACTGTCGCAGCTCCTGCTTACGGCACTCGTCGACTTTCACAGCATCGAGATAAGCTTTGCTCTGCTCAAAACAACTGGCAATCTTCTCCTGGGCAAGCTTGTCAACACCTATCTCACAATAGAGTCTCGTCACCGCCTTCACCTTTTCATCCCTGTCGAAGTCTGTTGCTGAGATCCATCGATCCAATTCTGCACGTTGCGTAGCGTTAGCGTGGTTATAGGCATTGATGAGCATAAAGGTCTTCTTATTGCAGGTGATATCACCGCCGATGGCTTTTCCAAACACTTTCTCATTGCCGTAGACATCGAGATAGTCGTCTTGCAACTGGAAGGCCAAACCGATCCACCCGCCAAACTGATAAAGGCGCTCGGCATCATCATGAGGCGCTCCGGCCAGCAACGCACCCATCTTCAAGGCACAGGCCAGCAAGACGCTTGTCTTCAGACGGATCATCTCGAGATACTCCTTCTCGCTGACGTCCGTACGGGTCTCGAAGTCGATATCGTATTGCTGTCCCTCTCCTATCTCCAACGCTGTGGTGGTGAAGAGGTCAAGCACCTGCGGCAGTTTGTCTACAGGGCACTCTGCCATCCGCTGATAAGCGAGCACGAGCATCGAGTCGCCCGAGAGGATGGCCTGATTGGCGTTCCACCGCTTATGTACAGTCTCGTGCCCACGGCGCAAGTCGGCATTGTCCATCAAGTCATCGTGGAGAAGTGTATAGTTGTGGTAAGTCTCCAAAGCCACAGCCTGCATGAGAATGCTCTCAGGATCATCCTTATACAGATTATAAGCCAACAGCATCAGAACGGGGCGCATGCGCTTGCCACCCATTGACAACACATACTTCACAGGCTCATAAAGGCTGGATGGCTGACGGTCGTAAGGCAACCGGGCCAAGAAATCATTGACCTCTCCCAACAGTTCAGAGGCCGACTTCATTGATAATTCCTCGTTCATCATCTATAAATTGATCATTCGTAATTGCATAAACAACGGTTTCGTTTCTACTATATTGCCTGCTCTTGTCAGACATATCGCCCGTTACTGTCAGATAACAAAGTTCACGGGGATAGCAAACATCGTCCGGCAAGGCTTTCCGTTCATGATGCCGGGCTTCCATTTCGGCATCATCTTGATAACACGCAGGGCTTCCGCATCGAGCATGGGATTGGCCGACTTCTGCACTTTCGGCGAAGCGATCGACCCGTCAGTGTTGATGATAAAGCTCACCACCACCTTACCCTCTATCTTCTGCTGCCGCGCCAACGGTGGATAACGAAGGTTGCGCGTAAGCCATTTCATAAACTCCACAATGCCACCGGGGAACTCTGGCAACTGCTCTAACGTCTTTTCTTCCAACGAGTCTTTGTCGGTAGTGATCTGCGGCAAGGCCTCCGTGACATTGGCATCCTTGGCCACGCCCTGCCCGTCGCCGATGAGCAGTTTGCTGGTAACGGGCGCTACCTGATCCGTGCTGTTACTCGTATGCTCCACCGTCTTCACGTTGTCAGTAATAGACTTCGATGCCGGAGCCGGTGCAGCGGATACCATGTCCTTCATGTCCATAGCCGGTTTCATGTCCATCTCCTCCGTCACGTCGTCAGAGATGTCGATGTCGTCAGCGGCATTCTGCGGCCGTGTCGTATATTCTAAAGCAGTAAACAAAAGGGCAAGCGCAAAGATCAGCCCCATGAGAAAGTACTCTCTCCTGTGCTGCTCCAAATTGGCTTTGTCGCTCTTCTTCGTTTCCATGATTTATAATAAATCTACCTGTCTTTCCGTTATCATCAAAGATTCTCACTGCAAATTTACTGCAAATCTCGAAAAAAAGCGTATCTTTGCCAAAGAATTAGGGTAAATAAATGAAAAAAGCCGCTTTCTCCATTCTTCTCGCTCTTTGCGCCTCCCCTTCATGGGCGCAGTCTGAAAGCGAGACCGCTTACAATTTTCTGCGTCTGCCTGTAGGGGCTCATGCAGCAGCTATCGGTGGCGACAATGTGAGTTTGGTGGAAGACGACGAGAACCTGCTGTTCAACAATCCTGCTCTACTCTCTTCCTCCACGCCAAAAACCATTGCGCTCAACTACATGAGCTACATGCAAGGTGTCAAGGCAGCCAGTGCCGCATTTAACTGGGCAAGCGGCGAAAGAGCCACATGGGCCGTCGGTGCACAGTATCTCGACTATGGAAAGATGAAGCAAACCGATGAGAACAACGTACAGACAGGCGATTTCTCGGCACGCGACATAGCGGTGAGCGGTACCCTGGCCTATATGCTGACTGACAAGATCGCAGGCGGCATCGCCACAAGGCTGATCACATCCTACATCGGCGACTACAATTCTATTGGGTTCGGCGTGGACTTGGGAGTCAACTATTACGATGATGACCATCAGTTGTCGGTGTCTCTTACGGCCAAGAATCTCGGTGGGCAGCTCAAGGCCTACGACGAGAACTACGAGAAAATGCCGTTTGACCTGCAAGCGGGCGTCACCAAAGGACTCTCAAGCATCCCGCTGCGACTTTCGTTGACGCTGGTGGACCTCAACCATCCTCATTATAAGTTAATCAACCACGTCGTCGTTGGCGGTGACTTCTTGCTTGGTGATAACCTTTGGCTCGGCATGGGCTATAACTTCCGGCGCGCCGACGAGATGAAGCTCTCCGACGGTGACAAGGACAGCAGCCATGGCGCCGGACTCTCACTCGGTGCCGGACTCGACCTCAACAAACTGAAAATTGGCGTCAGCTATGGCAAATACCATGTCTCCAGTTCGAGTCTGATATTCAGTGCTTCCTTTTCTCTTTAATCAAATCCTTACACCTCATTATAATAGCAAACTTTAAAAACGCACAATAGCTCAATCATTCACACCATGAAAAAGATTACAATCGCAATAGACGGATTTTCCTCTTGCGGAAAAAGCACGATGGCCAAAGCGCTGGCCAGGAAACTCGGTTATGTCTATATTGACACAGGTGCCATGTACCGTGCCGTCACGCTCTTCGCCCTGCGCCATCAGCTGTTCAACGCCGACGGCTCCGTGAAAGAGAATGAGCTCAAAGCACTGATGCCCAACATACATATCCGTTTCCAACTGGATTCATCAACAGGCAATCCCCGCACTGTCCTTAACGACGAATGCGTGGAGAAAGAGATCAGAGGCATGGAGGTCAGCCAGCATGTAAGCCCCATCGCCGCCATCCCCTTCGTTCGTAAAGCATTGGTGGCACAGCAACAGGCCATGGGCAAGGAAAAAGGCATCGTCATGGACGGCCGCGACATCGGCACGACCGTCTTTCCCGACGCCGAACTGAAAATTTTCGTAACAGCATCAGCACAGGTACGTGCGCAACGCCGCTACGATGAGTTGAAAGCCAAAGGTATGCCCGCTGACTTTGACGACATCCTGAAAAACGTGCAGGAAAGAGACTATATCGACACGCACCGCGAGGTCTCGCCGCTTGAGAAAGCCGATGATGCCGTGGAACTGGACAACAGCCACATGACGATAGCAGAGCAGGATCAATGGCTCTATGAGCAATATCTCCGACATCTGCCCGCATAGATGGGCTCTCCCGCAAAACAGCGATGCCGGCACTTTTCGCCTCAGTGATGTGTATCATCAAACAAAAATTGTAGAGATATACAGCTTTTATTAGAATAATAAGGTATATATAGGCTATTTACTGAAGGAATATCCCTTTTTGTTGAAGTTGGTTTGCGGAAACAAAACTTTTTCTTACCTTTGCATTCGAAAACGATGATGATAGAGAATCGTCGTACGTATACCACATAGAAAAATACTCGGATAGTAATACAAAATAAAATTAGGGACAAAAGCAAGTCAATAGATTATAAATTTTGAGTTAATTACTGTTTTTTAAAGAACCCACCCGTGAGGGCAGGTTCTTTTTTTGTTTCTATACGCTACTCCGCCTTTGAGCTCTTGAGAAACTACCCATCACAAATACATCCTCAACAATTTCTCTGTTCTTTTTACTCTGTCTTCCTGAGAAACTACCCATCAGTCATGCATTCCGCACCTATGCTCTATTGTAAAAGCTACTAATTAAAGTTAGCAGATGAGGGCTAATCAAAAAAATATATTTATCTTTGCATTTACATCAAGCGTAAATTCTTCAATATGAAAAAGATAGTATGTGTTTTAGCCGCCTTGGCATTGTCGGCGAGCATGTATGCCGACAGCTTCTCAGGTCTTTGGAAGCAAGTCACCGCTGCCCAGCAGAAGGACTTGCCAAAAACAGAACTGCAGTGGTTGGATCAGATTGTCAGGAAAGCCCGACAAGAAAAAGCCTACGGGCAACTGCTGAAAGCCAAATGGATGGAAGTGGAGGCGCAAGGCCGCGTTGTCCCCGACTCGCTCGACGTGATGCGGCAACGGTTAGAGGCGGACTACACCCACCTGACCGACCCAACGCTCCGCGCTGTCTATGCCGCCGCACTCGGCAAAGCTTATCAAGGCAGTTACGATAAGGACAGCCAAGCTAAGGAAAAGCTGTGGTTTGGCCGGGCACTTGCCACCCCAGACTTGTTGGCCAAACACAAATGCGAGGATTATGAACCCGCCATCGTAGAAGGCATTGACAGCAAAATCTTCTATGGTGATCTGCTCCACGTCATCGGACTCGAAGCAAAAGACTATAAGGCGCTCCACGACTACTATGTCAAGCAGGGCAACCGACCGGCCGCCTGTCTGACTGCGCTGTGGATGCAGCAGGCCAAAGGCCAGCAGACAGATTGTGCCCTGCGCAAGTCGAAGTGCGTGCAATGCCTTGACTCGCTGATGAATGTCTATCAGGATCTGCGCGAATGCGGTGAGATCGCCATCGCCCGATACAATGCGATGAGCCAAACCAGCGACGTCACAGCCGAGCACCGTGTCAACTTCATCAACTACGCCCTCAGCCGCTGGGGCGACTGGCAGCGCATGAACGTACTGCGCAACGCCCTCGAAGAGCTGCAGGCTCCTTCGTTCAGCATCAACGCCGGCGACGGTGTACTGTTGCCCAATCAGAAGCGGCTTGTTCGCATCAACTCCATCAGAAACATCAATACGCTCACGCTGAAGGTCTACCGCTTGAACCTCAACGGAGACACCAAGTTGAACCCCAACAACAAACGCGATTATGAGCGCATTGCCAAACAGATCTTCCCCGGCGAGATCCAGTCTGTCACGCGGCAATACTACGGTCAGCCTGCATGGAAAGAGAATACTGACTCCATCCAGCTCAAGGCGCTGCCCGTAGGTGTCTATCTCATTGAGACCACCACCAGCAACGCCAGCATTGATCCTCAGCGCACCCTGCTGCGCGTAAGCGACCTTAGCGTACTCCATCAGCCTCAGCCCGGCAAGGCCATCCGCTTTGTCACGGTCAACGCCACCACCGGCAAACCTATTGCCGGAGCGCACCTGCGCTTCTTCACATACAACGGTAATACACAGAAAACACTGCAAACGCTGACCACCGACCGCAACGGCGAAGCCGTCCTGCACTACGGTGACAAGCGCCCCAACTACTATGTAGCTTACACCGACGACGACAAGGCTCTGCCCATCCAAAACGTCTACGACAATTTCTACTACTGGGACAACAAGCGTGAGCACCACAACATCAGCCTCTTCACTGATCGCTCACTCTACCGTCCCGGCCAGACGCTGCACGCCACGGCTATTGCCTACAATATCAACGACAGCACGATGCTATCTGCTGTTGCGCCCGGCAAGGCCATCACGCTGACGCTGCGCGACGCAAACGGCAAGGAGGTGAACCGCCAAACCGTCACTACCGACGACTTCGGTACGGCATCGGCTGACTTTGCCCTGCCGCAGCACGGTCTCACCGGTGAGTTCTCGTTAACAGCCAGCAGCGAAAACTCGTCCATAGGCTACGCTTCCGTACATGTGGAACAGTACAAGCGACCTACCTTCCAGATCGACTTCGACAAATACACCCAGACCTACCAAGCCGGTGACACGCTCCGCGTGCGTGGTGTAGCAAAGACCTATTCCGGCGTACCCGTACAGGGTGGCAAGGTGGTCTACACGGTTCGTCGCAGTCCCATGCTGTGGTGGTATCGCACTGTGGGCGGTCAGCAGACACTGATGACTGACTCTACGGTCACTGCCGACGACGGTTCGTTTACCGTCAAACTGCCAATGACCTACCCCAATGACATCGATCTCAACCAGCGATTCGGCTATCGCATCACTGCCGAAGCGAAAGTCACCAGCCTCTCCGGCGAGACGCAGGAGGCCACGACGATGATGCCGCTGACCAACCGTTCCGCCGTTCTTTCCAGCACATTGCCCAAGCAGTGTCTGCGCGACAGCCTGAAGACGTTCCTCTTCTCTTGCAAGAATATGAATGGCGAGAGCATCAAGGCCAACGTCAGCTACCGATTCAACGACGGAGCCTGGGCAACCGTACAGACGGACACACCTATTAATATATATAGGAAACTCGCTTCGGGTGAACACCATCTTGAGGCGATCTGCCAGGGTGACACGCTGCGGAGCGACATCGTAGTGTTTACCTATTCCGACCGTCATCCGGCCACAACCACACACGACTGGTACTATCTCTCCTCCCGCCAATTCACCGAGGGCAGTCCCATCTACCTTCAGGTGGGTAGTTCCGACAAAGACGTCCACGTCTTCTACACTGTCTTTGCTTCCGACAAGATCATCAAGCAGGGACAGAGCACACTCAGCAATGAGGTGAGAACTGAAAAGATTCAGTATAAGCCCGAATATGGCGACGCCCTCACGCTGGCCCTTGCTTGGGTCAAGAACGGCAAATGCTACACCCACTACGATGTCCTCACCCGTCCCGAGCCCGACAAGCAGCTCCATCTGACATGGAAGACTTTCCGCGACAAGCTCGTGCCCGGACAGAAAGAGACGTGGACGCTGCAGGTGACCAACGCCAAGGCTAAGCCCGCGAAAGCGCAACTGCTGGCCGCCATGTATGATAAGAGTCTTGACGCCATCTACCCCCACAACTGGAACTTCTCCCTCGACTTTGCCTCCAGCATGTTGTCGGCTCAGTGGAACACGACATCCTGGCCAGCTGTCGGACTCTATGGCTATCAGAACTACCGGGCCTACAATGTGCGCGATCTCAACTTCAGCCACTTCGATCCTGCCATGGAGGGCATCTTCAATCCTTATGATAGAGCTGGAGAAGTGCTCATGGCTACCTCTTTGTCTAACCTAAGAGTACGTGGTACCAAGACGGCTGCCACGCAATTGTCCCGCGCCCAAATCATAAAACACAGCTATACCAAGATGGAGAGCGAGGAAGTTGACAACGTCCCCATGGCCATAAAAGGAGAAAAGGAGGATTTATCTCAAAGCCACACCCCTACTTCACTGCGTGAGGACCTCAATGAGACGGCCTTCTTCTTCCCCAACCTCATGACCGACGCCAATGGCAACGTGAGCCTGAAGTTCACCCTGCCCGAGAGCGTCACCACATGGCAGTTCATGACCTTGGCTCACGACAAGGAGATGAACTACGGCCTGCGCAACGACGAGATCGTAGCCCAGAAGACGGTGATGGTGCAGCCCAACTTGCCACGTTTCATCCGCACTGATGATAAGGCGCAAGCCACAGCACTCATCACCAACACCAGTAACCGCAACGTCAATGGACGTGCCCATCTGCAACTGCTTGACGCAGAAACCGAGCGTGTGCTCACCGAGTGGGAGAAGCCGTTTACGGTAGAAGCCGGAAAGACGGTACCCGTAACCTTTGACTTTGCCGGTAATCAGTTGCCCTCCGATGCCCGCCACGAAGGTCTGGTCATCGCCCGCATCTTGGCAGACGGCAAGGGCTTCAGCGATGGCGAACAGCACTATATGGCCATCATGCCAAGTCAGGAATATGTCTGCAACACCCGTCCGTTCACACTGAGCAACACCGGTACCACGAATTTCGACCTCAGCCTGCTCTTCCCCAAGAAGGCCAAAGACAGCAAGCTGACGATCGAATACACCGGTAATCCCGCATGGCTGATGGTTCAGACACTGCCCACCGTGGCTAATCCCAACAGCCGCGACGCCATCTCACTGGCTGCAGCACTCTACGCCAACACCATCGCACGCAGCATTGTCAATGCCGATCCCGCTATCGGCAAAACGCTGAAACTCTGGCAGCAGGAGACGGGCAAGGAGACTTCTCTCACCAGCAGCCTGCAAACCAACGAGGAGCTCAAGAGTCTTGCACTCTCCGAGACGCCTTGGGTCGCTGACGCTGAAAGCGAGACCGCACAGAAGCTACAGCTCATCAACTATCTCGACAGTACGCAGATCGACCATCGTCTCAGCAACTTCACCGACCAGCTCCGCAAGCTCCAGCTCTCCGACGGATCATTTGCCTGGTGGCCGGGCATGCCGGGTAGCGCCTATATGACCATGAGCATTGCCGAAATGCTCACCCGTCTCAGCACCATGACCGGTGTCTCTAAGGAGGTGAACGATATGGTTAAGCGCTCATTCCCCTTCCTCGACAAATACATCGCCGAAGAGGTTGTCGAACTGAAGAAAGCAGAGAAGAAAGGTGCGAAGCATCTTGCACCCAGCGAAACAGCTTGCCATTATCTCTATACCTGCACACTGGCAAACCGTCCTCGCACTGCCGACATGAGCTATCTCGTCGGTTTGTTGCAGAAGATGCCGACAGCGCTGACCATCTACGGCAAGGCCGGTGCAGCAGTCATCCTCAGTCAGTATGGTCAGAACCAGCGGGCTAAGGAATATCTCCAAAGTCTGAAAGAACACACCGTCTATAAAGAGGAAATGGGACGCTACTTCGACACGCCGAGAGCCCTCTACAGCTGGTGCGACTATCGCATTCCCTCACAGGTGGCAGCCATCGAAGCCTTGAAACGCCTGCAACCCTCTGACGCCACAACCATTGAGGATATGCAGCGCTGGCTCTTGCAGGAGAAGCGCACCACGGGTTGGTCGACGCCTCTCAACACGGTCAACGCCGTCTATGCCTTCCTGACCAACGACAAGGGCGAGGCACAGGTGTCGCTCCTTGCGCCGCAGACGCAGAAGCCAACCTTCTCTGTTGACGGTCAGACATTGACGATGCCAAAGGCTACAGCTGGACTCGGATATGTCAAGACCACCGTTGACAAGGCAGCCAACAACAAGACGCTGACCATCGACAAGCCTGCTGCCGGCACTTCCTGGGGCGCACTCTATGCCCAGTACTGGCAGCCCGCCACCGAGACGGAAGCCGCTGGCAGCGGCATGACCGTCAAGCGTGAGATCCTCCACGACGGCAAGACGCTGAAGGTGGGTGACAAGGTGCGCGTGCGCATCACGATTGTTGCTGACCGTGACTACGACTTCGTGGCTGTTCAGGACAAGCGTGCAGCCTGCTTCCAACCGATCCGTCAGCTCAGCGGCTACTATGGTGGCTACTACTTGGCTCCGCAGGACAATGTGACGAATTACTATTTCAACACACTCTCCAAGGGCAAGCATGTCATCGAGACCGAATACTATGTCGATCGCGCGGGCTCCTACACGACAGGCACCTGCACCGTGCAGTGCGCCTACAGTCCAGCCTTCAGCGCTCGTGACAAAGTCCAGAAGATCGTCTGCGAGCAATAGACAAGACACAATAGAGGCTTTAGAAGCCATAGAGGCGATAGAAACTATAGAAGCTATAGACTCTATAGAAACTATAGACTCTATAAAAAACCATATAAAGAAGAAAACAAGCATGAACGCTAAGAAATTGTTTATCAAGCATATCATTCCCCTCCCCTTTAGAGAGGGACTGGGGGTGAGGCTGGAGAGTCTGTTGAGGCCCTTACCCTTACCCTTTCTCCTCCCCACCCTCTTCCTCCCTTTTCCCCTCTTTGCCCAACGCTTGTCCACAGAGAGTGCCGCCATCGACTGTGGTCAGGTGCTCTTCGGCCATCCCGTGACCGCCGTCTACGAGATGCGCAACAGCGGCAAACTGCCGCTGACCATCAATGACGTGCGTACCAGTTGTGGCTGCACAACAGTCGACTGGCCTTCGGCAGCCATCGCCGCAGGCAAGAACTTCCAGATCACCGTGCGCTACGATGCCCAAACGATGGGCCACTTCAACAAGCAGATAGGCATAGAGAGCAATGCTGCCGACACAATGATGGTACTCTCGCTGCGCGGAGTTGTCGTTCCCTCGTTGGCTACCTTTGTGGGAAAATACGATTACAAGATCGGCGACCTGCGCCTCGACCACAACGACGTGGAGTTCGATGACGTGAACCGTGGGGACAAGCCCGTACAGCAGATACACATTATTAATAAAGGCGAACAGACGCTGCAGCCAGTGATCATGCACCTGCCCAGCTATCTCAAAGCCTCCGTCTCACCGACACAACTGGCACCCGGACACAGCGGCGTGGTGACGCTGATGCTCAACTCGCGGGCCATCCGCGACTTTGGCCTCACCCAGTCGTCCATATACCTCGGCATGTTCCCCGGTGACAAAGTAGCGCCGGAAAAAGAGATCTCCATCTCGGCTGTCATCCTCCCCGACTTCGACCACCTCACCGATGCCCAGCGCGCCAATGCGCCAAAGATGGTTCTCAGTGCCGAGAATGTCGACCTTGGAAGCTTTGACGGTAAGGAAAAGAAGAAAGGGGTACTCAAAATCACCAACGCAGGCAAGCATACGCTGAAGGTGCGCTCACTGCAAATGTTCACCACAGGCTTGGAGGTATCGCTCGACAAAACACAGATCGAGCCAGGCGAAACCGCCAAACTCAAGGTCACAGCCTACGCCAAGCAGTTGCGCTCGGCCCGCTCCAAGCCCCGTATCCTAATGATCACCAACGATCCCAATCAGACCAAAGTCATTCTCAACGTCAACGTAGAATAATCAAAAAGCAAACAAGCGACACCCATGAACCTCAAAATAGAAATAGATGCCGGCAGCGGCTTTTGCTTCGGCGTGACCACTGCCATCCGCAAAGCGGAAGAAGAGCTGGCAGCGGGTAAGACGCTCTACTGTCTCGGCGACATCGTCCACAATGGCATGGAGGTGGAACGACTCCACCGCCACGGCCTCGTCACCATCGACCACGAGCAACTGAAACAACTCCATCACACCAAGGTGCTGCTCCGTGCCCACGGTGAGCCACCCTCCACCTACGAGATCGCCCGGCAAAACGACATTGAGATCATCGATGCCACCTGCCCCGTGGTCCTTGCTCTGCAGCGCCGCATCAAGAAGCAATACGACAACGATCCGACAGCCCAAATCGTTATCTTCGGCAAGAACGGACACGCCGAGGTGCTCGGACTCGTAGGCCAGACGGCCCAGCACGCTATCGTCATCGAGAAATTCGACGACGTGAAGCATCTCGACTTCAACCGCAACATCTATCTCTACTCTCAGACGACGAAAAGTCTCGACGAGTTTCACCGCATCATCGACTACATACAGAGTCACATCGCCCCCACGGCGACCTTCCGCAGCTTCGACACCATCTGTCGCCAGGTGGCCAATCGCATGCCCAATATCGCCGAGTTTGCCAAGCATCACGATGTCATCCTCTTCGTCAGCGGTCGTAAGAGCAGCAACGGCAAGGTGCTCTTCAACGAGTGCCTCACCGTCAACGCCAACAGCCATCAGGTCGAGAGCCCCGAGGAAATCGACTTCAGCTGGTTCGACAATGCCGAGACCGTAGGCATCTGCGGAGCTACCAGTACGCCAAAATGGCTGATGGAACAATGCAGAGATGCCATTCTGTCGCATTAAACTTACGGGGCACATCATTTGAGAATGTCGTGTTAGAAAATAAAAATAACAAATAAGAAAGGAGTAACAACATGACATTTGACAAATTTACAATCAAGGCGCAGGAAGCCGTGCAGGAAGCTGTCAACACAGCTCAGCAAGCTGGACAGCAGGCCATCGAGCCGGTGCACTTGCTGCAAGGCATTCTGGTGAAAAGCCGCGATGTCACCAACTTCATCTTTCAGAAGTTAGGTGTCAACGCCATGCAGATTGAGAGACTCGTACAAGAGGAGTTGAAGCATCTCCCACACGTGGAAGGTGGACAACCCTATTTCTCCAACGACACCAATAAAGTGCTGGAACATGCCATCGCAGACTCGCAGAAGATGGGCGACGAGTTCGTCAGCGTGGAGCCCATCCTCTTGGCTTTGCTGGAGGTAAACACCACGGTGAGCCGCATCCTCAAGGACGCAGGCTGCACAGAACAGGAGATGAAGAAGGCCATCGACGAATTGCGCCAGGGTCAGAAAGTGCAAAGCGCCAGTGGAGACGAGAACTATCAGGCTCTCTCGAAATACGCCCGTAACCTCATCGACGCTGCCCGACAGGGCAAACTCGACCCGGTCATCGGACGTGATGAGGAGATTCGCCGTGTGCTGCAGATTCTTTCGCGCCGTACCAAGAACAATCCTATTCTGATCGGTGAACCTGGTACCGGTAAGACGGCTATCGTCGAGGGACTTGCCGAGCGTATTGTGCGCGGCGATGTTCCCGAAAATCTGAAGAACAAACAGCTCTACTCGCTCGACATGGGTGCCCTCGTCGCCGGTGCCAAGTACAAAGGTGAGTTTGAGGAACGACTCAAGAGCGTCATCAAAGAGGTGACCAACGCTCAAGGCAACATCATTCTCTTCATCGACGAGATCCACACTTTGGTGGGTGCCGGCGGTGGCGAGGGTGCCATGGATGCCGCCAACATCCTCAAGCCGGCACTGGCCCGTGGTGAGCTGCGTGCCATTGGTGCCACCACCCTCAACGAGTATCAGAAGTACTTCGAGAAGGACAAGGCACTGGAGCGCCGCTTCCAGACCGTCATGGTCAACGAGCCTGACGAGGTCGACGCCATCTCTATCCTGCGTGGATTGAAGGAGCGCTATGAGAACCACCACAAGGTTCGTATCACCGACGATGCCTGCATCGCTGCCGTGAAACTCTCTGAGCGCTATATCTC
>R21__coassemble_179_pt1 | contig 54282 bp, 34 predicted proteins | sample R21__metabat2_high_PE_018 | metagenome-assembled genome bin R21
CACACACACACACACACACACACAGGCGCTACTGGCGTAATTATTCTTTTAAACTACTTCGCTTGCGCGCGCATGAGACGTGGCGTATCCCCTTTAGGCAAAGGACGTTCATATGGTTCCTTCGCCAGGGCTTCTGTGTCCCTTTACGAAGGCTTATCATTTAGAGTTAAGCCATTATTATCTTGATTAATTATAGTCGATATTTTTTTAATCATTATGAATATGAGACAAAAGATACTTTTATTTCTGTTGTTGGCATGGGTCATGTCGTCAACAGGGGCTTACGCGCAAACTGTAGGCACCAATTTTAAGGAATATGTGGCGTGTGCCACAGAGAATTGAACGAAATCAAGGATTGGCCGGATTAGCCAATACCACTTACATTGTTACTAAAAATCAGAGGAATATGACTAAGAAAAATTATCAGAAACCGACCATGGAAATAGTCTCCGGGGCGGAGCATCAGCATCTGTTGGCAGGTTCTGTGAGGAACGATGACCAAAAGATTTTCGAGGGCGACACCGACTCGAAAAAGGTGGACAAGGGCGACCAGAACACCCATCCAGCCGACGGCAAGCGGTGGGGCCTCAGAGATTGGGGTGACTGGGACGATTAACAGATTATGGACAAAAAAGAAATCAAGCAAAAATGAAAAGAGTTGTAAAAATTGCAATGGCGGCGGTACTGGCCGCCATGACGGGCCTTCAGGCGCAGGCGCAGGTGGAGACCCCCGACGTGCTTACGAGCGATGATGCCACATGGTCACAGAAGAAGGTGCCGTCGTCGGATTTTGGACTTTCAACCGACCTGAACGGAAAGTCATCCATCAAGTATAAGCTGGTGGATGCCAGCAGCACACGATATTCCCCCTATTATTCCAGAGGCGACTATTCTTATGATATCGTGATGGAGTTGGTCCATAGCAATGGCACCGTGGTGCCCGTGGAATATTACCATTACGACAACCATAAAGGCTGGTCGAAAAAAAGTAGCGCAAACGACCCATGGGGAACCGCCAACGGCAGCGTGACCACAAGCAACGACTCGCGTGGAGCCATAGAGGGAACTGTGTACTTCACTTACGGGCAGAATGGCGACAAACTGCGTGGCTCGATTAAGAATACGCAGTATAATACATGGCCGTTGGCTTTGGAGTCTTACTTCACCGTCTTCGAGGTGCGCACCATCCGTTACGACCTCTACGATGACCGTGAGCTGTTAGGCAGCGGCAGCAACCAGAACAATCTTTCCGACCACACCACGCCCATCAGCGTGTATGTGCATCGCAACCTCAGCTCCTCTAACTGGAGCACGCTCTGTCTGCCGTTTGACATTCCGTGCAGCAGCGTGGAGAAAGTATTCGGCCCCGGCACAATCGTATCGAAGTTCAGCAATGTGGACCTGCAGAACCATATTATCAACTTCTATTCCGCCCCTGTCAGGAACGAGGGTATCAAGGCCGGAGTGCCCTATCTGATCAAGCCGGGAAAGAACTTCACCACCGACAATCCGTTCTTTGTCACCAACGTCACCATTTCCAAGGACGTGCAAACACAGAAGACGGCTGATGCGCAGGGTTACGGATACAATTTCTGTGGTCTGTTGCAGCCTACGGTTATCAAGGACGTGGTTTCTGCCTCACAGGTACCTGTCTATATATCCGGTAACCATCTGTATAAGGACACCGGCACCACGCCGATGAATGGCTTCCGTTCCTATTTCGAATTCCCCTCCGTCTACCCTGATGGAACGCCTGCCGCCCCAGCCAAGAGTATGGCATTCAACATTGACGGTGGGATGACAACCGCCGTCGACAGGGTGGCGGTGGATCATATTGCCGGGAACGCAGAGGTCTATAACCTGCAGGGGCAGCGTGTGGCATCGTCAGCAGACAACCTGCCCAAGGGAATATATATCATTAATGGCAGGAAAGTGATGGTGAAATGAGCTACAACCTAAAACGATTATATAATGGACAAGAAGATATTATATTTAATCCCCGATACGCAGGTCATATCCGTGCAAGGGGAACTGGTGATGCAGTCGTTGAGCTCTGTGCATACGTCGCAAGTGCAAGACCAATCTAACGATGAGGAAGAAGACGAGGACGCTCCGTTCACTTTCGCCAAGAAGAACAACTGGATTTGGGAGGACGAATAAGATGAGAAATATGATGAATACAGCGAAGGTCATCCTTGTGGGGCTGGCCATGATGTGCGGCATGGCATCGTGCGGTAATGATGACAATGTGGTAACACAGGCGAGTGGGGACGGTCCTGACGGTCTGGACATGAAACTTACTTACGCGGTAGGCGAGGCGCAAGCCGACTCAGTGTTCACACGTGCGATGGCGGCTACGCCGGAGACAGAGAAGCAGACATTCATGGGCATGGAAGTGGAGACTACCATGACGGAGGACAGAGCAGCCATACGGACAGCAGCAGCAGTCAGCACGCGCGCCACGGTCTATAACACGGTGGACTTGGAGGGTAAGACTGTATATGCATTCGTATATGACCCGTCAACCAACAAGACGGTAGCCAATATGCAGACGTTGACCGTAACCGGCGGCAAGCTGACCGTGAGGGGCAAGCGCGGCTGCAGGATATTGTTCTACATCGGCAACGCTCCCTACGTCTCCACAGGGGCCGACCTCAGCACGATTACTGCCAGCCAAAGCTCGACAACCGACCCCATGCAGTGCGTGTCGGATGTCATTACAAGCCTTGACCAGGACTTGGGCACGTTGACGTTTAAGCACTTGTTCGCAAAACTGCGCGTGGTGTTGAAGACCTCCGACGGCACTACCGTTGATGCTTTCAGCCTGACGACCAAGGAGAAGATAGGCTATAATAGGGCTTCTGTCAGCATTCTGAGCGGAGACTACACACCAGATGGTACTGCGAGTACAAAGACATTCTCCGTATCGGGCAACACCACATCTTCCGCCGCCGCGGACTACCAGACTATCATCACCGACAATTCAGGCACCGCCACCGACCTGACGCTCGTCTTCGCCACCAATGGCAAGGGCGCAACCATCGGCGGGGCGAAAAACTGGCTGACAAGCGTGAACAACACGCTGAAGTTGAAGTCGCGGACATTCCTGCCGGGACACCGCTACACCGTCAACATCACCGTGAAACCGGCCAATACAGAGAAATATTTGAATAGTGGTTTTCGTGCCGATAAGAATTTCTACCAATGGGACGCATACGAGCCCTACGGAATAGGAGATTCGCACACATGGAGTGCAGGGAACTCTGGTATTCACCAAGTTCCATCGAACGGGGGAAACCAGAATATAGCCACACAAAGCTGCAAAAACTGTCCCTCGGCGGATGAAGTGAAAATGTATTTGGGTGCAGGCGCTATCATTGATGATGGTCATACTGGTGCCTATCAACAGTCGTATATTACAACCAATCCTTATAACGGCGAAAAAATAACATGTCATGCGGGTGTTTGGCTTAAGAGAAAGAAATATATTGCTGGCTTCGATTCAGGTACTGCTCCCAAAGCAACCACAGCCACCGTTACGAATGGAAGACCGTCGGCAGAGAATATCGAGCAATATTTTTTCCTGCCTTTCTATGGTTTCTATGACTATACCAATGGTTCCGCTAACCTATATCATGCTTGGGGCGTTGCAGGTTATTATATGTCAAGAACTGCCAATAGCACTGGTTATGCCTACTATCTGATGGCAAATGCTACTACGGTTAGGTTTGGAACGGCACTAAACTGGACAAGCAATAACATCTGCTCTACCAACATCTGGTCCGTAGACTGACCCCTATCGGTTTAAAGCGCAAAATATGAGAGGGGGCGGTGGCTCCTGAATAGTTCTTTTACGACGACCGCTGATTGCCTTGCGCAAACGACGGTCGTCGCTGTTGTTATGCCATTACCAACTATAGAAAATGCTGATTTCATTATTTCTTGGTATTGTGGGGGGGATGAATATGTATTAGCTTTGCTCATCTTCAATTCCGCAATCCCCCCCCTCTGTTTATTAAAATGTGTAAAACACTTGGCGGTTCAAAGAAATAGTCTTACCTTTGCAAACATAACGCGGCAATAGCTCAGTTGGTAGAGCGCGACCTTGCCAAGGTCGAGGTCGCGGGTCCGAGTCCCGTTTGCCGCTCTTTTTTTATTCATACCGTCGCCGCAATGGTGGAATTGGTAGACACGAGGGACTTAAAATCCCTTGGCCAGAAATGGTCGTGCGGGTTCGAGTCCCGCTCGCGGCACGTTAATCATTTATATATTATGCGCAACCATTTCGTTCTAACCTTATCAGTTTGTTCTATACTGGCTCTGTCGTCATGCTCTTCCAAATTGGGAAAACTCTCTGCCGATAACTTTACGGTAGATCCCAACCCGTTGGAGGCTTTAGGCGGCCAAGTTCCTGCTACCATCAATGGTAACTTCCCTGTGAAATATATGAAGCCGAAGGCTGTGGTGACGGTGATCCCTGAGCTGCGCTATGGCAATGGTCAGGTTGCTCAAGGCAAAAGCGCTACTTTTCAGGGCGAGAAAGTCATGGGCAATGACCAGACCATCTCCTACAAGATGGGCGGCCACTACACGATGAAGACCACTTTTGACTATGTTCCTGATATGCAGAAGAGTGAGATGTATCTCACCTTCGACGCCCGTGTCGGCAAGAAAAAAGTCAATGTGCCGGCCGTGAAAGTCGCCAATGGCGTGCTGGCTACAGCAGAACTCTATAAGCAGACACTGATGAACGCCGGCGGATGCATCGCACCTGATTCCTTCGAGCGCGTGAAGGCACAGAAGTATGAGGCCAACATCAAGTTCCTCATCAACCAGGCCAATCTCCGCAAGAGTGAGCTGAAGAGCAACTCGGTCAAGGAGTTCCTCGCCATGCTGAAGAGAATCAATGCTGACCGCGAGGGATTGAACCTGAAAAATGTGGAGGTGCAGGCTTATGCTTCTCCTGATGGAGGATATTCCTTCAACGACAAGCTGGCCAACAAGCGTCAGAACACTACTGAGGGGTATGTCAAGGAGCAGGTCAAGGCTGCCAAACTCAATGCCAAGGATATCGATGCTCACTATACGGCACAGGACTGGGACGGCTTCAAGCGTCTCGTCAAGGCCAGCAACATCCAGGACAAGGACGTGATCCTGCGCGTCTTGGAGATGTATAAGGATCCCGAGGAGCGTGAGCGCCAGATCCGCAACATGAGCGAAGGCTTCCGTGAGCTCGCCGACGGCATCCTGCCTGAGCTGCGTCGTAGCCGTATGATCATCAACTATGAGACTGTGGGAAGAAGCGACGACCAGATCAAGCAGCAGTACGCTGCCGACCCAGCCCGTCTGACTCCTGATGAGTTGCTCTATGCCGCTACACTGGAGAGCGATCCTGCCAAGAAGGAAGCTATCTATAAGAAGACAGCAGAACTGTATGACAAGGACTATCGCGCCTTCAACAACATGGCTGTCATGGCCTTCAACAAGGGTGACGAGTCCACGGCCAAACAGTATATCGAGCAGGCTAAGGCCAAGCGTGCTGACGCTCCTGAGGCCAATGCCAATCTCGCACTTATCGACATGAAGCATGGTGACCTCAATGCCGCTACTAATCACTTGGCTGACGCTATCGACGCCAACGGTTTCTATGAGGTGCTGGGCAATCTGAACATTGCCAAAGGTAACTATGCTACTGCCGTACAGAACTTCGGTAACAGCTATTCCAACAGTGCCGCTTTGGCGCAGCTGCTCAACAAGGACTATGCCGCCGCTGTCGCTACGCTGAAAAACGTGAAGAACGCTGACGCCATGACAGACTATCTGATGGCGCTCGTGCTCAACCGCCAGGGCAACACAGCCACTGCCAAGGACTACCTGCAGCGTGCCTGCAAGAAAGACACTAAGCTCGCAGCCTATGCAGCCAACGACTTGGAGCTGGCCAACTTGAAGTAGTCATTTCAATATTCATTAATTATCTGATAAGCCTTCGACCTCAGTATGGGGCGGAGGCTTTATTTTTTAATCATTATGCAGTTTCATAATCGTTATAGCCGTTATGTTGCCGGATGTTTCTCTGGGCTTCTGATCATGCTGACCCTGCTGATTTCTTCCTGCGGTGTCGATGGTAGCCATTTTGAGATAGAGGGGCATCTGTTGAACATCAATCAGAGTGACTTCTATGTCTATGCCGAGAACGGATCCATCGACGGGCTCGACACTATACATGTCGAGGGCGGGCGCTTCGCCTATGAGGTTCCCTGCAAGTATCCCACCATTCTCTATCTGGTCTTTCCCAATTATTCTGTCGTGCCGATCTTTGCTCAGCCGGGCAAGAGTGTCAGCATCAAGGGAGACGCCTCTCACCTAAAGGAGATTGAGATCAAAGGCACCGACGACAATGAACTCTATACCAAGTTCCGCGAGCAAGTGTCCAAAGCGTCGCCACCCGAGGCCAAGCGTGCGGCTGAAGTCTTTGTCGGCGACCACCCGGAGTCTGTTGTCGGGCTGTGGCTGATCAAGAAGTATTTCATCTCTGACGCGCACCCCGACTATCAGACTGCCTTGCGGCTGGCTCAAAAGATGCAGTCCAAACAGACGGATCAGGCTGATCTGTCGCGTATGACCCGCCAGCTGAACTCTATGTCGCATGTAGGCGTTGGTTCTGTATTACCGACCTTCTCCACCTACGACACCAAGGGACGACTGGTCTCTTCATCGGATCTCTCTTCTGGTCTTGCCGTCATCTGCACGTGGGCATCATGGAGCTACGACAGCATGGACATGTTGCGCACATTGAAACAGTTGCAGCGTCAGTCGGGTGGCCGGCTCAAAGTGGTGTCGCTCTCTGTCGACGCAAGCCGTAGCGACTGCGACGGTGCCTTACGTGTCGACAGCATCTTGTGGCCCAATGTCTGCGATGGCAAGATGTTCGACAGCCAATCCTTGCAGCAATTAGGCATGATGGGAGTTCCTGATAACATCATTGTGAAAAACAACCGTATTGTCGCCCGCAATCTCACCGGCACGCAGCTCCACGACAAAATCATGGAATTGCTGAAATAGGGACGGCGACAGCATATGGCTGGTTGGCAAAAATGACTGTTTAATTGAAACAGAGGTAGAAAAAAAGGAGAACAGAACGATGTTGGTAAAAACATATAGTGCTGCTGTCAATGGCTTGGAAGTGACGACGGTGACCATTGAGGTGAGTCTGACGCGTGGCGTGATGTATCATCTTACGGGGCTTGGCGACGAGGCTGTGCGCGAGGGACGTGACCGCATTGCGGCCGCCATGCAGAACAATGGCTATAAGTTTCCACGTGCCGACCTGACCGTGAACCTCGCCCCTGCTGACCTGCGCAAGGAGGGCAGCAGCTTCGACCTGCCGTTGGCCATCGCCATCCTCACAGCTTCGGGACAGATGGACGCACCTGAGCTCGGCCGGTATATGATGGTCGGCGAGCTCAGCCTTGATGGTAAGCTGCAACCGGTGAAGGGTGTTCTGCCCATTGCCATCAAAGCGCGGGCTGAACATTTCAAAGGACTGATCGTCCCGAAGCAAAATGTCCATGAGGCCGCCATCGTCAACAAACTCGAGGTCTATGGGCTGGAGACCATGACCGATGTCGTGGCGTTTCTCATAGGTGTCAAGCAGTTTGAGCCTACGGCGGTGGACACCCGAAAGATCTTCTATGAACAGCAATACAACTTCGACCTCGACTATGCCGACGTGCGTGGTCAGGAGAGCGTGAAGCGGGCTTTGGAGGTGGCTGCTGCCGGTGGTCACAACCTCATCATGATCGGACCGCCGGGATCGGGCAAGAGCATGATGGCGAAGCGTCTGCCGTCTATTCTGCCACCGCTGACGCTTTCGGAGAGCTTGGAGACCACACAGATTCATTCTGTCGCGGGCACGCTGGGCAAGAGCTCGTCGCTCATCTCGCAACGGCCGTTCCGTGCTCCTCACCACACGATCTCGGAGGTGGCGCTGGTCGGTGGTGGCATGAACCCGATGCCGGGCGAGATCAGTCTGGCGCACAATGGTGTGCTCTTCTGCGATGAGTTGCCGGAGTTCAACAAACATACATTGGAGGTGCTGCGTCAGCCGCTTGAGGACCGTGTCATCACCATCAGCCGTGCCAAGTACACGGTCACCTATCCGTGCAGTTTTATGTTTGTGGCATCGATGAACCCTTGTCCTTGCGGCTATTATGGCGATCCGACGCATCACTGTGTGTGCACGCCGGGACAGATACAGAAATACCTCAATAAGATCAGCGGGCCACTGATGGACCGTATCGACATTCAGTGCGAGATCACGCCGGTGCCTTTCAAGGATATCTCCAAGGGAGAGCCCGGTGAGCCGTCGGCAAAGATTCGGGAACGGGTGATCAAGGCGCGTGCCATACAGACGGAACGTTTCCGCGAGTACCCGACGATCCATTGCAATGCTCAGATGACGGAACGGCTCATCCACCGCTTTGCCGAGCCCGACGCGGCCGGCATAGAACTACTTCGTACAGCCATGGAGCGTCTCTCACTTTCTGCCCGCGCCTATTCCCGAATCCTGAAGGTATCCCGCACGATCGCCGACCTTGCGAACAGTGACAGCATACTGCCCGACCACATCGCCGAGGCTATCGGTTACCGACAGCTCGACCGCGGTGACTGGGCGGAAAGAGGAATGTAAGACGGGAGCCTGGTATAGTTTTCAAACAACAGCCCCACTGATTTTAGCCACACTGCGTCTAAAATCTGTGAGGCTGTTGATAAAACTGACAAAAAAACGGCCAAATACAGGCGATTTTCTGAACGAAGGTGTATGTTGCTCTCAATTTTTCGATTTTTGCGAGGTTTTCTGTAAATTATTGATAATTAGTATGTTATGCTAAAAAAGACTTAGTATTGCAAGTCAAATACGTTGATGTGGAGTCTAAAAGTACCGTTTCCTCCCAAAATTCTCTAGAGAATTTATGATCAAAGTGCCTTTCTAACCTTGTCAGAAAGGCACTTTGATGGGCACAGAAAGGCTTGATGACATAGTCAACACGCCTTTTTCTTACTATCAAAGTACGTTTCTGACAGTCTTCTCCTTATTTTTCCGTTTTCTGCTTCTCTAGATTGCAAGTTCTCGCGGGAGTGTTTTTGTCAGAAATGTTTCATTGATTTCTCCCACTAAAAACTGTTTTCGTCACTCACGGTTCAGTCGAAAACAGATTTTGGACTCGGTGCGTCCAAAATCTGTTGGGCTGTTGTTTACTTTTGCACATGGGATGCTCGTGTGATCTCTCGGGTCACCTCATTGTCAATGGATATTTGGGATGTAAGTCCGTTTGGGGACACTGACTCATGTTTCTGAAAGGAACATATGAGAATGCATATAGTGTTTCTGCATGCCGTGAGTGGAGATGCAGTTATTGCTTGAGGACATCATTGTAGATTTTGAAAGCAGTGAAAGGTCGGGACTGATAGTGATGTCTATAAATTATTTGGCATAATTACTATATTTTACAACGATTATGCCAATTACTTGAATTATATTTTGGCATAATCAATTATTATTCGTATCTTTGTGCCAAATACTGCAATATGAAGGAAAATATAATAGGCAGAAAGAAAGAGATTAAACGGCTGCAGCAATATATAGACAGTAGCCGCTCTGAGTTTATCGCCATTTACGGACGCCGTCGCGTTGGAAAGACCTATCTCGTGAAGGAACTGTTTGGCGATAGGCTGGCATTTAGAATGACGGGAATAGAAAATATCAACACGTCAGGGCAACTGACAAATTTCAGTATGTCGCTGCAGAACTTCACTACAACTGATACCCATTCAGCGACATGGGGTGATGCCTTCCGGCTACTAGAGAAGTATCTTGAAGGCATTGGTGACGGGGTTAAGATAATTTTTTTCGACGAGTTGCCATGGCTTGATACTGTTGGATCGCATTTCATCGCAGAGTTCGAGCATTTTTGGAACGACTGGGCATCCTATCGCAATGACATCAAGCTTATCTGCTGTGGCAGTGCCACTACATGGATGCTTGACGAGATCATCAACTCTCGTGGTGGGCTTCATAATCGAGTTACTCACGAAATTGCACTTGCGCCATTTACGCTTGCCGAGACGGAAATGTATTTTCGTTCGCGCGAATTCGGCTATAGCCGCTCTGAGATAATGGAATGTTATATGGCTGTTGGAGGCGTAGCCTATTATTTGTCATTGTTTGAGCAGGAGGAGAGCGTGGCACAAAATATTGATAACCTTTGTTTTACAAAGGGAGGTGAGTTGCGGAAAGAGTTTGACCGCCTGTACAAGGCTCTCTTCAAGAAGGCTGGCACATACATTGATATAGTAAGGGCTTTGGCCGGCAAAAACCGCGGCATGACGAGACTGGAGCTCATAGGTGCGACGAAATCTGTGAATAATGGTAATTTCGCGAAGAAATTGAAAGAACTTGAGGAATGTGACTTCATAAGAAGCTATCAGCCTTTTGGCAGGGAGAAAAAGTCGACGGTGTATCAGCTTATAGACCCGTTCTCTTTGTTTTATATCAAATTTATCAATGGTCATAATGATGCCTTGGATGGATATTGGATCAAAATGCAGTCTACCGACGTATACCAAAGTTGGTGCGGTTACGCCTTTGAGATACTGTGTCTGAATCATTTGCCACAGATCGTACACGCACTCGGCATTGACGGCAGTATCAACACTCTATGCTCTTGGAACTATCGCCCACCAAAGTCCTTGCCCGATGAAGTGGATGAAGATTTGAAACATGGTACGCAGATAGACCTTCTTGTTGATAGGTCAGACAATACCGTGAATGTGTGTGAAATGAAATACAGCCTTTCGGAATACGTGATAGATAAAAACTATTTCAGCCATCTCGAGCAGCGTATGCACATATTTAAGAAAATCACAAAGACACGCAAGAGTATAATTCCCGTATTTATCACCTCACAAGGGCTTGCCAACAATATGTATTCACGCCGCATTCCGAGAGAGGTGAAGGGGGATGACTTGTTTATGCAATTGTAAGGTAGGCATTGGCATAGAAGAAATACACAAATGAATAATATTTTTCGTGTTTGGTTTCTCTATATTGCAAGTTCTCGCGGGAGTGTTTTTGTCAGAAATGTTTCATTGATTTCTCCCACTAAAAACTGTTTTCGTCACTCATGGTTCAGTCCAAAATCTAAAGAGTAGGTCTTTATGCCTCCGCTTCCGTCCGCTTTAGATGATGATAGAGCCACAGGAAGGCGGGGATGAGGAAGAGATCGGCAAAGACCCAGGCCACCGGATCACCCAGGCACACGCCCTTGAAGGCCAAGGCCGGCACAAGCCACAGGCTCACTCCGCAGCGTGCGATCATCTCCATCACGCCCGACATCATCGAGAGATTGGAGTAGCCCAAGCCCTGGATGCTGTAGCGGAAGATGGTGAGCAGGCCAAGGGCCGGATAGAAATAGTTGGCAATGCGCATGAGCATGGCGGCGTTGTCGATCACTTCCTGCTCGCCGCTTTTGACAAAGAGCATCATCATCTCGTCGGCAAAGGGATAGATGAAGATCACGGTAAGCACGAAATAGACGAGCATGATGGCGATAGCGTCCTTCACGCCACGGCGCACACGGTCGAGTTTGCATGCTCCGATGTTCTGTCCGCAGTAGGTGGCCATGGCCACGCCGATGTTCTCGAAGACGCATGTGAAGAGATATTTGATGCGCATGGCAGCGGTGAACGAAGCCACGCAAACCGTTCCCAGCGCGTTGTTGGCACTTTGCAGCATGATGATGCCGATGCCCGTGATGCTGAACTGCAAGCCCATGGGCACTCCGTTGTTAAGGAGAATCGACACGCGCTTGTTGTCGTAGCGGCACTCTTCCCCCGTGGGGATGAGCAGTCTCATCTTGCCGCAGATGTAGAGCCAGCAGAGCAGCGTGGCAAGAGCCTGCGACAAAAGCGTGGCTACTCCGGCACCGGCCACGCCCATGCCCATGACGAGGATGAGCAGCACGTCGAGGGTGATGTTGATCAAAGAAGCGATGATCAGGAAATAGAAAGGCTGTTTGGAGTTGCCCAGCGCACGGATGAAGCCCGACAGCAGGTTATAGCCCATGGTGAAGGGAATGGCGAGGAACTGCAGGAAGAGAAACGTCCAGGCATCATGGAAGATGTCGGCCGGCGTGTTGACCAGTCCGAGGATCTTCGTACAGAACATGCAGGTGAGCAGGGTGATGACAGCCGCGAAGACCACGGCAATGCGCAGCGCATTGGCCACATAGCTTCGCATCTTATGATAGTCCTTACCGCCGAAGGCCTGCGCCACAGGGATGGCAAAGCCGGCACACGACCCGTTGCAGAATCCCATGACCAGAAAGTTGATCGACGACGACGCGCCCACGGCAGCCAGCGCGCCTACGCCGATCCACCGTCCCACGATGGCCGCGTCAATGACCTGATACATCTGTTGGAGTATATAGCCCAGCACCAGAGGCAAGGCAAAATGGAGAATGCCACGGGCCGGTGAGCCCACGGTCATGTCATTGACATTTGTGTTCATCAGTTGTCCTATATATATAATAAGGTATACCCGAGAAGAGCGCTCCCCGGTATCCTGTGTTTGTGATATGACGAAGACTCTATTGTGCTTGCGTCATTTCTTTGATTTGTCTCATCCGCTCTTTTCGTGTCAGAGAGTACTCCCCGCTATGGGTGTCGACATAGTCGTAGAGTTGGAAAGCTTTCTCCAACAGCATCGTGCGCAGCGGATCAGCCTTGTACACGCCCTCGGCATGCCACAGTCCGGCCAGCATTTCGAGCTTACTCATCCTGCGGTCTGCCTCCCACACGTCGTGGGCGTAGGCGATAGCCTCTTCCACGGTGAGGTTGCGCAGGTCGTCGTAGCTGCCGATATACTGTCGATAGAGGTCGCGCAGCGCTATGTCGCGTTTGCCCTCCTCTTCTTTCTTTTCAAGAAAACGCTGCACGGCAGCCATAAACTCTTGAAGGATGCGGATGAAATAGTCTCGTTGTAACATGATGCAAAGTTAGTGCAAACGAGCGGAATAGCAAAGGAAATTATGATTTTTCCTCCATACGATCTTATGATTCATGGCCGTAACTGCCGATTTCTCAAAACCTTTTTGTAATTTTGCACCTATATATTAAGTATAAGCAATCAAGATGGAAGAAAAGAAATTCAAACGTACTACTGTCACTGCCGCGCTGCCCTATGCCAACGGCGGTGTGCACATCGGTCACCTGGCCGGTGTATATGTTCCGGCCGACATCTATGTGCGCTATCTTCGTCTGAAGAAGCAGGATGTGGTCTTCATCGGCGGTAGCGACGAGCACGGAGTGCCCATCACCATACGCGCCAAGAAAGAGGGTGTCACGCCACAGGACGTCTGTGACCGCTACCACAAGATCATCAAGGACTCGTTCCAGGAGTTTGGTATCTCGTTCGACATCTACAGCCGCACCACATCAAAGGTGCACAGCAAGCTTGCCTCCGACTTCTTCCGCAAGCTCTACGACGACGGCAAGCTCATTGAGAAAGAGACTGAACAGCTCTACGATCCCGAGGCCAAGCAGTTCCTCGCCGATCGCTACGTCATGGGTACCTGCCCCCACTGTGGCAACCCCAACGCCTACGGCGACCAATGTGAGAAATGCGGTAGCGACCTCAGCCCTATGGAGCTCATCAATCCTCACTCTACCATCAGCGGGGCCAAGCCCGAGCTGCGCAAGACCAAGAACTGGTATCTGCCACTGAACAACTATCAGGACTGGTTGAAGCAGTGGATTCTTGAGGGTCATAAAGAGTGGCGCCCGAATGTCTACGGACAGTGCAAGTCGTGGCTTGACATGGATTTGCAGCCGCGCGCCATGACCCGCGACCTCGACTGGGGTATTCCTGTGCCCGTAGAGGGTGCCGAGGGCAAGGTGCTCTACGTCTGGTTTGACGCGCCTATTGGCTACATCTCCAACACCAAGGAACTCTGCGATGCTGAGCCTGAGCGCTGGGGCTCGTGGGAGAATTGGTGGAAGGATCCTGAGACACGCCTTATCCATTTCATCGGTAAGGACAACATCGTGTTCCACTGTCTCATCTTCCCCGTCATGCTCAAGGCTCACGGCGGCTATATCCTTCCTGACAATGTGCCGGCCAACGAGTTCCTCAACCTTGAGAACGACAAGATCAGCACTTCACGCAACTGGGCAGTGTGGCTCGACGAATATCTGAAGGACTTCCCCGGCAAGCAGGACGTGCTGCGCTATGTGCTCACCGCCAATGCACCGGAGACCAAGGACAACAACTTCACATGGAAAGACTTCCAGGAGCGTAACAACTCGGAGCTTGTCGCCATCTACGGCAACTTCGTCAACCGTGCCCTGCAGCTTACCAAGAAATACTGGAACGGCGTGGTGCCGGCCTGCGGCGAACTGCTCGACGTGGACAAGCAGGCTATCCAGGAGTTCAAGGACGTAAAGGAGAAGGTGGAGCAGTATCTCGACAACTTCAAGTTCCGCGAGGCGCAGAAGGAAGCCATGAACTTGGCACGTATCGGCAACAAGTACATCACCGAGTGCGAGCCATGGAAGGTATGGAAGACCGATCCGAAGCGTGTGGAGACCATCCTCAACATTTCGCTTCAGCTCGTTGCCAACCTCGCCATTGCCTTTGAGCCGTTCCTGCCGTTCAGTTCGAAGAAGCTGCGCGAGATGATCAATCTCAGGAACTTCGACTGGGCCGAGCTGGGCAGTACGACATTGCTCGAAGCCGGTCACCTGCTTGCTGAACCACAACTGCTCTTCGAGAAGATCGAGGACGAGGCTATCCAGTATCAGCTCGACAAGCTCGCTGCCACAAAGAAAGCCAATGAGGCTGCCGAAGCCGCTAAGGACTACAAGGCTGAGCCTATCAAGGCCAACATCCCGTTTGACGAGTGGGAGAAGCTCGACATTCGTGTGGGACATATCAAGGATTGTCAAAAAGTGAAGAAGTCCAACAAACTCCTGCAGTTCACCCTCGACGACGGCAGTGGCGCGGACCGCACGATCCTCTCCGGCATTGCCAAGTTCTACAAGCCCGAGGACCTCATCGGCAAGGATGTGCTCTTCATTGCCAACCTTGCGCCTCGCAAGATGATGGGCATCGAGAGCCAGGGCATGATCCTCTCTGCTCTCAACTTCGACGGCTCGCTCAGCGTCACCACGACACTCAGCGAGGTCAAGCCCGGTTCGCAGGTAGGATAACCGCAATCACATCAACTCATATGGCAAACATCCACGCTCCGCAGTTGTCGGGGCGTGGATGTTTTGTAACCGAAACATTTTGGGAACAGCAGTATTTTAGGCCTAAAACATTTTGGGAAGAAGAGAAAGTTTTATTATCTCGGGCATAACAAGCACTGCCTGTGCCTATGTGTATGGCTCCGCTACTTAGTCTTTAGCCTTCAAGGTTAGGATTCATCATAAGATTTAAAAAATCTGCTCCACGGGTTAACATTCTCGCCTCTCACGGGTGCTTGATATAAAAACGGAAAGGTTGTGATGAAGAAGGCACTCCTATTGTTATATATGCTCCTGCTGTGCACCGCCATCGGTCACGCCCAGCACAGCAGTACGAGGAGAAAAACAGGGCTCAGTAAGCGTGAATCTGTAAGTTAATGGGTGGGGTGCGATTATAAACACCTCACCCACATCCCACCCAAGCGAATGGAGTACTATAAGATAAACCCCTATTAGATAGCTCGTTATCGTTACTCCCGATCGCGCAGCTGTCGTCGGTTCCTAACCTATATTATATTCATAGACATTCATTTGAAAGGTAGGCAGATTTACAGATACACACCAAATGACAGTGTCTTGAAGTGCAAACCATAGCCGTTCTTGATGAGGTCGCAGGGACTGTATTTGAAGTAGAAGTTACAGCCGAAGGTATTAAGAGTGGCCATAAGGTCCACGGTGACCGGCTTCACATGAGCGTTGCTGCTGGTGTCTTTGATCTTCAGTCCGTCGGCTTTCCATCGTGTTTTCAAGCTGCTGTAGGTGTTGAAGTTCACGACCGGACCGAGGGAGAAGCCGAAGTGCTTGCTGATGAAATGGTAGCGAACGGGCACAGTAAGGCTGAATACCTTGATGCGTGAGAACTGTGGTGAGGCACCCTCTGGGTAAGCACCCAGACCGATGTTGCCATCTTCTGACTTCATGAAGCGTGTGTTGCCCTTGATGCGATAGCTACGCCAGTCCAAGCCAAAGCCGATAGAGAACTTATGATGACTATTCCATGGATAAATGCCACAGTCGGCGATGAGCCACCAAAGCTCCCACGAGCTGAACGGATGAAGGTCGGCAGCCTGCGGCATGCCCGGTGTAGCATTGAAGCCGGCGAAGAAGTTCATCGTTGTCTCAGTAGTTGGGTATTTTTGGCTCTTTGTCTGCTTCCGTCTGAAAGGCCCAATGCAGAAGTTGAAGTTGTTGTCGATGGTGCTCGTGCTGACGTAGTTGCTGTCGACAAGTTGGATAGAGTTGCGGTAAGCATACCCCGGGTTGCCCTCTTTGCCTTGGATATAGATGGTCTGCACCGAATCGCTGGTGATGACGGTGACCTTTGTTGGCTTGGTCACCACGAGCGTATCCTGCGGATTGTTGTTGCGTGCCTGTGCCATGAAAGGCATCAAAGCCGCTAAAAAAAGCATTGCGATTTTCATATTTCTTCTGTTTTTAGATGTTCTTGATTTGGTTGATTTTATTGGTCAATTGATGAGTTTCCTCAGTTCGTCGATGCTGCTCACCGAGCCTTCCATATACACGAGCGTGATGGACCAATGGCCTTTGCTTCCGTTGGTGAGGTAGCATAGATAGCGGTGGGTGCGCCCTTGCGGAGGCAGGCAGAGGATAAGCGACGACGTATGCCCCTTCCGACGTAGTTCCGTGCCGGTGGCTTGTGCCTTGTCCTTTTCCACAAGATTATCCATCGTATTCTTCTGTTGAGCATTCGCATTGAAGCGCGCGCTGTGGTAGAAGGTCAGCCGGTAGGCGCTCAGTGCCCTTCCCCGTACCTTCACCTCCACGGTCTGATCCTGCGGTACGATCTGTCCCGTGAAGGCCGCGTTGGCGTGCAGTCCCTTTTGTGCCAGCGCAAAGAGTGGAAGCAACAGGGCAAGCAGCGCAAAGATGATTCTCCTTTTCATATCATTGAGTGTTTATTCATTGTTATCAGTCATTAGCACATCGTGCAGTTGATCGTCGATGCCGTTATCGCCCTCAATGCCCACGGCTCTCATCGTCAGGGCCATCTCGGCACGTATGGCAGTTTTGTCTGTGACTTTCTGTCCATAGACGATTGCCTCACAATAGTTTTGTCGGTGGTTGACATAGAACGCGGCCGACACGACGAAGAGCGTCAGCAGCGTGGCAGCCACGGCGGTCAGCCATGGACGAAGTCGTATGTGGCGGGTCACGGGCCAGTGCTGCTCTTCGGGCATTCGTTGCTTGCCAAGTCCGTCAAGGCTCCCCAGTCCCAGAAACAGCTCCCGCATGGGTTGTAGGTCGTCAGCAACAGCATTACCACGGAAGTAAGCGTAGAGCTCGTGCTCCTCGCTTAGCGTAGTGTCGCCGTCCATGAATTTCTCCACCAAGCGGTGGATATCATTATCTGATGATTTCATTGTCATACCTGATATATTGTTGTTTTGTCTGTCTACACCTTATTATATATAGCACACGCATTTCATGCTTCTTTCATCTTTCTGAGCATGAGTGTGCGCAATGCCAGTCGTGCGCGGCTCAGACACTTGCGCACGGCAGGCTCTTTCATACCAGTGAGCTCTGCCACCTGTGCCATCTCCATGCCGTTGATATGTCTGAGTTGCAACACCGTCTGCTGCATGGGAGGCAGTTGCTTGATGAGTTTCATCATCGTCTCCACACGTTGGTCCTGCTCTTCATCGACTGCGATGTCGTGGCCATCAAGGGCTACGGTGATGCGGCGCCGGCGCAGCATGTCGATGCAGTGGTTGCGCAGCAGCGTCTGTGCTAAAGCGTTGATGGGCGCCCGCAGGTCGTCGGCCATCTGCCACAGCCTCACGAGCGTCACTTCCACGGCATCCTCGCCGTCGGCTTCGCCTAAATAGCGTGTGGCCGTCCGGCACAGTCCCGAACGAATACGCTCCACTTCCTGTTGGTATTCCTCGATGGTCATCTTTTCTTTTCCTTTTCAACAAAGATACGCAAACCATGTGGATTTGTGACAAAAAAAGAGGGAAAGTTCGTAACACAGTTTACGTAATTGTCGTTAATTCCAAAAGCTCTGCAGAAACTTAGCAATCTCTTTCTCATTTACGGCTATGAGAGTCAGAAGTATTCCTATAGCCGTTTTGGGGATTATTGTTTTTCCGTCGGTGAGCAGGTCATCCGAAAATAACGCTTGCGGATGATCCAGATACGCAAGAGCCAAAGAACAAAGAAGCCGTTGCTGGCAATCTCATAAACAGTGTCCCAATAGTTACCAAAGTCGAAGAACCACTTGATGAGCCACAGTATCAGGTCGAGGTTGAACAGCCAGTTCCACCAACGCTCACGGTCACCGAAGATCAGCGTGAGTGTCTCGCCCTCGGTGATATGTACCTGCGCAGTGCTCTCGATGAACTTATAGGCCGAGCGAACAGTGACGGCATAGTCGCCCTTCGGCAATGCCACGCGCACATTGTCGTTGCCCCGCATCAGTCCCAGCATTTGTCCATTGATCAGCAAATAATGGGGTAGGGGAATCCACTGCTTCCTTTCTGCCCTAATCAACAATACAGAACTCATCATCGTCTCCATCCATCATTCAACACTCATCATTCCTCATACCATTCTTTTATGGTGAGATAGTTCTTGGCATACAGTTCAGCCTGTCCGGGAGCTGTCTTCTTGATGAATCGTGCGGGAGTGCCGCCCCAGATCTCACCATCAGGAATTTTCGTGCCACCGACGACAACCGCTCCTGCTGCCACGATGCTGCCCCGACCAACTTCCGCATGGTCGAGCACTACAGCGTTCATGCCGATGAGCGCGCCGTCGTGGATTGTGGCAGCATGGACGACTGCTCCATGTCCCAGACTGACGTCGTTGCCAAGAATAGCTGGTCTGCCGGCCGTCTGATGGATACATGCCAAGTCCTGTACATTGCAGCGGTCGCCCATCACGATTTTGTCGACATCGGCGCGAAGCACGGCACCGAACCAAATGCTACAGTCATCGCCCATGGTGATGTCGCCCGCCAAAGTAGCATTGTCGGCGATCATACAACGTTCGCCCCATATAGGGCTCTTTCCTTTTACTATGATCTTCAACATAGTCTTCTTTCTTTTGTCGGTGCAAAGGTAATCAATTCTGTGGAATTAATCATTGTCTATGTGCTATATATAAATAAGGAGAAGCAAGGGCCTGGAAAAAGGAAAAAATAGAGAAAGCCGGCTTCCGTAACGATTCATAAAGTTTTTGAAACATATCAGAAACACACATGAACGAATAAACACTAACTTTGCACAAAAATTCAACCTAATTATTATAAACTTAAAACTACCGCTAATGCAAAGTATTAGAATGATGGAGAAGAAAGGGCTTGCCCTGTTCTTGCTCAGCTTGAGTTCAGTGGCTGGTTTCGCACAATCCCAGATCAGGGGTAATGTGAAAGACTCGAACGGTGAGCCGATCCTTGGCGCTACAGTCAAGGTCAATGGCTCAAAGGCAGCCACAGTCACGGACTTGGACGGTAACTTCAGCGTGAATGCCAAGCCCGGTTCTACGATCACCATTTCCTATGTGGGCTTTGAGACCCAGACAGTGACCGTTAAAGGCACCAACCTTGTACCTATCGTATTAAAGGAAGACGACCGGACGCTCAATGATGTGGTGGTCATCGGTTATGGTGTGCAGAAGAAGAGCGACCTGACCGGTGCCGTGGCTTCAGTGAGTGGCGACGCTATCAAGAACCTTTCCACGAGTGATGCCGGTGCTGCCTTGCAAGGCAAGGTCACAGGTGTACAGATCATCAACAGTGGTGCGCCGGGCGCTGGTGCCGAGATCCGTGTGCGTGGCTACGGTTCCAATGGTAACAACGCTCCTTTGCTCATCGTTGATGGTTTGAAGGTCGACAACATCCAGTATCTCGATCCTTCGCTCATCCAGTCTGTGGAGGTGTTGAAGGATGCCGCTTCTGCTGCTATCTACGGTGCAGAGGCTGGTAATGGTGTGGTGCTGATCACTACTCGCAATGGTTCCAACAGCGGTGGCACGGCTCACATCAGCTACTCGCTGAAAGCTGTCAACCAGAGTCTTGGCAAGAAAGCCGACCTCTTCGACGCACCCGAGTATATCGCCTATCACAAATATTTGGGTGACATCACCGACGCGCTCTTGGAGTCGAACAACTACCATGGACAAAACACCAACTGGTATAAAGAGGTGTTCAACAACAGTTGGAGTGTAGAGCACAACGTCACCGTAGAGGGCGGCAACAACAAGGGACACATCCTCGCAGCACTGGGCATCCTCAACGACGACGGTATCGTCAAGGGCAAGAAGGATGTCTACAAGCGCTTCACCGCACAGCTCAATGCCGATTACAAGTTCTTCGACTGGTTCAACATCACCAGCAACACCTCTGTGGAAAAGTGGAGCACCAAGTCGCTGACCAACGGCTATCAGTCGTTCCTCAACTCTGTTGTCTCCATCGACCCGCTGACTCCTGCCTATATCACCAGTCTCGACGACATGCCCACCACGATGCGCACCAAGTGGGAATCGCCCGACCACGGCGGCGTGACCACGCCTCCCGGTTTTGATGAGGCCCATCCTGTTTGGTACGGTACATCGAAGTATATCGAGGAAGCCACAGCCAACCCGTTGGCTATGCGCGACCGCCAGAATGCCAGCAACAAAGGCATCAACGTGCGCGGTACATTCGCTGCCAACCTTATCCCGGTGAAGTGCCTTACCATCACCTCACGTCTCGGTTATCAGATCACGCAGAGCAACACCCATAGCTATACCGGACCTTTCTGGCTCAACACGCTGTCGCAGAGCGATCAATACTCGATCTCGGCAGGTACCAACACCGGACTGTACTATCAGTGGGAGAACTTTGCCAACTTCACAAAGAGCTTCGGCAAGCACAATGTCAACGCGATGATCGGTATGTCGTTTACGAAAAACCGTACCGACAACTCCAGTCTGTCGTCGGCTGACACCAAGCAGATCCTTGAGGGCGATGCCGCTCCGCTCTTCCAGTACATCAACTTCCTGAACTCCAACGGTAAGGCGAAGCTGAAAGGCTCTAACCTTCCGACGATCAACACCCACTTGTCTTACTTCGGTCGTCTGAGCTACAACTACGACCAGCGCTACTTCTTCCAGTTCAATATCCGTCGCGATGCCTTTGACAGTTCCAAGCTCTCAAAGGAGAACCGCTGGGGTACCTTCCCTTCTCTGTCGCTGGGTTGGGCGATCAGCAACGAGAAATTCTTCCGCGACGCTGTGAGCACAGACGCAGTCTCCTTCCTCAAGATCCGTGGATCATGGGGACGTAATGGTAACGTGAGTGTGCTCAACAACTATCAGTGGGCTTCCACCATCAGCGTTGGCGGTTACTACAATTTCACCGACGATGCCACCACAGCGGCTACCCTTTCCAACTTCCCCAATCCTAAGCTGACTTGGGAGACCGCCGAGCAGTATGACTTGGGTCTCGATGCCCGCTTCCTCAACGACCGGCTGACGCTGGGCTTCGACTGGTATCGCAAGACCACGAAGGATCAGCTCATCAAGGTACACCTCAGTCCGGAGCTTGGCTTCGCTGATGCCTACGTCAACTCTGGTGAGATTCTCAACACCGGTATCGACTTGGATCTGGGATGGAAAGACCATATCGGCGACCTGAAATACAGTGTCAGCGCCAACGTGTCGACCTTGAAGAACGAGGTGAAGAAGATGAGTCCGATTTTGCCACGCTACGACGAGGTGGGTATCAACGGATTCAACAACAAGCTGAACCCCTCTTTGGAGACCGGACATCCCATGTGGTATTTCCGCGGCTTCAAGTATGCCGGCGTAGATCCCGAGACCGGCGGTGCCCTCTATTACGACAAGGACGGACAGATCACCAACGCGCCGACCGACAACGACAAGCAGGATCTCGGTTGCGCACTGCCTAAGGTCACCTATGGCATCACCCTCAACCTGGAATACAAGGGCTTTGACTTCACAGTCTTCGGTACCGGTGCAGCCGGCAACAAGATCTACAACCTCATGGTCTCTGCCGACCGTCCGCTGATCAATGGCATCGACACCTATTGGAAAGACTCCTGGAAGCAGAAGGGCAACCACAGCAAGTATCCCGACATGAAGCAGGTGGCTACCGACTGGACATTCTTCAGCTCCGACGCTGCCATCTTCAGCGGTGCTTACTTCAAGTTCAAGCAGATACAGCTCGGCTATACCCTGCCACAGCACATCACCAGAAAGTTCATGGTCAACGCGCTCCGCTTCTCTGTCTCTCTTGACGACTTCTTCACCATCACCAGCTATCCTGGCGCTGATCCCGAGACCTCATCACTCAACAGCGGTGTGTCGCGTGGCTTCGACAACGGCAACTATCCTATGTCCAAGAAGGTGGTCTTCGGTGTGAACGTTACATTCTAATGATTTAAAACGAAACAACAATGAACAAACATATAATTCCATTGTTCGCGCTGCTTGTCGGCGTGGCAGCATTCTCCTCCTGCGAAGATCAGCTGGATATCCCTCAGAAGGGTGTGACGAGTGAGAGTGAATTCTATAAGACTGACGCCGATTGCGCTAAGGCGCTGGCATCAGCTTACGAGGGCTTTATGGTCAACACGCTGGGACGTACCACGGTAAGCGGCGGTCCGGGCATCTACACGCCGGCGCGAGTGCTGGCCAACGACCCGGGCGACGACGTGCTCTACGGTGGTGGCAACTATGGCGACCATGAGTTTGGCGGTGCCGTCAACCAGTTCCGCTACTTGAGCAATCCCGAAGCCATTAACTTTCACTACAAGGGTCTCTATCTCTCGGTGCACAGCGACAACCTTGTCATCGAGAAGTTCAAGGCATCGCCGACGGCCTATCAGAAGCAGGCCGTTGCCGAGGCACGTGTGCTCCGGGCCTACAACTTCTTCCTGTTGTCGTGCTACTGGGGCCAGCCGCCTTTTGTCGACCATCTGCTCGAAGCGAGCGACTTGCCTTCCAACAGCGAGATGACGCAGCAACAGTATTTTGAGTGGGTTGCTAAAGAGTGTCAGGAAGCTGAGCCCGACCTGACAGAGCGCAAGAGCTCAGCGGACAAGTTCGGTGCCTATCGCGTCACCAAGGGCTTCGCCCACGCGCTGGCCGGCAAGGCGCTGCTGTTTGCCAAGAAGTATGACGAGGCCAAGGCTGAGTTCAAGAAGGTCATCGACTCCGGCAAATATGCATTGGTACCCGGCAGCCAGTTTGCCAACCTCTTCCATGTCGAGGGCGACGGCGCACCGGAGAAGATCTTTGAGATCAACATGCGCTACAATCCGGCTGCAGGAGACTGGAGCACCGGACAGGGACTGGGCTATATGAACCATTCCACTTGGATGGAGTCTAACTGCTTCAACTGGCGTGCCGGTAACTTTGTCGTCAACCCTGCCTATACCTATTGCGGCCTCGACGGCTGGGGCTCCATTGGCGTGCCAGAGTGGTTTGGCAATGCTTTCCACGACAACGACGGCGATTCGCCGCGCTTCAAGGCTACTCTCATGCACATCGACGATGCAGTCTACCAGACCTCGGGCATCGAAGGCATGAAGTATCAAAACGACGCACTGAACAACATGCCGCTTGAGGAGAAGAAGAAGTCAAACAAGATCGGTATCAAGGATCCTACCCAGGGACTCTATTGCCAGAGCTTCTATCTGCCGTTTAAACTGCTGATGCGTGCCAGCGACACCGACGACGGCGGTGTGCACGGCAATAACCTCAGACTGAACAACATCATCGTCATGCGCTATGCCGAGGTGCTGCTCGACTATGCCGAGTGCTGCTTGCAGACGGGCGACAACGCTGAGGCTAAGAAGTATATCAACATGATTCAGGAGCGCGCCGGTTCCAAGACCATCAGCGCCAATGTAGACATGGAAGTGCTGAAGAAGGAGAAGATGTTCGAGATGTGGTTTGAAGGTTGCCGCTTCCAGGATATTCTCCGCTGGAACGACCCTGTCGGCCTGGCTCACCTGAAAGACGCGGGCAAGCAGGTGCCGCACCTCTTCGACAAAGTCTTCCGCCCTGTGCAGTCGGGCGACGAGAACGTTGTCTGGGAGAATGGCACAGAGGCCAACAGCCGCTTCTATATCACCCACACCCACGAGGCGATGGACAAGGGCTTCAAGGTAGGTTTTGAGGACAAAGACCGTTTGTTCCCTTATCCTTCCGACGTAATTGATATGAACCCTAATCTGAAGCAAAACCCGGGATGGGAGAGTGCTTCTACTAAGTAGTCTTTCCAGAGTGATGGCCTCCTCCGCGTGTGTGGAGGAGGCTTTTTGCTTTTCAATTCTCTGATGATGAATCTTTCTCTCTCTTATTATTTAAGTTTGCTCGCGGTGACGTTGTTGCCCACTGCTGTGCTGTCGCAGACTGTAGCGTCAGCCACTGACCGTCTGGTGATGGGCAACAGCCGCGAGATGTCTGCCGGAGTGACCTTTGGCACTGCCGACGGCGACGAGCATCATCTGAGCCGATACGCTTCCCTGCCGGGCAAAAGCAGCTGGTTGCGCTATAGGTGCGTCGACTTCTCGTCATTGACCGACGGCTATCTCACGCTGAGCGTGCGGGCCTGGGACAACGCCGAACTATTCGTGCGCGAGGGCAGCGCCACGGGTAAGGTCATCGCACGGATGGATGTCGTCGTGAAAGGTGGTGGCGGGCCGTTCCGTCGTGACTATAGTGGACAGTGGATGTCGCTGGCAGTGCCGTTGCTCCATACGCCACGGGGCGTTGCCGACATCGTGCTGACCTGCAACGACAAGGGCGTGGATGTGGGCTGGCTGCGCTTCAAGAACCGGCCAAAGCATTTTGCTCCGGCTACTTCTGTGGCTGTGCGTCCCGATGCCCAAGGCTATCTGCGGCGCTGGCTGTTGCTGGAACCGATCCGTCAGGACATCCGCTCCAACGTACTCTTCACCGACAGCTATCTGCAAAAGGCCTTCAGCAAGGAATACTTCAAGGGACAGATGACGCGGTTGCCATACGATGGTCAGCAAGTGCGGGTCGGCGACCAAAAGTTGAAATGGCACGCGCTCGACAGTGAAAACTACAATGTGCGTCTCTTCCGCTTTGCCGAGCGGTGGGGGCAGCAGACCTACGGCTCGCTCTTCTGGGCCGTAACTGTCATCGACTGCCCGCGTGAGATCCGTGATGTGCGGCTGTCTGCCGGTTCCAACGGAGCCTCGTCGTGGTGGCTCAACGGCGATCATGTGCTCACGCTCGAAGGCGACCGCCGCATGGTGGAGGACGATGGCCGGTCGGGACGGCTCACGCTTCGTGCGGGTCGCAACATCCTGCGCTGTGCCGTCATTAACGGGCCGGGGCTCAGCGATTTCTGTGCCCGCTTCCTCGATGACGAGGGCCGTCCTGTTGTAGAACCACTAACGCTAATTCTTCCGAAGAAATGAAAAGACTCTATTCTCTCTTGGTCTTGGCCGCTATGACGGCCTCGGCTTTTGCTCAAGCCGGCGCTCCCTATATCCACGATCCGTCAACATTGGCCGAATGCGATGGTAAGTACTACACGTTTGGAACGGGTGGCGGCGGACTGATCTCTGACGACGGATGGGCATGGCACAGTGGAGCTGTCCGTCCCGGCGGCGGTGCGGCTCCCGACGTGATGAAGATTGGTGGCCGATACCTTATTATATATGGTGCTACGGGCGGCGGCCTCGGTGGCGGACACAATGGCCGCATCCTCACGATGTGGAACAAAACGCTCGACTCGAAGTCAGTCGACTTCCGGTTCTCCAAGCCTGTGGAGGTCTGCTCGTCCGACGGTTTGGAAGACCAGGACGCCATCGATCCCTGCCTCTTCCTTGACCCGAATACGGGGCGGCTGTGGGTGACCTATGGCACCTATTTCGGCAGCATCCGGCTCATAGAACTCGATCCGGCAACGGGCCGGCGCGTTGCCGGCAACAAGGAGCGAGACATCGCCATCGACTGCGAGGCCACCGATCTCATCTATCGCGACGGCTGGTACTATCTGCTCGGCACGCACGGCACCTGCTGCGACGGGCCTAACTCCACCTACAACATCGTGGTGGGACGGTCGCGCAACGTAGAAGGTCCCTATCTCGACAACATGGGCCGTGACATGCTCCACGGCGGCGGACGCATGGTGGTGGCCGCCGGTGACCGCAAGTACGGTCCGGGACATTTCGGCCGCACCATCGTTGACAAGGGCGTGGAGGTGATGTCGTGCCATTTCGAGGCCGATCTCGACCGCAGTGGGCGCAGTGTCTTGGGCATCCTGCCACTGCTCTGGCGCAACGGTTGGCCGGTGGCGGGTAAGCCTTTCCGCGGTGGCGACTACGAGGTTGCCTCTGAGCGGCGCGGCTATTCCCTGGAGCTGGCTGTGGACTTCGCCAGGATGGAGCGTGACATCGAGCCGTTTTTCCGCATCGATCCCAACAGTCCGGTGAAGCGACTGGACAGTCAGAAACTTGACGAAGTGGAACCGTCGTGGCCCAAGGGCGACATCCGTGTGCGCTGCAGCGACTATATGTTCCGGCCCAATCAGCTGTGGACAATAGTGTCGGTGCCCGAGAAGGGCGGCTATCTGAGTGCTCCTTATTTCAAGATCATGATTCGTGATACACACCGGGCTTTGGCTGCCACTGCCGACAAAGAGTTGACAACTGTGCCGGAATACAATGGCGCTGACAATCAGCTATGGCGTATAGAGCAGTTGACCGACGGCACGTATCGTATCATGCCCAAGGTCATTCCCGGCATGAAAGGCGACAACACCTGCTACTGCCTCTATTCCGCCGGTGACAGCACGCCGACGCTCGCACCTTACGACTTCGACAGCGATAACTCGAAATGGCGATTGGAACCTGTCGGAGAGCTTTAGAGCTGCATGATCATTCATGGGTATCCAGTCTCAATTGGGTGCCCATGAAGCTTTTTTACGTGAGTGGTAGATAATAGTCTTCCTGTGCACTTTCCAAGGCGACCCTTCCCGATGTCTAAGTTTTTGTGGAATACACGAATGTCGTATGGCCTTAGGAAAGTCATCCAATACGTTCTATTACATGTCGAACACGTTGAAACTACATGGTCAAACGATTGTCGGACGATTGGTTAAACGGTTGTCAGCTAATTGGATGGCAGTCGTTGTACTATATGTCTAACGGACGTTTGGCCATTGGCTAATAACGAATATGACAACTTCTTAATTGCTGATTTTGTTGTATAGGCAGCCAGTAATTAACTTATATACAAGCCGTTGGAAGTATATAAGCTTTGCGGTTTCCTTTCGTACAGGTCATGTTATTGTTTCTGTTGCTTTCCATGATTCTGCGTGTGCTGCCTATCTATTCATTTTGATAATGGATTATTACAGCTTAGTCGTGAGTGTATTTATCTGCGAATGTAGCCTTTTACATATTGAAAAGCCGTGGATTTTTTGGTGATATGGAATAATTTTACGAACTTTGCGTTACGGAAAGTTCGTAACGATGTTTACGTAATCGCCGTTAATCCTATCAGCCATGAAGAAGTTTAGCAATCCCTTTCTCGTCTACGGCTATGAGAGTCCGGAGTATTTCTGCGACCGTGAGGCAGAGACCGCGCAACTGATCGCAGACCTGAGCAACGGGTGGAACATCACGCTTTTCTCGCCCCGTCGCATGGGCAAGACCGGGCTCATCAAGAATGCTTTTTATCGACTTCAACACGAGGCGAAGGATACGGTGTGCATCTACGTCGACATCTTTGGCACCAACGACTTATCTGACTTCGTGCAGACGTTCGGCACTGCCATTCTCAATGCCATGCTTTCCAAAGGCGAGAAGGCTTTGCGCCGTGCCATGCAGTTCTTCGCAGCATGGCGGCCAGTTGTGAGCATGGATCCGATGACGGGCGAGCCTTCGGTGTCGGTGACACTGGAGTCGAGAGATAGCACGGTGGACCTCAAGCAGATCTTCGATCTCATGAAAGACTCCGGCAAGCAGATTTATGTGGCTATTGACGAGTTTCAGCAGATCATGTCCTATCCGGAGAAAGGTGTGGAAGCTCAGCTGCGCTCCTACATACAGTTTTTGCACAATGCGCATTTCATCTTTTCAGGCAGCAAGCGTCACTTGATGGCCGACATTTTTCTTTCGCCCAATCGTCCCTTTTTCCAAAGCACGCGTCTGATGGAACTGCAAGCTATTGATGAAGCTCCTTATTACACGTTTGCCAGTCGCTTCTTCCGTCAGCAAGGGCATCAGCTCGATAAGGATGTCTTTCACTATTTCTACAACATGCTGGAGGGGCACACGTGGTATGTGCAGAGTGTGCTCAAGCAACTCTATGCCGACGGTGAGGATGTCGTGACCGAACGCCAGGCTGATGAGGCCATCAGACAACTGGTGCAGGACAACAATGCCTATTACGAGACGATTTTTTCGCTGCTGCCCGAGAAACAACAAAAGCTGCTCGATGCCATCGCCCATGAAGGGCATGTTTCTGCGCCGAACAGCGGACAGTTCATCGCTCGCTACCGGTTGACAAGTGCCAGCAGCGTGAGCAGTTCACTGAAGAGTCTGACCGACAAGGAACTGGTGTATAAATCTCCTGCCGGCTACCAAGTCTATGACCGCTTTTTGGGGTTGTGGCTATCCCGGCGGTGAGCAGGGCAGCTCCTGATCCTTTTTCAAGCTTATTCCTTTGTGTTCTGCGGAATATTTCCTATATTTGCAATCGGTAATAATAGTAGTAGAAGATGAACTATCCAATAGGCATACAAGACTTTGCAAGTATCATCAATGATGGTTTTGTTTATGTAGACAAGACAAACATGGTTTATGAATTGATCAAAGACAAAGGCGTCTATTTCCTCAGTCGCCCCAGGCGCTTTGGCAAGTCTCTGTTGGTGTCTACTATCAAATACTATTTTGAGGGTCGCCATGATCTGTTCAAGGGCTTGAAGATAGAGAGCTTAGAGAAGAAATGGGAGACTTATCCCGTCTTCGAGATCGACTTCAATGGTTCCAACTACACTGAGGCGGATGCACTGGAGCAGACGCTCAATGGCTATTTGGTCAAGTGGGAACAGCAATATGGCGTGCAGCCAGCTACCGACCAGCCCGGCCGGCGCCTGGCCGACGTGCTGCATCAAGCTCATGTACAGACGGGTAAGACCTGCGTAGTGCTCGTTGACGAATATGACAAGCCCATGCTCGACGCGATGGACACGGGATTGAAAACCCGTGTCGGTGATAACGAGATGCTCATTGAGGATCATAACCGTGAGACGCTCAAGGCATTCTATTCCGCCTTCAAGCTTGCCGACGCTGACCTGCGCTTCGTATTCCTCACGGGCGTCACCAAGTTTGCGCAGGTGAGCGTGTTCTCGGGATTCAACAATGCACAAGACATCAGCATGTCTCCTCGCTTTGATGCCATTTGTGGCATTACCACAGAAGAGTTGAACTCCGTCTTTGCGCCAGCCATCGAAGAACTGGCCAATGCAAATGCGGTTTCCGTTGCAGAGACGAAATCTCAACTTAAACAACGATATGACGGGTATCACTTCAGTAAAGGGATGACCGACATCTATAATCCATTCTCCTTGCTGAATACCTTTAAAAGTGAGGATGCAAGGGACTACTGGTTCGCTTCCGGTACGCCGAGCTATCTGATGCGGTTGCTCGCCCACAGTAATGAGGACATCCAGGGCATCATTGCCCGCAGCTATGAGGCTCAAGAGTTTGTGGATTATCGCGCTACAGTGGAGGCGCCCGTGCCGATGATCTATCAGAGCGGTTATCTCACCATCAAGGGTTATAATCGTGAGGACGAGGAGTACAAGCTCGACTTTCCCAACCACGAGGTTGCTTCGGGCTTTCTTGCCATCCTTGCCTCGGGCTATTTCCATACACCCACAGAACCTAACAGCTGGGCCAACAAACTGAAGAAAGCCTTGCACCATGGCAAGCCGGAGGACTTCCGCAATCTGTTGGACGACTTCCTGGCGAGCATTCCTTATTCTGTGCGCGAGAGCAACAGCGAGAAGAGTCATGAGCGGCAGTTCCAGTACACAGTATATCTGATCATGCGTCTGATCGGCAGTTGCCGTAATACGGTTTACCATGAGAAGGGAACGTCGAAGGGCCGCGCCGACTGCGTGATAGAGACACCGCGCTATGTCTATATCTTTGAGTACAAACTCGACCGTCCTGCCGCTGAGGCTATGACACAGATCGGTGATCGCGGATATGCAGATCCCTACGTCCACGATGGTCGTCCGGTCTATGCCATCGCCTGCTCATTCTCGTCAGAGACCGGAACCATCAGCGACTGGATGGTGAAGCAGATAGTTGGGGCGACGAGGGTGGAATGACTCAGCTGTTTGCATAAGAGACTTAGAATTATATCTACATAAATAAGGTGTAGTAGTCAGACGGAAAGCTTCAATATATTTTAAGTAAATGACCACGCACCAAAACGTGCAAGCCCCCATTGGACACCGGTCCAATGGGGGCTTGCTATTGATAGGTGACTGGCAAGCCACCATCGTGAGATGATGGCTTGGAGCAGTTGATGGTTGATATGCTTTACTCTTTCGGCAGCATGATGACGCTCACCTTGTTGGCACCGGCGAGGAACTGCTTGACGAAAGCAGAGATGGTGGCAGGCGTCTGAGCCTCTACCGTCTTCTTGTAGTCGGTGTAGTTGTCCTGATGGAGCTTATAGTCGTTGTAGACGATGCCACCCCAGAAGCCGTTGGTCTTGGCGTTGGTGTCGAACTGCTTGACCATCAGTTTCTGTACCTTAGAGAGCATCTCGGCATCGCACTTCTCGGCGAGGTCCTTCACAGCCTGATCCATGATCTTCAGAGCGATCTCTTTCTTTTCAGGCTTCATCGGGCAGTAGCCCACGAGCTGTGCGATATGGTAGCCGTCGTCGGCAAGAACCTGGCCGCCCTGTGCACCACAACTGTAAGCGGCACTGGCCTCCTCACGGATCTGCTTGAGATAGACCATCGAGAGGATCTGTCCGGCGATGTCCATTTTCACGGAGTTGTCGAGCGAGTAGGGCAGCTTCTTGTTCATCCAGAACATGTAAGCTGTAGACTTCGGTGTCTCCATCTTGCGGTAGAACGTGTTGTCGACGGTCTTATCGGTCACCTCGCTTACGCGCTTGCTGCCTGGGTTCTTAGCCTTGGTAGCAGGCAGAGCACCGAGGTACTGGCAGATGAGCGGACGGATGGTAGCCTCGTCGAAGTTACCGGTGATGAAGAATGTCCAGCCGTTGGCATTGGATGTGTGCTCTTTAGCCATCTGCAGGATACGGTCGTAGTTGATGTCCTTCACGTCCTTGAGCAGCATAGGAGCCTGGCGCCAGTCGTGGTTGTAGAGCGTAGCGGTGACAGAGTCGCTGAGTGCTGTCTGCGGGTCAAGCTCGCGGTTCTTCAGTCCTACATTGTATTGCTGGATGAGGTTGCCGTAGGAGTCGGGATCTTTCTTGATGTTGGTGAAATAGAGATAAGCCATCTGCAGCATGGTCTCCACATCCTTCGGTGTAGAGCTGCCGCTGATGTTCATATGGCGGTCGCTCATGGTCAGGTCAGCATTGGCAATCTTACCGGCGAGCGCCTTGCTCAGCTCAGTGCTGGAGAAGTCGCCCAAGCCGCTGATGCCGATGACCTCGTCGAAGGCCTTCAGGTTGGCAAAGTCATTCTTGCCATAAACCGAGCTGCCTTGTCCGCCCTGTCCGCTGAGAGTGACCTGGTCTTTCTTGAAGTCAACCTTCTTCAGCACCACAGTGACACCATTGGAGAGAGTGAGCACCTTATAGTCGAACTTCTTGCTGGCTTCCTCTTTCTTGATCTTGCCGGCTGTAGGCATGGTCTTGATGAGCGGCTCGTTCTTCACGTTGTCGACATAAGCCTCGATCTTGGCAGCACGTGCCTGATGCACAGCGTCGAGGAGCTGCTCGGCCGTAGGATAGACAGCGCCGTCCTTCTCGTTGTTGAAGTTGATGATGACGAGGTTGGTGTCGCTCTTGCAGATCAGCTCAGGGAGTACCTGGTTGATAGCCTCCAAGGGGATGGCGGGCACGAGCTGCTTCATCATCGTGTAGGTGTAGTCAATGCTCGGCATAGGCTCGTTGGTGAGGAAGTAGCCCAGGCAAGCCTGATAGAAAGAAGAGTTGGGACGCTTGTCCTTGTTGGAGTACATCTTGTCGAGACCGCTGAGGAAGTTGCTCTTATAGCGCTCGTACTCAGTCGGAGTGAAGCCAAACTCAGCAGCCTGGCGCACGACGAGATAAGCAGCCTTCAGAGCATCGGCTGTCTTGCTCATATCTTTTGGAGATGCGCTGATGTCGAAAGCATCCTTGGTCTTGGCAAAGATGTAGTTGCCGTCGCCGGCTTCTGCACTGACGAAGGGACAGTCGGCTTTCTGAGCAGCCTCGGTGAAGCGCTGGGCCAGCATGCCGGTGACGGCCTGCTTGGCGTAGTTTTGGATCAGATAGGGCAGCGTCTGCTTGAGGCTGTCGGGATAGACATCGTGCTTCATCATCAGGTCGACAGAGGAGGTGGGATATTCCTTGTCCTTGTCGATGATGACGATAGGCTCGGCGTTGTCGGGCACGGGCTCGTCAACAAGTTTAGCCTCATTGGCCGGGTTCTTGATGTCGCCGAAGAGCTTCTTGATCTGAGCCTCAGTGCGGTTGACGTCTATGTCGCCGACGATGATGAGTCCCTGATGGTCGGGGTGATACCATTTATGATAGTAGTCGACCAGCTCTTTGCGCTTGAAGTTGTCGACGACAGACATCAGTCCGATAGGGTAGCGTACGCCATATTTCGATCCGGGGTAGAGCTTGGGCAGGTTACGCTCAAACATACGGCTGGAAGGAGAGGTGCGCAGACGCCACTCCTCATGGATGACACCACGCTCCTTCTCTATCTCACTCTGCTCAAGTGACAAGCCGCACGACCAGTCGCGCAGGATGAGCAGGCAGGAGTCGAGCGTACCCTGATGCTGCGTGGGCACGTTGTCGATGTTGTAGACCGTCTGGTCGATGCTGGTGTATGCGTTGAGGTCAGCACCAAACTCGATGCCGTGAGCGCGGCACCACTCAATGAGGTCGTTGCCCTTGAAGTGGTCACTACCGTTGAAGGCCATGTGCTCAAGGAAGTGTGCAAGTCCGCGCTGGTCCTCGTTTTCTTCCAAAGAACCGACTTTCTGTGCGATGTAGAAGTTGGCGCGGTGCTCAGGCCAGTTGTTGTGACGGATGAAGTAAGTCAATCCGTTGCTGAGCTTGCCGATCCTCACAGCTGTGTCCACGGGTACAGTCATTTCGGGCATCTGAGCCCATGCCTGTGCACCGACGAAAAGCAGCAAGGTGGCAATAACGTTTCTTAATTTCATAAATAAATACTGTTAAGATAATAATAATAATGCAAAGATAGTGTGTTTTATGATGAACAGCAAGAAAACCTTAGTGATGCCATAGCATTTTAATATTTTTTATTTTGAGCGGAGCCCTTTGTGTTTTCGTTTTCTCAAAAGATATTCTCAATAGAAAAGAAGAAGAAATAAACAGCAAAACATTTGGCAGAGAGGCACAAAAGAACTACTTTTGCAGTTATGGACGAAAATACATGTATTCAACTCTTGGAAGCCCACGGCATCAAGCCGACGAGCAACCGCATCCTTGTCGTGCGTGCCTTAGCCACAGAAGACGCCCCCTCGTCGATCAGTGACTTGGAGCGGGGACTGCTCTCGGTGGACAAAAGTAGCATCTTCCGCTGCCTTATGGTGTTTCGTGAGCACCATTTGGTTCACTCGTTGGAAGATGGTGACGGGCAGGTGAAGTATGAGATTTGCCATCGTCACGGTGATAGTGATGATGACCTGCACGTCCATTTCTATTGCAGGCAGTGCCATCGCATCTTCTGCATGGAGGATACGCCGGTGCCTCAGGTCGCCATTCCCGAAGGCTTCCAGATGGAGAGTGTCAACTATATGATCAAGGGTCTTTGTCCCGAGTGCGCACGTAAGAGAGGACGGAGCCTATGAGTCCTGCTGCATTCTGTTCCATGCTGTTGAGATGGTACGAGGCCAATGGCCGTGATCTGCCATGGCGCCATACCCGTAATCCTTATGCTATCTGGCTCAGCGAAGTTATCCTGCAGCAGACACGCATCAGCCAGGGCACAGCCTATTGGCAGCGTTTCATGCAAGCCTGGCCTACGGTTGAGGCGCTCGCTGCGGCCACAGAGGACGAAGTGCTGAAGATGTGGCAAGGCTTAGGATACTATTCGCGTGCGCGCAACCTTCACACAGCAGCACAACAGATTGTGGCTTTGGGGCAGTTCCCTCGTACTTTAGAGGAAATCCGACGGCTTAAAGGCGTGGGCGACTACACGGCTGCCGCCATTGCTTCTTTGGCTTTTGGCGTCACAGCCGCTGCTGTCGACGGCAATGTCTATCGTGTGCTCTCCCGTCTCTACGCCATCGACACGCCCATCAACACCACGGAGGGCAAGCACCTCTTCGCCCGTTTGGCAGATGAACTGATCCATGCCGCACCGCAGACCGCGCTGTCGCCTCAAGGTGAGAAAGCCAGTGGCGCCAGCCTTTTCAACCAGGCAATGATGGACTTCGGCGCCACGCAGTGCACACCGCAGTCGCCCTCTTGTCTGCTCTGTCCGTTTTTGGAAGACTGTGAGGCGCACAGACATGGCATCGTAGAACAGCTGCCCGTGAAGCTCAAGAAGACAAAGATCACCACCCGACACCTTATTTATATATATGTCCGCTGCCACGGCTACACCGCCATCCACCGTCGTGGTTCCGGTGACATCTGGCAAGGACTGTGGGAACCGCCGCTCTTCGAGGATGCTCCTCTGCCTCAATGGTCCGGTCATCTCAAGCAGTTGGTCACGGGCGTGAAGCATGTTCTCACCCATCGCATCCTTCTTGCAGACTTTTATGCCCTCGACACCTACGTGCGTCCGTCGTTGCCCGAGGACTATATCTGGGTGGCAGAGTCTTCCCTCGCTGATTATGCCGTGCCGCGACTGGTGGAGAAACTGCTGGCTGTCATTGCCTGATGCGCTTCAATATCCGATTTGATATTGACAGACAAAGTGAAGCCGTGTTGCAGCTTATCTGGTGAGCTTGATAACAAATCCACCACCCTCGGCAAGTGTCAGCCTCAGGCTGCTGCCTTTGTGAATATCGGTTGTTGAGATGCTGTAGTCCTCAGCGTCGTGGTTGGCATTGATGCCGTCTTGCAGAATCTGCGCTTGATAGGTGACGCCTTCTTGGAGGAAGGGGAAGGAAAGCGTCACCTCCCGGCGGTCCCAGTTGGTTTGACCGCCGACGTACCAGTTGCCGTCTTTCTCACGTGCCGTGACGATGTACTCGCCAATCTTGCCTTGCAGCACAAGCGTCTTGTCGAAGACTGTGGGCAGCGAGGCGATGAAACGGGTGTAGGTCTCGTCGGCTTCGTAGTTCGTCGGACTGTCGGCGAGCATCGTGAACGGTGAGTCCTGCACGATGTAGCAAGCCGCCTGATGGCAGCGCGTGCCCATGGAGATAGGCTTTGTGTAGCACGCATGCCAGTCTTGCCGGGTTCCGTTGCGCATGGCACCGGGCGTGAAGTCGACCTGTCCGGCCATCATACGGATGAAGGGGAAGGTGACGTCGTAGCGTGGCATGTCGTTCTTAGCATCGGTCCAGCGGCTCTCCTCCATGCCGAACACACTCTCGTAGTTGAGGATGTTGGGGTAGGTGCGGTTGAGTCCCACGGGTTTATAGATGCCGTGAAGGTCAAGGATGAGATGATGCTTGGCCGTACAGGCTGCCAGTCGCTCCACCATCTCCACGGCCGTCTGGTCGTCGCGGTCCATGAAGTCGACTTTGAAACCTTTGATGCCCATGTCGGCGTAGTGCTGGCAGATGGTCTCCAGGTTCTCGTCCATGACGTTGAAGACGGCCCACAGCACGATGCCTACATTCTTACTCTTGGCATAGGCGATGAGCTCTGGCAGCCGGATGGCGTCGATGGGCTTTAGTATCGTACCCGCCTTGGAGTCGTACCAGCCCTCGTCAAGGATGATGTAGGGCAGGTGATGGCTGGCCGCGAAGTCGATATAATATTTATAGGTGTCGTAGTTGATGCCGGTCTTGAAGTCCACGCCTTTCAGGTTCCAGTCGTTCCACCAGTCCCAAGCCACCTTGCCAGGCTTGATCCACGACGTGTCGCCAATCTTGTTGGGACGAGCCAGGGCGTAGACAAGGTTGTTGACGGGCATGTCGGTGTCGTGGGCGCTGACGGCGAGGATGCGCCAGGGATAGGTGCGTGGTCCTTTCGACTTGGCGATGTAACCGGCAGTCTCCGCCACGTGCGACATATGGCGGTAGGGATAGTAAGTCATCCGTGTGGGATAGGGAGCAAAGACAGCCCTGAGCAGACTGTCCTCAGCGGCTTTCACCCACATGTTGGGATAGCTGACCAGGTCGCTCTCCAACAGGGTTATCTTGGCTGTGCCGCAGTCGACTGTTGCCGGCAGAAAGGCTGGCAGGTTTTTAGCCGAGTCGAGTGGTGTCTGGTCATAGACATTCTGGAAAGCCATGGCAAAGGGCCGCTGGGGCGATGTGGTGTATGCCAGCCACGATGCACGGTGCGGTCCGAAGTTGTAGTCGGCCGTCTCTGCCTTGATGATTGTCTCGCCTTTGCGGCGGGAGACAAAGCGGTAGGCGATGCCCTCGTTGTAGGCCCGTATCTGCAGGGAGAAGCCTTTTCCGAGTGGAACAACAAGCTCATTGTACTGCTCGGTGAAACTCTTCTGACGGTAGAAAGGGGAGACGATGGTCTCACGGTGGCTGGTGACCTTGGCCTTGCTGCCTGTCTGCCTATTCGACGATCCGATGACCGTGCCGTCGCCGAGGGTCAAAGAGATGGGTGAAGGATGCAGCAGCGTGTGCCCATTATATATAATGTGTAGTTTGTTGACGCCCTGGCTTGGTGTGATGACAGCCGTGAGCATGCCGTCGGGCGAGCTGACCTGTTGCGCAGACGCAGCAAGCACCATGATGAGCAGGGAAAAGAGTGAGAGAAGTTTCTTCATAATGAGTTCTTGGTTTTACTGATGCAAATGTACGGAAATGGTCGACCAAACGATGAGAAAAACGTTTAATAAGCAGAGAAAATAGTCTAATCATCGGCTTTTGGACGATATTTTTATCAGTTTTGGACGATATTTTCACACTTGTTTTATTGTTTCCTTTAATTTTGCAAACAAAAGTAAAAACTAAAACTTATCACGAACTATACATGATCTCAATGCGGCATCATCTTTTCGTAGCGCTGCTGGCAGTCAGTCCGACGTTGTCGGTGTCAGCTACCCGAACCATCAAGCAGGTTGCTCCCGTAAGCGTGAGCTGCCCTGTAGGCACGTCGCCCCGTCTGCCCAACCGCCTGTGGGTGACCTATAAGGATGGTCGCGCGGAGTACAGGCAGGTGAAGTGGATGAATGCTCCTTTGTCTATAGAAGAGGAGGAAGCCGATGCCAGCCAGCACCCCGTGGGCAGCAGCTACCGTCTCAAAGGTTATGTGGTCGGTGACAACGCTACGGACAACGGCTTCCCCGTAGAGGCTACCGTCGTAGTGGTCAGCGCTCCGGCTCCCACTCCTGCCAAGGAGAAGGCCATGACCTTTCCTCTCTCCGACGTGACCATCAATGGTATCAACCGGCTCAGCCACAATCGCGACGAGGCACTCAAGGAAATCTGCTCCTGGGATGTGACGCAGCAACTCTATAACTACCGCGACACGTATAACATGCCGACGGAGGGATACACCACCTCCGATGGTTGGGACTCGCCCGACACAAAGCTCAAGGGCCACGGCTCCGGACACTATATGTCGGCCATTGCCCAGGCTTATGCCGTGACAAAGGACCCGCAGCAGAAGGCAATCCTCCGCAAAAACATCACGCGAATGGTCAACGAGCTGCGTGCCTGTCAGGAGAAGACCTTCGTGTGGAACGACTCGCTGGGCCGCTATTGGGAGGCGCGCGACTTCGCTCCGGAAAGCGAACTTCGTCAGATGAAAGGTACCTGGGCTGCCTTCGACACATACAAGAAGCATCCCGAGCGGTACGGCTATGGCTATCTGAACGCTATTCCTGCCCAGCATTGTGCTCTGATAGAGATGTATCGCCCCTATAACAACTCCGACTGGGTGTGGGCACCGTACTACTCCGTACATAAGCAGTTGGCCGGTCTCATTGACATCGCCACCTATTTCGACGACAAAGAGATTGCTGCCAAGGCGCTGCTCATCGCCAAGGACATGGGACTGTGGGTATGGAACCGCATGCATTACCGCACCTACGTGAAGAAAGACGGCACACAAGCCGAAAGGCGCACCAAGCCCGGCAACCGATATGAGATGTGGGACATGTACATCGCCGGCGAGGTGGGTGGTATGCAGGAGAGCTTGTCACGACTGGCTACAATGGTCAGCGACAAGGCCGACAGCGCCCGTCTCATGGAAGCCGCACAATGTTTCGACGCGCCAAAGTTCTATGAACCGCTGGCACAGAACATTGACGACATCCGCACACGGCACGCCAACCAACACATCCCGATGATCGTCGGAGCCCTGCAGTCCTATAAGAACAATCATCAACCTTATTATTATCATATCGCTGAGAACTTCTGGCAACTGGTCGAGGGCCGGTATATGTATGCTATGGGCGGCGTCGGCAATGGAGAGATGTTCCGTCAGCCTTACACGCAGGTGCTGAGCATGGCTACGAACGGCATGCAGGAGGGTGAGGCGCAGGCCAACCCTGACCTCAACGAGACCTGTTGCACGTATAACCTGCTGAAGCTCACCAAGGACCTGAATGCCTACAACCCCGACCGTGCGGCCTATATGGACTATTACGAGCGCGGCCTCTACAATCAGATCATCGGATCGCTCAACCCCGACAAGTATCAGACAACCTATCAGTATGCTGTCGGTCTGAATGCGACGAAGCCTTTTGGCAACGAGACACCGCAGTCGACTTGCTGTGGCGGTACGGGTTCGGAAAACCATACCAAATACCAACAAGCTACTTATTTCCATAACGACAGCACGCTGTGGGTGGGACTGTACATGCCGACGACACTACGCTGGGCCGACAAGAACGTGACTCTCACGCAAGACTGCACATGGCCTGCCGAGAAGTCCGTGTTGAAAGTAGACCAGGGCGAGGGCGACTTTGCGCTGAAGCTGCGTGTGCCTTACTGGGCTACCACTGGCTTTAAAGTGCTCTTGAATGGCAAGAACATACAAAAGCGCTATCTGCCGAGTTCCTATGTCACCATTCCTTACCGCCATTGGACATCGGCTGACAAGGTGGAGATTGTCATGCCTTTCACCACGCATATAGAATATGGTATGGACAAGTTGCCGGCAGAAGTGGCCAGTGCTGACGGCACGCCGCTGAAATCGTCGTGGACCGGCGTGGTGATGTACGGACCCTTCTGTATGACAGGCACTGGCGCTGCCACTTGGCGCCAGGCTACACTCTCCACCAACGACATAGAAAAGGCCACCGTGGTGCCCGCTCAAGGCCAGGAACCGATAGCCCTGACGATAGACGGCAAGCGCTTCGAGCCCGACTACTATCGCAATGAACACTCCACACATTACTACCGTCTGGTGTCCAACGATGCGAAAAGTAAAAAACGCAGGGCCAGCAAGGCCGTAGACCTTACAGAACTGAAATCGCTCGTCGCCTTGGCCAATAAGCGCGTCAGCGATCAGACTAAATGGAACAGTATGACGAAGAAGGTTCCCGACTACGCCCCGTGGGCGCCTCATGGCTATCAGCGCATGCAGGAAGCCATCGCACAGGCTCGTGAGCTCATGGCAAAGGACGCCCGCCTGCTCGATGCCGATGCCGTGGAAACGGCGACTACGTCGCTGAGCAAGGCCATCAACACGATGCGTCCCGGCAATCTCGCTGAGGTGGAGGACCTTCGTCCGCTCACCGCCCTGCTCCGTCGTGCAGGCACGCCTGACAGCACAACATCGGATGCGCTCCGCAAGGCTGTCGACTATGGTCAGATGGTCGTCCGCTATGTTATGGACGGCAGCGGTACCAAGGACATGATCCATGCAGCCGTTGAACGGCTGAAGAAAGCTATAGAATAACATTCACATCATCATCATAAACCTAAAGCATAAGAGCATGAAAAAAGCACAACAAGCTACGGGCTTCCTGCATGGCAACGCATATGCAAAAGCCCTCATGTGTTTGGCCTTTGCCACAGGAGGACAGTATGTCCTGGCGGCAACTGATGCCAGTGCAAGCCTATCAGTACAGGCAGTACAACAGAAAAGTACTGTCACCGTCAAAGGTGTCGTCAAGGATGCCAATGGCGAACCTATCATCGGAGCTACCGTCGTAGAGAAAGGCAATTCCTCCAACGGTACCGTTACCAACTTGGATGGTCGTTATACCTTGACCGTTCCACGGGGTGCCACGCTAACCGTGTCGTACATTGGATTTACCTCACAGGACACCAAGGGCGGCGAGGTCCTTCTCCAGGAAGACCTAAAGTCGTTGAGCGAAGTCGTCGTCATCGGTTATGGTACCCAGAAAAAAGCTGATGTAACCTCTTCTGTTGTCAGCGTGAAGCCGGAAGACTTCAATGCTGGCAACGTCAACAACGCCGGAGACCTTATCCGTGGTAAGGTTGCGGGCTTGACCATTACCAAGCCTTCTGGCGACCCGGGACAGTCCACACAGATCAGCCTGCGTGGTATCGTCTCCGTCTCAGGTAATGCTGCCCCGCTCGTACTCGTCGATGGCGTCCCCGGCGACCTGAGCAGTGTGCCGCCAGAGAACATTGCCTCCGTCGACGTGCTGAAAGATGCCTCTGCCGCCGCCATCTATGGTACGCGTGGAGCAGGTGGTGTGATCATTATTACGACCAAGACAGGTATGCGTGAGCAGAAGACTCAGGTGACCTATAATGGTTATGTGTCCTTCTCCAACTGGGCCAAAAAGGCCGACTTCATGGGACCGGAGGATGTGCGCGCAGGAAAGACCAACTTCAACGATGAGGGCTACGACACCGATTGGCTGAAGGCTGTCAGCCGTACCGCCGTCACACATAACCACAGTATCTCCATGAGCGGAGGCAACGCCAAGACTTCTTACTTTGGCAACTTTACTTACCGCAACGCCGAAGGCGTGATGAAGAAGACCGGCAACGAGTCGATGAGCGTGGACTTTGACATGAGTCATTGGATGCTCAACGACATGCTGAAGATCAACCTCAAGGTCAATGCCCAGCAATATAAGTATGATGTCAGCGACGCCACGACCATCTATCGCCAAGCCGTCATCCGCAACCCCACATCACCTATATGGAATGAGGACGGCACCTACAACGAGGGTCAGCTCCTGCAGTATTGGAACCCCGTCTCCCTGCAGAACGAGCAGAGCGGAAAGAACAAGTCACAGTCGTTGAAGATGACGGGCAACATCACCTTCGAGCCAATCAAAGGATGGCAGACCAACCTCATGCTCTCGCGCGATGAGGCTATGAACCGTGGTGGATACTACTACACCAGCAACCACTCCATGAACGGTGTCAATGGCAAGGGCACTTATTCCGGTTCGGCTTCACAGAGCGGCTACACCGATGAAGCCAACTATCTGGAGCTCACCTCGAAATATATGGCTAACTGGGCAGGCATCCATCGCTTTGAAGGCTTGGTGGGCTATAGCTACTCCGACGAGACCTACGACGACGCGTCGATGTGGAATGCCAACTTCCCCTCCGACTATTTCAATATCTGGAACATGGGCGCAGGTACCTATCTGACGGATGGCAAGGCCAGCATGAGCTCTTCTAAGAGTTCCAACAAGCTGATAGGTTTCTTTGGTCGTGTGAGCTATGGTTTCGCCGACCGCTATAACATCCTTGCCAGCCTCCGTTACGAGGGCAGCTCTAAGTTCGGTGACAACCACAAGTGGGGTGCATTCCCCTCTGTGTCAATGGGTTGGAACATCATGAATGAGAAGTTCATGAAGTCGACACGCTCCTGGCTCAGCAACCTCAAACTCCGTGCTGGCTATGGTGTGACGGGTGTCATCCCCGGTAGTTCCTATCTCTCGATGCTGCGCTACACGTTCTCCGGCAGCAACTACTACCGCAACGGCTCTTGGCATAAAGGCATGAAAGCCGTGTCAAACCCCAACCCAGACCTGAAGTGGGAGGTAGCCAAGGAGTTCAACATCGGTGTTGACTGGAGTTTGTGGGACGACCGCTTCAGCGGTAGCTTCGACTTCTATCATAAGAAGACGTCAGATATGCTCTACGACTATGCCGTTCCTTCTCCACCAAATCTTTACACGAGCACCACGGCCAACGTCGGCGAGATGCGCAACGTGGGTGTGGAGCTGATGCTGCAAGGCACACCCGTGAGAACAAAGAACTTCGAATGGAACACGCAGATCACGTTGCAGCACAATGCTAACAAGCTGCTGAGCCTCTCCAACGACCTCTATCAGACCGACAACGTGCTGTGGCTGCAGGGCGTAGGCGATCCTGTGACCCAGTACACTCATAAGGTCGAGGTCGGCAAGTCGTTCGGACGTATCTATAGCCTCAAGGCTGTCGGTGTGGACCAGAACAACGGCCTATTCCTCATTGAGAACCCCAAGACCGGTCAGGCTGCCGACTTCTATCAGGAGATGCGTAACGACTACGACAACTGGTACGAGTATATTGGCAACGGTATTCCCTCGGTGACGATGGCATGGAACAACACTTTCCGCTACAAGAACTTTGACCTGTCGCTGCAATGCAACGGACAGTTCGGCTACTACATCATCAACCAGCAGCGAGTCTTCTATGAGAACAACGCCCACGCATACAACAAGCTGAAGACAGCCAACGACAAGATTGGCGGCATCGCTCCGCTCTCAGGCTCACAGTCACAGGTGGTGACGAGCTATTATATCGAGCATGGCGACTACTTCAAACTGAGCACGGCTACGCTCGGATATACCTGGAAGCCAAAGAACACCACGTACTTCCAGAGTCTCCGCGGCTACTTCAGCGTCTACAACGTGTTCACCATCACCAAGTACAAAGGTATGGATCCTGAACTTGGAAGTGACAACTTCTGGACAGCGGGTGTTGACGACCGTGACAAGTATCCTACGGTTCGCTCCTTCACCATCGGTTTAAACGTAACATTCTAGAGACTTATCATCATGAAACTAAATACCATCAAAAAGAGCATCTATACAGTTGTTCTTGCTTTAAGCGCTGCTTCCTTCGTTGGCTGTACCAACCTGGACGAGACCGTCTACAGCGAACTGCCTGGCGACGGCAGCTATAAGTTCTCTGAAGAAGAGATACAGGCACAGTATGGCGTCATCTACGACCGTCTGCGCGATATGTATAATGGTTGGGAAGGCTATCAGGACATCAGCGAAGATTGTACTGACCTCATCATGACGCCCTTCCGTTATGAGACCTCAGGCTGGGGCGCACAGTACGTCTCGCTCCACAAGCATGAGTTCCACAGCACCATCAACCACCTCTACCGTCCGTGGTATTCGTGCTACCAGGGCATTACGACCTGCAACCAGCTCCTCGACGACGAGAACATCTCATCCAACGAGACCTCCAAGGCCGAGCTGCGCTCTTATCGTGCTCTGTTCTATTATGTTCTCTTCGACTTGTGGCGCAACATCCCCTTGGAGACTACGCTCAAGGTACCCAGTGGCTACATGCCTGAACAGAGCGATCCCGACTCAACATTCAACTGGATTGTCAACGAACTGGAAGAGTCGAAGCCCTATCTGACCAAGACGGCTGAGCATGGACAGATTAACTATTGGACCGACTGCATGATTCTGGCTAAGATGTATCTCAATCGTAATGCCTGGTTCCCCAACAAGCCTGAGGACAAGACCTACTATCAGAAGGCTTGCGACGAGGTCAACGAGGTCATCAACAGTGGCGTCTATCAGCTCGACGACGACTACCTGACTCCCTTCAGCGCCAAGCAGAGCGGACAGAGCAACAGCAAGGAGACCATCTTCGCACTTGTCTACGACAACAAGTACGCAGGTATGGGCACCAACTACTACAGCAAGTGGTATCTCTCCGGCTCGCAGGATATCTTCGGTGTAAAACGTGACGCATGGAACGGTAGTGCCTGTGTGCCGCAGTTCCTCGACACCTACGACCCCGACGACACCCGTAAGACCGACTGCTGGGTATGGGGGCCACAGAAGAGCAAGAAGACGGGTGAGCAGATCTACATCAATGGCAAGGCCCTCGACTACACGCCAGAGGTCTATGACATCGAGAAGCCGGGTGCCGGAAGCATGCAGGGCGCGCGTTTGAAGAAATACGAGATTCAGGCAGCCAGCAACGGCAGCGATCCGACCGTCAACGACGACGACGTACCCTTCTTCCGTCTTACCGATGCTTATTTCATCAAGGCCGAGTGCCTGCTGCGCCTGGGTGGTTACAAGGGTGAGACTGAGCAGACGGCTGCCGACATCATCACCATGTGCCGCAAGCGCGACTTCAAGGAGCATCCCGAGAAGGCCGTGCGTACCGTGGCTCAGCTCAAGGGCCCCAGCGTCTACGACTATGGCATGCGCTGCACCCAGGGCGACTACAACAAGGACACGGGCGAGCTCACCAACCTCAACAAACTTGAGACCCATGAAGGCGGCAGCGACATCGAGCTGGGTGGCCTTCTCGACGATCTCGCTTGGGAGTTTGTCTATGAGCACCACCGCCGTCAGGACCTCATCCGTTTCAAGATGACCAATGGCTGCAATGTCTTCAATGGCAAGTCGTGGTTCAGCAAGGCTGCCAACACCAACGCCAATGACCATCATCTCGACATCTTCCCCATCCTGAAGGATAATCTGAATGCCAATCCTAAACTCCATCAGAATGATGGTTATACGAAGTAAGTAACATTAAAGAAGCAATCTTATGAAAAAGATATTTATATTTGCAATGATGGCTGTACTTGCCATGGGCGCGCTCACTTCGTGTGAAGACGACTATGCCGACGCCACCTCTCCTCACGAATATAGTGAGAGTGAGAATCCGCCACTCAAAGGCTCCGATGCCACCAACCTGGTTTCCTCTTCTGTCAAGATGCGGCAAGCCGAGGCGGGTAGGGAGGTGTCCACCATCAACCTGGCAGACTATGCCGACCAGATACAGCAGACGCTGGGCATCTCGCTCGACGAGGCTATCAATGGTCTGAGCGACGGCAGCGTGCGTTTCCTGCCTGTCAATCCTAACCGTCGCCAATGGGACAAGACACCGGCCAATGCCGGCGACAACACCTGGGCGCTTTCTGCCGGTGGCGTCGTGACTGACGAGGCCAGCGCATCAGCCATCATGCAGTTCATTCCCTCGTCAAAGCAGGTGCAGATCAAGCTGACCAGCAACGCGGCAGCAGGCATCATCCCTGTGACCTTTGGCTTGGTCAAGACCGACGACTCTGCCTATTCCAAGAACATCCGCATCCAGTCGTTGGTGACCGTGATGGATGCCAGCGTTGCCGATGTGGCTGTGACCATCCCGAAGGGCGACTATGCCAGCAACACCTTCAAGTTCAGCGACATCGCCAAGAACATCGAGTTTGCCTTCGGCGAGACCAATCTCTACAACATCGCCAAGGGGCTCGACACCGATAACGATGTCTACGATGTCTACATCATGAACGCTGACGGAACGCTGAGTGGCGGTCCTGGTAAATACACGGCCAATGGCGCTGGTTACTGGCTCGACCAGAAGATGAACATCGTCAGCTGGGGTAAGGATGACTTTGCCCTCTTCATTGAGCCCACCATCTGGGACGACGAGAAGAGCGACTACTATGCTGACGGTGGCGGCTTCAACATCGGACGTCTGTCCAACGACACGCCAGCCTCGGGCTCTGTGCTCAATCTGAGTATCGTCCTGAAGAAGCATGATGCCGCAGCCACCGACAAGACGCTGACCATCAACTTCACGTTGACCTTCGAATAATCATCAATCACGGTGCGCCCTCGTGGCGCACCTCCTAATACTTTCCATCATGAATCTAAACATCAAGAAATACCTTCATCTGTTGGCAGTGGTCTTGTTGCTGGGAGGCGCCATGCCAGTCCTCAACAGCTGTGCCGATGATGACATGTCAAAGTCTCTGCCCGACTACGATCCCCGCTACAAGGGCAAGATTGCTTTCGGCACTTCCGATTATAACGTCGACGCCAATGAGCAGGATGTAACCATCAACTTCAAGAGCGACCAGAAGTGGTCAGCCACCGTCGAGACCGACACCGTGGCAGGAACCGGTTGGGCTACGCTGGCAACGGACAGCGGAACCGTCAACGACTCGGTATTGGTCGTACATCTGCAGGCCAACGAGAGTGAGACCAACTCGCGCAAGGCTACCGTGACCATTACCACAGAGAAGGGAACGGCACAGGCTTTCACCATCGGACAGAACTACAAAGTGGTGATCCTCGACCCGAACGACATTCCCGACTATGCCAAATATATCTGTCCTGCCGCCTCCAATCCTCACTTTGAGAATGGAGCCGACTACATGCTCCGTCAGGACTCTTACTATTCCTGGCACCGCATGAAGCAGAGCGAGCACTTCTTTGTGTTCTGGTCGCCGGAGTTTGGCGACGACCCCAATGGCGACGATGTCAAGGAGAGCATGCGTGTGGATGTCGACGACCTGCTGGCCAAGGCTGAGCACTTCTTCGACACCAACGTCAACAAGCTGGGCATGGCTAAGTTAGGCGAGGGCAAGTCGATGCTCGATGACTATAAGATGCAGATCTACCTCATCTATCAAGACGAGTGGCTCGCCACGGGTTCTGGTTATGACAACAAGATTGGTGCGCTGTGGGTCAACCCGAGCACCTGCAAGCCGGTAGGATCTACCATCGCCCATGAGATTGGACACTCATTCCAGTATCAGGTCTATGCCGACAAGATCAACAAGCAGGGCTATCCCGACGACCTGCATCATGGCTTCCGCTATGGCTTCGGTGCCAACGGAGAAGGTGGCTGCGCTTATTGGGAGCAATGTGCACAATGGCAGGCCCACCTCGACTATCCTCAGGAGGCCTTCTCCGACTGGTTCAGCGTGTGGAAGGAGAACTGCCACCGCCACTTCAACCATCAGTTCATGCGCTACGCCAGCGATTTCCTGCCCTACTTCCTCATTCAGGCTCAGGGCAACGACATCGATGTCTTCGGGCGCCTCTGGCGCGACAGCCAGTATCCGCAGGATCCCTTGGAGGCTTACGACAGCATCTATTATAATAAGGACTTGAACAAGCTCTACAAAGATCTCTACACCTATGCCTCGCACATGGTCTATTACGACATCCCATGGGTATACTCCAGCAACGCTTCCGCACCTGTCGTGCCTGAGGAGGCCAAGGGCAACTACTCGACGACACTCTACAAGGTGGGCGATCAGAAGTATCAGGTGGGCTACGCCTCTTGTCCGGGTACCACAGGTTTCAACGTCATCCAGTTGAAGACACCTGCTGCCGGTACCAAGGTGTCGGTCGACATCGAGGCGCTGGAGCCCGGCTCTGCCTTGGTGAAGGCCGACAAGGGCGAGGTCAAGGATGCTGACGGTAAAGTCGTCAAGACCACCAAGACCTATAACGAGCAGACCAACAAGAGTTCTAACTACCGTTGTGGCTATGTCGCCATCGTGGGTGGCAAGCCTGTCTACTCCACCATGTACTATCCTGCCAAGGGTGGCGTCGGTGATCTGGGCAGCGCCGAGTATACTGTGCCTGCCGGAACGGAGAAGCTCTACTTCGTCATCCAGGCTGCTCCTGACGAGTATCATCGTTGTGCATGGAACAGCGACGAGGGCAACGACGAGCAGTGGCCCTACGCCATCACCGTGAAAGGTACCGACGTGAACAGCTATGAGGAAGTCGTCGACATCAACATCGACCCGAACAGCAAGCCGTCGGATGCATCGGTGACCATCAATGTCCATGGCAATAAAGACTCTGGCTATGAGTTTGCCAAGTACAACCTCGCCTATGTCGACAATGCCGCCATTCCTTATGCGTTCTGTCTGATGCCCAACGAGATTACCAATGCCTTGGTGACCAGCGCCACAGAACTGACCGAAGGAAAGATCAGCATGCGCCTGAAGCAGCCCGATGGCAGCTATGCCACTCAGGACAACTGCGGCGGACAGTTCGCCGGCTTCTGGTGCGACGCTACCGGCAAGCAGCAGAGCTGGGGCGCTGACGCAAGGACATATACGAAGTTCAACAGCATCAACGAACTGGAAGTAGGCTTCATGCCGGGTGTCATCAAGAGTGGCGAGACCTATCCCGAGGTGCTGGAGCTCCGCTATATGAAGGATGGCAAGATCTATACGGTCACCATCAACGTCAACTTCATCGTAGAATAAGCATGAACATTCATTCATAAGGCTTCGTTAGGGCCACGGGCTTTCGCAACAGTCGAAGACCCGTGGCTTCTTTCTGAGCTTCACAAGCAGTTATTCTCCTGTTTTTTCTTATCTTTGCAATGGAAAATATCCGCAAGAAAACATCCATGAATCAACTATTGAGTCTTTTACTCCTGCTTTGTCCCTGTTTGGCCTTTGGGCAGGCCGACAGCGTCAGCAGGCCTGTCGCACCACAGAAGCTGGTCTATATCCCCGATTCCCTGCGTCCCTACAACCTCAACGACGACGGGGCGGAGTGGTCGTGGCGCCACAGCGCACAGACCGAGAACCTGGTGTTCTTCTGGCAGAAGGGCTTTGGCAACGACCCTTACCATGCACCGCGGCTGAAAGGACAGCCTATGAGCTTCGACCTCGGCAACCTGCAAGTGCGGCTGGAGCGCTTCTACCATTATTTCCGCGACACGCTGAAGTTCACGCTGCCCGGCAGCATCAGCGACCGCTACAAGATGATGGTGATGGTCAACTACTCGCTCGACGGCACGGCCTACGGCGGTACCTACGACGACTTCATTGGTGCGCTGTGGGTGAGTCCCAACCGCATCCAGGACGCAAAGCTCAACGCTCTGGCCCATGAGCTCGGCCATAGCTTCCAGCTTCAGATCATGGCCGACAAGACCGGTGAGGCGTGGGGCGGCAGCGGATTCTTCGAGATGACCTCGCAATGGATGCTGTGGCGGGTCAATCCCGACTGGATCAAGGATGAACAATACCATTTCGATGCCTTCAAGAAGCTCACCCACAAAGGCTTCCTGGCCCTGGACAACATCTATCACTCGCCCTACGTCATCGAATGGTGGGCCGAGAAGCATGGCCTTACGTCCATCGCCGATCTCTATCGTGCCGGCAAGGTGGGCGAGGACCCGGTGGTGACCTATCAGCGCCTCTATGGGCTGACGCAACAGCAGTTCAACGATGAGATCTTCGACTGCTACCGCCACTTGGTGGACTTCGATTTCCAGTATGCGCGGGCCAACACCCGTCAGTATGCTTGCACCTTCGACACGCCCATGCAGTCAAGCGGCAAGGGATGGATGCGTCCCGACTCGGCGCATACGCCAGAGAACTATGGTTTCAACGCCATCAAGATTGTCCTGCCACAGGGAAAGCAGGACAAGGTAAGAGCCGACTTCCATGCGCTGTCCGCCAATGGCTATCGTTATGGGTTTGTCGGCGTGACCGAGGACGACCGTTGCCTCTACGGAAAGGTGGCGTCGAAGCCGCGCGGCACGCTCGTCTTCACGTTGCCGAAAGACACGCCGCTCAAGTGTCTCTACCTCGTCGTGATGGGAGCGCCGCAGCCCCACGACCTCGACCCCTCGTCCAGACAGTGCCCCGTTGAGTTCAAGGGGAGATGAGGGTGGATTTACGAGATAGGAATTTAGAGTTATTTTGAGTTAGAAGTTAAGAGTTAGAAGTTAGAAATTAGGGGGGGGCTAAAGGGACATTTTCCTATAATAAAACCATTGATTATGAAGAAGCTATTCTTGTCGCTTATCGCGTTATTCTTTGCTGTACATACTGTCGCCGCCCAGTCCAACCTCTGGTCGCGGCGCAACATCAGCATGCTCGACGGCCTGCCCACCAATACCGTCCGCAGCATCACGCAGGACAAGGATGGCTTCATCTGGATGGGTACCGACAATGGGCTGTGCCGCTACGACGGCTACAACGTGCTGCCCTATCACAACCGGCAGCTGGGCTCCGACCAGTATGTGAGCGCAATGGTGCCCTATGACAGGAACCTCCTTGTGGGATCCACGCACGGCGCCTTCCTCTTTGACGTGAGCACGGGACGCTTCAACCAGCTCGACCGTTCGCTCAACAGCCTCGTCAACGCCTTTGCCGTGGATGTCGACGGCAACGCATGGGTGGCCACCCGTGGACAAGGCATCTATTGTTATCACCCGTCCACGAAGCACGCCGACCATTACCCCATGCGGAAGGCCAATGGCATCCTGGATGACGTGTTTGCCGACAACACCAATCAGGTATGGGCTTTCTCCAAGGCGCTGGGCCGCATCTATCATTTCAATAAGGCACGCAAGGCGTTCGACGTGGTGCCGGTCAGCGGTTTCACGAAAGACATCGACGGCATGCGCATGGCTCAGGGGCCGGAAGGCTCCGTGCTGCTCGCCACCTGGACGCACGGACTGCTGCAACTCTTTCGCGACGGTCGCGTGACGCAGCTCATCCCGCCTGTGGTGAATGGCCTGCACCTTCATATCCGTACCGTCTACAACGATGTCTCCAACCATGTCTATCTGGGTTGCGAGGAGGGGTTGATAGACTATAACATTCAGACCCGCATCACCACCGTCGTCACGGGTAACGGCAATGCACCCACCTCCGAACGCTTCGTCTATGCCGTCACGCGCGACCGCGAGGGTGGCCTGTGGATGGGCACCTTCTATGGTGGTGTGACCTACTTCTCGCCCATGGGCGAGCGGTTCACCACGTTCACGTCCGACAACCCGCTGCTCAAGGGCAGCGTGGTCAGCCGCTTCTGCGAGTCATCGGGAAAGGTGTGGATAGCCACCGACGACGGCGGCCTGAGCTGCTTCGACATGCATCGCAACGCCTTCACCAGTTTCCCGGGCCGCGAGGCACTGATGAGCTTGAACGTCCATGGCCTGTGGGCTGAGGACAACAGCTTGTGGATAGGTACCTATGGCAATGGACTCATCCGGCTGAACACGGCGACGGGTGCGACGAAAAGCTATGTGATAGACGGCAAACAGAAATCAGGCAACTGCTACGCGGTGATGCGCGACTGCCGTGGACGGCTGTGGGCCACGTCGATGGAGAATGTCAGCCTCTACGACCCGGCGACAGACGCATTCCGCATCGTCAGACGCTTCAACAGCCTTACGGTCGACATCCAAGAGGACCATGCCGGCAACGTGTGGTTTGCCACGCAGGGAGCGGGCCTGTGGATGCTTTCATCCAAGGGACAGTGGCGGCAGTACGTCTGCAGCGCCCATGCATCGTCGATAGGCAGCAACGACGTCAACTGCGTGCGTGAGGGCTTTGGCGGCCGGTTGTATGTGGCTACCAGCAATGGCCTCTATGAGTATCTGCCGGCCAACGACGCTTTCAAAAGGGTCAGCGTAGAGAGCAGCGACCAGTGCTTCATGGGACTGGTCTTCAACGACGACGAGCTTTGGCTGTCGTCGGTGACGGGACTCATCAAACTGGTGCCCGGAGGACCAACGGAAATCTACAACCGCTACGACGGCCTGCTGGCTGGTCCCTCCCGGCCCAACGCGTGCATGATGGCCTCTGACGGACGAGTGTGGATGGGGTCGGTCAATGGCATCAACACGTTCTATCCCTATGAGATCAAGGAAAACAAGAACGAGCCACGGGTGTTTATCACGTCGTTTTATCTGCCTCACCACGACCAGGCTACGCTGGACAGCCTCTCCGGCATCCTGAGCCATACCCAGGAGATAGAGCTGAGCGCGTCGGAGAACATGTTCACCATCCAGTTTTCTGCCTTGAGCTTCGTGTCGCCGCAGAAGAACCGCTATCAGTATATGCTTAAAGGCTTCGATGATAAATGGATAGAAGCGGGCACCGAGCATAAAGCCATTTTCACCAATATCCCGCCGGGCAGTTATACCTTCCTGGTCAGGGCGTGCAACAACGACGGCGTATGGGCCTCGCAGCCTGCTCAGCTGACGATAGTGGTGCACCCTCCCTTCTATTGGTCGTTGCCTGCCAAAGTCTTCTATCTGGCTCTTTTCGTCTTCCTAGTGTGGTGGATCATCCAGCGGAAGAGCCGCAAGGCCGAGCGGCGCCATCAACGGGAAATCAAGGAGATGAACGAGCGCAAGGAAAAGGAGATGAGCGAGGCACGCCTGCATTTCTTCACCATGATTGCCCACGAGATACGCACGCCCGTGACGCTCATCATCGGGCCGCTTGAGAAACTCAAGGAACAGATGCAGACCCTGGGGCAGAAAGGCCTCGACAGCCATGCACGCGGCAGCCATAGCGCCACGCAGACCTTGGACGTCATCGACCGCAACGCCCACCGCTTGCTCGACCTCGTCAATCAGCTGCTCGACTACAACAAGGTGAAGCAGCAAGGCATGAAGCTGCACTTCACCGTCTGCAACATCGCCCAGCTCATGCGCGCCGTGGCGGTGAGGTTTGAGCCGACGCTGCAGCAGAAAGGCATTACGTTCGAGGTCAGCTATCCCGACGACAGCTTCACGGCGGTCGTGGATGGTGAGGCGGTGACAAAAATCCTTAGTAACTTCATGACCAACGCGGCCAAATACGCCAAGAGCACCATCCGCATGACGTGCGGCAACATCTCTGGCGACACCTTCCAACTGAGTGTCAGCGATGATGGCATTGGCATCAGCAAAGAAGAACAGGGCCATATCTTCGACGCCTTCTATCAGGCCAAGGACAACAAGCCAGGAACGGGCATCGGACTCAACACGGTGAAGATGCTCACCGAGGCGCATCATGGCATGGTGGAGGTGAAGTCGGCCGAGGGCGAGGGCGCTGTCTTCACCGTGACGCTGCCTGTCAAGCAGGATGTCGCGGTGGCGGAAGAGAGTGAGGAACCGTTGGCTGTCAAACAGGAGGAGCCGACAAGTCTTTCTCCCGACGAGGATGAGGTCGTGAGCGGGACGGCTGCAAAAGAGGCAAAGCCCGTCATGCTGGTCGTGGACGACGACGATGACATGCGCAACTTCATTGCCTCCAACTTCCAGGACGCCTACATGGTCTTGACAGCAGCTGACGGCAACGAGGGACTGCAGCGGCTCAGGCAGACCCATGTGAGCATTATCGTGAGCGATTGGATGATGCCCAACATGGACGGTGCGGAGTTCTGCCGGCGTGTAAGACAGGACTCCAACACCAGCCACATCCTCTTCATCATGCTCACGGCCAAGACCAATGACGACAGCAAGGTGGAAGGCATGAACGTCGGGGCTGACGCCTATATCGAGAAGCCCTTCTCCATGAATTACCTGGAGGCTTGCATCCGCAATCTGCTGGCGCGGCGCCGGCTGCTCATGGAGAAGTTTGCCAACACGCCCACCGATCCGGTGCCCGAGTTGGCCAAGGCACCTATGGACAACGCGCTGTTGCGACAAATGAATGAGATCATAGAGGAGAACATCGACAATCCCGACTTCAACGTGCAGATGTTGGCCGAGCGGCTCAACATCAGTCGTTCGGGACTCTTTGCCAAGGTGAAGGCGATCACTGACACCACGCCCAACGAGATGATCCAGATCATTCGTCTGCGTAAGGCTGCCCGTCTGCTCAAGACCAAACAGTACCGTGTCTCAGAGGTTGCCTATCAGGTGGGCTTCAACAATCCGTCTTATTTCTCCAAGTGCTTCCAAAAGCAGTTCGGGGTGAAGCCGGGGGAATATTAGAGAGCCTCACCAGCCTCACCCCCAACCCCTCTACGGC
>R21__coassemble_231_pt1 | contig 47489 bp, 31 predicted proteins | sample R21__metabat2_high_PE_018 | metagenome-assembled genome bin R21
CTCTGAGCGCTATATCTCTGACCGTTTCCTCCCCGACAAGGCCATCGACCTGATGGATGAGGCCGCCGCCAAACTGCGTATGGAACGCGACTCGGTGCCGGAAGAGCTCGACGAGATCACCCGCCACTTGAAGCAACTCGAAATTGAGCGCGAGGCCATCAAGCGCGAAAACGATACCGACAAGATCCAGCAACTCGACAAGGAGATTGCCGAGCTGAAGGAGAAAGAGCATCAGTTCCGGGCTAAATGGGAAGCCGAAAAAGGGCTCGTCAACAAGATCCAGCAAGACAAGCAGGAGATCGAGAACCTGAAGTTCGAGGCCGACAAAGCCGAGCGCGAGGGCGACTACGGCAAAGTGGCTGAGATCCGCTACGGCAAGCTGAAGGAGTTGCAGGACGACATCAAGAAGATCCAAGAGCAACTCAAGTCGACCCAGGGCGGTGAAGCCATGGTACGCGAAGAGGTCACTGCCGACGACATCGCCGAGGTGGTGAGCCGCTGGACAGGCATACCCGTGACACGAATGATGCAGAGCGAGCGTGAGAAACTGCTCCATCTCGAGGAGGAACTCCACAAGCGTGTCGTCGGTCAGGACGAAGCCATCCAGGCTGTCGCCGACGCTGTGCGCCGCAGCCGTGCCGGACTGCAAGATCCGAAACGCCCGATCGCATCGTTCATCTTCCTCGGTACGACCGGTACGGGTAAGACTGAGCTCGCCAAGGCTTTGGCTGAGTATCTCTTCAACGACGAGAATATGATGACGCGAATCGATATGAGTGAGTATCAGGAAAAGTTCAGCGTCACCCGTCTCATCGGTGCACCTCCGGGGTACGTCGGCTATGATGAGGGTGGTCAGCTGACCGAGGCTGTCCGTCGGAAACCCTACAGCGTGGTGCTCTTCGATGAGATTGAAAAGGCCCATCCCGATGTTTTCAACATCCTGTTGCAGGTACTCGACGATGGCCGTCTGACTGATAACAAAGGCCGTACGGTCAACTTCAAGAACACGATCATCATTATGACGTCGAACCTCGGCAGCCAGTACATCCAGCAACGTTTCGAGAATCTCAATGACAGCAACCGTAAGGAGGTCATTGACGACACGAAGAAGAACGTGATGGAGATGCTTAAGAAGACCATCCGCCCAGAGTTCCTGAACCGTATCGACGACATCATCATGTTCCTGCCGCTTACGCAGACTCAGATTGCACAGGTGGTTACGTTGCAGATGAACCGCGTTAAGAAGATGCTCGAACCACAAGGCTTCGAGTTGAAGTGGACGCCTGCTGCCATCGACTACCTTGCTAAGGTCGGTTACGATCCGGAGTTTGGTGCCCGTCCTGTGAAGCGTGCCATCCAGGACTACGTGCTCAACGACCTCTCGAAGAAGATTCTCGCTGAGGAAGTGAAGCGCGACAAGCCCATCATCGTCGACGCCAACGGCGCTGGCATGCAGTTTAGAAACTAAGTCAGAAGGCTGAGGCAACACCCAGCTTTCCAATCCTATACCATTAAGCCGGCTCTTTCCCGCAAAGGAAAGAGCCGGCTTTTTTTGTTTTTCTACGCAATCCGAACTGTCGTCAGCCAATTATCTGTCTGAAAATTTGCATATCTCAAACGTTATGATTACTTTTGCGAAACGAGTGGAAAAACGCTTTGAAAAGATGAGCTCGCCGAGATGACGAAAAATTCTCTAGAGAATTTTGGCTCAAAAAGGTGAGATGACCTGATAAAAGTACCGTTTTGACGAAAAATTTTCTAGAGAATTTTTTAGACGCTAATAGCACGCTGATAATCAAAAAGTTGCACATCGCCTATCAGAAAAGCTTTCACTCGCTGAGACACGGAGGCGCTCGCCAACATGACGAAGCCCGGAAGAAAGAAATAAACGTAAAACAAATTTACCGAATATTGAATCTATGGAATACAAGATTGTCAAAGAGACACATCCTACGCTCAAGAACTACGGCAAATACAAGGCCGTGGCTATGCACTACAAGACTGTCACGCCCGAGGAGATCGCTGACGAGATCGAGCGAAACTGCTCGGCAAAGAAGTCCGACGTGGACTTGGTGATGGCTGAGTTCACCGACACGTTGGTGCGACACCTCAAAGACGGCGACCGCGTGCGTATCCCGGGACTGGGACTGGCTAAGCTGGAGATCGACAGCGAGAAGGTCGCCAGTCCGCAGGCATTCCGCTCCACGCAGCACATCCATGGCGTGAAGCTCCATCTGCTGCCCGAGAGCAAGCAGGGCATGCAGGAACTCTATAAGGACATCAAATACACAAGGGCGAAAACAAAATAAAAACTAACAATCAACAATACACATGGACGAAAAAGAAAAAGAGGCAGTGCAACTGCCCGACAATGCATTTCGAGAATTGAAAGAGGGCGAGGAATACACGCCCATCATGCGCCCCGACCGCGCCTATCCCGAGGTCAACGCGTGGTCTGTGACGTGGGGTCTGATCATGGCCGTGGTGTTCTCAGCCGCAGCCGCTTACTTAGGCTTGAAGGTAGGCCAGGTCTTTGAGGCTGCCATTCCTATCGCCATCATCGCCGTGGGCGTGTCGACGGCTACGCACCGCAGCAAGGCTCTCGGTGAGAACGTGATCATCCAGAGCATCGGTGCCTGCTCAGGCGCTGTGGTGGCCGGTGCTATCTTCACCCTGCCCGCCATCTATATCCTCCAGGCCAAATACCCGGAGATGACGGTATCGTTCCTTCACATGTTCCTGGCCTCTGCCTTGGGCGGTGTGCTGGGCATCCTTTTCCTCATTCCCTTCCGTAAATATTTTGTCAGCGATATGCACGGCAAGTATCCCTTCCCAGAGGCTACGGCTACGACACAAGTGCTGGTCAGTGGTGCCAAGGGCGGCAGTCAGGCCAAGCCACTGCTCATCGCCGGCATTGTGGGCGGCCTCTACGACTTCATCGTGGCCAGCTTTGGCTGGTGGAACGAGAACTTCACGAGCCGCTTCATCGGCTGGGGACAGGTACTCGCTGACAAGGCGAAGCTCGTCTTCAAAGTGAACACGGGTGCCGCCGTACTCGGTTTGGGATATATCGTCGGACTGAAATATGCGCTCTACATCTGCCTGGGCTCTCTCGCCGTGTGGTGGCTGATCGTGCCGGGCATGTCGCTCGCCTTCCACGACCAAGTGCTGAACATGTGGGATCCGACCATCACGGCTACAGTAGGCAACATGAGTCCTGAGGAAATATTCAAGGCTTACGCCCGCAGCATCGGCATCGGCGGCATCGCCATGGCCGGCATCATCGGCATCGTCAAGAGCTGGGGCATCATCAAAGGCGCCATTGGTCTCGCTGCCAAAGAGATGAAGGGCAAAGGCGACGCCACAGTAGCCGTGAAGCGCACGCAGCGCGACATCTCGTTCAAGATCATTGCCATTGGCAGCATCGCCGTGATCGCCATCACGTTTCTCTTCTTCTGGTTGGGCGTGATGCACGGCAATCTGCTCTTTGCCGTCGTGGGCATCCTGCTCGTAGCTATCATCGCTTTCCTCTTCACCACGGTGGCTGCCAACGCTATCGCCATTGTGGGCAGTAACCCGGTGAGCGGCATGACGCTGATGACGCTGATCCTTGCCAGCGTGGTGATGGTGGCCGTGGGACTGCGTGGTCCCGGTGGCATGCTCGCCGCACTCGTCATGGGTGGTGTGGTCTGCACGGCGCTGAGCATGGCCGGCAGCTTCATCACTGACCTGAAGATCGGTTACTGGTTGGGCACAACGCCCAGCAAACAGGAGACTTGGAAATTTCTCGGCACCCTTGTCAGCGCCGCTACGGTGGTGGGCGTGATGATCGTGCTCAACAAGACCTACGGTTTTGCCAGTGGCAAGCTCGCCGCACCGCAGGCCAACGCCATGGCTGCCGTCATCGATCCGCTGATGAATGGTGTCGGTGCTCCTTGGGTGCTCTACGGCATCGGAGCGGTCATCGCCATCATCCTCGACCGTCTTCATATTCCGGCTCTCGCCGTGGCTCTGGGCATGTTCATCCCATTGGAACTCAACGTTCCGCTCGTTGTGGGTGGAGCCATCAACTGGTTTGTCACTACTCGCTCGAAGGATGCAGCCGTGAACAAGGCTCGTGGCGAGAAAGGTACGCTCATCGCCAGTGGTTTCATTGCCGGCGGCGCACTCATGGGCGTGGTGAGCGCACTGATGAAGTTCGGCGGCATCGAGTGCTCCATTGCTGACACTTGGTGGACCAACCCGCTCTCTGAGGTCTGCTCACTGGTGGCTTACATCTGCCTGATCACCTATTTCATCAAGGCTACGAAGTAAGAAGACTTTATAACGGGAGAAGTCACACAGGACAGAAAGAACAATTAAATGGCTAAGCTATGACAAGGAAACAAATGATCAAACTGTTCGGTGAGAAGAACATTCGCACCGTATGGGACGACAAGGAAGAGAAGTGGTACTTCTCTATCGTGGACGTGGTAGAGGTTCTCACTGACAGTGCAGACCCCAAACAGTATATCAAGAAGATGCGAAGGCGTGATCCACAACTTGATGCCAACTGGGGTACAATTTGTACCCTAGTTCAAATGAAAGGTGCGGATGGAAAAAAGCGTAAGCAGATGGCGGCTGACACGAAAGGAATGTTCCGCCTCATCCAGTCCATCCCTTCTCCTAAGGCAGAGCCCTTCAAGCAGTGGATGGCGCAGGTGGCAAGTACGCGCGTTGACCAGATGCAGGATCCGGAACTTGACATCCAGCAGGCCATTGCCGACTACAAGCGTCTTGGTTACTCCGACAATTGGATTAATCAGCGCATCAAGTCGATAGAGGTGCGCAAAGAGCTCACCGACGAATGGAAGCGAACAGGAGTAAAGGAAGGACTGGAATACGCATCCCTCACAGATATCATCACCAAGGAGTGGAGTGGCATGACCACGAAGCAGTACAGGCAGCACAAAGGCTTGAAGAAAGAGAACCTCCGCGACAACATGACGAATCTTGAGATGGCCTTCAATATTCTTGCAGAGGCTTCAGCTACCGAGCTCTCCAAACAACGCGATCCCCAAGGCTACAGCCAACAGAAAGGCGTGGCGAAGGATGGTGGAAGCGTGGCTAAAGTGGCGAGGGAGAAACTGGAATCGCAACTCGGCCACACGATCATCTCCAGTGCAAAGGCAAGCGACTATCTGCCACCCATTGAAAACGCTGATGCAAAGGAGCTTCTGGATGACGGATCACCCCAATAGCGCTTATTCCCCATACTTACGCCATTAACTGATGATCGCAGTCACACAGACTTGTGTCACACAACATTGTGTGACACAAACTTGTGTGACTCGTTTTTTATTCGTATCTTTGCCCTCATCAATGCCGACCTCATCGACTCTTCGCCACAGACTGGCATCACCGACCCCGTCTTTGAGCAGTGGATCAGAAGAAAGATGATGTAAGGAAAGAAAAAACACTTTTTGCTTGTAAATATTCCATATCGGTATGATTTAACTATCTTTACTAAGAAATAGTACATTAAAAGTTGTATGATAAAAATAAAGGAGGCATACTCTTTCTACTCGGGTCAGATACTTCACGATGCACGGAAAGAAGCTAATATGACCCAAGCAGAGCTTGCCAAGCGCACTCATACAACCAAGTCGTATATTTCAAAAATAGAAAATGGTATTATCACACCCAGTGTCGGTGCCTTTTACAGAATAATTAGTGCCCTTGGCATGAGAATTGAGGTGGTAAAACCTATGTATTGAACATCCCGGACGCATTCACACTATCGAGGAAGCGGGAGAGACGCTGGGGCTTGATGCCATAAGCGGTCAACTTTGCCTTGCTGTAAGAGATGAACAGACGGCGCTTGGCACGCGACATGGCAACATAGAGCTTGCGGGCATCCTCGTCGTTGAGCTGTTGGTTGTCACCATTGTAGTAATTAGGAATGCGCCCATCAACGGCATCAAAGACAATGACATTGTCAAACTCCAAACCTTTGGCCTTGTGGATAGTGGAGACGAAGACGTGCTCCTGTATCGTAGAAGAACCGCAGAGATCGGCCTCCTTGAAAGTGTTGAGTTCCATGACATGGCAGTCCAACTGCTCTTTGAGCGAGTGTTCCTGCTCCACATCAATGATGTCATAGGCAAGGAAACGAAGGATAACGGGCAGTTTCTTCACTTGTTTCATCCATCCATTCTTCACTGCATAATCACTGAAAAGCTGAAGCTCTGCCACCAAAGCAGGATCTTCTGTGGGCTGCCGACGCTGGTAGAGTCGTTGCAGAGCTTCTGTATAGAACGACGCATAGTGGTCGCGCAAGAGCTTAATCTGTGCGGCAATACCCTTACGCGACAAGAATTCCTGCTGCTGGGGCACCACCTCCAGAGCTTTCTCACAACAGTAATTGACCAACGACACGGTAGCGAAGACGTCGTCGTCGGCAAGATGAGAGTTCTGTCCCTCAAGATGGAGTTCCTGCAAGAGCAGTTTCAACTTGAATGCTTTCAGATCGGGACGCAACAAACGGATGAGCCGCAGAGAGTCGAAGCAGACGGGTTGCCGCTCCGCCCAGTTGACCTCAGGCAGGTAGCGGTCCACGTTGCACTGCATGATATGGTAGTCGTAATCGGCATTATGTCCCAACAGCACACTGCCGTGGGCAAAGTCGAGAAACATCCTCAAAGCCTCGGTATGACTACGGAGTTGCTGATGCTTGCGCTCCTCGATGATCGGGTTGACGATGTCGCCAAGCATGGACGGTATATCGCGATCCGTCTCAACATACACCGAGAAGGTGTCCACCACTCTACCCTGCCGAATGCGTTCCGCAGCAATCTGCACCACATCATCCTCAAAGACATTCAGCCCCGTAGTCTCCGTGTCGAAGACGACGATGTCCTCTTGCTGATAAGTCTCCACAAAGCGCCGCAACATCGTCTTGTCGCCGGTGAGCAGCTCCGCCGGTGAGACGGCCCGCTCCTTGAGCTGGTGCATCAGCCTTCGGGCTGAGGCATGAGTGGCGCAGACCTGCAAGCCCTTGAACAGCCGTGCCCAAGCCAAAAACTGCTGGTCATTGTCCAACACGGTGAGATGAGCCAACAACAGCTTCACCTCTTCGGAAGCAAAGAGATCACTGCCCGAGACTTTGAAATGGCGGATGTCCTGAGCAGAAAGCACGCGGCTCATGGCGTCGGCGTCGCGGTTGGCATTGACAATCACGGCAACCGTCTCGTCGGGATGGGCTTGCTGCAACTGCTCGACGAGATGGGCGACGTCGTTGAGCTCACTGTCTACGTCGTCACTGGCCACAATAGCGAGACGGCCATTGGCCTTGTCGTCGCTGTCTGCTGTCTGCGGCAAGAGATCTGGATCGGTATGCAGTTGGTCCACAGCATAGCGGTTGAGAAGGTCGAGGAGATATTTCGGAGAACGGTGGTTCTGTCCGAGATAATGGATGTTGCCCTTGCAACGCTCCTTGAGCAGTCCCAGCGTAGAGAGCTTGGCACCCATAAACGAGAAGATCGCCTGCTGCTCATCACCAAGATAGATGACGCAGCCCTCAGCGGACTGTGGCTGAGACTCGTGCTCGGAACTTGCCACTGAAAGGGAAACCGTGGCAAGTTCGTCGATGATGGCGAGCTGCAAAGGATTGAGATCCTGCACCTCGTCGACTTGTATCCAGGGATAGCGCTTATAGTCTTTATTGTCGTGAAGCGCGAGATAAGTAAGAAGCAGAAGATCCTCGAAGTCGAGAATCAGATTCTGTCGCTTATAAGCCTGATAAGCATGGGCATAGCGCAGAAACTGCAATGTACGTTGGGCAGAAGGACGCAGCACTGCATCGAAATCGGGCTGGAGCACGGCATCACGATAGAACTCGTTATGGTGGTAGATGTCGAGCAGTGCCTCGCGTGTGAACTCTCTGTGCTGCATCTTGCAGATAGCCCGCAGCGCGGTGATGTCTTCCCCTCTCAGGCAGTCGGGATGCTGCCGGAGAGTCTTGGGCAGTCCATGCTCAATCTCATACATCAGATGGGAGATGAACACCACACGGTTGTAGTCGCTGCGACGCTGGTAATTGCCCATGACCTTATCCTCGTCCTCATTGAGATAGGTGGCGAGGATGCTCACCGCCGTGTCGTCGTCGATGACCGAAGTCTCACCGGGCACCACGGCATTTTCAAAGAGGAAACGGGCACAGAAGCGATGGACATTGCCCACGAACACCTGCGCCGTGTCGGGATCACCAAGATTGGAGCTGATACGCTCGCGCATACCACGGGCAGCCCTGTTGGTAAACGTCAGGCAAAGCATATCGCTGTAGGCCACTCCCCCGGCATGAGCCTTACGGACGCGCTCGGCAAGAATCTGTGTCTTGCCGCATCCCGGTGGTGCCAGAACGAGGTGACGGCCATGTTGCAGGCCGATGATTTCCTGTTGGTCTTGATCAGGTGTCCATATTTTCTCCTTGCTTTCCATCGTAAGTGCTTTTAGTCATTACCTGCAAACTTACGAAAAAAAACTGATACTGCCAAGCTACATCTTCACATTTCCCGTACGTTTGAGCACGCCCCAAGACTGCAACTCGCCCTTGATGGCCTTGAGGTAGCTCTTGAAAAGAACGTAGTACATGATCCAACGATAGAAGAAGCGCTGGGGGATGATCCACAGCAGCACCCACAACCGCTCGTGCTCGAAGAGATATGCCATGATGCTCACACTCGCGTCGACGGCAAGGAAGAGCAGATAGTAGAGGAAGATCTGCAGGGCATTGCCTGAGAACAGTCCGATAAACATCAGCACGTCGGCCAACGGAGAGAACGTCGGGATGATATATTGGAAGACGAGCATATTGGGCATGGCCCACAGTCCGAAGCCTTTCTTCTTAGCATCGAAGAGCAAGGAACGGTGCTTCCAGAAGGTCTGCATCACGCCGAAGCACCAGCGCACACGCTGCTTGACAAACTGCCGCACGTTTTCAGGTGCCTCCGTCATAGCCACGGCATAGTTCTCATTCTCGATGACATAACCAGCTTCGTTGATGCGCATCGTCAGATCGCAGTCCTCAGCCAGCGTGTCGGTGGTCAGTCCTCCTGTCCGCTCAATGGCTTCCCTGCGGAAAGCACCGATAGCACCGGGCACCACAGTGATGGCATTGATATAGGAGTAGGCCATGCGGTCAAAGTTCTGGCTGGTGGTGTACTCGATGGCCTGCCACCGGGTGAGCATGTTGCGCTGGTTGCCGACCTTGACGTTTCCGGCCACGGCACCGATGCGGTGGTCCTTGTCGAGCAGGAAGTGCTGCATGAGCTTGCCAACAGCATCGGGACGCAGCTGGGTATCGGCATCGATGCACACCACATATTCCGAGTCGGTATGCGCGATGCCGTAGTTCAGTGCCGAAGCCTTGCCACCGTTGGGCTTGCCGAGGATGCGCACCTTGTCATTGCCGTCGAAGGCCTGACGGATGCGCTTCAAGGTGTGATCCTTGCTGCCATCATCGACAAAGATGATGTCGAACGAAGGGTAGTCTTCGCGCAGCAGCGTCTCCACAGTGCGCACGCAGTTGACCTCCTCGTTGTATGCGGGTACGATGATCGACACGTGAGGCGCGTTGTCCTTGGTCAGTGCGGGATAGTGACGGTGGCGCTCCACGCGCTTCTCCTGTATCATCAGATAGTACATGAAGCCCAGACGCAGGAAGCCGAGGACAAGGAAGATGATGAAGAGAGCGGTGAGGAAGTCGCTCAGATGATAGATGATCTCGGCCAGCGTCAGGTTGGCTTGCATCGCATAGTAAGTCTTTCCCTTGGGTATCGGCGGCATGAGCTGGGCGCGCGACATGCCGAGATACTGTTCCAGCGAGATGAAGTGATAGCCTTCCTTTTGCAGCGTCTCGATGATGCGGGGCAATGCAGTGATTGTCGGCTTACGGGTCACGCCGCCGGCATCGTGCATGAGGATGATATGTCCGTCGCCACGGTGCACACCGTCGATGACACGGCGGTAGATCTCGTCGGCAGTGATACTGGGTTGCCAGTCATTGGGGTCTACCTCCTCGCCCACGAAGAGATAGTCGCGGCGGCTGGCGAGGATCATCGGCTCTATCTCCTCGTGCTGCGTGGGATCGGCATCGGCATTGTAAGGCGCACGGAAGAGGGTGGTGCTCTGTCCGGTGACACTCTCGAGGAGCATACGTGTGAGCTTCAACTCAGCATAGGTACGGTTGTCGGAGTTCTCGATCATATTGTGGTGGGTGAAGGTGTGGTTGCCGATGGTGTAGCCCTCGTCATAGACTTTCTTCACCAGCGGCAGATTCTTCTCCATCTGCAAGCCTACCATGAAGAAGGCGGCAGGAGCATGATAGCGCTTGAGGGTACGGAGAACAGAAGGCGTCCAGCGGGCATCGGGACCGTCGTCGAAGGTGAGCAGCAGATCTTTGGGACCGCAGTGTCCGAGCTTCGAGACAGTGTAGGTGGAGGGCAGGCTGTGATAGTGCTCCTCGGTGACAATCTGATCGTCGGGATCGATGGACACGGTGACCTTACCGGGCTTAGGCTCTGACTCCACGTCGAGGACCTCGCCGGAGCCCACGAAGTTGACATCGTCGTAACCGGTCAGTCTCAGCACGTGGTTCATGTTCCAGCGCTTCACCTGCTCCCAAGCCAGGTCTTTGTCATAGAAGTTCCACAGGCGGTGGTCTTCGGTACCGAGGCGCCAAAGGCCAAAGCCCGCCAGATGATAGGTGACGCCGAAGCGCATCATATTATATAAGGTGGCGGCATCGGTGAAGTGAACCTGATGCAGCAGCCCGTCATCGTCATCATAGGAGAAAGAGAGGTTGTAAGAGTCGTCGTCGAACTGTATCTGTGCGCCGGCATCAAGAGCGGAGGCGATGGTCTGGTCATAGGACACGGTCTGTCCCTCGTCGCCCTGTGCCCAGTCATAGCCGTAGGCGGCGAGACCGAGTACGAGTTTGTCGTTGGGAATATTCTTTGCGGCCCAGTCGGTGGCGCGCTCCACCCAGTGCTGCGAGGCGATGTCACCGGGCTGGCTCTCACTGTTGTGCTCGTCATAGGCCATGAGGAAGAGATAGTCGTTGTAGCGAGCGAGCGGCTCCACGTCGTAGTCCTCATTAAACGGTGCGATGTCCTGCGTGACATACATATCATTGTCGTGGAAGAGCATGGAGAGTTCCTTGACGAAATTGGTCAACAGCGCATTGTCGCTGATGGAGAGTTCCTCCAAGTCGATGTTGATGCCTTGGAACCGGTTGCGGTGGCAGATGGAAACAAGGCTGTTGAGAAACTGTTTGCGCAGCTGTCTGTCGCTCATGATGCGGCCGATGCCCTCGGGACGGAAGTCATCGCCATAGTTGTTGGTGAGCATCGGCACGATGGGCATTCCAGTCCTGCGCATGGCAGCCAGCGCCTTCTTATCGATTCTCACTTCCAGCCGGCAGGTCTTGGGATTGATGAAGAACCACTCGGGAATGACCATGTTGAGGTGCTTCATGTTTTGCTTGAGCGAGCGCAGGGAGTGTGCGTCCCAGTTGACATACCACGCGGCGCGCACGCCAAGGCGTGGATCGTTCCACTCGTTGATGTATTTCTGCGTGAGCCACGTACCGTGTCCAACGAAGCGGTGGGTGCGGTCATAGTTTTCCTGGTAGGTGTTGTGCATGCGCTGTTCCAGAAAGTTATCGCGCAATGAGCGGTAAGCTTTGGTGAGTTTGGTGTCGCGCATGAGCGGCTTCGAGGCAGTCATCACCCCTCGATAGTCGTGACGGAAAGGCATATTCGGACTGCCCTCCAGCGCAAACATGGTGATGAAGACGATAACCAATAACACGATGACAGTGGCGAAGAAACGCATCGTCCACTTAAATCGGCTCCAGCGGCGGCGCGAGTCGGTCTGAAACACTTGTCTTTCCATTCCGTGATCCCTTAAATACAATCTTTCTCTATGACTTTATAGAAGTCTCTAAAACGGCTGCAAAGATACTCCATTCACAGATGACAGCGGAAAGACAGGGTACAAAAAAGATTAATGTCAGATTAAAAAGGTGTAATGAGATGGTTGCACACTGCCTCTGATGTATGATATTCCATATCGCTGTACATATTTTAGAAAGTCTGCTTGACTGGAAAGAGATAGAACCGGCGGTTTGCCTTGCTGTCCACCATCCACTGGTCAAGCACTACATGCGGGTCAAGGGCGTGGATGGTCAGCGTATGGCGGCCCACCTTCAAACCTTTCAGCAGCAACTCACGGACAGCCTGTCCACGCAGCACGTTGAGTTTCCAACGTTCAGAGCGAAACGGCTCTTTGAGCGAGAACACCGTAGGCTGTCCGCCGTCTATGCTCACTGAGAAGCGCAGGTCTCCCTTGTCGTTGGGCTGTGTGGGGATCAGCGCCACACGCAGCACGCGGTCACCGTCGCGGTCAGTGGAGAAAGCATACGTCACGTCGCCACCCTGGGGCAGAGCTATCGCCTGCATGCTGTGACCCAACATTTCGATCACCTTCGTGCCCGGGGAAGCCTGCTGCCAGTCAGCGGCATTGCGGGCCACCACGCCTAAAGTATCGCTCCAATCTGAGAGTTTTCTGTCAGTGGACTTTCTTCCCTTCTTCAACCATTCCTGAACTTGCGCATCGGTGAGCAGCGTGGGAAGCACGGGCGCGCAAAAGACAGGAAGGTCACGCGGACGCATGTTCATCGACCGGCGCCACTTGCCGCCAGCCATCTTCTCATTATAGTATTCCGTCAGTGTCCTTACCTCCTGATAGGCTTGCTGGCTCTCGGCACAAGCATGGTAGAGCTCGGACTGATGGGCGAACATATCCTTCGTCGTCGTGCCGTTGGCCAGCTGACGGGCTTTCTGTGCCCACAGCATCTTGCGGGCATGAGCCTCAGCAGCGCACACGGGATACTCGATGGCCGCAAAGTAAGCATCCTGCAACTCGGGACGGACTAGGGCCTTGGCTTTCCTGATCCGCTCAGCCACAGCGGCAAAGCGGTTGAGATAGCCGTCGAGCTCGTCACCAAACTCGGTTTGCGAGAATTCGCTGTTGCGTACCGGACTCAGGCCACGGTCGTAGAGATCCTTCGACACCTCCGTCTGGTTCCATCCCATGAATTCGGGATGACGCTCACCGCAAAGTCTGAAGTATTCATGCATAGCCGGAAAGAGAGCATCGCCAGTCTGATTGCCGAACTGACGGCAGAGCCACTCGCGATAGTGGTTGTCGAGCGTAGAGCCATTGACACAGTCGATATTCCACGCCATGTCGAGGAAGAGCTCCAAGTCATAGCCTGCCACCTTCGGGTCGTGGACGTTGACGATCCACATCTTCCTCACGTTATGGTCGTAGGCTGTGCGCATCTCGTTGTAGACAAGTCCCGGCTGCGTGGTGGTCAGCCACAGATAGTCATGAGGCCGCCCCCAGTAGCTGAGATGATAATAAACGCCACCACCGCCTGCGCGCCGCTGCTCCGTGCTGTCGGACAACCGCGTCATATAGCCATAGTTGTCGTCGCACCACATCAGCGTGACATTGTCGGGCACACGCAATCCCATATTGTAGATGTCGAGCACCTCCTTATAGGGAATGAACACCTGCGTCTGCTTCTTCGGGTCACCAAGATATTTGGCGATGAGCTTTTGCTGGTCGTCGATCACGAGCTGCAGTGCGTCGAACTTCTCCTGCATCGTTTTCACACCCAACATCGAACCGTCATGGATGCCACGCATGCCGATGGTGAGCAAATTGCCTCCCTTCAAGTCTTTGACTTCTTTCAACCGTTCTGCCCAATAGTCCTGCACGGCTTGCCGGTTGGTGATATAGTTGAAAGTGCCGCGCTCTTTCTCATTCCACTCCTCCACATTGTTGCGCAACAAGGGTTCACAGTGCGATGAGCCAATAGCAATACCGCAACTGTCGGCCATGGCCTTGGCTCCCGGTGTCTGAAAAAAAGCCACCGTACCGGGATGCATGGCGGGCCATATCGCATTGGCACGAAGACGGAGCAAGAGCAGGAACACTTTTTTATAGGTATTCATCCCGATGACACCAAACGGTGCCTTGTCGAAGTGACCATAGCTCCATGGGCGCAGCGTCCAGTCCTCATCGTTGAGAAAGATGCCGCGATACTCGACAGAAGCTCCCTGCGTCGTCGTAAACTGATCGTCGATCGTCAGCCGTGAACGATGCTCGGGTACGACATCGCCCCACCACACCCAAGGACTCACACCAGCCTGACGCGACAACTCCAACAGTCCGTAGGCAGTGCCACGCCCGTTGGCTCCAACGACGACAATCTGCCCGTGGAGGACACAGATGTGGAAGCCGTCGGTCAGTGTCTGCAACTTCTCTACCGGCACGCCCATATCCCGCAATTCACGCTGCTGCCGACGGGAAAGGCGGTCCAACTGACAGAGGCGTATTGTAGCCTGCCGAGCCAGGCCGGTCCGCTGCGCTGCGATACCCGTGACCTGCTTCATGTCGTCTCTGAACATGTCGGAAGCAATATCCACTACGGGATCGACACCGCGAGGCACTGAAAGACTGACGGCATGGATGCCGTCGAACCATGTGACGGGCTTCGCCGAAGCTCCCTTCGATGTCATTAGTAAAAAGAAGGCAAAGGCAAGAGACTTGAAGGGGAATCGATTGTTCATGCTTATACTTTACGATGATGTCTGATTACTTCTTATTCGCACGTACATGGCTTTTCAATGCGGGTACGGCATCACCAAGGGCTTTGGCAAGGGCTGCCGCCACGACATGCGCACCATATATATTATAATGTGTGTTGTCTTTGCGGCCATTCTTAGCCCAACTGTATTTGCCAGGCTCCACCCACATGTGCAGACGAATCGTGCCATCAGGCCCCAGTCGTTGCTCAATATCATGGGTAATGGCGTTGGCATCGACATAGACGGCACCGTACTGCCGGGCCACCTTCTCGGCCACCAGGCGATAGGCTCCGTGCGTGTCGACGAGAGTGTCGCTCTGGAAGTTGCGGCGCACCACGGGACTCATCAGCACGGGAGTGGCTCCCTTGGCCTTTGTCTCGATGACATACTGCGCGAGATGAGCGTCGAAAGTGGTACCCACGTCGGTATGACGGTCCGGTGCCGGCTTCTCGTCGTTGTGTCCGAACTGAATGATCACGTAATCACCGGGCTTCACTTTGTCGATAACTTTCTTCCAACGGCCCTCAGTATAGAAGCTGCGCGAAGAGCGACCGTTGACAGCATGGTCTTCTACCCGCACGCCGTCGTCGAGATATTCGTGCAGGAACATGCCCCACCCACGCTCGATTCGTCCCTCAGTGGTGTCTTTGTTCGCTGCCGTGGAGTCGCCAATGATGTAGATCACCGGTGTGGCGGAGTCGAAGGACCCGAGTATCAATGTCAGTAATAACAAAAAGAAGGGTACAGCTTTTGCGGCTGTCTGTAGCCGAAGCCACTGCTTAGGTTTACGATTGTTCATTTGCTTTTACTAATAAATATAACTATTGCAAAAGTACAAAATGTCTAATAGCATGAACACAAAAATCGTTCAGAAAGAGAGTAAATTCATACAAAGGCAGGCATTGAGATTGCCATATAGTGACTTTACCTAGAGTCACTTTATCTGCCCCTATCATTCATCAATACCCAAAGGACACGAAGTCCGAAACAAGACAAATTACTGTTTAACCAAGTAACTACACCCCTCTCCTTTGGAGAGGGGCGCGGGGGTGAGGCTCTTCTCTCCCCCTTTTAGGGGGAGTTAGAGAGGGTCTTCTACTTCTATTTGATCCTCACGATATTCAGCGAATTAGCCGGCAACTCCAGACTCACGCCGTCACCGTCAGGACTCAACATAGAAGTCATCGGAACAATGCGTGTCGGTGTGTCGAGCGTGTTCTCGTCGGTGCCCTTCGGAGCGGACAGACGGATGAGACGTGCCTCCGTCGGATGCAGACCAGTGAGAGCGATGCGGGCTGTGGTAGCCTGAGAATGCGTGTTGACAAGCTTCACGATATACTCGCCCGTAGCCTCGTCATAGGTCGCATTCTGGAAGAGTCCCGCAAAAGTACTGGGCTTGAGTTGTGTGGCAAAGAGCTGCTTGCCGTCGAGCGAAGCATAGATGCTGTCGCCCTTGACATGCAGATCCACGTCGTACCAACGTCCGGTCTCCACCTTTCCGGCTGCCATGACGAGCTGCGACTTGCTGCCGTTGACAACCTGCTCAATGGCATTCTGCGTATTGCCCCAACCGCCAATGTTCAGCCAGCAATAGTTATCGGGGTCTACATAGTTGAACACGATGAGGAAGCCCTCGGCACCGCCGTCCTTACGGGCACGCACGTGATAGGTGTATTCGTTGCCGTCGGTACGCTGAGGATTCAGACGCAGTGCGCCCTCGGAAGCAGACTGCTGACTGACAATGCCATTGGCCTGCTGCCACGATCCACGGATGGCTACCTTACCACCAACTTGCTCCACCTTGCCGTCACCGGCTGTCAGCGATGGCTGGGCAAAGCTGGCTTGCGTAGCCCATGTGCCCACACCAACACGGCAAACCTGCGGCTTGACCTGCTGCTGAGCCTCGGCGATCTGATAAGGATTCGTCAGTGTTGTCGTAACAGTGCGCTTACCTACGTTGTCGGCCATCATCTTCTGTACATAATAAGAAGGAGTGCCGAGCACACGGGTAGCGTCGTACTGAATCATATCGGGGCGCCAACGTGTCTCGTTGACATTGGCGAAGATAGGCGCGTAGCTGGCCATGCGCACGATGTCGGAATTGTTTTCCATACCCATCATAAACACGGCCTCGCCCAAAGCGGCATTCAAGTCACCCACCTGACCGAAGCCCTGCGTCACGGCATACTCGCCAACATAGACTTTCGGGCCACGACGGTCATAGCCATCGTAGTGATGAAAGTGCTCGGCAAACCACGCCGGAGAACGATAGTAGTGCTCGTCAACAAGCTCGGTCTGCTCTTTCGACTCCCACTTCGGCTCGTCTGTTCCCCATGCAGCCACGTTGCCGATGATATGCATCCCGGGATATTTCTTCAGCACGGCATCGCGGAAGAGCTTGAAGCGCTCGTAGTAGTGATCGCTCTGCTGACGTTGGTCAGGCTGGTTGTTCTCGTTTCCGATTTCCAAATATTGGATGTTATAGGGCTCGGGATGCCCGTTCTTGGCACGCAGGGCACCATACTTACTTGTCACGGGGCCGTTGGCATACTCCAGCGCGTTCATCGTCTCGTCGATCCAAGGCTGTATGGAGTCAAGCGGAGTGAAGCCGCCATGCCAGATACCCACGTTGACGACATAGAGCGGTTTGGCGCGCAGGTCCTCGGCGAGCTGAAGATATTCGTCAAAGCCCAGACCGTCGGTGGTGCGATAGCCCCAGTTGACATTCCAATGGCCTTCGCGTTGCTCCACGGGACCAATGGTACGTGCCCAACGGAAAGCATTGTCGGGATTCTCCTGACCCTCAACGAAACAGCCGCCAGGGAAGCGCAGAAACTTAGGATGAAGGTCGTTGAGCATACCGGCCAGCTCTGGACGCAGACCATTCTGCCGGTTGCGGAAAGTAGGCGGGAAGAGTGACACCACGTCAAAAGCCAGCTGCCCCTTGCCGTCGGCCAAGAGTTGCAGCTGTCCCTTGTTGTCGTTGCCGTTGGCTACCAGTTCAGCCTCATAGCGTGTCCACTTCTTGCCAAAGCTCTTGCCGGCAAAGATGGCTGAGGCAAACGTCCGCTTGCCCGTAGCATCTGTCAGCACAGCACGCAGCTGTCCCTTGAGTTTGCCTTTCGCCCAAAAGGAGAGACGATAACGGCGACCCTGTACGACGGGGATGCCCCAGAAGCCTTCATTGGCGACGCCATCGCCCGGCAGAAAGAAGGTCACCTGCAAAGCCTGATGCTGCTTGGCATTGAGCAGTCCCTTGGTGGTGAGCTGCATGGCAGCCTGCCCGACTGTGCTCCAATGCTCAGCCGCCTTGGTGTTGTCCTCAAAGGAGCGGTTGCGCACGAGCTCGGCGTAAAGACCGCCATCGGCAGCATGGTTGATGTCCTCGTAGAAGATGCCGTAGAGGTCCGGAGACACTTCGTGTCCCTTCTGTGTCGTATTGATATTGACTGTGATTTGCGCTGATGCCTGCATGGCTGTCAGCAGAGCAGTAGTGAAAAGTAGTTGCTTGTAATACATGTTTTGTTTAGGATGTTAGTGATACTATAGTTGTATATTGGCAAAATTACACTTTTATTTTGAGATTGCAAGAGCTTATACAAAGATTAACAAAGTAAGGAAGAGGGATGGAGCGTAACTAAAACCTTAATTAAGTTTAAATCGCATCGGATGATGTTTCACATATCAGGTAAGTGAATGAAAAGCGTTCATTCTTACCTACATGCGTGATGCTACAATGATGTTTCACAACAAAACACCCATGATATTAACTCCGTAGGATTCAACCACTTGCGAAATTCACCCATGAGAGCAAGGAAGAAGGTAGGAATTTGCACGTTTGCGAAAAGTTTTCTATCTTTGCAAAAGATAGGCGACAGAGCGCAGAGAGGAATCTCATCACGCTCGCCGATACTATTGGACAAAAACAAGGCATGATCCTTTTCAGATACAACCGCTGAAACATACATTATTCATGAAGAAAGCAGATCCTGATGCTCGTTGGGACAGGAGTCTTGCGCTGGTTCGCGAGAACGTCACCGAGCAGATATATAATACATGGTTTAAGCCCATCGAATTTGTACGCTACGATGAGCAGACCAAGACGGTGCAGGTGGCTGTACCGAGTCCCTTCGTATATGAATACCTGGAGGAGAACTTCATCGACCTGCTTTGCAAGGTGATGTACCACTGCTTTGGTACAGGCACCAAGCTGTTTTACCAGGTAGTCACTGACAAGGAGCATAACCTCACGCAGAACATTGAGGCTGACCCTACTGACGCGCTGCCCAAGCCACAGCCTAAGACACGCGCCAACCAGTCGCCGACCATGCTAGACGCTGCCGTGCCACAGCTCGACCCACAACTCAATCCACATCTCACTTTCAGCAACTACATCGAAGGAGAGAGCAATAAGTTACCGCGTGCCGTGGGACTCTCTATTGCCGAGCATCCCAACACGCTGCAGTTTAACCCGATGTTTATCTATGGACCCTCGGGCTGCGGAAAGACCCATCTCATCAATGCCATCGGCGTACACACCAAGCACCTCTATCCTCAGAAGCGTGTGCTGTATATCAGTGCCCGTCTTTTCCAGGTACAGTTCTCCAATGCGGTCATTCAGAATCATCTCAATGACTTCATCGCCTTCTATCAGACGATCGACATGCTCATCGTCGACGACATCCAGGAATGGATCAACTCGCCGAAGACGCAGGATACTTTCTTCCACATCTTCAACCATCTTTTCAAAAACGGCAAACGCATCATTCTGGCTTCCGACCGTCCGCCAGTAGACCTCAAGGGTATGCCTGACCGACTGCTCACCCGTTTCTCATGCGGCGTCATTGCTCCGTTGGAGAAACCCAACCGTCAGTTGTGTATCGACATCCTGCGTAGCAAGATTTGCCGTGACGGACTGAAGATTCCCGACGATGTCATCGCCTTTATTGCCCAGACGGCCAGTGGCAGCGTGCGTGACCTGCAAGGTGTGGTCAACTCCCTGATGGCCTACTCCATTGTTTATAACAGCGACATCAACATGCAGTTGGCTGAGCGTGTCATCAAGCGTGCCATCAAGATTGACGACCGTCCGCTCACCATCGACGACATCATGGAGAAGGTATGCAACCACTACAATGTCACGCAGACACAGGTGAGTTCCAAGAGCCGCAAGCGTGACTATGTGATGGCACGCCAGGTGTCGATGTATCTCGCACAGAAATACACCAAGATGCCAGCCAGTCGCATTGGCAAGCTCGTCGGCAACCGCGACCACTCCACCGTAATCCATAGTTGTGCGCAAGTAGAAAGGCGCTTGCAGGTAGACCGCGCTTTTCAGGCAGAAATCGTAAGTATAGAGAATTCATTCAAGCTGAAAGATGCAGCCGAGTAACAAATAAAAAATGCGTCACCAAAAGATTTGGTGACGCATTTTTTATGTCTTTCTTTATTTATCCTTCTTACCGAAAAGTGAGAAGTGAACATAGCGCTTGGGGTGAGCCTTCAAGTCTGTCAGCAGAGAATCTGCACTGCCCACTGTATTGTTCAACCGGTGATAGAGTTTATCATCGTTCATCAGCAGTCCAAGCGTGCCGTCTTTGCCATTCAGCTTAGCCGTCACTTCCTGGACATTGGCAAGCGTCTGGTCGACTTTCGCCATCGTATTGGCTACATCGATGGAGGCGAGATTTGCTGTCAGGCGAGAGGTGTTGTCGAGTGTGGTACCGGCTTTGCCCAGGGCGTAGTCGGCTTTGCTCATCATACCTGGCACACGACCGTTGATTTGAGCCATTAGCGTGTTGAGATTGCGTGAGGTGGTGTTGAGGTTATTGGTGATCGCTTCCACATTGTGCAGAGAATGAGCCAAAGCGGGATCAGCGAGCAGTGCGTTGACACTCGTGAGGATGCTGTCGATCTTCGGGATGAACTGCTTCACTGCCGGCAACATCGTACGCACGGAACCCAACATACCTTCGTTGATCTGACCTTGTATCGTATCACCCGGCTCCACACGCTCTCGCGGGTTGTTGGCCAAGAGCAGATTCATCTTCACATTGCCCATCAGATCACTGACAATCTCAGCGGAAGAACCTTTGGGAATGCGAAGATCGTTGTCCACATCAAACTTCACGACGATGTCGCCATTGCCGTCGTAGTCGTAGTTGATATCCTTCACCACACCTACCTGATAGCCATCGGCATAGATAGGATTGGAGCGTGACAAGCCGCTGATGTCCTTAAACTTAATATAGTAGGACTTGTCACTGGAGAACACCGACATGCCTTTCAGGAAATTCATGCCGAAGAACAGCAGCGCTATACCTACGATGGCCACAAGGGCAATCTTGACTTCATTGGTGAAAAACTTCATGTGTATATGATTTTTATTTCTTTCGTTTATTTGAGAGGAACTCCTTGATCGCCTCGTTGACATCCACTTGCTTACCATCTTTATAGGCTACGATGAATGCACCGGGGAACTTATCGAGAATCTCCCTACGGGAGCGGTTGACAGCATTGTAGTTGGTACTGCTACCGTAGAAGTATTTCCATTTATCGCCGTCCGCCATTCGCTCGATGCCTGTGAGTTCCTTGAACTGACGGTCGTTGTCGCGTAGCTTTAACGAGCCTTGGAGTATCTGAATCTTGAATACCGGAGCATGAGCAGCCTGCTGACTGACTTTCCTGTCATTGTCTTTCTTTGCCAGCTTGTCTGTCTTGCCAGCTTTGTCGGATTTCGAAGTACTCTTGCCAGAAGCCTTGAGAGCAGTGACTTCACGCTTTTGCGGGGTACTGCTGCTTTTTTGCGGAGTATCGCTGTTCCCCCTCCCTGCAACAGATTTTCTTTGAACGGTCGTCCTTGTCGATCTGCTGCTTTGACGGTCGACTATTACGGCCTGGTCATCATATGTTTTGTCGTTGACAGGTGCACTTACCTCTATCACATTGTTCTGATAAGGCAGTGTCGACCGGGTGTCGTACTTATTCTTATAGGTGATGAAAGCATTGTAGATGCCTTTTGTATAGAGGTCCACAGCCGAGTCAGAATTCAAGAACTGCTCCTCATCGGGTGTAGAGATGAAGCCTAACTCCAGAAGGATGGCAGGCATGGAAGTGAGGCGGAGCACAGCAAGATTGTTTTGATGCGAACCACCGTCCTGTCTTCCTGTAGCCTGACAGACACAGCGCTGCATCAGACGGGAAAGCTCCACACTGCGCTGCCGGTTGTTGTCAGCGATAAACTCAAACATGATGTCGCCTTCTGCTGAGTTCATGTCCAATCCGCTGTATTTCTTTTGGTAGTCTTTCTCAAGAAAGATCACAGAATTCTCACGCTTAGCCACGTCGAGGTTCTCACGGATACCACGGTCGCCGGAACGCTCTCCGCGGCCCAAGGTATAGCTTTGGAAACCGTGTGCCGTGTGCGAGCCGTCCACTGCATTGATGTGAATGGAGATGAAGAGATCAGCTTTGTTGCGGTTGGCAATGTCGGCGCGCTCATGAAGAGGAATGAAGACATCAGTCTTGCGCGTGTAGATGACACGCACATCGGGGCAATGGCTCTCCACAAAGCGACCAAACGCCAAGGCGTATTTCAGCGTCAGGTCTTTCTCGTTGGACACCGCACCGGGAGCGCCAAAGTCGTTGCCACCATGACCGGCATCAACGACAAGCGTAAAGCGAGAAGCAGCACTTGTACTCACAAGCGCAAAAAAGAAGAAGACAGGAATTATGAGAAGTATCCTTTTCAACATATCGATGATTCTTTCCTTTGCAGTACCAACAAGCGTAAACTTGTATCAACTTTATGCAAAGTTACGGATTTTACATTAGGAAACTGAAAAGAAGCAATGAGTTTTATTATTTATTAATGATGTAAACACTTATCGATTGGTCAGATGCAGTTCAATGCCCGCTCCCTGACAATCAGCACCCATAGGAGGATTGAGCTTCAAAACTGTCACGTCTATCGCATCAATCTGAGGCCAACGCTGAAACAGTCGCTCAACAATCACCCCGGCAAGATGCTCCACAAGATCTACAGGTTCGGACATTGTTTTGGCCACCAGCTGATACACCTCGGCATAGTTGATGGTGTCCGTCACCTTGTCACTCTCTACGGCACGGTTCACATTAGCCTTCAGTCTGAGACTGACTTCATAGTCGTTACCAACAAGACGCTCCTGCGCCTCCACGCCGTGAAAGGCATGGAAACGCAGGGAACGTAAAAGGATATAGCTTGATTCGCATTTCATACGTCAAACCTATAGCGTGATTATCCACAACGGCTGGCACCGCAGTTGGTACAGATGAGACAGCCTTCCTGGTAGACAAGTGTCTCCTGACCGCAGACGGGGCACTTCTGACCCACTGCCTTGGTACCGTCAGTGATGTACTTCTTCAGTGCACGCTCCACACCATTCTTCCATGTGTTGATACTCTCGTCTTTAAGTTGCAAAGAGCCGACGAGCTTGATGACATGGTCGATAGGCATACGGTAGCGCAGCACGCCGGAAATCAATTTGGCATAGTTCCAGTATTCCGGATTGAACTTCTCGCTCAATCCTTCCACCGTGGTCTTGTAGCCACGCTTGTTTTCAAACTGGAAGTCATAGCGATGTGTACCATCGGGATTGGTCTGCTTGATGATCTTACCCTTTGTGACGCTCTTTGGCAATACAATGCCCTCGTCGTCATCCTGCAAACCGGTGAAGATCTCGTAAGGATAACCATCGAGCAATCCCACGAAGGCCACCCATTTCTCACGGTTGTTCTGGAAGCGCACCACATCGCAGTCAAGTTCCTTCGGACGAACCTCCTGTACAGATGGGCGGAGGATCGATGGTGCTGTGACAGGCTCCGGTGTCTCCTTATGGTCTGCGTCTTTCTTTTCTTTCTTTGGCACGGCGATCATCACACCCGATCGACTACCGTCGCGGTAGATGGTACAGCCCTTGCAGCCTGAGCGCCAAGCTTCAATATAGAGTTTGTTGACAAGTGCCTCATCGACACTATTGGGCAGGTTGACGGTCACAGAGATACTGTGGTCCACCCACTTCTGAATAGCGCCCTGCATACGCACTTTCATCAGCCAGTCCACATCATTAGCAGTAGCTTTATAATAAGGAGAGCGGGCGACGAGTTCGTCGATCTCTTCCTGCGTATATTTCTTCTCAGTGTCGATGCCATTGATCTTCATCCATTCAAGGAACTTGCGGTGGTAGACGATGTACTCCTCAAAAGAGTCACCGACCTCATCGACAAAGTCCACATGCACGTCAGCATCGTTGGGGTTGACCTTGCGGCGACGCTTATAGACGGGCATGAACACGGGTTCGATGCCACTCGTGGTCTGCGTCATCAGCGAAGTAGTACCGGTTGGAGCGATTGTCAGGCAGGCGATATTACGGCGTCCATGCTTCACCATATCCTCATAGAGCTTAGGATCGGCATCCTTCAAGCGGAGGATAAACGGATTGTTCTTCTCACGGTCAGCGTCATAGATGCTGAACGCGCCACGCTCCTCAGCCATCTTCACAGAAGAGCGATAGGCGTTGATGGCCAGATCACGGTGCACGCTCACGGCAAAGTCTGTAGCTTTCTGCGTGCCATAGCGCAGACCCATGGCAGCCAGCATATCGCCCTCGGCGGTGATGCCCACGCCAGTACGGCGGCCCTTGCCACTCTTTTCCTTGATCTTCTCCCAAAGATGATATTCCGTGTGCTTCACATCCTCGCTTTGAGGATCGCGACGGATCTTGTCCATGATCTTTTCGATCTTCTCCATCTCCAAGTCCACGATGTCGTCCATGATGCGCTGCGCGAACTGTACGTGACGTCTGAACTTATCGAAGTCGAACTTAGCTTCCTTGGTGAAAGGATGCTCGACATAGCTGTAGAGATTGATGCTCAGCAGGCGGCAACTGTCATAAGGGCAGAGTGGAATCTCACCGCAAGGATTGGTACTCACCGTCTTGAAGCCGAGGTCAGCATAGCAGTCAGGAATACTCTCACGGATGATCGTATCCCAAAACAGCACACCGGGCTCAGCGCTCTTCCATGCGTTGTGCACGATCTTCTCCCACAGCTTGCGGGCAGAGATCTCCTTGCTTACCATCGGTTGATCGCTGTCGATCGGGAACTGCTGAGTATAGGGTTTGTCGTCAACGGCCGCCTGCATAAACGCATCGTCGATGCGTACGCTGACATTGGCACCGGTGACCTTTCCCTCCGTCATCTTGGCATCGATGAAAGCCTCGGAGTCGGGATGTTTGACGCTCACACTGAGCATGAGCGCACCGCGCCGTCCATCCTGAGCTACCTCACGTGTGGAGTTGCTGTATCGCTCCATGAAAGGCACCAAGCCGGTAGAGGTCAGTGCGGAGTTGTTCACCGGACTGCCTTTCGGGCGAATCTGACTCATGTCATGGCCTACACCGCCACGACGTTTCATCAGTTGCACCTGCTCCTCGTCGATTTTCATGATTGCGCCGTAACTGTCAGCATTGCCATCGAGTCCGATGACAAAGCAGTTGCTCAGTGATGCTACCTGATGATCATTGCCAATACCCGTCATCGGGCTGCCTGCTGGTATGATGTAACGGAAGTGATCGAGCACATCAAAAACCTGCTGGGCAGAGAGCGGGTTGGGATACTTCTTCTCAATACGGGCAATCTCGTTGGCAATACGCCAATGCATCTGCTCCGGGCTTTTCTCAAAGATATTGCCGAAGCCGTCCTTCATAGCGTACTTGTTGACCCACACACGTGCCGCCAACTCGTCCCCGCCGAAGTACTGCAAAGAGGCTCCGTAAGCCTCTTCGTAAGTGTATGTCTGTTTGTTTTCCATTGGTTGATAACCCCTTAAGTCAATCCTTTCAGACTGGGGGCTGCATGATTGTGTTGATGAATTATTTGCTTTTAAATGTAGACTGCAAAGCTACAAAAGTTTTCTCTAATTCTATCAACTTTCTAAAGATATTTAGGAGAAAACTTTTCCTTTTTGGAAATTTTCCCTATCTTTGCAATTACTAAATTGAACAAGAAATGGAAAGTTTAATACACCGTAGAAGTATTAGGAAATACAAAAATAAAGAGGTCGAAGAGCAATTGTTACGCCGTCTACTGGAGCAGGCTGAGCGCACGCCCACCATGGGCAACCAGCAACTCTACAGTGTCATCATCACACGCGACCCAAAGATGAAGGAGCGCTTGGCGCCCGCTCACTTTGGTCAACCAATGGTGACGGGAGCTCCCGTAGTGTTGACTTTCTGCGCTGACTATCGTCGCACGACGCTTTGGGGCGAGCAGCGCAAAGGTCATCCCGGTTACGACAACTTGCTGAGCTTTGTCAACGCCGCCACTGATGCCTTGCTCTATTGTCAAACATTCTGCAACCTGGCCGAAGAAGCCGGACTGGGCACTTGCTTCTTAGGCACGACTGTCTATCAGCCACAAGCTATCATCGATCTGTTAGAGTTGCCACCTTTGGCCTTCCCCATTGCAACCATTACGTTGGGGTGGCCCGATGAGGATCCGGCACAGAGCGACCGCTTGCCTCTTGACGGCATTGTCCACGAAGAGGTTTATCACGACTACACGCCACAACAAATCGACGACATCTATGGTCCAAAGGAGAATTTACCGGAGAACAAGCAGTTTGTGGAAATCAACCACACCGAGACGCTCGCACAGGTGTTCACCGACATCCGCTATACCGCCAAAGACTGTGAATCCATGAGCGAGGGACTGAAGAAAGCACTGCGCCACCAAGGCTTCATGTAAACGATCTGTAAAAATGAGTAATATTGAAATAAGAAAGGTAGAGACACTACGTGAACTGAAAACGTTTATTCAGTTCTTCTACGATCTCTACCGTGACAACTCTTGTGCTGTACCTTATCTATATGGTGAAGAGATGAAAACGCTACGTAAGGATAAAAACCCGGCCTTTGAATTCTGTGAAGCCGACTATTTCCTGGCTTATCGTGATGGGAAGGTTGTGGGTCGCGTGGCTGCCATGATCAACCACCAGGCCAATAAGCGGTGGAACAGGCATATGGTGCGCTTCGGCTGGTTCGACTTCATCAATAACATCAACGTATGCCGTGCATTGCTCGACACCGTAGCCCAATGGGGAAAAGACAAGGGCATGGACTGTATCGGAGGTCCCTTTGGCTTTGAAGAAATGGACAGCGAAGGCATGATGGTTGAAGGCTTTGACCGTCTCGCCACCTTATATATCAATTATAATAATGAATACTACCCCCGTTTCATGGATCAGCTCGGCTTCCGCAAGGACAACGACTGGGTGGAATGCCGGATAAAGGTGCCGGAGGTGACACCCCGCAAGTTTGCGCTCACGGCGGAGTTGGTACAGAAGCGCTACAACCTGCAAGTACGCAAATATGGTGTACTCGACTTTGTGAAACGTGGCAAGGGCAAAGAACTCTTCGACATCGTCAACCGCACCTACGATGGCCTCTACGGCTTCTCCCATCTTTCCGACGATCAGATCTCGCGTTTGGTCAACGACTACATCCGTCGCGCCGACCTCAATCTGGTCACCTGCGTGGTCGATGCCAATGACAACGACCGCATGGTAGGCTTCGGCGTGTCGTTCCCTTCTTTCTCCCGTGCCCTACAGCATACCCACGACGGCCGTCTCTTACCAATGGGCTGGTGGCAGTTGCTTCGTGTGATGAAATGGCATAAGACCGACACGGTAGACTTACTGCTCATTGCCGTGCTGCCCGAATACCGCATGAAGGGCGCCAACGCACTTATCTTCAACGACCTCATCGGCTGGTACCGCCGCTATGGTTTCAAATGGGCCGAGGCCATGCCACAGATGGAGACCAACCATGGCGTACTCGACCAATGGCAATATCTCGAAGCCGAACAAAACAGAAGGCATCGGGCGTATATTCGTGAGATCGATGAGTCCATAAAGAAGAAAGAGTAACAAAGAAACACAGTTCTTTCACCCCACAGGCAATAAGTTTATGTTCCTTTGTTACTCTGTCTCCTATTAAAAGTCTATGTCGAGCTCTATCCATCGACCCTTCTCGCGATACTCGCCCGCATGGGGATTGACAACAGCGAGACCGATCAGGCGGATAGGATGGTTGGCATCGTAGTCTACACGGCTCATCAGCTTCTTTGCCAACGGCAGGATGTCGTCTTTAGTGCGCAAGACTTTTGCCTGCGTGATGCTGCGTGAAATAGTGGTGAAGTCGCCGTACTTTACTTTCAGCGTCAGCGTGTGACTTTTGAATTGAGACCCCTGTAGCCGCTCGACAAGTTCCAGAGTCACGTGGTACAGTTCGATGATAACTGCAGACTTGAGACTGATGTCTTGTGAGAACGTATGCTCGCATCCCACAGACTTACGGATGCGCTCAGAGACCACCGGCCGTTCGTCGATGCCTCGAGCAAAGTCGTAGAAAGTTCGTCCCACTTTACCAAAAGTATGAAGCAAATATCCTAATGAGATGCTACGTAGCTGTGCACCATTATAGATGCCCAAGCTATGCATACGCTCGGCCGTTTTGCCGCCCACACCCCAAAAATCCTCCACAGGCAGCGTGGCGATGAAGTCCAGTGCCCGGTCGGGATGGATGACGAAGAGTCCGTCGGGCTTACGATAGTCCGATGCTATCTTTGCTAAAAACTTATTATACGACACCCCTGCCGAGGCTGTCAGTCCTGTTTGCTCGTGTATGCGTCTTTTGATTTCTTTAGCGATGTTCACCGCCAAGTCCATCTCTTTTTTATTTTGCGTGACATCGAGGAAAGCCTCATCAAGAGAGATTGGCTCCACCAAATCTGTATAGTCGTGGAAGATGCGATGGATGGTTGCCGACACCTCGCGATAGACATCGTAGCGTCCCGGAGCAATGATGAGATCGGGACATTGCCGCTTAGCCAGCTGAATCGACATAGCAGAGTGCACACCATATTTGCGGGCCTCATAGCTCGCCGTGGCCACCACGCCCCTTGAACTGTCATGGCCGACAGCCAACGGCCTACCGCGCCACTCGGGGTGGTCCCGCTGTTCCACGCTGGCAAAGAAGGCATCCATGTCAATGTGGATAATCTTTCGTAGATTCAGTTCACTGCTCATCATCAGACAAAGTTAGCACCTTTTCCCCAAATCTGCAAACGATTCAATGCTTTTAACCTATTCCACACTCCCCCATTGCTTTACCCTTTTACTTCCCCGCTCTATTTACTCTTTTACTTTTTACCTTTTCTTATTATGTCTGTAACGCCATTGCAACAAGTAATATCTATCTTTGCGGCCGAATAAATTCTCATCTCCATTCAAGTATGAAAAAACTCTTTCTGACGGCGGCGTTGAGTGTCACGTTTCTCCCTGCTTGTATGGCCGGTCCCATTGATGGCGTGGTCAAAGACAAGAAAACAGGCGAGACTCTCATCGGCCCCGTAGTCCAGGTAAAAGGCAGACAGGATAACATGACGACCACTGGCTTGGACGGAACCTTCACGTTGAAGGACCTGCCCGACCAGGGTACCGTCACGCTGATTATTAACTACATCGGCTACAAATCTAAGGAAATCACCATCGACATGACGAAGGCCAGCCAGCTCAAGATAGAACTGGAGGCCGACACCCATGAACTGAACGAGGTTGTGGTCAAAGGCTTCAAGAGTAACCGCACCGATGTAAGTGCCGTGAGCATGGTAAAGAACTCACCGCAAGTGCTCAACGTGATGAGTGCCCAAGCCATCCAACTCTCGCCCGATGTCAACGTGGCCAGTGTGTTGCAGCGTGTCTCTGGTGTCACCATGCAGCAGGATGCCGGTGGCGAAGCCTCGTATGCTATATTAAGAGGTATGGACAAGCGCTACAACTATACGCTCGTCAACGGCGTGAAGATCCCAAGTCCCGACGACAAAAACCGCTACATTCCACTCAACCTTTTCCCCTCCGACCTCATGGACCGCCTCGTCGTAGCCAAGTCGCTCACAGCAGACATGGAGGGCGACGCTGCCGGTGGCGTGATCGACATGAACATGAAAGACGCGCCGGACGAGTTCCGGCTGCAAGCCAATGCTGCCGTCGGTGCCACCGACTTCTTCTCGCAGGGCGACAAGACCGTATCGCCGTTTGGCAACATCAGCTATGACTATCTCAGTGCTAAACGCGGCAGCACCACTCCTAAAGCACCTTACGAACGATATGGCAGCACTTATGACGCCACCGCGAAAGATTTCAAAAACGGTGGCGTGCAGGCGACCAGTCACTCCATGCCTCTGCCCAACCTCAATGCGGGCATCTCTGTCGGTGAGCGCTTTTGGCAGAAACGACTCGGACTGCTCATTGCCACCAACCTCCAAAACACTTATCGCGGTACAGAGCGCAGCCTGAACAAAGAGGTGATGGCCAACGGTGATGAGACGGAGTATATATCTTCCATCAAGAAACGTCTCTACTCCATCCACGACCTCAACATCGGACTCCACGGCAAAGTGGACCTCAACCTCGGCAACCATAAGATTGAATGGTACAACATGCTTGTACGCCGTCGCGAAGACAACACACGCTACAGCAAGGACATCACCACCGACTATGGCTTCGACCTCGATACGGGCAACTGGACACGCTCCGACGAGCTCCGCTCCATGACGCAGACACAGACGATCTTCGCCACCACACTCAAGGGTACGCATCATCTGACCCGTCACTTTACCGTCGACTGGGCAGGAATCTTTGCCGATGCACGTGAAAAAGACCCAGACCGTGTCTACACCACGCTCAGCAACACCGTGACCGACGGCGAGGTGTCCAAGACCTATCCCGCTTCGCAGGAGCGCCGCTTCCAGCACAACGACGACAAAGACTGGACGGGGTATCTCAACTTCACGTGGGAGACACCTTTCGAGCATGACATCAAAGCCGTGTGGAAAGCCGGTGGCATGTACCGCAACAAGAAGCGTAGCAACCGCTACTATTCTTATATCTTCAGTCCAACGAGCAACGATGATCTTCTCGCTGATAATAGTGTGAGTGCCTTTGACGGCATCGACTGGACCTGTAAGACGCCACGCTCTCAGGCCTCACAGCTCAACTACGACTCTAAGGAGCATATCGGAGCAGCCTACGCCATGGTGACGCTGTCCTTAAAGCTTGGCGAAATCATCGTAGGTTGCCGTGCGGAGCACACCAACCAGCTCTACACCATGCTGCAACGCTTTGAGACGACAGGTTCACTCGGCGAGCAAAGCTATTGGGACTATCTGACATCCGCAGCCCTGCGCTGGAAGATCAACAAGAAGATGAATCTGCGCTTCAACTACTACAAGAGCATCAACCGCCCGGGATTCTACGAACTCGTACCTTACCAGCTCGACGGTGAAGACTACACCGAGAAAGGTAACCCGCTCTTGAAGCGTTCACGCATCGACAACCTCGATCTGCGTTGGGAGTGGTTCCCCTCTCAAAACGAGCAGGTGCTCTTCGGCGTGTTCTATAAGTATCTTAAGGATCCTATCGAGACGAGTTTTGAGGTAGACCAACGGCAGACCAACGCAAGCTACTACATGCCGCAGAACCTCGGTAACGCTAAGAACTACGGTTTGGAATTCGATGTGGTAAAGTATATCCGTCACTTTGGCTTGAAAGCCAACTACACCTATACGCATTCCGCCATCACCACGCCGAAGCGTCACTTCCTGGGCAAGAACCAACTTGAGACCGTAGACCAAACGCACCCACTTGCCAACCAAGCACCGCACACCGTCAACGTCTCCTTATTATATAAGGATACCAACCACGGTTGGAACGGTCAGCTCGCTGCTTCCTACACCGGCACGCGCCTTGTACTCGTCTCGCCCTATCTCGACTCTGACGAATGGGAGCGTCACTTCTTCACCCTCGACCTCAGCGGTGAGAAGCGTTTCAAGAACGGTCTGGCCATCTTCCTCAAGGCCAGCAACCTGCTCAATGCTAAACGCGAGCGCTACCTGAAGACGACCAATGAGTTCAATAGTGGCATTCCCGGTCAACCTTCCAACCGCACCATCGTGGGCAGCTACCGCTTTGGTCGCACGTTTCTCGTTGGCGTGAGGTATAGCATGTAGCCCTCTCCCTAGCCCTCCCCCAATGGGGGAGGGAAAGAGCAACCGACAAGCATCGGAATTGCCGGGGATGCACTAAGTCAACATTCAACACTCAACATTCAACATTGAGATAACTCAACATTCATCATTATGAAATATTTGCTCTTTGCTACAGCTCTCGTTATTGGACTCAGCTCCTGCGAGAACGAGAATATCAATCCCTACGACTATGCCGCAAAAACCGACACCATCACCATCAACACCGGTGATGAGAACACTGTGAAAACAGTCGTAGCCTCCTATCCCACCGGTTCCATCGTGTGGAATCACGACACCACACTCGTCACGTCGTTTAAGATACCCGAAGGTGCCTCCCTCTATATCGAACCGGGCGTACACGTCACCGTCAGTCACGACTCGCAGGAAACCGACAAACATCCTATCGAGATTGTTGCCCTCGGCAATCTCTATGCTATGGGCATGAAGGAGAAGCCCGTCGTGATCACCTCCGACACAGGCAAGCCCAACGATTGGGGCGGCATCATCTGTGGATATAACTGCGGTGAGGTCGTGCTCTGCCATGTAGAGCTCGCCAACTGTGGCGCTACACCGACCGAGAGCTCGATGTCGTTTCAGAATAAGCTCTTCAAGACGACAGTCGACGGTGGCGTGCCGGCTTTTCACTTCTGCAACACCAACGGTCGCTTTGCCATGATCGACTGCTATCTCCACGACAACTACAACGACCAGACTTACTTCACCGGCGGCAAGGGCATCATCACAGGCTGCACCTTTGCCGACAGCGGTAACAGCAATGATGGAGGAGAAGCCATCAACGTGAAGTCGGGATGTACACTCGACATAGCCTATAACCTCATATACAACGCATGCACAAACGCTTTCAAGCTCTCTGATGCCGGCGTAGAGAAGAACTTCGCCTCAAAGCTCGTCATCTATAACAACACCGCTGTGGACTGCGGCTGGCGACGTACGAAGAACAAGAAGGGCGGCAACGTATGGCTTGAGAAGGGCATTGCGCCCGTCTTTGTCAACAACCTCATGGTCGACAACCGCTATGGCATCCGCCAGCCTGACAAAGATGGTAACGACATCGCCAACAGCGTGCTTGCCCCCAACTATTTCTTTGCCTCCACAGCCGACGGCGTGAAGCAGCAGTCCAAAGACTATAAGATGCTTGTCTGGGACGATGGCAACATAGTCAACACAACTCCGGAAGATCTCTCCAATCTCTTCCTTAGCTTTGCACAAAGCGCCAAGATGAACATCAACTGCGAAAGCGACGACATCGCCAAGGGTGCTCCGCTCGCATGGAACAGTGCCTGGGACTTCCATCTCATAGCCGGAGCTGGCGCGCTCAGCGGTGCGACATCTTCAGTATCCCGTAACTTTGCCACCGGTCTGCCGTTCTTCGGCATGAAGAAGGTGAAATGGGTTGACAGCAACAATGACCAAAACTATTACTTCACAGCCCCAATGGCCAGCACTTTCTTTGGTGCCTACGGCACTAAATAGCAGCCACGCAAAAACATCACCATCATGAAAAAGGCAATATTCCATTCTCTCTTCGCGACCCTCCTGCTCACAGTGACCGCTATCCTTCCCTCCTATGCGCAGACCCCCGCCGAGTGGCAGAAGCTGAAAGCTGGGGTTAACCTCTATTGGGTCAACGACATGGGACGCAATGGCTACTACGATCAGAAGTCCATCGCCGAACTCATGGGGCGCATGGCTCTCACAGTAGATCCAGAGGCCGTCATCGCCGTGGGTGACATCCATCACTTCAATGGCGTGAAGAGCACGAGCGATCCGCTGTGGATGACCAACTACGAACTTGTCTATTCCAACCCGGAGCTCATGTGCTTCTGGTATCCCGTGTTGGGCAACCATGAATATCGGGGCAACACACAGGCTGTGCTCGACTATGCCAAGGTCAGCCGCCGATGGGCTATGCCCGCGCGATACTATTCCAAGGTGTTCAGCGGAAAGAGCTGCAAGTTGCGCATCGTCTTCATCGACACTACGCCACTGATGGACTGCTATCGCAACGACAGCACGACCTATCCCGATGCTAACAAGCAGGACCGCAACCGCGAACTGGCCTGGCTCGACAGCACGCTGACTGCAGCTCATGAGGACTGGGTGATCTGCGTGGGCCATCATCCCATCTATGCTCAGACGTCTAAGAAGGGTGTAGAGCGTGCCGACATGCAAAAATACTTGCTGCCCATGCTCCGACGTCACAGCAACGTGGCCGTCTACGGTTGCGGGCATATCCACAACTTCCAATATATCAAGAAGCCGGGCGACCCCATCGTCTATTGGGTGAACTCCGCCGCCGCGCTCTCCCGTAAGGTGAGTGCCACCGACGGTACACAGTGGTACGATCCCTCTACTGGTTTCACCGTCATCAGTGCTGACAAACAGCAGCTGACGCTCTCGGCTATCAACAAAGATGGCAAGATCCTCTATCAGCTGCCTATCAAGAAGATGAAATAGTCTGGACTGCTATAACGGCGGGGAATGTCAAAATTAACCTATTCCCCGCCGTTATAACATAAATTGCCTACAGAACGGCAAACATCGTTAAACTATCGCTACTAACGACGACATATAGCAACAAATATCTTATCTTTGCATTGCATTCTACAAGGAAAACCTCTGGTCTTACCTCTATTAGTGATGCAAAGATAACCTCTAACAGAAAGGAATGAACATGAAGATGAACATCAGAATCAACAAGGACATCAAGAGCTACATCCATGACCTTACCGATCTCGTTTGGGCTTATATCCGCCACCGTGCCTCCTACCCCGCCAATGCGTTGCTCGCCGTGCAGCGCGAACTGGCCTGCAATGTCTTCGACAGTCCCGACAACTGCCACGGCTGTGACTTCTACGCTCCCGAGATGCTACTCACCTATAACGCCAAAGGCGCTACTGTGCCCAATCACAACGTCATCAAGAGCATAGCAAAGAGATACTATTAAGGCCTAAGTGACTACACTTCCAATCCCTACAACTTCTTTATTTCGCAGATGATCTTTTCAGGATGCTCTCGGTCAAAGCGGATGCCCAGCACCCCTACCTGCCGGCAGCCTTCTATGTTCTCTTTCTTATCATCGAGAAATAAGCAAGACTCTGCCTTCAAGTGGAACTTATTGAGGGAAGCCTGGTAGATGGCCGGATCAGGTTTGAGCAGATGCACATCCTTGGACACCAACTCGTCGGAGATAAGGCCGAAGACACTGTATTTCTCTTTGACCTCACTCAGCTTACTCGACCAGTTGCTCAGTCCATAGACATGGTACCTACGGTCTTTCAGCAACGCGATGAGTTCGCGAATGCCTGGTGTCTCCACCGTGAAGACATCGGTGTAGTGACCGGCAAAATAGCTGAGCGCATCGGCATATTCGGGCCATCGCTCCTGCTGTTGATGGATATATTACTTTACCTTATTTTCCCACAAAGATAGCAAAAAATATCCAAACGGCAAATAATCTCTTCAATATTACCGACAAGAGTAGTTAGGACTGCCTCAACCCCATACCTTCCGCTAAAGCCTGCAAACGTGTCACCCGCCATACATTTTACTCCCCTCTCCCTTGGAGAGGGGTATGGGGGTGAGGCTTATAGTCGGATCTTGCACCCCACCATCACATTCGTGCCATCTACGATCGGACTGTTGAGATAGTAGTATTTCGGACGATAGTTCAGCAGGTTGTCGACGGCAAAGGTCAGTTTCAAATGTTTGCCAACACCCATTTGTGCCGACAACTTCCACAGCGTATAAGCCGGATAATGCACCGTGAGGGTACCCTCATCCACTTTATAATAGTTTTTAAACTCTTGGTTGTCGATACCTGACAGGAAACGACCGTCAAGAGCCACCATTCCATCCAGCAGCGTAGAGAAGCGGTGAGTCCAGTCGGCATGCGCCGTCAGGCTGTGCTTGCGTGCAGGCAAATAGGGACTGGCAAGTTTCTGACCATCCTTATGTCCGGTCTGCTCATCGACAAAAGCGTAGGACAGACGAGTGTCAAGACCGCAGCTCCACCGTGCACGCGCCGTAGCCTCAAAGCCAGCAACGTACATCTTGTCGATATTCACATAAGGCAGTCGTGGCATGGCATCGGTAGCACTGGCGTAATAAGGATTTCCCGACGTGATCTTATTGGTCACACGGTTGCAGTATCCTGACAACAAAAAGCCATAGTTACCCTTGACATAGTCCACGCTGATGTTGAAGTTATGGCTTACCTCCGGTTTCAGCAGCGGGTTGCCCGTGATGGTCCAGATGCCAACCATATCGAAATCGTAGTATTTCTCTTTCAGCGTAGGTGCCCGGAAGCCCATGCCATAGCCGAAGCGCACATTAAGATGATCGATGGGCGTATGGCGCACACTGAACTTCGGCGTGACACGCCGGATATGGTGGTCCGAGAAATAGTCATAGCGCAGTGCCCCGACGAACTCCCAACGGCCATTGATCTTCCAGTCGAATTGGGCAAAGATATCGGCACTCTGTTGGCGGTGAGTACCGTCAAGCTTGGTGTTATTGAGATAGTCGTGAAGATAATCGGCTCCGGCAGTGAGCACATTGTCACCGAAGGTGTGGTTGTAGAGCAGACGCACACTGTTCTGCACATTGGAGTAGCTGCGCACGTCAAGGTCCTGCCGGCGCAGCCACGTCGACTTGTCGTATTGGTCGAAGCTGTACGACCCTTCTATCACATCATTGTCAGAGAGTGTCCACAGAGCCTTTCCGCCCGCGTTGAAGTCGCGGTAGCGCTCGGGCGACTCCACGCTACGCTTCACCTGACGGAAGAAATAGCCGCCGCGTCCCGTGAGCTTCAGCTGATTCGACGGATGCCATATAACTTTGTCGGTGAAGTTCCATGTACGGTCGCCGAAGATAGTGGTGATGGTGCGTGCAATCGCTCCGTCAGCACTATGCACGTCGTAATTGTCCTGCGCCGTCCTATTCAGGTTGAACCCATTGCTCCATCGGTTGCCTCCACTTTGCAGAGCCAAGCCATAGCGTTGCTCGTTATGTTTGGACAGACGTGCGTCGAGCGTAGCGCTGAATTTCTTTACAGCTTCCTTAGTGATGATGTTGATGACACCGCCGTTAGCATTGCTGCCATAGAGTGCCGATGCCGCTCCCTTGACGATCTCGATGTGGTCGACGTTGTCCATCACCAAGCGCGTGAAGTCCACATCGTCCATCGTCTCGCCTGCGAGGCGCTCACCATCGACGAGGATGAGCACACTCTGACCGCCGAAGCCAGAGACGTTAAGGTGCACCATCTGGTTCTGAGCGAAGGAGAACTCCACGCCGGGCATCACTTGTTGAAGCAAATCCTTAAGGTTGGTGGCGTCGGTCTTCTCAATGTCAGCATGGCTGATGACCTGCGTGAGCACAGGTGTCTCCATGAGCAGTTTGGGCGAACGCGTTCCCGTGACGACGACCTGCGAGAGCTCTTGCCCGGTGAGCAGGGAGTCGGGAGCGAGCCCAGGCCCTCTCCCTATCCCTCCCTCAGAGGGGAGGGAATGAGCCTCACCTTCAACGGCCGACTGAGCAGCATATATAGACGCATAGCCTATACCCGATACTTGGATGGCGAATGGGCATAATAGCGCAATTACCAAGAGCTGGCGCTTATTCATCTTGCTTTATATCGTTTATATATAGTTTATATAATCTTTCTACTTACTTAAATGTTCATGGTTGGCACTGGGCGTGCTCATTCCCTCCCCCCTTGGGGGAGGGCTAGGGTGAGGGCTTTATAGTTGATTCTTAGCCAGCAGGTGGTGCCCTGGCTGTTCATGTAGTCTTGCAGTTGCAGTGCGAAGTACTCGCCGTCCTTAGTGCGCAGAATCATCACATGGCTGTTGAGCGCATAGGTGGGCGGAACAGGCGGGATGTTGAAGACAAGCCACGAGGAGAGCACCTGGTTGATGCGTATGCCCTGGTTGCCCATGATGCAGTTGAGCATCTCCGTGCGGTCTACCCACACGTCGCGCTCCGACCACGTGTCGGGCGTAAACGTCTTACCAGCAAACGCCTGTACAGAGTCGGGCACCTCATCCATCGAGGTGTAGGCTGTCTCCAAGGCACTGCCACCGTTGGTGCGTACGTTGTCACGGTGCACGGCAAAGGTCCAGTGCTCGGGCTCGAGCTGCGGTGCCGTGGGCTTGTAGCCACGAAGCTCATAGTTGGACATGCCCTTGCCGAAGATGTCGAACCAATAGATGTACATGCCGCTGCTGTCACGCATGGCTTCAGCGTTCTCGGTCTGTGGGATAGGCCACGGCGTGAACTTTGTCTGTGCCTGTTGCAAGGCAGAGGCATCGCCTTTATCAGTCAGTTCTAAGAGCGAGTCAAGGTCTACATAGTACCAGTTGTTCCAGCTGGTGGCGTCGATATAAAGCTGTCCGGCCTTCACGCCGGCATCGCTTCCCCGGTCTTCGTCGTAGATGCCGCCAAAGACACCATCGCAGGATACCGCCAACGTGAGGCAGCACCCTGCGAGGAAATATATTAAAAGTCGGTTGATGTGGTTCACTATATATAATAATGAGAGTTACTTGCGTGTACCAACAAATGTTCCGGTCATGTCCATGGGCATGTTGCCAAACTTATGGACGTTGACCACAGTGACTTTGCTGCCGCTGAAGCTCACCGTAATCTTTCCCTCAGTAACAGAATAGTTCTTCTTTCTGCCGAACACCTCAACATCGGCGCTGGCATTACCACTGTAGTCGAGGTAGTAAGCGTTCTTCGTGTTGTCGTAAGGGATATTGGTCACAGAGTAACTGCCCTGCACGATATTTCCCATGCTGCTGTTGCCCATCTTCACGGCTGAGTAGTCAAATGTCTCTTCCGGGATGACAACGCTAATCGATCCGTCGTTGTTCTGAGTAACAATGTAATTCACATCTGCCGTATTGGACTGCTTGTAGCTCTGTCCCATGACAGAGAAGTCGAGCTCGTCCTTGCCAGTATAACTACCGGCCACTGAAGGAGTGTTGTCATCATCATCGTCGCCGCAAGAAGTGAATGTAGCGGTTGTCATCACGGCTGCCATAAAGAGCAGCATAAGGGGAAACAGTTTCTTCATTGTCTTTTTATGATTTAGTTGTGTGATTCTGATTTACGACTGCAAAGTTACGGCTTTTCACGGATATTCACAATCCCTACTTATGAGGAAATTTAGGACGCAAGCAAGAGTTTCAATTCCATAAAGGTTCGATTAAGACTTTGGCCAACACTGAGGGCAGCAGTACTAGTATATCTTATAACTCTTTGGTACCTTTTGAAGAGCTTCTTCATTTAAACGTTCGAAGATGCTGTTTACTTCATTTTCTATCAAGTCGGAACAATGAAAATTATATCTGCATGTAGATTTGTAAGTCAATGATGTAATGCCCCCATCTCCTCTTGAAGACGGTTTTCTGCCTCCTCACATATCGATGTAATATCATCAACACGAGCTGGGTGCCCACAACAAGCATTACTCCATAATCCTCCAGAATGATATTTCGAAAAAGCCCTTTGTTGTAAAAGCACCTTACCGTATTGATTGTATATCATTACAGAAAAGGCGAAGTGTTGAACGCCCTTTATATGGGTTTCTTGCTTCGGTATATATTCATGTGTAAATGTTGATAGAACTAAATCCCTCATCATAATCAAGGTTGGTTTATTGCAACATAATTAGGTGACTAAATATTTTTCGAGTACAAAAATAATATAATTTTTTATAAACCATTATTCATTTTTCTTATTTACAATTATATACTTTCGTTAGCCCTTTATTATACACATCAACGTGTCAATAATTACTTAATATAATCTACTTGCATACAACTTTCTGCTTACTCACGACCGTAGAGCATGGAGGATATCGGTTGACAAGGAAGCGGAGCAAAAATACTATCTCCCAATCTTGATGGCAGGGGTGTTCAGGATTAGTCTCCACTTCTTCCATTCCCAATGGGATATTTCTTCCATTCAGAATGGAAGATTTCTTTCATTATAATTGGAAGATATTGTTTTTTTGCTTATATTTGCACCATAATAACAAAAGTAGAAACAATGCTTAGACAGAATCAGATAGCACAAGTCATTGACATACAAGAGGCAACATACAAGCCTCGCCGTGGGGAGATACTGCGGGAACAACTGCCGCAGATCAAGAACATACCTGAGTATGCCAGCATCATCACGGGCATGAGACGTGTGGGCAAGAGTACGTTGCTGCGACAGATCGCTACATCCAAGAAGTACGAGCACGTGATTTATCTTAACTTCGACGACATTCGTCTGACGGGATTCGAAGCCGATGACTTCAATCGACTTTACAACGAGATCAGAGCCAGAGAATCAAAGGAACTCTTCTTTGACGAGATACAGTTGGTGAAAGGATGGGAGATCTTTATCCATCAACTGCTGCGGGAAGACTACACCATCTACATCAGTGGCTCCAATGCCACACTGCTCAGTGTAGATTTGGGTACGCATCTCACCGGGCGCCATCTCCAAAACGAGCTTTTTCCATTCTCCTATACCGAGTTCTTGACTTTTGAGAAGATGGAGGCATCGGCTGCATCTTTTCAACAATATATGCTGAGAGGGGGCATCCCAGAATACCTGCGGACCCAGGAGCCTCTCATTCTGAGTTCTCTCCTCGACGATGTTCTGATACGCGACATCGCTGTCAATAAAGGTGTAAGCAACGTGCAGTCACTACGCCAGTTGGCCGTTTACCTGCTGTCCAACATTGGTAAGCCCTACTCTGCCAACCGCCTTAAATCGGTGTGTGGAGTAGCCTCATCGACGACAGTCTCTGATTATATCTCCTATATGATGGACGCTTACCTTGTCGGCAGCATCGGTCTCTATAGTGATTCCTTGCAGGTCACGGCACGCAATCCAAAGAAGGTCTATTGCTACGACACCGGTTTGGTTGCCAGCCTCTCACTGTCAAAGACACCCGATAAAGGACGGCTGTTAGAGAATATGGTGTTTGTATGGCTCCGACACCGCTATGCTTTGGACCATATCTTCTATGAGCAGGGAGAAGGCGAATGTGACTTCGTAGCTGTCGACGCGGCCAACCATCCCGAGCTGTTGATACAAGTATGCTATGAACTCAATGACGATAATTTCCAACGCGAGATGAACGGTCTGACTGAAGCCATGCGAAAATATCAACTACACGAGGGCTTCATCATCACCGCCAATGACGAAGACGAGTTCAACACAAAGGATGGGAAGGTAAAAGTCGTAAAGGCCTGGAAGTGTATATCAGGACACTAAGTAAGAAATAAAGGAAGGGCAGAGTCGAAAATAGCTAACAAAAACATGTCCGGGAAAAGTTTCAATCTAGAGAACACGGCAAGGACCTTTTGAGAGAAAAGGGAGATGAAAGCAAGAAAATAGTGGGATGAAATCAACAAAACAGCGCGATGATGAGGTCAAAAAGGCCTTTTGAGTGGGTCAGAAAGGCACTTTGATGAGAAGAAACAACCGAGATGATGAAAAATTCTCTAGAGAATTTTTCATCAAAAAGGTACTTTGACAAGAGCCCGGAAATGGTCTAAAACTTATCTCATTGTTAATCAGCGATTTAAGAAAATGCTCAAAAATCGCACGAAATCGGGCAAGAGACCTTTTGCTGGCAAAGAACGGCAAAATAAGGCCTCTAAAATGTCAGTTAATTCAACAATTGCTGCAACCGTCAGAAAGTAGGATTCATGGCATCATCGCAACATTTTTTTGCAAAAACTTCTTTGTTCTCAGATTTCTTTGTAACTTTGCATTGTGTTTAGCAGCGAAAGCTGTTTGGCACAACACACATTATTGGGGTGCTTGGGCGTTTGCCCTCGCTGAGATCATACCCGTTGAACCTGATACGGACAATGCCGACGCAGGGACGAGATTTTCTTTTCACCTCTTTTAATATATATGTGCTTATGGTAAAAAGAAAACATCTAATTATTTTAAACAGTCATGGATAAACACTTATTGATGCTGGCCGCACTCTCTTGTGCCGCCACTACCTCATGGGCTGCCGACAACGAGCCGGTAGACTCTATCCGCACGTATGAGCTCCAAAGCGTACAGGTGACTTCCACCCGCGCCGGCAAGAAAACGCCGATGGCCTTCTCTACGCTCACTCAGAAACAAATCAAACAAGTGAACTTCGGACAGGATATCCCGTATATCCTCTCACTGACGCCCTCCGTCACCACCACCTCCGACGCCGGCAACGGGATCGGCTACACCTCCATCCGCGTGCGTGGCATTGACCCGAGCCGTATCAACATCACTGCCAACGGCGTGCCCGTCAACGACGCGGAGAGTTCGCAGGTCTATTTCGTCAACATGGGCGACTTCGCCTCTTCGGTACAGAGCATGCAGCTGCAGCGCGGTGCCGGTACTTCGACAAATGGTGCTGGCGCCTTCGGTGCTACGCTGAACATGCAGACGGAAAATATCGGCACGCAGCCTTATATCGGCCTCGACGCCAGCGCCGGATCCTACTATAGCCACAAGGAGACGCTGCGCTTCGGCACCGGTCTGCTTGGCGGACACTGGGGATTGCAGGGCCGACTGTCCAACATCGGGTCGAAAGGTTACCTCGACCGCGCCTCGACGAAGCTCAACTCCTACTTCCTTCAGGCCGGCTATTTCTCCGACAACACCATGGTGAAGTTCCTGACCTTCAACGGCACCGAGCAAACCTATCACGCCTGGAACTATGCGTCCAAATACGAGCAGAGCCTCTACGGACGACGCTACAACTCCTGCGGTGAATACAAAGACGACAAGGGGAACGTACAGTATTATAAGGATCAGACCGACAACTATCATCAGATGAACTATCAGGCCATCTGGAACCAGCTGTATGGACAGAACTGGTCTTCAAACGTCACGCTGCACTACACCTACGGCTATGGCTACTACAACGAGTACAAGAAGAAAAAGAACTACCAGGACTACGGACTGTCCGACACGAAGTTCAAGAGCGACCTGACGCGTAAGAAGCTCATGGAGAATAACCTCTACGGTGTGGTGGCAAGTATCAACTACGACAACAAGTCGAACTACAAGGCTACCCTCGGCGGTGGATGGAACAAATATGTCGGCGACCACTGGGGTGAGGTGCTGTGGACAAAGGAAAAGGTCTACACGTTCTATCCCGGCTACGAATATTACCGCAACCGGGCATGGAAGTCTGACTTCAATATCTATACAAAAGAATCGTGGACCTTCCTCCCCGGTCTCAACGCTTACATAGACTTGCAGTATCGCCACGTGGGCTACCGCATGCAGGATCCCCGCGACTATTACATCGACGAGGACCGCACGAAGGGCTACTGGGCACACGACGACTTCGACTTCTTCAACCCGAAGTTTGGCGTCAACTATCAGCTCGACAGCCACAACCGCCTCTATGCCAGCTACGCCATCAGCCATAAGGAGCCCACACGCAACGACTATCAGGACAATGAAGTGCAGCATCTGAAAGCCGAGAAGCTGCAGGACGTGGAGTTCGGCTACCGTTATGAGAGCCCGAAGTTCACGGCCGGCGCCAACTTCTATTATATGTATTACAACCACCAGTATGTGCTCACCGGCGCTCTCAACGAAATCGGAGAGATGATTGCCAACAACGACGGCAAAAGCTCGTATCGCGAAGGTATCGAGCTGGAGGGCGCCTGGAAACCCTGCAAGTACTTCCGCTGGGATCTCAACGCCACTTTCTCACGCAGTATAAACAAGAACTGGAAGCAGAGCACTGTTCTGGTAGACGACCAGAACAAGCCGGTCTACGATGATAGCTATAACAACGTGGCTGGAGAGAATGTCGACCTTGGCAACACACACACTGCCTTCTCGCCGGATGTGATTGTAAACAACATTCTCACTTTCACTTATAATGGCTTCAATGCTTCGGTGCAGAGCCAGTACGTCGGAGAACAGTACCTCACAAATACAGACTTCAAGAATATGATCTGCCATGATGAGAATGGCAACGAGACTATAGAGACGCTTATGCTGAAAGATCACTTCACAACAAACGTTGACCTGTCTTACAACTTCTCGCTCAAGAAGTTTGGTATTAAGAGTGCTAATGTAGGTGTTACATTCTACAACATCTTCAACACTAAGTACGACAATAATGGTTGGGGCGCCCCTCAGATCGCAAAGACGAAGGACGGTTCGGTCATCGCTTTCAACGACTGGGGCACACGCGACAAGGAAGCTGCAGGCTTCGCGCCCTCCGCTCCGTTCAACTGGATGGCACACCTGAGCATCAATTTCTAATGCTGGATTTATTTGGAACGATCATCGGCCTTGTATATATCTATCAGGAGTACAAGGCCTCGATATGGCTATGGATCACCGGCATCATCATGCCGGTGGTCTATATGTTTGTGTATCTCGACGCCGGACTCTATGCCGACTTCGGCATGCAGGTCTACTACGCCTTAGCTGCCGTCTACGGTCTGCTCGTATGGAAGTTGGGCAAGAAACGCGGACAAGAGCATGAGGGCGACATGCCTATCACACACGTGAAGCGCAGTCTGCTTATTCCCTCTCTGTTGTTCTTTCTCGCTGCCTGGGCACTGGTCTACTGGATTCTCATCCGCTTCACCAACTCCACCGTGCCCGTCCCCGACTCTTTCGGCAACGCGCTGAGCTTCATCGGACTGTGGTGGCTGGCCCGCAAATACGTGGAGCAGTGGTTGCTGTGGATTGTCATCGATGCCGAGCTCTCCGCCCTCTATGTCTATAAAGGGCTGCCCTTCACCGCCGGCCTCTACGCTCTCTATGTCGCCATCGCCGTGGCCGGGTATTTCAAATGGAATAAAGCTGCGCTGGATAATCAACAAAAAGACGGACAAGGTCACCGGCCCAATGACGCGATCTGAATTTGACAGACAGTATAAAATCTTGCACGTAGAAGCAACCATGAGACAAACTCAAGAGGAAAAGTTCGTAAAATAAAAACATGCGATGTGTTCTGTTCAAGAATATTCTCTCTTCATATACAATTACAATATAGGCAGTATCCTCTCCGTTATGGATGAAAATGGCACGAAGGTTTTCGATGCTTCCTGCGACGCATGGGGCAAGCAGACCATAACGCTCAACGCCATCGGTCTGCATCGTGGCTACATGGGTCATGAGATGCTCGGCGAGCTTGACATTATTAATATGAGCCAATGGTCACTGTCGCGAAGTGGGGAAAGTAACGGCCGTTTGTATGACCCCGTTCTCGGCCGCTTCTTCAGTCCGGGCAACTATGTACAGATGCCTGACAACAGCCAGAACTTCAACCGCTACAGCTATTGTCTGAACAATCCGCTGAAGTATACGGATCCAAGCGGGAACCTCTTCGGCATTGACGATGCCGTCATAGCCTTTGCGGCTTTTAGCATGGGCAGCAGCATGATGCAAGCATCCTTTGAGGGGAAGAGCGTGTGGAAGGCTGGCGCATTGAGCCTGTTGTCATCCGCTGCAAGCTACGGAATTGGCGAAGCCTTTAAGAATATTGCAAGCACCTTCGGCAATGAGCTGCTACGTGCAGGGGCACATGGACTGGCGAGTGGAGTAGTCTACGCCTTGGACGGCGGGAATTTTGTCAGTTCCTTCGTCTCGGGTGCTGCGGCATCCGGCATGGGATCGTATGCTCAAAGTGTAGATATGAACACAGGGCTTATGGTCGCTTCCACAACAGCCATGGGCGGTGTAGTGGCATGGATAACAGGAAATGAATTCTTGCAAGGAGCAATGCAAGGGATGTCAATTGGATTGTTCAATCATGCGGCGCATAACAGGGAAAATGAAACTTCGCCCTTGAAGGTTTCTGTTAAGACAAACAAAGCCGGTACTTATGAGATTTTTGTGATAGGGTCAAAGAAAGGTGGAAAAGAAGATGCCCAGGCTGTCGCTGCAGGAATAAACACTTTTGCAGATAATGTCGGAATGTCTTTAATGAGATACGGTGGTAACTCTTCTATTAGCAACAATGGAAAACTCTACTTTCATGCAGCAGGTCAGCGTGGATTCTATGGAAACCAATATGTGAGTGTAACAAAACTGACCACAACAGGTAGAAAAATTAATAAATTTACAGGGCCCGTGGGGCATACATTAGATATAATTGAGATTTATGATGGTTACAGACAAGATGGGGATCAAATTGGCTATCATACCGCTCGTGCTTCGGCTGATGTTGTCGGAGGTTGGGCCGGATCTTGGGCTGGTTTTAAATTCGGAGGAATAATAGGTGGAAGTATTGGTGCAGTTCCGGGTGCTATCATAGGTGGATTTATCGGAGGAGTCGGCGGAGCCTTTGGTGGCAGTTATTTGGGAAAGTTGAGTATTGATAAGGTTTATGGCCGGTAAATAAAAGAAAATATGTGCGTTAAGTTTGAATATTTTTTGAATGTTATACATTATTGTATATATTTAGAGGAGGTATGGTCAAACGAGAAAATTAACAAGATAGTGATTGGATTGATTGACTTGATATTCAGAATCCCATTTATAGGGAAGTACATAAAGGAAAACAATGTGCAAAAGGCAAAGGAATTGGATAATTTCTATTATGGAAATAAAACAGGATTATCCATTAGTGTAGCCCACCATTTGTTCGGTTACTTTTATTCCTGTTATCCCGGTCTATTGTCATTTGTTTTACTGGGAATCTCAGATGGAGTGTCTGAAAGTGTGAATCGGATTGTAACTTTATTATTAGTCGCACTACCAATCGTCCTGTGTTATATCCCTGCATATAGGGCAGTTTTTTTTAAAGACCGATATTTGAGATACTTTAAGCAATTTGAGAAAGAAAATGAGCAATGGCATAAGAAATGGAAACTGATAACAATTGCGTTTTGTATCGGCTCTGTAGTTATTACAATTGGCGGAATATTTGCGATGTGGGGAGTCAGTTTATTATTCAGAGTTTGAAATGAACTTTTGCCGACCGGTAAATGCAGAACCAAATGAGGAGAAAAATATTTCTTCTAAAGGGAGACTGTTTTTTATATAAACTAATATAAATGGCACTCACGACAACGTCAACCTATGACGAATACGGCAATGTTCTATCGTCGGTTACTACCGACCGTGACGTAAAAGCCGTCACCAAGCACTATAATTACGACGCGTCAGGGCGATTCGTCAAAAGGAGCTACACCACTCCTTCCTCTTCCGTCAACACCTTCACGTATGACCTGTGGAGCAACCTGCTGACGGAGAACGACGAGACAGATGCTTCCAATATTCTGACTACCACATACACCTATGACGGATGGAGACGCAGACCTACTGCATTGCAGGCAGACGGAACACAGACGAACTATGAGAGTGGGTGGGGATACAATGACTATCATAAATATAGTTGCGTTGCCAAAGTCGCTGCATAGAAAGATTAGCGGATTATATTCGTCGAAACAATGGTGGACAAAGGGCGTTCGTGTTAGGGATTGGTTGACTAATCAGACGTTTGAAGAGCAGTATAATTTTGGAATAAAAACTATAGAGGATTTTGACGGCAAAGCATATCTAAAATAAGACATAATTATATGGAAATAAATACAAAAATCCAAGATGCTGTTACACAATTCAAAACTGCATGTATTCTTCAAGGACAGGCTTTCG
>R21__coassemble_251_pt1 | contig 45829 bp, 41 predicted proteins | sample R21__metabat2_high_PE_018 | metagenome-assembled genome bin R21
TGCACACTTCTCGTCAAGCCGTGTAAACTACTCGTACGCCTCAATATTGAGTATCCCGCCTAAGAAATCCCCATCGACTTCATCGTTGGCTATGGACTGGACTATGACCAACAGGGACGCAACCTACGCGACATCTACACGGTTGTAGAATAATTACGGCCTTTAACAAAGGATAATACCGGACTTTATTTATACATTATAATTTATACTTTATACATTATTCATTAATCAGATGAAGAATATCGTGATTTTCGGTGCTCCTGGTTCAGGCAAGGGCACACAGAGCGATAAGATGATCGCTAAGTATGGTTTCAAGCATATCTCTACCGGCGACGTGCTGCGCAACGAGATCAAGAACGGCACAGAGCTGGGCAAGACGGCTAAAGGATATATCGACAACGGTCAGCTGATTCCCGACGATCTGATGGTCAACATTCTGGCCAGCGTCTACGACAGCTTCGGCAAAGAGCACGAGGGCGTGATCTTCGACGGTTTCCCCCGCACCATCCCACAGGCTGAGGCGCTGAAGAAGATGCTCGCTGAGCGCGGACACAAGGTGGCTGCCATGATCGAACTCGACGTTCCTGAGGACGAGCTGATGAAGCGCCTCATCCTCCGCGGCAGGCAGAGCGGACGCAGCGACGACAACGAGGATACCATCAAGAAGCGTCTCACCGTTTACCACAACCAGACAGCTCCGCTGATCGACTGGTATGAGAAAGAGGGTATCCACCACCACATCAATGGCCTCGGTGACCTCGACCGTATCTTTGCAGACATCTGCAAGGTGATCGACAGCCTGTAACAAAGCAAACAATATGTTCTGTGTTGGGCGTTATAACGCCCAACGCTGAACATTCAACAATTAAGTATGGATTCCAACTTCGTAGACTACGTAAAGATATACTGTCGTTCAGGCAAGGGTGGACGCGGCTCCATGCACCTGCGACATGTCAAATACCAACCCAACGGCGGTCCCGACGGTGGCGACGGCGGCAAGGGCGGCAGCGTCATCTTGCGCGGCAACCACAACTATTGGACATTGCTGCATCTGAAATACCAGCGCCACGTCTTTGCTGAGAACGGTGGCAATGGCGGCCGCGACAAATGCCACGGCACAGATGGAAAGGACATCTATATAGAGGTGCCCTGCGGTACGGTGGTATACAATGCCGAAACGGGCAAATATGTCTGTGACGTCACCTACGATGGTCAAGAAGTCATGCTCCTTAAAGGGGGACGCGGCGGACTCGGCAACTGGCAGTTCCGCACAGCAACACGCCAGACACCACGCTTCGCACAGCCCGGTGAGCCCATGCAGGAGATGACGGTCATACTCGAGTTGAAGCTTCTGGCCGACGTGGGACTCGTGGGATTCCCCAATGCAGGTAAGTCTACACTGCTCTCCGCCTTATCAAGTGCTCGTCCGAAGATCGCCAACTATCCTTTCACAACGTTGGAGCCTTCACTCGGCATCGTCTCCTACCGCGACAACAAATCGTTTGTGATGGCCGACATCCCCGGAATCATCGAAGGAGCCAGCGAGGGAAAAGGACTCGGACTGCGCTTTCTCCGACACATTGAGCGCAACTCGCTGCTGCTGTTCATGGTTCCCGGTGACACCGATGACATCAAACACGACTACGAAGTGCTGCTCAACGAACTGAAGAAGTTCAATCCCGAGATGCTCGACAAACATCGCGTGCTCGCTGTCACCAAGAGCGACTTGCTCGATGATGAGCTCATAGAGATGCTGCGGGAGACGCTTCCCACAGATCTGCCTGTCGTCTTCATCTCATCTGTCACGGGATATGGCTTGGACGAACTGAAAGACGTGCTTTGGGAAGAGCTCAACAGCGAAAGCAACAAACTGCAGGATATCATGGCCGAAGATACGCTCGTGCACCGCGACAAAGACATGCAGAAACTCAGTACGGAGCTTCACGACGAGGGTGAGGATGAGGTGCTCTTCGTCGATGAGGACGAGGTGGAAGATGCCGACGAAGACGAACTCGACGACTACGAGACGTTTGATCCTGACGAGGGTAAGGAGTAAAGGCTAAAGAAGACATGGAACCAGAATTAGAACAATACAATTTCGGTGACGACATCGTTGCCTTCTCCTCCACACGACACGGCGGAGTGAGCAAAGGCAACTATGCCGAGCTGAACATCAATCCCTACTACGGTGATGACCCTAAGGATGTAAGTGCCAATCTGAAAACATTATGCGACGCACTGGAGATCACCACCGATCATCTCATCCTGCCCCATCAGACACATCAGACAGTATGCCGGGCTATTACGCCGGAATACTTCGATCTGTCAAATGAAAAGAGGAAAGAATACTTAGAAGGCGTCGACGCTGTGATGACTGACATGCCGAAGGTGTGTGTCGGCGTGTCGACAGCCGACTGCATCCCCCTACTCTACTACGACACAGAGCATCATGCCGTTGCTGCCGTCCACGCCGGATGGCGTGGCACACTGGCCGGCATTGCTACGAAAGCATTGGAGGCGATGGCACAACAATACGGTACACAACCGGGTAAAGTGAAGATGATGATTGGTCCGGGCATCTCACTGAAGAACTTTGAAGTCGGCGACGAAGTGTACGAACAGTTTGCCAATGCCTTTCCCTTCATCCGCTTCATGTCGAAGAGATACGACAAATGGCATCTCGACCTGCAAGTCTGCAACCGCCTGCAACTGCTTCATGCCGGTGCAAGACTGGAGAACATTGTCATGTCGAACATCTGCACCTATGACCAGGTCGACCGCTTCTTCTCCGCACGCCACTTGGGTGCTCAGTCGGGAAGAATATATAATGGTATCATGAAGAAAGGAGAATCATTAAAGTGAGTGATAAGAAAAGAAATATATCAAAGGGAACCTTACTCCTTATTATTATGTGCACAACCCTGATGGCCTTTGCGCCAAATATGAAGTTCGACCCTTTGGCCAACTACCAAAACATCTTTTCCGGACGCAACAAAGAGCTGATGGAAAAGCACGAACTGACTATTCACCTCGACAGCATCAAGCCCGGCGAATATGCTTATCCGCTGAAAGGATCGCAGTCAGGCGTCAACGCTGAGGATCTGCTGCAGGTCGTCTCACAAAAGGACAAGCACATCAAGGCGATCTTTGCCGGACGCGTAAGAGTCGCGGCTTCCAGTCCGCTCTCAGGTTCGTTCGTTGTCATCACTCACGACAATGGCTTGGAGACATTCTACCGCAACATCCATCACCTATATATTCATGTCGGTGACTGTGTCAAAGCCGGACAGATCATTGCCGATGCTGACAGATGTCAGTATGGCTATACCGTCGGCGTGCTCTTCCTGCTCAATGGAACTCCCATCCATCCTTATTTCGTCTTTGACACTTATGCCCAGCGTCCGCTCAACGATGTGCTGCGCTGTAAGCTCACCGACAAATATCTGATCACCACCACCTCTAAGCGCATGGCCTTCACCCAGGCCCGCAAACGCTTCCTGGCCACGCTCATCGCCTCACTAGATCCCGTGAAGCCAAAGTACTGCGGAGCAGCAGGACCGGCAAAGATCAACCTGGAGTTTCTCAATCCTAAGCATTGGTGCTACCCACTCGTCGGCAGCTACGTCACCAGTCCGTATGACAAGTTGCGCGAGAAACCTGACACCACAGCCACCTACCATCATACCGGTGTGGATATCAAGACCCACACGCCACACGACAGCATCCACGTAGCCTTTGACGGTATCGTAGAGGAGTCCAGCCTTATTCCCGGTTATGGCAATTGCATCATGGTGAAACACGCCTACGGCATCGAGACGCTCTATGGCCATCAGACCGTCAACTTCGTACACGCCGGTCAGCATGTCAAGGCCGGACAAGTGATCGGACTCACCGGCTCCACAGGCCACGCAACAGGCGACCACCTCCACTTCGAGATGCTCTACCGTGGACAACGCATTGACCCAGCGCTGTTCTTCGATCATAAGAAGCACACCTTGCGCCGCGCCACCGTATTTCTGCGTGGTCCAAAGGTCATCAGCAAGCCCAACAACGAGCGCGACCGCTATCTCTTCGGCTGGAAGATCGCATAGAGCCGGCCCCCACAAAGTGCAGAGCCCTGCCTGCCCTTGCAAAGAAAGCGGAGCCTCCTGTCTTCTTTTGCAAAGACGCAGAGCCCCGCCTCTCCCCAAATTCGTATATTCCGTTCGGTTTGCCGTGGCTGTGCCACGGTTCCTCCCCTTCCCATAAACGCAACGAGGCCTCTCCCGGATGATCGGAAGAGGCCTTGTCATTTGTATGCAACGGCTGCGAGCCGGAACAAATTACTCACCGAGGTGAATAGCCTCGTTGGGGCACACAGAAGCGCAAGTACCGCACTCTGTGCACTCATCGGGGTTGATAGAATACTTGTCACCAGCAGAGATAGCGCCTACCGGGCACTCGTCAATACATGTTCCACATGCAACGCAGTCATCGTTAATAACGTAAGCCATAATGTTCTTGTATTTTAAATGATTAAATGTTATTGTTTCGTTGTTGCAAAGATAATTATTTTCTTTGGAATACCTATAAATGACGACCGGTTTTTTATTATTTTAAACAATAGCTTTTCGATCCTTGTTCTGACTACTCATTAATAAGTAACATTGCAGACACATATCAGCAGGAAATCAGGCTGTCAGCAGGAAGTTCAGCAGACTATCAGCAAGAAATCACCAGACCGTTAGCAACAGATCACCAAACTATCAGCAACAATATTTCATCATCTCCTGCGTTATGATGAGTATGAAGAAAATTGTCTTTGTTATCTTCCTGATGCTCACCGCTGTCGGTGCCGCTTGGGGACAGGAACAGACGGTACAGAACCGCCCGTATATTGACTTGCGCCCCTTCCACTTCGGTTTGCTTGTTGGCACTCACCTACAGGATACCGAGTTCAACAACATAGGACCGCAAACTATCATTGCCAACAACGAATCACAGCAGACCAACACCATCACGTGTGATCAGAACCAATGGGATAACGGATTTCAAGTGGGTGTGCTCGGCGAAGCTCGACTGACCGAGCACTTCCAGTTCCGTGTAGCTCCCGCCATACTATTTGGTTCGCGTCATATAGAGTTCCACAACATGGACGCTCAAGCTCCCGACTCGATGCTCCACCGCTCGCAAGACTTAAAGACAATCTATTTTACCTGCTCGTTTGACCTCATCGCGGCCGCGCCTCGCATGGGTAATCATCGCCCTTACGCCATGCTGGGACTGACACCAGCCATCAACCTCACGGGGTCGGACAACAGCTACGTCAAGCTCAAACGCTACGACATGTTCCTGGAAGCAGGCTTCGGGTGTGACTTCTACATGCCTTTCTTCAAGGTGCGACCGGAACTGAAGTTCATGTATAGCCTCACCAACAGTCTCGATAAAGACCATGCTGACCACCTGCAAGACGAGGCGATGCGTCCCTATGCGCTCAGCGCGAACAAGGCAAGAAGCAAGGTCATCGCCCTTACCTTCTATTTTGAATAAAGACAGAGAGACAGATTCTTAGAGACAAAAAGACATAAAAAAACTGATTCTTTTTGTCTTTCCCTCTAAAAAACACCTGCTATCCCTCTGTTTCTCTGTCTTTAAAAACATGTCCTTTATGTCTTTCTGTCTAAAAGGACATATTTCTCAGTCTTATTTCATCGTGAGTACCATGCGGCCCACATAGATCGCATTCTTGCCATTCTGGTCCACAGGAACCTGTCTACCATCGAGGTTCGGTACATAGTGCAGCGTCTTGAAGAGCGTATGGCTGTGTCCACCAAGCACGAGGTCGATGCCACGTGTATGACTGATGACCATCTGGTCACCCATACCCTGCTCTTCCCAACCGAGATGTGAGATGAGGATCACCAAGTCACATTTCTGTCTGTGCAGTTCATCAGCCATCTGCTGAGCGGTTGCGATAGGGTCGAGATAGTCCGTATCGAGATAGTTCTTCTTGTCGACGAGTCCTTCCAACTGAGGAGAGAGACCAAAGACACCGATCTTTAGTCCCTTGCGCTTGATGATGACATAAGGCTTCACAAGCTTGTCCAAGCCGTACTGATGGAAGCGATAGTTGGCACAGACAATCGGGAAGTTTAGCTCACGAAATACTCGCACCATGTTCTCCAGTCCGAAGTCGAACTCATGGTTACCGATGGTACCGGCATCGTAGTGCATCAGATTCATTAGTCCAGCCTCAACATCTCCTTTGAACAACGTATAATAAGGAGACCCCTGCGAGAAGTCACCACTGTCAAAGAGCAACAACTGAGGATCCGCCTTGCGCTGTTCTTCCAACATGGCGACACGGCGCAGGAAACCACCACGGTCTGCCAGAGCCGTATCTGCAAGGTTCTTACTCAGCGGTAGGATGCAGCTGTGCGTGTCATTGGTATGCAGTATCGTCAGTTCCTTCTGCCGGCCACCGGCGTCAACGCCAAGGCTAACTACCAAAAGGAGCAGCATGATATAGAGTCTACTAAAATATCTCATCGTTATCTAAGTTATCTATCTGTTTATCTTATTAGTTCCGTAATCCCTTTTGTTTCTCTTGAGAATTCAGCATTAAACATTAAACATTGAACATTCAACATTGACTTCATTCAACATTCATCATTCAACACTCATCATTGAATAACGATTCTTCCCTCCACATGACCGTCAACAGCCTTGCCCACTTTGGTCATCTCCAGGAAGTAATGGCGGATGATATAGCGTGTGTCATATTTCTCTTCTTGTGGAGACACCACATCCGTCGCCGCCTTATAGGCGGTCATCTTATCATTGCCATGAGCCAAGTAGTCGATCGTGGCGACGCGGTAGCTACCATTCGGATCTATCTCCTTGCCATTGATGGTTGCGGACTTCAGCTGTCCGTTCTTTGTGATGACAAGCCGTACGCTATGGCTCACACCTTCACCGCCTACCGAAGCCACCTGTCGGAAGAGCTCCAGCACCTTACTGCCGGAAAGTGTCAGGTAAGTGATATGGTTCTCAAAAGGCGCCACGTTGAGAATATCGCCGTAGGTCACCGTCCCGGCAGGCAGAGAAGCTCGGATGCCACCAATGTTATACATTCCGAAGTCGATATGCTCTCCCGTTTGCTCACCGTACCACACGAGGATATCGGACAGTAAGTTGCTCATGTCGCTCTCCGGACGGTAGCCCGTCATATAGTGCGTCGTCGTACCCACAACCGGGTTCATCACCGAGTCTACGACATGTTTATAAGGAGCCAGCAGTGCCGTAGCGGCCTGATCCGGCTGACTGTCATAGTGGCTGTCGACCAGCACTTGCGTGCGCTGAATATCAGCCAAATGGTATTGACTGCTGCACGAAGGCAAGAGCAGTACCCACGTCAGGTACAGCGCAGACAGCGTAGTATTTCTTTTCATGATGCTATATATAATAATGTGTATAATCAGGTAAGTGCCACAAAGGTACGCATTTCCCAGTGAAAAACCATCAAGAAAGCGGGAAAAGCGAAACGGAAATGTTAAAAAGAACAGATTTTAATCCGCTATTGCTCATATTTCATTGAAAAGCAGTAATTTTGCAAAGCTTTTCGGCCTAACCGCTGGTTGGAGGAAGAGTCTCCATGCTACGTTGGGTTGGAACGACAAACAACATTTAATTATACACACAATGGATTTGATTAAAGTTGCCGAGGAAGCATTTGCAACCGGCAAGAAGTTCCCTGAGTTCAAGTCAGGTGACACCATCACTGTCGCTTACAAAATTGTCGAGGGTAACAAGCAGCGTATTCAGCTGTATCGTGGCGTAGTCATCAGAATCAGCGGCCATGGCGACAAGAAGCGTTTCACCGTTCGTAAGATGTCTGGTACCGTAGGTGTAGAGCGTATCTTTCCTATCGAGTCTCCCAACATCGACAGCATCGAGGTGAACAAGCGTGGTAAGGTACGTCGCGCTAAACTTTACTATCTCCGTAACCTCACCGGTAAGGCTGCCCGCATTCAGGAGAAGCGTCAGGTGATTGCAACTGAGAACAAGTAAAAAGAGATTTCTCACGCTCTCCTCTTTTAGAGGAGAGATGACTCTACGCACTGAGAACAAATGTTGGACTGCATTTGACGTAGCAAAAGCTAACATCAAAAGCAGTCCAACATTTTTTGTTTTCCACCATCCATAGCTTTAGACAGCAGAGGCATAGCTTCTATTCCTCGTAATTGATCGACGCATCTGTGTCGCCGTGCACCGTGTCCATCAAGTCATCCCACGTCTGGAAACCGGCAAACAGAGCCAGACGGTTACGGGCTTCCATAGACAGACGCCGCTTTCCCGTCACCAGTTCCCACAGTTTTTTCAAGGAATGGCTGCTCAAGTCCACATTGTGCTTAGCCAACCGATGCGACGCTTTCTCAAAGTCAGCCACCACCTGATGTGGCTCTTCCCTCAGCTTTTTGCCAGCTTCAGCAAAGAGCATTCTTAAGTCCCTTTTCATAACATTCTTATCCTTCCTCCAGACTTTCTTTATACTTTCTCAATTTCTCTGTGCAAAGTTAAGAAGAATATCAATACGTTCAACCTCTTTTGACCTTTTTTTCTTCTTGAGAAACAATTTCTTCATAAAGCACTCGTATTACCGTAAAATCACCGTCTTTTATTTCCTTTTCTGCTAACTTTTCGCTACCTTTGCCGTAGGTTTCAATTTCACACCGACATGAAAGAATACGCATTAAAGTACGGATGCAATCCGAACCAAAAGCCGGCCCGTATCTATATGGAACACGGCGAACTGCCCGTTGAGGTCATCAACGGCCGCGCAGGCTACATCAACTTCCTCGACGCTCTCAACAGCTGGCAGCTGGTCAAAGAACTCAAGGCCGCAACAGGTCTGCCCGCTGCCACCAGCTTCAAGCACGTCTCTCCGGCCGGAGCCGCTGTGGGACTGCCACTGAGCGACACGCTGAAGAAGATCTATTTCGTGGATGACATTGACTTTGAGCTCACGCCTCTGGCCAGTGCCTATGCCCGCGCCCGCGGTGCTGACCGCATGTGCTCCTATGGTGACTTCTGTGCACTGAGCGACACCTGCGACGAAGCTACAGCCAAGCTCATCAAGCGTGAGGTCAGCGACGGCGTCATCGCACCCGACTACACACCCGAAGCCCTGGAGATCCTCAAGGCTAAGCGCAAGGGCACTTACTGCGTCATCAAGATTGACCCGAACTATGTACCCGAGCCTATCGAGCACAAGCAGGTTTTCGGCATCACCTTTGAGCAGGGCCGCAACAACAGCGATCTCAACGACCCGAAACTCTTCGAGGAGATTCCTACGAAGAACAAGAACTTCACTCCTGAGGCTATCCGCGACTTGAAGATTGCCCTCATCACACTGAAATATACACAGAGCAACAGCGTCTGCTATGTCAAAGACGGACAGGCTATCGGCATCGGCGCCGGTCAACAGAGCCGCATACACTGCACACGTCTCGCCGGTAATAAGGCCGACGAGTGGTGGTTGCGCCAGAGCCCGCAGGTTCTCAACCTTCCGTTCAAGCCGGGCATCCGTCGTGCCGACCGCGACAACGCCATCAACGTCTACCTCAGCGAAGAGCACGACGACGTGCTGCGCGAAGGCACATGGCAGCAGTTCTTCACCGAGAAGCCGGCTGTCTTCACCCGTGCTGAGGAGAAAGAATGGATTGCCAAGAACACCAACGTATGTCTGGGCTCCGACGCTTTCTTCCCCTTCGGCGACAACATCGAGCGCGCTCACAAGAGTGGCGTGAAGTATATCGCACAGCCTGGCGGCAGCATTCGTGACGACAATGTCATCGAGACCTGCGACAAATACGATATGGCCATGGCCTTCACTCACGTGAGACTGTTCCACCACTAAAAAGCCCCCCTCTCATGCTCCCTCCCCCTTGGGGATAGAACCGCGAATCCAATACATAGAAACGGATTATCCCCCCTTAGGGGGCAAGGAGGGTTTTCTCTCTCTTTATTATTACTATTATGTCAGACATCGACGAAATCATTGAGCACGGCATTGTCTTCAAGGGCGCTTCCAAAGGCGAACCCAAAGACGACGACAAGGTGAAAACCAAAGCCAAGAAAAAGAAGTATATCACCGGTGCACACGGCTCCGGCTCGGCTAAGCAAAAGGCTAAATACCGGCAACAGCGGGCCAACAGAGCTTCGCAAAGGAAAAAGAAATAAGCAATGGCAGCAGAAAACAACGACAAGAAAAATTCGGCATTCTTATGTCCTATGTCTTTGCATACTTCGCCAACAAAATATTAAAATCATAAGTTTATGGAGACGCTCACAATTATCTTTGCAATCGGCTCCGTCATTGGCATCGGCCTCATCTTTTGGACCAACACCAAGAAAGGCAAGAAGTGGTTACAGGATCTATAATCCCCCTTTGCAACCACTATCGCTACACGCTCTTACATCTCATATCACTCCCATGAAAACTACTCATTATCTATTATTGCTGATCGGCTTGCTGAACCTCTTGACATTTTCCTCCTGCAGTGACGACGACAAGGGCATCAGCGCTGACACCAACATCCCCATCACCGGCTACTGGCAGATTGCCGGTACGAGCATTGAAAACGGTGCAGACATCAACGGCGACGGTGCTGTTGAGGGCATCGTCGTGCACGACGATGGCACCATCTCGGAATGGCAGTACACCCAGGCCTCGGAAGATCCCTTTAACTTAGGCTATAAGACCGGCACATGGACGATCGACAACAACCACTACGTGATGCTGCTCAGCAAGGGCAACGGCAAACACTACACCGTCACGGTGGCTGGCAACAACGACGAGAAGATGTACCTTGCCTATGAAGGCAAGACGTCGGTTGTTCCACTTTACCGTATCCAGCATCTCCCCGACGACGGCGACAGCATGATGGAGATGATGGCGCAGATGAAGTTCTCTGGCATACAGATGAGCAACCTCGCAGGCTACTGGGAACTCACAAGCAACGACTACCCTAATGGTGTCGGCAACGGCATCTACATCGACGAGCAAGGCAATGTGTCAAACGTCATACAGATATATGGTGCATACAATTACAACAAAATAGACTATCACTCCGGCAAGGTAAGCACCCCCGACGGGCACCTCGTCTTCCCCTATAGTGGCACAGACTATTATCTCTATGCCATCAGCAAAGACATTCTCTTAGCCACTGCCAATGGGCAGAAAGTGGAGAAGTTCGTGCGCAAGGACGTCCCCAGCGAGATAACACGCATAGAGGAAATCATCAACAGCAAAGTGCCCGAGCAACTTGTCGGCACCTGGGAGTCAACTCATTACAAGGTGCTTAGCGAGGGGCAAACCGTCATTGACGAAGACATTATCCCGACCTCTTACGCTTCGACATATAAGAAGCTCACCTTCAACCGCAATCATACCGTCAACCAATATTCAGCATATGATACTGACTACCACAACTCATATTACTTTACGGTCGAAGGAAATAATCTGCTAACAGGCTCTTCCCTCAATGGCTTGGTGTCACCAGGCTCCGACTACTCCAAGAAGGAACAGATCAAGTTCATCTCCGACACAGAGATGACGCTCACCCATGACAAAGGAGGCTCACAGACAGAGATTTACACTTACCATAAGATTCAATAGACCCATGAAAAAGATATTCTTCTTACTGTTGGCACTTCTTCCCGTCGTGGCATCAGCACAAAACGACAATATGCGCGTCTCCATTACGCCACATGCCGGCATGACCATTTCAAAGATGGACGGAAACGCCCTCAACAGAGCCAAGACATGGAAAATAGGTTGGACGGCAGGCGCGGAAGTGGAGATTCCACTGTCACGTTACTATTCTCTCACCACCGGCGTGGACTATAGCGCCATCGGCACGGGATTCAAAGATGAGCATGAGCCATACGCTACCATAAAAAGCCACATCAACGTAGATTACGTATCAGTGCCTTTGCAGCTCAAAGCTTACTTCAAGGGCGTCAAAGGACTCGCCGCACACGTCGGTGCCGAGATGGGCATCCGGACTTCGGCTAAGGTACATGCCAAGATGACAAGCATACGCACCATGGACATTGGTGACGGGATGTCCTCTATCTTTCTTTGGGAGAATTACCAGACCAAGGAGTCAGAGGATGTCAGCGGTCAGTTCCGCAGAATCATCTATGACATTCCCGTCGGACTAAGCTATGAGTGGCATCACGTCACCCTCAACGCTACCTACCGCTTCGAGGTGCGCAAGGCAATACATCGCTATGCCTACGACACCAGATGGGTATCAGCGCAGGATGCCTTGACAGCCCGCAACCACGCCATCCTCATCACTCTCGGCTACCGCTTCAAGCTATAAATCACCATTTAACATAACACCAATAACAAATTTTCCTATGCTTAAAAAACTAATTCTATCGACACTTCTTGTGTCTGCTTCCAGCGGTCTGATGGCTCAGACTCATGTGACGATTCACGCTAATCAAGGTCAGCAGAAAATCTACAAGGAGCTCTACGGACAGTTTGCCGAGCACCTCGGCACCTGCATCTACGGTGGTCTGTGGGTAGGTCCCAACTCCCACGTGCCCAATACCGACGGCTATCGCACCGATGTCTTCAACGCACTCAAGGAACTCCGCATTCCCGTACTGCGCTGGCCCGGCGGTTGCTTTGCCGACGAATATCACTGGATGGACGGCATCGGACCTCGCAGCCAACGCCCAAAGATGCAGAACAACAACTGGGGCGGAACGATCGAGGACAACTCTTTCGGTACGCATGAGTTCATGAATCTCTGCGAGAAACTCGGCGCAGAACCGTATATCAGCGGTAATGTCGGCTCCGGAACCGTTGAGGAGCTCTCCAAATGGGTGGAGTATATGACCGGCGACGGCGACACGCCGATGGCGAATCTGCGCCGTAAGAACGGACGCGAGAAGCCCTGGCATCTGAAATATCTCGGTGTGGGCAACGAGAGCTGGGGCTGCGGTGGCAACATGCGGCCGGAATACTATGCCGATCTCTACCGCCGTTACTCCACCTATTGCCGCAACCAACCCAACAACCATCTCTTCCGCATCGCCTCCGGCGCCAGTGACTATGACTACGACTGGACAAAGACGCTCATGGACCGTGTGGGCAACCGTATGAACGGACTCTCGCTCCACTACTACACCGTCAAGGACTGGAGCAACAACAAAGGCTCGGCAACGGCATTCACCAACGACGAGTACTACACCACTCTGGCCAAATGTCTGCAAATAGAAGATGTCATCAAGCGCCACAGCAACATCATGGACAAGAAGGACCCACAGAAGAAGATTGGCCTGATGGTCGACGAGTGGGGCACCTGGTGGGACGAGGAGCCGGGTACGATCCGCGGACACCTCTATCAGCAAAACACGATGCGCGACGCCATGGTGGCCGCACTGACGCTCAACATCTTCCAGCGCCACACCGACCGCATACGCATGGCCAACATCGCACAGGTGGTCAACGTGCTGCAAAGCATGATCCTCACCGACACCATCGGACAGGGACACATGGTGCTCACGCCGACTTACTATGTCTTCAAGATGTACCGCGACTTCCAGGAGGCTACCTACCTGCCCGCCTCTTTCACCTGTGACACGATCACCGCCAAGCCGCTGATGTACAAGATGACACCGGGCCGCGTCCCAACGCTCTCTGTTTCCGCAGCCAAGAAGCAGGATGGCAGCCTCGTCGTCTCGCTCGTCAACCCGCGTCTCGACAAGGCTGAGCCGATAGAACTCGCCCTCGACGGTTTCTCGGGCAAGCAGGTCTCCGGCACAATCCTCACCGCCAAGAAGGTCACCGACTACAACGACTTCAACCATCCCGACGTGGTCAAGTCTGTTCCCTTCACCGGTGCCAAGGTCAAAGGCGGAAAGCTCAAGACCACGCTTCCCCCGATGTCGATCGTGGTGCTGAACGTGAAATAGTCCACTTCCAACTACAAAGTAACATACATCTTTGTTAGTTAACGCTCCGCCACGGTGGAATCAAGAATATAATCGAATATCGAGAATATCCCATTCACCCTATTCGGTTATATTCTTTTTTTGATGAAGAACGGCCCATCGACAGATTCTAAATCAAGGACACCACCAAATTATGTCGTCTATACACGACATAATTTGCCGAAAAGTCGCAGTGTATAGGTTACATAATTGACTTTATGGCGTATAAATTAGGCTGACATCAAGCTAACTAACCAGGATCGCCGATTGCGCAATACGGGTAAACCATAAGATACGCTCAATGCGCCACAAAAAAGCAACTTAGGTCATACATACAACGAGTGAATGTTGTGAAAAGTGACAATTTTCCGCCCGAATGCAGGCGATTTTCAAAAACAAACCCCACTTTGCTCTGAATTTTGCGAATTTTGGCTGCTTTTTATAAAGCGCTGATAACCAGCATGATACAAAGTAATAGCTATTTTCAACTCATCAGAAAGGTACTTTGACGAAAAATTCTCTAGAGAATTTTTCGTCAAAGTACCTTTTTCATAGGGTCAGAAAGGCTTTTTGATGTTCTCAAAGTACCTTTCTGACACTGTCAAAGTACCTTTCTGATCGTATTATCTCATCTATTTTGCTGTTTCAACTCGGAAAAATGACTACATCAAGCCACTTTTCTCTCCTAAGCCCCAAAATGGTTTCTCTAGATTGAAAGTTCGGAATGATGTACTTTTGTAAAGTAACTTCACCCATTACAAAGAAGTTCCATCACCATATAAGAAGAAGATGCTCCAACCCACAGCGGGTTGGAGCATCTTTGCTATCCTATGCTCTTTTTACTTTAGAACAGGCCAGCCATGGTACCACCGAACCATACGGATAACCAGTTTTGGCATTCCTTCACTTTTGATACTATAACCATGACAAATGAAGAGATCACCACTCTTCTGCTTCTTCGGCAATCGGAGATAATAGACGGCACAATGGCCGGCTGCCTCGTATTGCTTTTTGTCACCCTCGATGACGAGCGTACCGCCACCATCGAGCATGGCCTTACCCTTCCGGTCGAGATAGGGACCGGTGATCGTCCGGCTTCGTCCGACGACCACGCGGTAGTTGCTCTTCATGCCCCGACAACAGTAGTCGTGACTGACGAAGAGATAGTACCAGCCCTGGTGCTTGAAGATGAACGGAGCCTCGATGGCATTAGGCCCGGCATAGGCCGAAGTGGGATTGACCGGAAGGCTCTTGGTGCCCTTGGCATAACGTCGTGCGATGGTGAAAGGACGTGCTCCGGCAGCGGCATGCAGCGTCGTGTCGAGGCGAAGAAGCTGAATACCATCCCAAAACGAGCCGTAGGTCAGCCACGGCTGACCGTTGTCATCGATGACAAAATTAGGGTCGATGGCATTCCAGTCGTCGCGTCCCTCGCGTGAGGCGATGATGCAACCCTCGTCGCGCCAGGCGCTGTTGTCAGAGAGGCGGTCAGCTGAGAGAAGTCCGATGGCCGACGTGTTCTTACCAAATGTCGAACAGGAATAAGCCATATACCAACGGTCATGGTAGCGGATGATGTCCGGAGCCCAGAGATCGCCCCGCAATCCGGGTACGCTGTCATGTGCCCAAGCAGGAATATGGTCTTGCAGGACACCATGCTTTGCGATGTCCCACGTATGTAAGTCGCAGGAGGTCATGCTGAGGATGCCGGGACCAGTACAATAGAGATGATAGGTGCCGTCCTCGTAAGCCATGACCGGGTCGTGAACCCAAGGGTCTGTGACGCCATGACGCTCAGGTTCTCCTGCCAAGACCGTGGCAACGCTGAGCGCGGCCACAGCCATGGAAAATAAGATTTTCAATGATGAGTAGATTAGGCTATTTCCTCACTACTTTCTTTCCACCCACGATCACGATGCCCTTGTAGCTGTCGCTGACTGGCATACCCGCGAGATTGTAGGCCTGCTGAGATTTAGTGCTATTCTGATCAGCCTGGATCTCATGGATGCCCGTCGCCGTCACGCCCTCTTTGTAGAGCCAGACAGGAATGCCGTCGAAGCTGGTAGCCGTGATGCAGGTGGCGGGACAGTCCTTATACCCGTCAATGTTCTGCTTGATCGCCACGCCACTGTAGTCCCAGCCGTTGAGTGTCAGCGTGATAAACGACTTACCGTCCTGTGTGAATGTCCACGTGCCGTCATAGTCACTATTGTCCGGGCACGACACCGTGCCGTCGGCACTGAGCGTCACCGTCACCGGTTTCTGCTCGTTGGCCTTGCTGAACGAGGCATCTGTCTTATCGCTGTAGGCACAGGTTTGCTGATAAGGATGCTTGAGCAGATGATAGGTGCCGGCGATCTGCTCAGCAGAGAAGAGTCGTTCGCTCTCGATTTGTTTTTGTGTAGTCTGTTTTCCGGTGAATCGGAAAGGAGCGGTGACGAGCCAGCCGTCTTCGTTGACAAAGAGCGGATGCACGCGCACCTCATGGAAGTAAGTTCCATCGTCGAATTTAGTATGATAGACCAGAAAGGCATCTCCGTCGTTGTCGACCAAGACAGAGTTATGGCCTTGGGCACGCTCGCCTCGAGTCATGCTGCCCCATCCGGCGTAAGCCCCCATGAGCTTCATGCCACGGTTGGTCTGGGAGTTGTTGCCGTAGTTGAGTTCGTATCGGCTATAGATCGCGCTGACTTCCTGACCATCCACGAAAGGACCGTCGGGATTCTCGCTGCGGAAGACACGCATCACATAACCCGCATTAGGGTTCAAGCCTCCGTAAGAGAGGAAGAGATAGTAGTAGTTGCCGATATGACGGATAAACGAGCCTTCGCCCGAGACATAGTATCCGCCCGCGATCTTCTTGCCGAAGTAAGGGTCGCTGGTGGTGTTGGCATCGGCACCGCCCTCAGCAGCCTTCTTACCGTTGATCTCATAGGGATAGGTGTGGGTATAGTCACGCAGTCCTGTGGTTTCGTCGAGCTTCAACTCCCAGATACCACCTGACCACGAGCCGTAGGACATCAGCAGATTGCCGTCCTTGTCATAGAACACACAAGGATCGATACAGTTGGGCCAATAGCTCCCCCACTTATCCGTATTGTAGCGGGCGGGCAGCGAAGTAGCACCGGTAGCAATGGTCAAGTCGGTGTGCGTCCAGTCGCTGGACTTTGTAAAGCCGTTGTGGTCATAGCGTCCCTGGAAGCCGGAGAAGACAACAGGTCCCTGATAGACATACGGTCCCTCGATGTTGTCGGCAGCGAGACAGACGATGGACGATGCCCAATAGTCTCCGTTGACCGACATATACATGAGCCACTTGCCTGTTTTGCGGCTGCGAACGACATCAGGAGCCCATTGCATGCCCTGAACATTATTGCCTTTGCACTGCCAACTGTGGGCATTGAAGTTGCCAAAGGAGACGGTCTCGCCTTTACGGTTCTTCACCTGAGCGACCGCCTGGGTGTTGTAGGCATTGGCATATCCGATCTTCACGCCGGACGTATTGGCAAAGAGCGTGCAGGCTTCTGTCTCGCCACCACCAAAGTAAGTCCAATTGAGCATATCAGTAGACTTGGCGGTAGCAAGATGCGAGCCGAAGAGATAGTAGTTGCTGCCGTCGGTAACTATAGAGGGATCGTGAACCGCCACTTCCTTGTAGCTGACCTTGGTCTTGTCGTTGGCATAGGTAGCGACTGCGCTGAGGGCGAGCAGGCCGATGGCTGTAAAGAGTTGAAGTTGATTCATAAATAATGTATTAGAAAGTTGGTAAAGCCGTCCCCCACCCCTCCGAAAGAGGGAATGGGGAGCAAGCCTTACGTTACTTATCACTTATCGTCTGTGAACATGTCGCTTGGCACCTGCTGCGCCAGCCACCAGATGGCTGTGGTCAGCGGTGAAGGAGACATAGAGGTCGGCGGGATCGACGGTGTTGATACCTAAGTAATACTGGGTGTAGGTCTTTCCGTCAGTACCCTTCATGATGGCCTGAACGTCAGCCGTACCATTGTTGCAGTTGGTGACATAGACCGTGACCTTGGCACCGTTCATGGCAGCGAGCCATCCGGCCCAGTCGACACCTGCTGTACCATCGTGCTGGCAAGCGTCGTAACCGTTGCCCCAACCATAGTTGTCGGCACGCACCACACCATATTCTTTCTTATCAGCATTGCGCAGGATGGTGACGAAGTTGTCCCAGTTGTTTTTGCCGTCGGTGTAGTTGGTGAAGGAGAACGAGCGGGTCTCACCAGCCGGAACCTTCACGTCATCAGAGAAGGCAGTCCACCAGCCTGTGGTGTTGTCTTCAAGACCGATGAGGTTAGGCGTGAATGCGGCAGCACTGCTTGCCGACTCTTTCACGGTGACCATGAGCTTAGCCTCTTTGCCGTTGGCGGTAGTGATGGTCACAGCCTTCTTGCCAGCCGAAGCTGCGATAGCAGAGAACTTCAGTTTGCTGTTGTCGAGAACACCCGCCTCACCATTGCTGTAGGTGGCGGTCACCTCCATGCCTGTCGGGTCGAAGGCCATCGTGCGGTCGCCCATAGCCTCTGTGGCAGCACTCTTATAGAAATAGTAGGTGGTGCGTGTAGGCTGCTTGGTGATCTTGATGGAAGCTATCTGCTGTACGACCTTGAAAGTAGCATAAGCCACGATAGGTTTGGCAGAGGCTTCACCCTTGAAGGTCTTGTTGTAGATGACGGTGAGTGTCTTCTCGCCAGCCACGTTCATGTCGTTGATGGCAGAGAAGTAGAGCTCAGAAGCCGGAATGGTTTTCTTCACGCCTTCTTCGTAGGTCACCTCAGCGGAGACGTTCTGCATGGCATCGTCGAGCGAAGTACCGAGATCCACCTCCTCCGGCACATTGTTCAACGTCATCGACACCGGCTGCTTGTCCTCTGCAGAGGTCAGGCCACCGATAGGCACGATGTTGGTTGCCAGGAAGTCGATATATGAACCCTCGGGAACGAGGAAGCAACGGATGTTGGTGTTCGAAGCATCAGCATTCAGATTGACCAGCTTCGTAGGCTGCGTGTAGGTCTTGGTCACAGTGCCGTTGGTCATCTTCACAACGAAAGAGTCCTTGCGCGAACGGTCCACGGTGAGCGTGACCTTGCCGCCGAGCTTCTGCACGCCATCATCCGTGTCGGTATTGAAAGTGAGGTTGCTCACCACTTTACTTCTGTCGATATAGTCGCCCCATTCAGAGTTGCCACTCGGCTGGTTGTCGAAGCGGATAGCGCCATACTCTTTATAGTCCGTAGCGCCACGGTCAGCATCTGAAGAGATGATGAGCGCGAAATTCTTGTAAGTATTCGGTGCGGAAGGATTGATGTTCAGGTTGAACTGAGCGTACCACTTCTGGTTCTCTCCAATGACATAATATTTGGAGAACGCTGCCCACCAACCGGTAGAGAAGTCTGTTTTACCGATCGTGTACACATCCTCCTGCATGCCCTCGAGGACTTCCTCGTGCGACTGCTTAGCGTTGTTGATGGAGTCGATCTTGTCTTTGATCCAATCGGGAGAGTCGATGCCGTACTGATCAGCACCCTCGCACCCGGTCAAAGCCATCACACCCAGTGCTGTCATGCACAGTGCTTTGGCTATATGCTTGAAATATCTCATTGTTTTTTCTTTTTATAGTTATCGTTTGGCTTATTTGCTCAAGCTGACAACAGGATGTACCGTCCATCCGTTGGTCTTGAAATACTCACTGTTGTCGGTGCTGTTGTTGGCAGAGTTGCCCTTGAGGTTCGGGTTCTTGTTGGTCAGCGTCTCAACGATAGGCAGGAACTCGTGACCGGGCACATAGGTGTCATAAGAGCACTTCACCTCAGAATCCTTGCCTACGAGATCATAGCCCACAGGATCCTTGGCATGGTGGATCGAGCAACGATAGGTTCCGTGTTCCTTGAGCTGCTGCAGGCGGTCAGCGCTGTAGAAGAATCCCCAGCGCAGAAGGTCAAAGCCACGACCAAACTCACAACCGAACTCCTTCGGGCGCTCCACATTGGCAATCTGCTCAAAGAGCTTGTCCTTCGTCGGGAAGTCAGCCAGTCTCAAGTCAGCCAGTCCGGCGCGACGACGCACCTCATTGATCCAGTCAATAGCCTGCTGTGTCGGGCCATTAACCTCGTTCTCGCACTCAGCAGCACGCAGCAGCACATCGGAATAGCGCATCAGGCGCAGGTTGATACCATCGTGAAGACCGGTAACCACCTTGTCATAGAGACCAGTACGCATATTGGTGAACTTGCAGATAGGCAGACCACCATTGGTGTTGTTGGTGACGACGGTATCGGTCGGAGTCATCTTAGACTTGTAGCATACGTTGCCAAGCGTCTGATCATCATTGTCCCAGTCTGCCTCGTAGGTGCCGATGGTCCAATAAAGACGCGGATCGAGTTTGCCACTCTTGGTACGCTCCTGCTTGAAAAGCTGATAGAGCCAAGGCGAAGCACTCAGATCAGCCCAGCCACCATAGGCACCAGGACCACAGTTGCTTTCGATAGCTGAGCCTTGCGTAGCGTTCTTGCTGGTGTTGACAGGAGTCCACTCATCGTCGGTGCCCTGTGTGCCATAGTCGAGGAACTGTACCTCAAAGAGGCTCTCATCATTGTTCTCGTACTGTGCACCCTCACGGAAGTTGTCGCCATAGTTGGCCATGAGCTTATAGGTACCGTACTTCTTGTTGATGATATCCTTCAAGACAGTCAGAGCCTCGCTGTACTTATGGCGCTGCATCAATGCACGTGCATAGTATCCGGCAGCGGCACCACAGGTAGCACGTCCCTTGGCCCACTCACCGCCTTTGTCGCGGGATGGCAACAGGTCGGTGGCTTCCTTGAAGTCTTTCTCCACCTGGTCCATCACCTCGTCGAAGGTGTTGTTGGTGGCATAGAGACCGTCAAGAGAAGAATAGGTGCTGTAGTCTTTGATCAATGGCACGTCCTGGAAATATCCGGCAAGATTGTAGTAAGCTAAGCCGCGAAGGAACAGCAGCTGTCCCTTGATGTCCTTCATGCGGTCGCTCAACTTGCTGTCGTCATCACTGGTACGGGAAAGACCGAAGTTGCAGACATTGATGGTATAGTACCACTCACGCCAAACCCACCATCCAATATCACCGGAGACGGGAAGGTTGAGGTTGTCGAATGGAAGATACCACACTTGTGAGGAGTTCCACACCTCATCGCCACGGCACATGTCGATGGTGTAGCCTACACGGGCGTAAGAGCCTTCCATACGGATATGGTTATAGGCAGCCACTACACTTTCCTCCAAATCATCGGCATTGAAGCCGAAGGTGGCAGAGGTCTGCTGATTGGGATTGTCCAAATCGAGCTTATCGTTACAGGAAGTAAGGGTTCCGAGGCCCAACAAAAGGGCGAGGGAGATATGATAGAGTTTCATATTGACGTTATGTTAATCAGTTGTGTGTTGTTGTCAACATTAGAATGAGAAGTGAAGGCCGCACATGAACGTACGCGGTGTCGGGAATGAACAGAAGTTGTAACCCGGTGTCCACACACCTCCGGCATAGTCGACATTATAACCATGATAACCCGTGAAGGTATAGAGGTTCTGTGCAGAGACATAAACGCGTACGCTGTTTACATATCCGCCAAACCACTTGTCAGGCATGTTGTAGCCAAGCTCTACGTTGGCAATCTTCCAATAAGCGGCATTCTGAATCTTACGGCTGCTGAAGAGGTCGTTCCAAACCTGCTGGGCGTTGTTGGTAGCGTAAGTACGAGGCACATTGCTCAAATAGGTTTTCCCATCCTCATTCCAACGGTTGGCTTCAGCCATGGCTACGTCCTTGTTGCCCCAGCCATAGCAGGAGTTCAGACTGTTGTAAATGTCGTCGGTGACATGATAGCCCAAAGCACCGAAGGTGGAGATGCTCAGATCGAAGCCCTTATACTCCAGATGGGCACTGATACCAAAGTTGACCTTTGGCATACCGCTGCCAAGAACAACACGGTCGTTCTCGTCGATCTTGCCATCAGGCTTACCGTCAGGACCGCTGATATCCTTGTAGAGGCAGTCTCCGACATTGGCACCCTGCTGGGTGGCATGGTTGTCGAGATCGGCCTGGGTGCGTGCAATACCCTCATAAACATAGCCGTAGAACTTACCGATCTCTTTGCCGAGCTCAGTGATACAGTTGCCGGAGATATAGGCATCTTTGCTGAAGCCAAGCTGTACCACCTTATTTTTAAGTGTGCTGAGGTTGGCACTGATCTGATATTTCAGAGGATGATCGTTGTTGCGATAAGTACCGCTGAACTCCCAACCACTGTTGTCCAAAGTAGCGGCGTTCATCGTTACGCTGGTGTTGCTCACACCGGCATTCTCAGGGACTGGTACTCCATAGAGCAGTTTCTTAGAGCGGTTCTTATACCACTCAGCGGTAAACTCGAGACGGTTGCCAAACATGGCGAGGTCGAGACCGATGTTCTTGGTGATACGGCGCTCCCACTCAAGGTTCTGATTGACGAAAGTGGAGATCGCAGAGCCATAAACAATGTTGTTGCCGAAACTGTAGCTCATGTTGTTGCGGTCCATCGTGGTCTGGATAGCGTAGTCACCTACGTTGTCGATACCGATCTCACCGTAGCTGGCACGAAGCTTCAACAGGTTAATGATGTCCTTGCTTATAGGGAAGAACTTCTCCTTGTCGATACGCCAACCCAAAGACACAGAGGGGAAGGTGGACCAGCGCTTGTCCTTAGACAGACGGCTACTGCCATCACGACGGACAATGGCTGAGAGGAGGTACTTCTCGTCGTAGTTGTAGTTCAGACGACCGAAGTAAGACATGATCGCATGCTTGTACTCAAAAGAGCTGGCATCGCGGGTCTTGGCATTCTGGATCTGAAGGAAGTAAGGCTCGCTGAACTCATTGCCCCAGGCAGTCAGCGTGTTGGTGTTTTCCTCCTGGTAAGCGGTACCAGCAACGAAGTTGATGTTGTGCTTGCCAATCTGCCCATCATAAGTCAGCGTGTTCTCCATCAAGGCATCTGCGTAAGTGCGAGAGCCCTTGGTGAGTTTCTCATTGGTCTTGGCCAAGTAGACACGGTTGCTCTGAATCCAGGAAGGAATCCAAGTGAAGTCCTGAGCGTGAGTCTTGCTGTAGGAGAGGTTGATCTTATAATTAAGGTGTTGGGTCTTGGTATCCAAACCGATCATCTTCAGCAGGTCAATGTCGGCAGAACCTGTTCCCACAAAGCGGTCAACAAGTGTGTTGCGCTTCAGCAGGTTGTTGACGAGCAACGGGTTGGAAGCGGAGATGTCACCATGAACCAAGTCGTAGTAAACGCCATAGCCGTAGGCATCGTAGTTGTAGCCACTGGCTGAGCCAACCTGATCGTCAAGAACCCAAGTAGAAGGATCATAAGCTTTGATAGTCGGCTGCATAAGCAGCGTACCACGCAGCACGTTGGTCACGTCACCGTAAAGTCCCTGGACATACTCTGAGGCATTGGACAGGGCCATGTTGTTTTGCTTAGAATGAGAATAGACAAGACTGGTTTGGAACTTGATGAACTTGGTATCCATAGAATTGTTCACACGTGCCGTGTAGCGCTGATAGTCGGGACCGGCGCCCTCAATGGTTCCCTTCTGATTGAAGTAGTCGAGAGCTATATTATAAGTATTGTTTGCACCACCACCACTGAGGTTGACATTATGGTTCTGTCGGATTCCTGTCTTGAAGACCTCGTCGAACCAGTCAGTATTGGTGCCATCCTGGAAATGGTACTTGCCATCCTCGCCGAGCTTATAGCCGCTGGGAAGTGTGGTACCGCTGTTGGCACAAGCCTGACCGATATAGTTGCTGTATTGGTCTGCGTCCATCAGATCATATACGCCTTTGGAGATGTTGTCTATACCGAAATATCCACTGTAGTCTACCTTTAAAGGCTGATCCTTACGACCATGCTTGGTAGTGATGATGACCACACCGTTACCAGCACGCGATCCGTAGATGGCACCGGCAGCAGCATCCTTCAAGATCTGAATGGACTCAATATCATTAGCGGAGAAGTCACGGATCGTTGTGCCCATTGGCACACCATCAACAACATAAAGAGGTGCGGAACTACCAAAAGTACTGATACCACGAATACGTACAGAAGGATCCGCGCCTGGCTGGCCATCAGTCGTGATCTGCACACCTGGAACTTTACCCTCAAGCATCGTAGAGATGTTGGAGTTGGATACCTTCTTTAATTGCTCGGCATTAACCACGGCGACAGAACCGGTCAAGTCGGCTTTCTTCTGAGTACCGTAACCGACGACGACAACCTGATCCAAGACACGGTCATCGGTAGTCATCTGTATCTTATCAATGATAGCGCGACCACGTACAGCAATCTCACGGTCCTTATAACCTACATAGCTAACTACGAGCGTAGCATTGGCAGGAGCATCAAGTGTAAAATTACCGTCGAGATCGGTCACAGTACCACCCTGTCCACCTTTAATCTTTATGGTGGCTCCGGTAAGCGGTTCACCCTGATCGTCTACGATCTGGCCTTTCACCTTAATCGTCTGAGATTGTGACACGGCTGCCTGTAACGGCATCGGGAAGGTAGACAAACCACCCATCACACCCAGACATAGCATCACAGAGAAGAGTTGTTTCTTCATTGTAGTAATAATTAGGTTGTTATTGATGTTTACGTTTCTGAGGCCAAAATTAAGAAAAGTGTAATAAAACACGGTGGACAAAACGCTAAATAAGTTGGACAAACTGCTTTTTGGGGCAAAAAACAGCCTTTTAGAGGGCATGATTTGGCAAATGTCCACTTCAAGCATCGAGCGATTTGTCCACCTAAAAGAAGAAATAGTTATAGTACTACAAAACGGAACTCACCAAGTTGAAAATGAATAATGCAAGATTGATTATCAGTGTTGGTGTCATTTGACATGGTTGCACCATGACGAAAACAGGTATTCTCAATGGTAACGCCATTCCCTCCCCTTGGGGAAGGGTTAGGGAAGGGCTTGAGGAAGGGCTAAAAAAAAAGCTCCACGAAACCGTGGAGCCCATATTGAATGAATGGAATATTCTAACTAAGAGCAATTACTTGAGTGCAGCGACCTGCTTCGCAGTCTCGTTCTCAGGATCGACAACGAGAAGCTTCTTAGCCCACTCCTTAGCACCTGCTGTGTTCTTCTTGACATTGTAGTCATAAACCAACATGTAGAGATAAGCCTGCTTGAGCATAGCCTTCTCACTGCTACTCAGATCTGTCTTCTCCTCTAAACTGGAAGAGAGTGCCTCATAATAAGGCTTGGCAAGACCAGCCTTGCTGTCTGGATCAAGGTTGGCATTAATCTGACCGCGCATAAAGTTGCAGTAGTTCTTATAGTTGGGGAACATCTCCATAATCTTGGCATAGACTTCATCAGCCTTCTTGAAAGCTGCAGCGGCAGCAACCTTGTCACCGGCACTGGCCTTCTTAGAAGCATAGTCAGTATAGAGACCTGCCATGCTATCATAGTCATCCATGGTCGGCTTATCCTTAGCATCAATTGATTTTTCGAGATAAGCTACAGAGTTATTGAAGTCGCCCTTCTCCTTATAAACATCAGAGAGGTTCTTCAAAAGCACAGACTTGGAAGCGATGGCATTGCTGTCTACTACCAGATCCTCAATAGCCTTATTATAAGCAGTGATTGCCTCGTCATAGCGCTTAGCCAGATCGAGAGCCTTACCATAGTAGCCGTAGTCATCAGCAGTGATGTGCGCACTGTCGCTCTTATTGAACAAGCGATCGGCATAGTCCAAAGCATTCTGGGAATCACCCAGATTAGTGTAATTCCAGAACACCAGACGGTTCCAACCAGCACGTCGCGGATCCTTTGCCAGACCGGCCTTGGAGACATCAATACTCTTCTGAGAGTTACCCAGCAAGAACTCCGTCATAGCATAGCGAGTGATATCCTCATCCTCCATAGAAGCAATATTCTGAACCTTGTTGAAGTAAGACTCTGCTTTCTGGAAATGATCAGGAACTGAAGAGAAATAGTAAATACGACCTGCCAAAGCGTCAACAGGATAGTCGGGACGCTGCTTACGAAGATCCTCCAGGTTGCTAACGGCATCCTCGGGACTACGACCGCGAAGAATCATGGCATACTTGTAATAGCCCTCAGGATCCTTCGGATCGAAATACTTGGCTTGCTGATAGTTCTCAGCAGCTGCACCTGCGTCATCCTTGGAGACAGCGATGTCACCCTTCAGCAAGAATGCCTTAGCGTATTTAGGATTGCGAGCTAATGCATAGTTGGCGAAAGCCGCTGCATTAGCAGTATCCATCTGAGCCAAGAATACTTTACCAAAAGCAACAAGCACCTCAGGATTTTTTTTGTTGTCCTTGTAGAGTTGCTTTACCTGATCCTTATAATCAGCACCTTTAGCCAAGATGACCTTGGTGCCCTGCTCAATGACTGCTTTATTGTCGTTCTGAGCGAAAGTAGGCACTGATGAACCGAGCATCAGTACACCAATCAATAAATATTTATAAGCCTTCATAATTCTATTGTTCTTTATAGAGTTCTATTATGTTTATGAATACTTTAATGCAAAGACGAACCTACAAGTAAAATGTTTCTGCTATTGATTAACATTAACATCTCTTACATTGATATTACCAAGTACAGGCAACAAACCGGCACGCATGATGATACGTTGCCCCTTAGGTCCCTCAATGAAATGGGCAAAGCCCCAAGGCAAACCCTGGCGAGGATCGTTGAGCAGGGCATAGATGGTTCTTACCAATGGATACTCGCCACTATAGATATAGTATTGATAAGGTTTGCGGCCACTCGTAGGAGTAGCAGGATGAATCAAGCTCACACTCATCACACGGATGTTACGCTTAAACGTGAGGTTGGTGCTGTCGCCTTTATCATTGAGCCAGTTATTGCCGATGATACCAATGGCATCTCGATGCTGCTCGACATATTTAATCACATCAGCGGTCTTCTTCACTGCTGCTACATTCTTGTTGAGAATAGCATGACCGCCAAGTATGGAATCTTCTACATAATGAACTGTACTCGACTTAGGATTGTCAAATACAACGGTGATAGGCTGGCGGGAACCATCCTTAAAAATATCACTCCACTTCGTTGCCTTACCATTCATAATATCACGGATATTCTGAACAGACAACAACGTGTCACGGCAATCCTTGTGGCAGATGAATGCCAAAGCATCATAGGCCAACTTGATGGCTACAGGCCGATAATTCTGTGCCTGCAAACTCTTTAACTCGGACGGAGTGAAATTGCGTGCCGTGAATGCCAGCCAAGACTTACCACTGAGAACGCGATTGATTGCATCGCTCTCATTGGTATAGACAGGTTTCACCTTGGCTTGGGGATAATCTTGTTCGAAGACAAAGCGCTCGTCTTCAATAATGGGACTAAAACTCTCATCAGAGACGAAACTGATCGTCCCTGATGAGTAAGTATCTGTCCGTCCGTCTTTTCCCTTCTTGCTATTACCACAAGCTGAGAGAAGACAGACAGAAAGTGCTAATCCTACAAAAAAGTAAGATGTTTTTTTCTTCATATAAACAATTACTGCAATCTGAAAGATACAGGTACGTTATACTTCACACGAACAGCAGAACCATTCTGCTTACCAGGAATCCAATGCGGCATGGAGCGAACCACGCGCATAGCCTCACGGTCAAGAGAGGGGTCTACGGAACGAGCGACCTTCACGTCAGTGATAGAACCATCGCGCTCAACAACGAAGGAAACGACGACACGACCCTGAACACCATTCTCCTGAGCTACGACAGGATACTTGATATTTTCGGAAAGGTACTTCATCAATGCTGCAGGACCACCGGGGAAGGAAGGCATTTGCTCCACAACCTCGAAGACCTTGTTCTCGACCTCGGGCTTCTCCTCAGCGGGTTTGACAGGTTCGTCGGCTACACGTTGCGTAACCTTCAGAATCTCGCCATTGTCGCTGTTACCCTTTACGTCGAGTGCACCGATAGCAGTGTTGGTCTGCATCAACTCAGCCTGGGTCTTCATCTCCTCCTCAGGCTTCACCTCGTTATCTTTCTTGATGACAGGTGCCGTGAACTTGATAGAAGACTTAACTTCCTTGACGACCTCTTTCTTCTCGGGTTCTACAATTTCCTTACGCTTTACCTCAGCCTTCTTCTGCTTAGGCTGATTGAGAGCGGAAATTTCAGTGACGGCCTCATTCTTGGCATGGGCAGCCTGATACTTGTCGTATGCAGACTTGGCCACATAAATACCCACCAAGAGGGCAGCCAGGATTGCTATCACAATGATTGAGTAGACGTTTCTCTTAGGAGTACCCTTACGGAGCCTGTAAGCTCCATATTCATGGTTTCTTCCCTCAAAGATAAGATCGACCCAACCATTGGTTGTTAAATCAATATTTGCCATTTTTTCACTTTTAAATCGTTACTGAATGTGCTTAAAGCTTGACATTGTTCTTCTTGAGAAGCTCTATGTCTTGCGGATTAAGCTTATCGATCACATATTTACCAATGCTGCAGATCTGCATCTCATCGAGAGCATCTACAAGATTCTTGTAATTAGCATCGTCGGTAGCCTTGATAATGATGGTCATGGTACTGATCTTCTTATCGGGCAGGATACCGGCCTTGATCTGTGCCAGCTTAGCGTCGTAGATGCTGTCCGGCATCTTTTGACCCTTGCTTTCCATATCCTGACGCTGCTTGTCAAGAGCCACTTTGGCCTTCATCACGTCCTGAACAGGATAGGTTCCATCCTCAGTGACGTGGTTGTAGAGCACAGAGCGGATACCCTTGGTACCCCATGTTGTCTTCTTCAGACAAGTGGGATCCTCAGGCTTCACCTGACCAGCCACATAATAGATCTGGTTGTCTGCGGCACAATAGATCGTAATGGTGTACGATGCCTTTGTGACACTCTTGTCCTGATCCTGAAGGTTCTTATCGTTACTCGGCATACTCAATTCCATCGTCTGGGGCTTGGCCAGAGAGGTACAAAGCATGAAGAACGTAATAAGAAGCATCATCATGTCAACCATAGGAGTGAAGTCCACACGGACATTCATCTTCTTTTGCTTGCTTTTTCCTTGCTTTGCCATTTATTAGTCCTCCTGTTTCTTATATTGAGTAATCAGGTAGTAACGGTTCTCGCTCATGTCCTGAAGCTCGCTCATGATCTTCTTCACGACGCGGTAAGGGGTCTTCTCGTCAGCCTTGATAGCGATCTTGGCATCAGGGTTGGTGTTCTTGGCTGCCTTTACCCAAATCTGGAATTCGCTCATAGCGGCATCACCGGTCTTGCCGGGAACAGAGTCTGTAGGAATACCATACTTCTTGATGGCAACCGGCATTTCTTCCTTCGGCAGGCTCAGATAGCCCTTCAGGTCATTCATTGGAACGCCCCACATAGGATCGTTGAGGAACTTCTTCTCCTCAGCGGGTGAGAGCGACAAACCAAACTGACCGGCCACATCCTCAAGAGTGGTCTGGACATCGGTCGTCTTGTCCATGCTCATGAATATCTTTCCGTCATTGCTGACCAAGATATTCAGGACGTTCTTCTCTGGAACTTTGATTTCAGACACTGAGCCAGGCGTATTGACCTTCACGGGCTCCTGCTTCACGAACGTAGACGTCAACATGAAGAAGGTAAGCAGAAGGACCATCACGTCAGACATTGGTGTCATGTCTATCCAGACGTCTTTCTTAGCTATTTTTACTTTACCCATAATGATAAAATTTTAAAGGGTTAGTAAAATTAAGCCTCGTCTGTGTGGTTAGCTTCGTATGTCTGAGCGATTGTGTAACCTACTTCGTCGAGTGCGTATGTCAGCTTATCGATCTTGTTGGTGAAGAAGTTATAAGAAATAACGGCGCACCAAGAAGTTGCGATACCGAAGGCCGTGTTCACAAGGGCCTCAGAAATACCAGTTGACAGGGCGAGAGAGTCACCACCACCACCGGCAGCCAGAGCCTGGAATGAACGGATCATACCGGTCACAGTACCAAGAAGTCCGGTAAGTGTACCTAGTGTAACGATAGTTGCGATAATCGGGAGGTTCATCTGCAGAGTAGGCATCTCAAGCTGAGTAGCCTCCTCGTGAGCCTGCTGGATCTTAGCGACCTTCTGGCTCTTCTTCAGAGCTGCGTTAGCACCGCTCTCCATATCCTTGTAAGCGTGAAGAGAAGCGAGAACAACGTTTGCAACAGAACCGCGCATCTCATTGCAGAGCTTCTCTGCCTTGTCGAAGTCGTTAGCTTTCAGAGCTGCCTTGATGTTTAACACGAACTTAGTGAGGTTCTTCTTACCGAAAGCGGTCTTCAAAGCCAACCAGCGCTCAACAGTGAGGCAAAGCACGGTGAGCAACAGTGTGTGGATCACAGGCACCACATAACCACCCTTGAAGATAGTACCGAGGATGTTGACAGGAGCGTTGGCGTTGTCGCCACCCTGGAAGTTGTCGCCGTTACCAAGAACGAGATTGAAGATGCAAAGAGCTGCGATAAAGCATAATACAATGATCCAGAACGCACCTCTAATACCAGTGAAGCCCTGAGACTTCTTTGCAGCTGCTGGAGCTGCCACCTTTTGTGATGTTGCCATAATTTTGAATAATTTTTTGGTTTATAGTAAATTTAAGTTGTTATTTTCTATTCTTCGTCTAACATACGACCACGCTTTCGCGCCTGACCCTGCCTTATCGGTGGAATCCACACGCAAAGATAGTAATTTATGCTTGACTACGAGAGCTTTTCTTCTTATTTAACAATTTTTTATTTCAAAAGAGCGGTTACCTCTTTAATTCTGCGCATGGCTTCTCGGATGTTGTCGTCACTTGTGGCGTAGCTCATGCGGAAGCAGTCGGGATCACCGAACGCATCACCTCCAACCGTCGCAACGTGCCCTTCCTGAAGGAGATACATGGCGAAGTCTGTGGAATTGTTGATCACGGTCTTGCCGTCGCTCTTGCCAAAGAAACTGGAGCACTTGGGGAAGAGATAGAAGGCACCCTCAGGAACATTGACTTCCAGTCCGGGAATCTCACGGGCAAGGCTCACGATGAGATCACGACGCTTCTCAAAGGCCTTGCGCATCTCCTCGACACAATCCTGACTACTCTCGTAAGCGGCGAGGGCTGCCATCTGGCTGACATCGCAAGTGCCGCTGGTGTACTGACCCTGCAACTTGTTGATGCCTTTGACGATCCATTCGGGAGCTGCGGCCCATCCTAAACGCCAGCCGGTCATAGCGTATGCTTTGCTGACACCATTGCAGATGATAGTGCGCTCCTTCATACCTGGATAAGAGGCGATGCTGGCGCTCTTGCCTATATAATTAATGTGTTCGTAGATCTCGTCAGAGAGGACGAACAGATCTTCATGAGCCAAAACGACCTTTGCCAGCTCGTCCAACTCTTCCTGAGAGTAGACGCTACCGGTCGGGTTGCTGGGTGAGCAGAGGATCAGCATCTTGGTCTTAGGAGTAATGGCCTCCTCCAACTGCTTGGCTGTGATGCGGAAGTTTTGCTCGAAGCTGGCACGAATGACGACCGGAGTACCACCGGCCAACTTCACCATCTGAGGATAGCTGACCCAGTAAGGTGCGGGGATGATAACTTCGTCGCCGGGATTGACCAAGGCCAAGATCGTATTGCAGACACCTTGCTTGCCACCCGTACCGACAATGATCTCCTTATTGCTGTATTGGAGATGATTCTCTTTGTCGAGTTTCTCCGAAATGGCGTTTCTCAGTGCCAGATAACCCGGCACCGGAGAATATTTGGAGTAATTGTCATCGATAGCCTTCTTTCCGGCTGCCTTGATATGCTCCGGAGTGTTGAAGTCCGGCTCACCCACGCTCATGTTGATAACGTCGATGCCCTGGGCTTTCATCTCGTTGCTTTTCTGAGACATAGCCAGCGTGGCAGAAGGTGCCAATCGATTCAGACGGTCTGATAATTGTGCCATAGTGATTTCTTTAATATGATTTCATTTGCAAAAGTAAGCATTTTATTCGTTATAACGAAAGAAACATGCTTTTTATTTTCAAATTGAAATAATAATGTTACAATCGTATTACTTACACATTATTTAATATGCAGCTGATGTCCCATACGGTCCCGCTTGGTTCTCAGATACTTAATGTCGTAGCGGTTGGGCGTCACCTCGATTGGTACATTCTCCACGATCTCCAAGCCGTATGCTTCCAAGCCGACACGCTTGGTGGGATTGTTGGTCATCAACCGCATCTTATGGACATGGAGGTGACGCAGCATCTGCGCACCACAGCCATAATCGCGCTCGTCGGGCTTGAAGCCAAGGTGGACATTGGCATCTACGGTGTCCAGTCCCTGTTCTTGCAACTTATAAGCAGCAATCTTATTCATCAGACCGATGCCCCTACCCTCTTGTTGCATATAAATGACGACACCCTTGCCTTCTTTCTCGATCATCTGCATGGACTTGTGGAGTTGCTCGCCACAGTCGCAACGCATGCTGCCCAAGATATCACCGGTGGCACAGGATGAGTGGACACGCACGAGGATGGGCTCGTCGTCCTTCCATTCTCCCTTGATGAGCGCCATATGCTCAAGGCCGTTGCTGGTCTGACGGAATGGGATCAGACGGAAATGGCCGTAGATGGTCGGCAAATCCACTTCCTCACCAACCTCTATACTCGATTCCTTGCGAAGGCGGTAGGCGATGAGGTCTTTGATCGTGATGATGCGAAGTCCCCACTCCTTGGCTTTCTCTTGCAACTGCGGCATACGAGCCATGGTGCCGTCGTCGTTCATAATCTCCATTAACGCACCGGCAGGATACAATCCTGCCAACTTGCAAAGATCCACTGCTGCTTCGGTATGACCGGAACGGCGAAGCACGCCGTTGTCCTGAGCATACAGAGGATTGATATGACCCGGACGGCCAAAAGTCTGAGGTGTGGAGGCGGGATCTGCAAGCGCAAGAATAGTCGCAGCACGGTCGTGAGCGGATACGCCTGTCGTACAACCTTCCAACTTATCTACCGTGATGGTGAAAGGTGTGCCTAACATTGAGGTATTTTCCTCTACCTGATGAGGCAAGTCCAACTCGTCAGCACGTGACAATGTAATGGGCGCACAGAGTACGCCGCGCGCATTTTTGAGCATGAAGTTCACCTTCTCTGGGGTAATCTTTTCTGCTGCAACAATCAGATCGCCCTCATTCTCACGGTCCTCATCATCTACGACAATAACGAATTTACCTTCCTTAAAGTCTTTCACTGCATCTTCGATGCTGCTAAGTTTGAAGTCTGCCATGTTATGATTCCTTTATTTGTTACTTATTCATCAGCAGGGACATGAGACTCTTCTTCTGACCGATGAGCCAGTTCTGCAGCCAGTCTCTGCTTTCTCTCTATATGATTGATAATGTTTGTGTCTGTAAAACGTATCAGCTTCAAATCCCGTAAGAGACGGAGGCGGAAACGCCACATGCGGAAATAGAAGAACATGCCCAACGGCACGATAAGCGCAGAAAGTATGTTCAACCACTTACGCTCAAACGGGCGCGTATGTGCCTTCAACGTCAAAATAGGATATTGATTGATCTGCTGTAGGACATAAGGATCACGGGTATTGGCGAGGTCCTTGATGACAGCTTCGAGTTCATCATTCACTCGCTCTATCTCATGATCGGGATGATACTTGAAGAACACCTTGATGGCATTTGGTGGTGCCACGAGTTTATGGGCCTTAGAGTAAGCAACCACATCCTTATTAATAATAAGGAGCTTGTCATGGTCTTCGGCATAGTTCGGCTCATTGATGATCACTTCCTTACCCTGAATGCTGCGTTTCGTTCTCAAGCCCAACAAGCGGCGGAACATGTCTCGCCAAGCATCGGCATTGAACACCATAGAATCGTTGCAGGCCTTGTATGTAATGAAGACAGCAAGTGGCGTCATCACAACAGGAGCCAACGTTCGGCCCATCCATACGGCCCACATGCCTTTGCGTGCCATCTGGTAACTGGAGTTGTCGATGATATAGAACACGATAAAGACCAAGACGGACACGATGACCGGTACGCCCAAACCTCCCTTGCGGATGATAGCGCCCAAAGGAGCGCCGATGAAGAAGAACAGCAGGCACTGTAAGGCCAACATGAACTTATTCTGAGCCTCGATCTGGTGCTCACGTACCGTTCGCTCGTTGTCATTAGTCATCATGCTTCTGAAATCCAAGTCGTTGACAGCCGCCTGGGCCTTGCTCAACGCTGCCGACACCGCCATCCGCTTTTGCTCAGCAGGTGACTTTTCGAAGACTTTGTCAATATCAAATGACTTTGACATACCACGTTTTACGGCCATCAAAGAGTCTTTCTTGGAAAGACGAACGTTGGCAAAATAGAAGGTACGTGCTTGATTATAAGACACGCGTCCTATGCTGTCATAGGTCTCATTAAGAGAGTCGATGGAGTTGACGATTTCTTTCAGACTCTTTCCACGGGCATTGCCGGATAGCGACGAGGCATCGGTCAGGCTGAAATCTGCATCAAAATCCAAATAGATACGCTTGGAGATAAAACTCTCACGGCGGTAAGGCACCGAGGCACTTCCTGCCAACTCCTGTGACTGCATATTCTCAAACCACTCACCGCTCCACAAACTGAGCAGCAAGTGCTTCTTCTCTGCCGTAGACTGAATCATACCGGAGTCGGCAAGGATAATGGCTGCATCCTCATAGCTCGCCGTCATACGATAGACCATGATGCCATAGAGCTTTCCCGTCTTCAGATTCTTCTTCTGTACATAGATGTTGCTGTTCGGAATGCCATCATAGAAAACACCTTCTGGTATCTCCAGTTCAGGACTCTTCTGCTTCATCGACAGGAAAAGCTGGGCCAACTTCATATTTGCTGTAGGACCTATATTGTTCTGGAACACGAAAGAGGTGACACAAATCAAAGAAGTGATGACTATCAACGACCGGAAGCTCTGCATCAAAGAGATGCCCGCCGCCTTGATAGCAGTCAGCTCAGAACTTTCGCCCAAATTACCAAACGTAATCAGAGAACTCAGCAAAATAGCCAATGGCAGAGCCTGAGGTACCATCATCAGTGCCATGTACCAGAAGAACTGGGCCATGATATCCAACGAGATACCCTTGCCAATCAAGTCATCGATATAGCGCCACAGGAACTGCATCATCAGCACAAACTGGCAGATGAAAAACGTTCCGGCGAAGAGCAGCCCAAACTGACGGGCTATGAATATGTCGAGTTTCTTTATCCGAAAATTCATTTTGTCTTTTTCTCACCAGGGAAAAACACCTATTATTATATAAGCACTCCCGCTAAACTCACACCCTACTCTGAAAGTCCTCAGGGAGATACCTCCATGATTTATATAAGCACCCCTGCTAAACTCACATTCTAATCTGAAAGTTGCCAAGGAGACACTTCTGTATTATATAAGTATCACCAGCTACACTCTCATCCTACTCTGAAAGTTCTCAAGGAGATGCTTCTATTAATAATATAGGTACCCCAGCTATCGACTGCAAAGTTAATGCAAAAAAGTCAGAAAAGCGAATGTTGCAACAAAAAGTAGCTAAAATATTTGGAGGTTCAAAAACAAATATGTACCTTTGCACTTGCAATTCAGAAATCACCTATCACCGTGTTTTTCTCCTTTGCTGAAAATGATGGCGGGATAGCTCAGCTGGTTAGAGCGTCGGATTCATAATCCGGAGGTCGTGGGATCGTGGCCCACCCCCGCTACACTGAAAATCAAGGAGTTACGACAACGTAACTCCTTTTTTCATGCTCAAAAACGAACACTTTGCGAACACGCATACCCTCAGAAACGTCACTGATACTCAGGTTTATATCATGCTTCCTTTACCCTTCATCATCTGTTTTATATAATATCATTTAAGCTCAAGAATCTACTTAACGTGTTGGCCATAGATCTTTGTATCAACGTAGCCGACGTCATGGAAGATTTTATGCAAGACACACAAGCCATCAGTGAACTCGAGGCTATTTTGAACATTTTGTCATCTTCCGAGGCTGTAGTTACGCATTGACGCATATTTCGGAGCATACCCCCAGGGCTTATTTCGGAGCATAATAGGTCAAAAATGTTGGAATATACCTGATTTCGGCCTTTTATTTCGGAGCAAAGTGGGACAGCAACGCGGAGGAAGGCCGGAAGGCTACTTTATTTCGGAGCAAAACGGGTCGTTTTGATTTTCTATCTAACTGTCAGAGACCTTGTTTTGGAGCAAAATGGAACACTTCCCTCCCCAACTCGCAGTGCTTGTCACGGAGCAAAGTCCCCCATCTGGCAAAATAGCGGTACATTTGCAACTCAGATTACCATAAAAATTCGAGTATCATGGCAGCAAAAAGTATTGAGATGTCAAAATTGAAAGAACTAATCAGGCTCCACAAGGAGCAAGTGTCAAACCGCAAGATCGGACGTATGCTCGGCATGGACAAGAAGACTGTCGGCAAGTATGTCAAGCTCGTGGACAAGGATCACATCGGACTGGACGGCTTGTTGAAGTTGGAGGATCCTGTGCTTGAGCACCGCTATACGGGCGGTAATGCAGCGTACAGCGAGAAACGCTTCCAGGATCTTGCCGGGCGTTTGGAGTATATCACAAAGGAACTGGGCAAGACCGGCGTGACGATGTATCTGCTTTGGGAAGAGTATCGTAAGGACTTCCCCAACGGCTACAGCTACACGCAGTTCTGCTTCCATGTTGGACAGCATTTGAAGACACACCACCTGTCTTATGTCATGAAGGAGAACCGCGAGGGCGGCAAGGAGATATTCTTTGACTTCACGGGGCAGAAGCTCAGTTATGTCGACCGTGAGACTGGGGAAATACATGAATGCGAGGTGTTCGTATCAAGTCTTCCAGCCTCTGATTACGGATTCGCACTTGCCGTGCCCAGCCAGACTATAGACGACTTCGTATACGCCATCAACAAATGTTTCAAGGCGATTGGAGGAACGCCCAAGATAATCGTTACGGACAATCTGAAGGCCTCCGTAGTTAAGGCTGACCATTACGAGCCGGACATCAACCATGTCATGGAGAGCCTTGCCAACCATTATGGCTGCGTGGTCATCCCGGCAAGGTCTATCCATCCGAAGGACAAGGCCCTGGTAGAGGACCAGGTCCGGCTCGTCTACAGGCGCGTGTTCGCACCATTACGGAATATGACGTTCTATTCCATAGAGGAACTTAACAAGGCCATACAAGAGTGTATGCTCAAGCATAACCAAAGACGAATGCAGCAATACAGCTGCACACGCGAAGAGCGCTTCCGTGCCATAGGCAAGCCCAATCTGTGTCCTCTCAACTACAACCCGTACCAGGTGGAGTATGAGACGCTGCTGACCGTGGGGAGCAACAGCCACGTATATCTCGACCGCGACAAACATCTTCGACAAAGCCAAAGGACGGGACAACGACCGTATCATGCAACTCTCAACATGCGACTACCTCAAAACCGGTGCATCTGTGCTTATATCAGGCCCGACGGGAGTTGGCAAGAGCTATCTCGCCACTGCGCTCGGACGGCAGGCTTGCATGTACGGCTACAAGGTCAACTACTACAATATGCAGAAGCTGAGTGAGGCCATAAACATGGCACGGATAGAGTCGAGCATATCCAAGTTCTTCGACAAGCTGTCCGGCATCGATCTGCTTATCGTGGATGACTTCGGACTTGTCAAGCTCAGCGGGCAGCAACTCATAGACTTTATGGAGATCATTGAGGACCGGCATGCAAGGAAGTCAACCATCATCGCAAGCCAGTTACCGATATCAGACTGGTATGATGTCCTTGCGAAAAACAAGACCATAGCAGACTCGATCATCGACCGAATAGTTAAAACTTCATATTGTTTTGAGTTAAAAGGAGACAGTTTAAGAAAATAGTTATTAATTTTGCCGCACCATCTGTATCGCCATGTTCAAAGTGGGGGAATATGACCGAAACAGGTGGGGGGCTTGTGCCGAAATAAGCAACTATTGCATGGAGCATGGGGTAGAGTATGACAAATAATAAGGCAATGCAACAACATAGAACAGAAATTCGGAAAAAACAGTATTGATATTGAGGCGCTGCGCGAGTTCTTTGCAAGCAAAGCGGCATAGCCGAGCATTGCGAGCGCGAGGGTAAGGAGGGGACTTACCGTAAGGGCGTCCGTTCTACAGTATAACTGAATAAAACAAAGAGCAATATGGTACAGATAGACGATTTCTTTATGTACGAGAACCGCGTGGAGGGCATCACCGATGCCGACTACCAGAGGGCACAGCCTTACGTGGAGGCGGCGCAGGCTTTCGCGCAGACCACTTACCAGAGCATCTACATCATCGACTACTACCGCAAGAATATCCTCTATGTGTCGGACAATCCGCTCTTCCTTTGCGGACACACTGCCGACGAGGTGCGTCAGATGGGCTACGGCTTCTACCTGAGCCATGTGCCCGGGGACGAGGTGCCGATGCTGACCGAACTGAACCGCTCCGGGTTCCTCGCCTTTTACGACGAACCTATGGAGAACCGCCGCCAGTGCATGATGTCCTACGACTTCCATATCACCCACAGCGCCCGTCTGCTACTCGTCAATCACAAGATTACGCCCCTTGCCATGACCACGGAAGGCCGCGTCTGGCTCGCCCTCTGCACCGTCTCGCTCTCGCCCCACAAGGAGGCCGGACACATAGAGTTTTTTCAGTTCCATACGGGCGAGAAGCGCGAGTACTCACTGGAGAGCCACCGCTGGAAGAGCTGCGAGACCATCACCCTGAAGCCCGAGGAAAAGCAGATTCTGACGCTCTCAGCTCAGGGCTACACCATGAAGGAGATAGCCGAGAAGATGCTCCGCTCGTTCGACACCGTGAAGTTCTACCGCCGCCAGATTTTCGAGAAGCTCGACGTGCAGAACGTCGCCGAAGCCCTCGCCTTTGCCACCAACTACAGCCTCGTATAAGCCGTCATCCCCACGATTTTAACATATTTTGTTACCCAAATGGGTAATTTTTCATCCCTGTGATGCAGAATTACCCATTTGGATAGTAGATGTATTTGGTAGTTTCATTTATTTTGCGGGCAAAAAGTCGTAAAAGATATGAAAAGATTGATTCTATTTTCAATGATGTGCCTCATGGTGATAGCCTCGACAGCACAAAACATCAGTGGCAGGGTGATTGACAAGCAGGCCAAGCCGATGCCGTTTGCCAATGTTGTGCTCGTCAGCCGTGCCGATTCCGCTTTCATCGCAGGAACCATGACCAAGGACGACGGAACATTCAGCATCAGCACCGACAAACAAGATGGTCTGCTGAAAGTGACAAGCGTTGGATATACGACAAAGTATCTCGATGCACGGACGGGCAATGTGGGCGATATCCAGATGCAGCCCGACACGAAAGAGTTGGGTGAAGTGGTGGTGAAGGGCGAACGTCCACAATATAAGATGACCGCGGGAGGCATGACCGTCGATATTCAGAACTCGCTGCTGAAGGATGTCGGCACGGCTGACGATGTGCTGTCGATGCTGCCACAGGTACAGGGTGGCGACGGCAACTTCACCGTCTTTGCCAAAGGTACACCTGAAATCTACATCAACAACAAGAAAGTACAGAACGCCCGCGAACTGAAGCGGCTGAAGTCCACCGACATCAAGAGCGTGGATGTCATTACCTCGCCTGGTGCCAAGTACAATGCAGAAGTCGGGGCGGTCATCCGCATAAAGACGAAGAAGCGTCAGGGCGACGGCATCAGCATGGAGGCATCCAGCCAAGTAAAATATAACGAGAAATGGACAACCTACGACGATGCCACGGTAAAATATCGCACGGGCGGTTTGGAGGTGTTCGGAAACATGATGATCAATAACGACAACCATTCCGAGGACAATACAATAACGACTGACATCCGGGCAAACGGTAATCACGTAAATATTGTACAAGTTTGTCCCTCCAACTTTTGGTACACCATGCTTGGCGGACAGATAGGAGCCAGTTACGACTTCAACGATGACAATTCTATCGGTTTCTCCTATACTTTAAGCGGCTCGCTCTATGAGGGAGGAACGGCTCAGACACAGCAGACCATCACACGAAACAACGCCCTCGAAGGAATGGTTGACCAATTTATTGAAATGAATTTAAGTGACCGCCCACAGCATGAGGCAAACATCTACTATGTGGGCAAGGCCGGGAAACTCGGCATTGACTTCAACGGCTCGTGGATATGGGAGAAAAACATGCGCGACCAGGCATCCTTTGAACATAGTCTGCAACTGGCCGACCGTACCGTGACTACCCACAACGAGAACCGCAACCACATGTTGGCAGGAAAACTGGTGCTGACCTATCCGATATGGAAAGGCGAACTGAGTGCTGGCACGGAAATGTCACGTTCCAACAGCCACGGAATCTATAGTAATGTGGAGCAAGTGATGGCTCCGTCCAATGATGAAATCAAGGAAAGCAATGTAGCGGGATTTACCGAATACAAGTTGAAGTTGGGTGATTGGAGTCTCAACGGCGGACTACGTTACGAGACCGTCACGTCCGACTACTATTCCTTCGGTCAGTACCAAACAGAGCCGAGCCGCAAATACCACGATCTGTTTCCGAATATCTCCGTCGGCTGGCAAAAGAACAAATGGGGCATCCAACTGGGCTATAACAAGCGCATCAGCCGCCCCAACTATCAGGCTCTGAACTCAAACGTGCAATACGATAATCGCTATGAGTACGAAGGCGGAAATCCTTTGTTGCGTCCTACCATCAAGCAGAACCTCGACCTTGACGTCACCTACTCATGGCTGAACTTCACAACAGACTACAGCCACAACAAGGATTTGCGACTGAACTTTGGCTATCTGTATCAGGAAGGAACAGAGATCACCATCTGGACCAACCGCAACTTCGACAAGTTCGAGAGTTTCAACACTTCGCTGACTGCCTCGCCCAAATTCGGTTTCTACAGTCCCACGCTGACATTGAGCTATTGGAAGCAGAACTTCGACACCCAGGCATACGGCCTCGCCACAAAACGCAACAAACCTGAATGGCAGATAAACTTCCGCAACTGGTTCACCATTAACAAAATCACGAAGGCGATGCTCTATCTGCATTATTCCACCAGCCACGATTATGGCTTTAACCACTATGCTCATGAATTTAACATCAACGCGCGAGTACAGAAGACCTTCCTCGACGGCAACCTCACCGTAGCCCTCTTTGCCAACGACATCTTCTGCAATCTCCGTGAACGATGGACGGGTTATTATCCCGTTTCCACAACGGCAAAGGATGCTTATGTCTATACACAAAGCGTCGGTGCATCGCTTACATATAACTTCAACGCCACAAACTCAAAGTACAAAGGTACGGGTGCTGGTAATGAGGAAAAGAAAAGGCTCTAAAACATCCCAACTATGCAGAACAACTTCAAATACATAAATCTCTCATGGGCCGTGGTGGGCATTTGCGAAAATGATCGCCAGCCCCTTTTGGTTCATATCCCAGGCATCGACAAGGATGAGGCCGCAGCCGTGGAGCATTACGTCATCGGCTACATGGCCTTCTGGCACATCGCCTTTGTGAATGAAGACCACCTCGTACCATGCCGCGACGACACCATGCGCAACGAGGCCCGGCAGAAGATAGACCGCTACATCGCCGACCATCCGCCCGTCGAGACCTTCCCCCGCTTCTACCTCGTTCTTCTTCGCCAACCCATCGCCCCGATGGAACCCGATGGCATGAGCCGCGTGTATCAGATGTAAAATAGGCAAATGTCAGACAAATGTCAGGAAAGACATTCGTTTGTCAGGCATAAATGACAGGGCAAGTTCAACATAGAAGTGCAATCGGTGGACAGGTATAACCTAAATAACCTATACCTGAAAACACCGAGGGGCCAGGGGGCGAGCAGCCCCCATAAGCGATCTTAAACGGCAGAAGAGATTAGCAATGCATAAAATCGAGTAGGAGGTAAACACTAATCACAGGTGCTTATCTAATTCTTTCGTCAACAATCCTCAAATACGTTTGTTTCATCTTGTCGGTAAGGAAACTTCCGTCTACCAAAATTCGTGTTTCCTCCGGTATCAACATATATTTATCAAGTATTTTATTTACTCGATGACTTGCAATTCCTATTTGCGTACCAAAGCGTTCAAAGTCGGTTCGGCAGGGGTGGCCTGTCCGATCGTAGACATATGTTGATCGTTCATTCTCTTCTGCTATGCGCACCTTGCCGTGGTCAATAACCGCGGGAAACTTCTCCTGTACACCGGATACAGATATACGGCGCATAGCATTAGTCGCTATCTCACTTGCACCGAATTCCTCAATCCCGAAATCAAGGAAAGGAGAGATTTTATGCCCGTCAAACAGTTTTTTTATTGCCGTGGGGCTGTAAGTTGAATATCCTCTCAAAAGCATAGAGGGGCAGTTCTGTATCTTAATCATCTTTATGCTTTCTTATTTCTACGGCACCTATAAAATCTTTGTCGGCCATGGCTGACAGAATACCAAACAAGTCTTTCTCGTCTATTCTTAATGCACGGCATATCACTTTTCGATTCGCCCCTTCTGGCAACAAATTGGAGAAAAACGGGAATAAATGCTCTGACCGATAGGGCTCCTTGCGTTTGGGCAGTGTGGCGGAAATGGAATAGCCGTCTGAGTATAAGTAGCTATTGTCGTAATTAAAAGTATAATCACGACCAGGCACTCGCTCGGTCAATACCCCTGCTCTATTATCATTAAAGTATACGTCCAGTTTCCTCATCGTTCATCTTTCATTTATGGTACCACCTTTCTGACCTGATAGTTAATCTCCATGCCAAGGACATCAAGAATCTTCTGCACAGTCCTAAGTGAAGGATTACCATGTCCACGCTCAATATCTTTCACCGTAGCAAGGCTCACCTCTGCTATCTCCGCTAAATCCTGTTGGGATATTCCCAATGTCTTGCGTCGTGATTTCATTGTCTGCGCCAAATCCATAGTATACTATATTAAACTTTTATTGCAAAGATAGTAAGAATAAAGAAAACCAGCAAGAAAAAGTCTAATCAATTACACTTGTAGGCATGATTTTGTTCATCCAAAAAGATTTATGACAGCCATCTTCGTATCATCTATTCTCATGACGGTATCATCGGATGAGTGATAGCCAAGAGGATTCTTTTCAGCCCCTCATTTTCGCGGCTTAATCGTTCTAACTTCTGAAGAGGTTCATCTATTTTGAACTTTTCTTGCATTTTCATGCTGATAACCAAACACGTTTATACGCCTAAAGGTGGCCAGTAGCCACCTTTAGGCAGTTTTTAGATTAATCTTCCTGAGACTTCTTCCATTCCAACGCCTGTTTGGTTAGCCGGTACATCTGCCTTGGATGATTGGGCTCGTTGGGGTATTTACGCTCTATGGAGTTATCTAATAGTGCTGGCGTCACGTAGTTCTCACGGAATGTCATACGGCTCTTTAGACCACATACCTGCATCATAGACTTCATAGACATGAACTCATTAGACATATTTAATATAAGATCTTGAACTTGGATGGTACTTGGATGGTACTTGGATGGTGCTTGGATCCTTTTTGTCCTTAATTTGGGTCGTAGTTGAGTCGTAGTCGGGTTGTTGAAACGTCACAGTGACCATACCCTTGTCTACCGACCACACCGGACTTGGTAGTCCCTGAGCCTGGCAGACATCAACTATCCGATGTATGCCGGAACCCCAACTCTCAAGGAAGGTGGTTTTGAGCAGTACGTTGGCAATGATGGGATTATAGGGGAAAGAGCCATGAGGGTCTTTGATGTTCTCTGGCGTCATCCCGTGGGGAAGTGCTCCTGGATTAAGAACCTCTATTCGGTCATCATAAATGGCGATACCGACAAAGGCATTGTACTCTTCCCAATGACGGTGACAAAGCGCATTGATTTCACAGAAAATCACCAGAAGCTATTCATAATTCGGAGGTCGCGGGATCGCACCCCCGCTACTCTTAAAATCAGGGAGTTACGAAGGTTTCGTAACTCCTTTTTCTTTTATCGGGAAAACAATGGGAAAACATTTTTGAGTGAACTATTAGTGCATGTCTGCTTCATAGCGCCCCCTTTAATCATGGAAGGTATGTAGGATGCATATTCAAAATTGTCTCGCGAATATCTTTGCCCTCGTTCTTTTTTATTACCTTTGCAACAAAGAAACAAGCTATGGCAAAGAAAAAGAATACGGCTGATATAGGTTTTGAAGACAAGATATGGAAAGCGGCGGACGTGTTGCGCGGTTCAATCGATGCAGCCGAGTATAAGAATGTAGTACTCGGCCTCATCTTTCTGAAGTATATCTCTGACAACTTCGAGGAGAAGCACCGTCAGTTGGTGGCGGAGGGCGACGGCTTTGAAGAGGACAAAGACGCTTATACCGCTGAGAATGTATTCTTCGTTCCGGCTGAGGCACGGTGGGAGGTGATCGCTGAGAATGCTCACAAACCGGAAATTGGCACTGTCATAGACAATGCCATGGCGGCCATAGAGCGTGAGAACACAAGTCTGAAAGGAGTATTGCCAAAGAACTTCGCACGGCCGGAGCTCGACAAGCGGCGTCTCGGTGATGTGGTCGACATCTTCACCAACAATATCTCGCTGGGCAAGGAAGAGGAGAACAAGGACTTGCTTGGCCGCACCTACGAATACTGTCTGGCTAAGTTCGCACAACTCGAAGGCAAGAACGCCGGTGAATTCTATACTCCCGCCTGTGTCGTCCGAACGTTGGTGTCGGTCATCGAGCCGTTTAAAGGACGTGTCTACGACCCCACCTGTGGCAGTGGTGGCATGTTCGTGCAGAGTGCTGACTTCGTGAAGCACCATCAAGGCCTCATCAACAACATCTCTATCTATGGTCAGGAGATCAACGCCAACACGTGGAAGATGTGCAAGATGAACCTTGCCATCCGCAACCTTGAGGCGAACCTCGGTGAGAGTAATGCCGACACGCTGATGCACGACAACTTCCCAACGACGAAGATGGACTTCGGACTAAGCAACCCGCCCTTCAACATGAGCGATTGGGGACAGGACAAACTCCAGGACGATCCACGGTGGAAGTATGGCATTCCGCCTGCCGGCAACGCTAACTTTGCCTTCATGGAACATCTTATCTACCACATGTCGCCACGAGGACGGGTGGGCATGGTGCTCGCTAATGGCTCCTTGAGTTCTCAGACGAGTGGTGAGGGCGACATCCGCAAGAACATCCTCGAAGACGATCTCGTAGAGGGTATTGTCGCTCTGCCCAGCCAGCTTTTCTATTCCACACAGATTCCTGTCTGCCTGTGGTTCCTCTCCCGTCGGAAAGAGCAGACGGGGAAGGTGCTGTTCGTCGATGCGCGTAATATGGGTGAGATGGTGAGCCGCCGAAACCGGGAGCTGTCGGAGGATGACATCAACCATATTGCCGGGCTCTTCAACGACTACCGTCGTGGAGAGCTGAAAGATGAGAAGGGTCTCTGCGCCGTAAAGAGCCTTGACGACATCCGTGAGCAGGACTATATCCTTACGCCCGGTCGTTATGTAGGCATTGCGGAGCAGGAAGACGATGGTGAGCCGTTCAAAGAGAAGATGAACCGTCTGACAACTGAGCTCTCCGGGCTCTTCACCGAGAGCCATCGCCTCGAAAAAGAGATTCAGAAGCAACTCGCTTCTATCGGATTTAAGTTGAACTTTTAAATTCCCATTTATGGAAGAGTGGAAAG